>Ga0209541_10000147_pt1 | contig 125997 bp, 122 predicted proteins | sample RifCSPlowO2_01_FD_184027 | JGI IMG/M metagenome (GOLD analysis project Ga0209541, IMG submission 184027) | Groundwater microbial communities from Rifle, Colorado - Rifle CSP2_plank lowO2_0.1 (SPAdes) (version 2) | ecosystem: Environmental > Aquatic > Deep subsurface > Groundwater | place... | reverse complement strand
AACAAAAAAACTAGATTTATTCAACCAAATTTAGTATAATTTTGAATTATTGCGGGGTCGTCTAACGGTAGGACGGCGGTCTTTGGAACCGTCTATCGGGGTTCGAATCCCTGCCCCGCAGCCAAGTAGAACTCACGCGTTCTGGGAGAGCCGATAAAGCCGACAATTCAACCTTTTTTGCAGGTTCTAACGCTTCACTATATTTTTCCATCTCTAGCTTTGCTGTCTCGATAAGGAAAAAGGGGTAATAGCCTTGAATAACCAGTTTTTTACCTTGAATTATTAGGTTCTGACCTAAAGCTCCTAATATCTGCGTTCTAGTCTTTAGGTCTCCATTTGCAAACCAATAACGGGCATAGCAAGCAAAGTTGAATGTTTTTTCGGATAATTCAAGCCACTTGTTTTGTCTTTCATCTAACTCATTTACTTGCCTCAGTAGGCTTTCTTTCTCATCTAGGAGTAACTTTCTCTGACTTAGGTATTCTTCTTCAGAAACAACCTCGTTATTAAGATTTTGAGGAGAAATTTTAAGCCTTAAAAGATTATCAATCTTTTTTTGACAATCTTTATATGCCTTTTGAAGGTTGTTTCCTATCAGGCTTCTATCGGTAGTCTCTCTGTCATTTACCTCATTGAGGTATTTAATTGCCCATTTAGCAAACAGTTCGGGTATTTCGAATTTTTTGAGCTCACCATCAATTTCTTTTTCCAAAAAGTCTAGAGATATAGACTTTTGACTGCAGTTCTTGTTTACGCGTTTAGTGCAGTGATAAAAGACATAGTGGAGTATCTTGGGGTTTCGCATATCTTCAATGGCTATCCCACAGCTTTTGCATAGAGTTGTCTTCTTGCCTTTGTGAAATTTGGTTTTACATTCAGGACAAATTATCTGCCACTTTTCCTCAGCTGTTACTGAACCTCCACATTCACCACATTTAAGGAATTCTTTGTAAGCAAAATCGTGCTGAGCGTTGCGAGGTCTACCTTTTCTACCTAGTATTATCTGCAATCTATCAAATTCATCTCGAGTAAACATTACTGGATGGCTGCCTTTAAATTCACCTTCTGACCTCACCATGTGTCCGCAATAAAAAGAGTCAGAAAGAAATTTGTAGAATGAGCTTTTGCTCATGGGTTTACCGCCTTGTCTTGCTGTTTTTCTAGTTCTATAACCCCATTTAGTATTGAGTAGATTAAATACTTGCATAGGAGTATATGAACCTGACAATATTTTCTTTCCAGCCTTCCGAAGTATAGGAAATCGCTCAGGGTCTTTATCTATATAATGAACCTTAGTAAAGGAGTCAACCAAGTTCAAATAACCCTGTGGCGCTGGTCCAAGCCACTGACCATCCTTTAAGTGAGTTGTATTGCCTCTTTTAACATCTACAGATAGCTTATCAGAGTAATATTCCGACTGACTTAGGGCAATTTGAAGCATCATTCTACCCTCTGGTGTGTTGTCAAAGAAATAAGAACCGAATTTGATATCTTTTAGTTTTCCAGTTTTTAAAAGATGGATAATCTTCCCAGCATCAATTGAATTTCTGGATAGTCTATCTGGATGCCAAGCGATTATTCCACTGGTTAAGCCTTGCTCAATTAAAGTAGTGAGTTTCTCAAAATCTGGTCTGTTATAAGGAATAAAGGCACTTTTGGACTCTTGAATGTGGTAAGTTCTTTTGTACTCTTGTTCAGGAAATCGCCTCAAATTTTCCTCAGCTTGAGATTTATTTGACAATAATTGCTTCTTTTTGCCTTCATCAGAAGACCTGCGGTCATATTCTGTCCATACAATTTCGTCATTTATATCTTGTATCATACTTATAGCTTATCAAATATTTCGCTTTTTCTTATTAAAGAGATGTTTAAAAAAGTTAGACTCTAACTTTTCATAGCCACTATCTTTTTTAGCGTATGAAACTATCATGTCATACTGAGCTTTTACCCATTGATTATCTATTTCATCGAACTGATTGATTACCCACGCATCTTTGTTTCCTTCGGAATGTTCCCTAACAGTTTGAAAAATCTTTTCATTACCAAAAAAAACTGACTTAATATGTTCATTGTGTTTATCGCAGTTCTTTTTCAAGGTTGCAATTTTATCGAAAACTATATTTCTTAATACAATCTGTTCTGAGTCAAAATAATTATGCTCAATATCAGTTACAATTTTTAAATAGCTATTAATAGTGGTCAGGTCAAACTCAATATTTTGAACAGTTTTAGGAAGTGCTTCTTCAATACTCTCAAAATTCAATTCTAGTTCTTTAGCCCTTTCTGTATCAAGTGCAAGGAACATTAAGGTATATAGGTTGTATTTGCTCAAAACTGAGTACGATAATTCCAGCTTCAGATACGTGCATTCAATCTCAGGTGAAAGAAGTTGTAAATTTGTAAATAAATTCCAGTAGAAATTATATTCTGGTCCTGTTGAAAAGGTTAAGGTATTAACCAATTCATCAATCTGTTTTTGATAGGATACCTCCTCAGCTATCTCTTGTAAGAAATAGCCTATTACTAGTTTTGCAACCTGTTTTCCAGTTAAATTACTATAAATTGGAGTCAATAGATTTTGTTTACTCATACTTTTAAAACTTTATTGATACTATCCAGTTTTGTATCAAGCTCAGTAACTTGATATGCTTTTAGGGCAATTCCTAGTAAGTAACCTAGTGTGTTTGCTGCTTTTATTGATATTTTTCCTGTCCTTACTTCGTTTATTGTTTTTTCCAAAGCTTTTGAAATATCACTGGCAGACTTAAGATTTATCGGTTCTAGGGGGTCATTCACGAATTGAGAGGAGTTCGACTTGCCTCCTGACTTTGCTCTTTCTGTCCTTATATCTTTTGAATAGGGGTCATGTGATAAGCAGTATTCAGAACCACTTATTGCAAATCCTTCGCATTGCTGTCCGTCTTCTTTGATAAAAATGCATTTATTATTCATAGGTAAGTTACTTACGGGGTATACCCGTCTTCTTATTAATTGGGATTGGTTTATATACAGCTATAAAAAGCTCAATTAACTTCTCTGCGAGTCGTTTCGCATCATCAAAAGCAAGTTCTTTTGAGTAAACTTTTTTGTATATACTTCTAAATTCCTCTATAGCCTTATTTGATAGCATGACTACAAATTAAGGGAGGGGGTTGGGAGGGGTCAAAAGGGGGTAAACGGGAGTCTATTGCGGTTCAATCAACCTGTATCCTTTGTTTGAGGAATTGAATAGATTATTGTGTTTATCTAGCTTTCTATTCATCGCAAACCCTTTTCTGATATCTCTAATTTTCTGTTTGACTTGTTCCCAGTTACTTACTTCCGCAATTTTAATCAACTCTTTTTTAGATACAAATCCGTCTGAGTTAGGCTCGTTTATTCTTTTTTCTAGAAGAACTTTGAACAGCTTGTAGGGAGGTTTATCAGTCTCAAATACATGCTTATTACCTTTTACTTCAGCCCTGCCATCTTCATATAAAAATATTCCTTTCCAATAAAGCCTATTTGGCTCTTCTTTAAATTCATCAGGACTTATATACTCATCCTGTTGATTTCCGACTTTCGTAATTACGACATCCAAATCTTCGAATAGATATAGCTCAAGGTCGTCATATTTGAGCCATGAATTTAACTGGATTATTGCGTTCTTACTTTTCTCTTCATCTCCATTAAATGAGAGTGGATGAACCAGCTGGCACAATACCTTTTTAGCCTTCTCAAACCCCTCAGGCTTGTCTAGAAGGGCTGTTAAGGTATCTCGGAGTATCTGTGAAGGTGTTTGCGAAGAGCCTTCAAAGCTAAACTTGATGTTGCAACCATCAAAAATTCTATAGACTTGCTGTTTATCTAACTTGTCCTTGAAATATTCAGCTATTAAATCGATTGTGCGTGGGCTTAATGCCATATTTATTTTTTTGGTCAACACAACTATAATGTGTGATAATGTTAACAAATGTTAGGTTATAGTTCAATGAAACAAAACTCGAAAAACCAACTATTAACACTAAGAGAAGCTTGTGAATTGCTCAAGGTTCACCCCAACACCCTGCGTAAATGGGATAAGAAGGGTATTTTAAAAGCGGTTCGATTTGGGGAAAGAAAAGACAGGCGTTATAGAAATGAGGATATTGAGATACTTCTAAAAAAGAATTAACTTATGGACAACTCAAATCGTTTAAATCAAAAGTACCATGGGGGTTTAAAAAGCACTCAGGGATTTGAGTATGAAATCAGATTTTCAATCAAAAAGTTAACTGAAATACTTCTCCCCACAAACTCAGGCGTAAAAATTATAAAAATTACTAGGCAAAAAAAGGAGTTTGTTGATGATGTAGTTGAGGAAAGAAGTAATAAAACTCAAGCTTTCTATCAGTGTCGACACTATAAAAGATGGGTGAAGAGTATAAAAAGCGATATCAAAGAAAATAATTTATGGCTTGATTTTTTTGAACAACACAAACAGAACTCATACTCAGATTTAGTCCTTGTCACGCAGAATAAAGACTCTGGTTTTGAGGACTTAGTAAATTTAGCATCAACAGCAAAAGATGAACACAAGTTAAAACAAGAGTTGTCTAGTGATAATTTCCACAAAGAGGCTTTATTAAAGTTCAATTATCTGAGTAATCTACTCAACGTAAATGGTTCAGAAAAATTTATCGTCAATTTTCTTAAAAAGCTAAAAGTTGCCTCCTATGATAATTTCTATACAAAGGAGGATGCGGTTAAGGAGCTTCAAAGGTTTTTTAGCGTAACTGATGCTGAAAATATTTATAACGCTTTTCATTCGAAATTAAATAGTGACTGGCTTGGAGTTGCAATAACAAGAACGCACTTAATCGAGGAAATCAAAAGACTTAAAATTAATACAGATAGCATTAAAATTGAAAAGCAACCAATAGACACTACTAGTGTTCCCAAACATAGTCCTAGCCATCTCCTAGTAAGCTCAGAAGAGTTTAGACCTAAATTGAATTACTTACTTAGGCTAGTCAATGATGAAAGCTTGTTTACTAAAGATGAAATTACCAAAGCCCTTAATATCATTTCTACAGATACGACCCTTTCTTGGCATTTCTTAAGAAATTTAAATAAACCTGAATGGTTCCCCAAAATTAAGGACAATATAATTAAGGCAATTGTTGAGCTAGAAGAAGACAGTGCGGTTAAGTTTCAGCTTTTAAGTTACTTTGAAAAATGCTCCGAAAAGTATTCAGACGAAATAGCTCCTCTGCTTAAACTTCTTGAGAAGAACACTAAAAACTATAATATATTATCTGATTTGGTAAAAACTCTTGGTAAGTTAAAGCCAAAGCAAAAAAAGAGCGTTGATATAATTTGGGAAATTTTTTCAAAACTTACCGAACATCAACACCCTTGGGTAAGACGAGAGATATCTAAAGCACTAGACTCTTTTGTCGAATACGATATCGATAAAGTCCTAGAGATACTCGAAAAAGTATTATTCTACAATCCTCCTCCTCAGGATGTTACTCAGGGCAGTCCAACTCTTGCTTTAACATTTCAAGGAAATGATAACGAAAACTGGGTATTCGAAGAAGCAATGCAGACTTTAAGTAAGTTATTAAACAATCCAAAGTATGCAGAACAAGCCATTGATTTAGCAATTAAGGTTGAGATAGAAGCTATCAGTCGAGATAAAGAAGACCCCGAGACAGAACAAAGAATAACTTTAGACTACTCCTATATCTGGTTAGGAAACAAAAGTTACGAAAGCGACAGGCTCGAGTATAACCATAATCGGAAGGAGCGAATAGCGTTAGAGATTGAGAAAGCATTGGATAGTTATGCTAAATCTAGTCAGAAAATTGTTTATCCGTTAATCGATAAATTAATAGATGCAAAATACGAAGTCTTTTTTCTATTGACCTTTAGGATTTTAGAAAAACATCAATTAAAACTCTCAGCTAACACACAAAATAGCCTACAAAAACTCGATAAGAGGTTAAATTTCAAGCAAAAAGTAAAAGAACCTTTTGTTATTACAACTTGGTCTGGACCAAGACCTGATGTCACCATAGAAGAATTACAAAAGAAAAATGATGATGAATTAGTTCAGATAATGGTTGACTCATCGACAGGTAAAAGAGCGGGTTCGTGGGATGTAGCACCTACTTATGCGAGTCTAGTCAACCAAAACCCTGAAAAACTTAAAGACCTACTCCCAAAGATGCAGAATAAGAAATTAGAACCAGCTTTCGCGGGAGAAATGGTAAGCGCCTTTATATCAAAGAACCAAACAAAGATATCTGACATTGTCAACCTTATTCCCCTTCTCTCATCATCTGATACTTGGGCAAGAATTGAAATTGCTAGGTATTTGAATAATATATGCAGAAAAGCAGAGGTTCAGAAGTACGATAAGGTTCCGCTTAATAAAATTAAAGAAGCGTTGTTTATGTTATCCAAAGACACTAACCCTGAAACTGATGAAACCATCAAATCAAGTAACCCACGACCAGATGATGCCATAACTAGGGGCATTAATTCTGTTCGAGGAATTACCACAGAAGCAGTAGTTGCTTTTAGTCATTATTTTCCTAAGGATGAAGAGATTGTTAATAAGATTAAAGAACTAGCCAATGACAAGACAAATACTATCAAAGCAACTCTTGTGTACAATTTGAGATATCTAATTGGTAACAATTACTTACTGTGCGAAGAAGTAATAATGAAATTCAAAAACCTGAGAGACCCTGAAATTGACTTTGCTTTAATTCATTTCTTTGCACAGCTTGATTGTCAAAAGTTTTTAGACAAACAGGATTTTATCAAATCTCTTTTTAACGATACTAATGAGCAAATTAATGAAGACCTTGGTGAATTAATTGGGTATCGATATGTAAGTGGTTGTGAGGTACAGGATTTAGTTGACGATATCATAGGAGGTAGGAAAGGTACGAAGAATAGTTTGCGCTCGTTAGCTTTTGTTTTTGAGTCACAACTGGTTGCGCTTATAGGTAACGAAAAAGCTAATAAAGTAGCTGTCTATCTCAAAAAACTCATAGGAACTCAAAACGAATATGAGGTAGCAGAGCGTGCTTCGTTTGTCTTTGAGAGAGATGATATTAAACCAGAACACTTTGAATTTATGGATAAAAATGGCTTGATGGAGGAATTAATAAAAAATCAGAGGAATATTCCAGCACAATCTCACTTAGTTAATTATCTCCGTAAATGCATTGAGGCAGATATTGCTATTAATCGTTGTCTTCAATTACTTCACGAACAAGTAACTAAGAACGAAGCATTGTTGAGTGACCATCTAATCGCAGGTAAAGTCTCTGAAATAGTTAGTTTGTCAGTTAATAAAACTCTAGATGAGGAAGCTAAAGAGTATCTCCTAGATGTATTTGATAAAGGATTAGAAAGAGGTTGGGATGAGTTTTATAAAATATATTTTAGTCATAAACTCTTAAACAATTAGAAAATGAAAATTCCTCTTATCAAAATTTGGCGTTGGTTAATAATTATCATATTTATTTTTGCAGTTGTGCATTTTCTTAAAGATTTGACTCAGGATATTTTGAAAATTTCGACTCCGATAGATTTACTTGGCGATGTTAAAGAAGATATATCATTTTTACCTCAACCTCTTCAGTACGTTTATATCTACGGTTTGGGTGGACTTTCAATTGTCGCTGAGTTTTTTCTGATAGTTGCTATCCCTAAAGTATGGAGGAAAAAAGAACTTATGCTGTTAGATATATGGATTTTAGCATCAGTAATCTTTTTGATTTTGTTTTTTGTAACTGCAATCTCATTAGACCCAAGATATAATATCTTTTAGTATGAAATTTAAAATCATCAAATCATCAGAAGTAAAAGAGCAAGATTTTGGTTACATTAAAGTCAAACAGCTTTTAAATCAAGAAGATATTGATAATGTTAGTCTCGCTTTAATAAAGATAGATGGAACTAATAAGCAAGTCGTAAACAAGAGAGGCGATGCTTTGTACTATGTACTAGATGGTAGTGGTGAGTTTAATATCGATGGTGAGAAAGTACCCGTAACAACTGGTGATTTAGTATTTATCCCAAAAGGAACTCCGTATTTTGATAAAGGAAAATTAACAATGCTTAGCTTTAACAACCCTCGGTTTAACAAAGACTTTATTGAATATTTAACTTAAGAAAAGAAAATGAATGTTGAACAAGAAATATCGCCGATAAAAAGCTTTCAATTTGAAGGGAAAGAACTTCCTGTTTCTTTTGTTGAAACAATGCAGGTAACTAATGGGGTTGAATGCGATATCTACACTTTTGACGGTGATACAGCTAAGGATTTAGGAATAATTAGAATTAAACCAGCAGGTAAAACGCCATTGCAAAAAGTATTAAAAGGCGATAGGACTATTGAAGGTTACATTTCAGGTAAAGGAAAACTTACCATCACCCAGCCAAACGGGAAACAAAAAGAATTTGTAGTAAATGAAGAACTAAGAGAGCCTATGACAGTTACTGTGGCAGTTGGTGAGCTGATGCAATGGGAAGCCGACCCAGAACAAGCTTTAAAAGCTTATGAAATTTGCTTCCCACCTTACGAGGACGGACGATACGAAAATATAAAATAATATATGTGGTTTTATGCTGCTCTTTTAACATCAGTTATTACCGCAGTTATTGCAATTGTTGGTAAAAAACTTGTTCAGAATGTAAGTGCAACTGTATTGACTTGGGCAACTTTAGTGTTGGCTACGCCGATAATTTTCATCTTTGTCCTCAAAGAGGGTGTGCCACAGCTAAATAATTTATTTCTTCTCGGTGTAACAGGTTCTGTCCTGTTTTATACAGCTTCCCAGATTACAGGTTTCAAGGCTATGAGGATGGCTAATTTATCAGCAATCTGGCCTTTAATATCATTAGGTCCAATTTTCACTTTGCTTATTGCTCTTCTACCCCCACTATCAGAAAGACCAAGCATAATTGCAACAAGCGGAGTTTTCCTAACATTAGTTGGGGTATATCTATTAAACGCAACTAAGTTAAAAGGAGGAGTATTAGAACCAATTAAATCTCTATTTAATAATAAAGCATCTCTTCTGATGATGTTTTCAGTCTTAACAAATAGTGTAGTTATTGTTTTTGATAAGCTGGCAATTAACAACACATTTCCCCAGAATACTACATTTACCCTCCTTATAGAAAATATAATGGTCATTATTGGGTTACTACCTATTCTTTATTTCAAGAATAGTAACTTTATTCAACAAATTACAAGTAACTCAAAATTATTTTTGTTACTGGGTTTGTTAAATGCTGTTTCAACTATCTTAGCCTTTTCAGCAGTTGGAGGTGGAAATGTTGGACTTGTAGCAACAATCCTAAAGGCACAGATACTTTTTGTTTTGCTTTTCAGTTATATAGCCTTTAAAGATAGACCGAAACTAGAAACGCTAATAGGAAGTGCAATTATGATAATTGGGGTAGTCTTAATTAAAATTGGCTCATAGGTTTATTGGACAAAGTTTAGTGCAGGAATTTCAATAAAGTTAATCATAAAATAGGTTCTAACACTGTCCACGGTTCGCAGCCATTCGGCTCGCTAAGCTTGCTTATGGCCTACGGTCAGTCAAAGAAACTCCGTTTTCCCCTAGACTAAACGATTCAAACCGTTTACACTTTAAATTATATTGTTAACGAGGGAGGTGATAAGTAATGAATGACAAGTTGAAAGAGTGCTTAAAACCTCATGCAGTGATGCATAATCTTTTTGGGTTGGGACTAGGTATTTTCTTGGTGGCTTTGGTACCAGCACTAAACAATGCACTACTAGGCTTTATTGTAATGGTAGTGGCAATTGTAGTTGATTATATGCGCAAATCTTAATTATTTATTTTTGGGGAAATTTTACGACTTGAATAATTTCTTTAAGGGCGGAGACTAATTTCTCTCCAGAGGAGGGGAATTTATACAAACACCTAGTCGCTCCATAATCGATATAATCAGTACTGGTGTCAGAATTGTCTTCCATAATTACTAAAATAGGGATAGTAGAAATAGCTGTTTCTGGTTGTCTTCTAATGTTTTTAATAAATTCAAGAGTTTCTTGTTTTGGGGTATCGGTAATAGCAGCAATGAATTTTTCTTCTAGAGCTTTTTTAAAAGCGTCTTTCCCACTGTTTGCAATAACAAAATCATAACCCGCTCTTTCGATTATTTCTCGATATAGTTCCATAAGATTTTTTTCTTTTTCTATAAGAAGAATTTTTGCCATATTTTAAAAAACGACTCAAAAAATTTTGAGCCGTTGTACCTAAAGCAGGCAAATTTAATATTACAATAGCCCTCAATTTGAATATATAAAAGATAAAGCTAATTGTCAAGAAAATTAATTTAGTCTACAATTTACCAGAGGTATAATATTTCTACGTGACTGATTTGACTACGTTTATTTGGACCGAATTTTTTTACCGACCAACTTATAACTTAATTGTTTCTATTTACCATCTTACCCCTGGTCCAAGTTACGGCTGGGCAATTGTCGGTATTGCAATTATAATAAGATTCATTTTTTTATATTTTTCCCTACGTGGTTTAAAAACGGATGCAATTTTAGAATCTTTATCACCCCAAATTCAAGAAATTGAAAATGATAAAACCCTTAGTGAAAAAGAAAGAAGAGACGCAATTACCGCTCTCTTAAAAAGAAAGGATGTTCATCCTTACGCTGAATTTTACGCTGTTGTTGCCCAGCTCCTTTTTTTAGCCGCAAATTATCAGGTTTTACAAATCGGATTAAAACCCGCCTCTTTCGCGACTCTTTATTTTTTTGTACCTCATCCAAGTTCAATTAACACAATTTTCTTTGGTTTTGATTTGACTCGCCAAAGTTATATTTTGAGTCTCCTCGCAACAACGGTGTTGTTTATTGAACAAGTAATTGAATACAACGCCAAAAAAAATATTGTAGTCAAAAAATTTAGTGAAAAATGGTTTCCCTTGCTTTTAAGTCTTTCTACCTTTATACTATTAGTAATATTACCGTCAGCTAAGGCAATATTTATTACTGCTTCAGTTATTTTTAGCTTATTTCTACGGGCGGTGGTACAATTAGCAAGGAATAATAAGGGAAATTAAATAATGGCGGCTTTTGATAAACTAGTAGTTTCTTTTCTGGTTGATGAAATGGTCGGCGGTTTTTTTGTCAATGTTCCGCCCGGACACGTAGCTTGCGTTTACGATTGGGGACGAGGGGTTTTGAAAAATGTTTGGGGTTCAGGGCTTCATTTTAAGATTCCATTCTGGCAAACTGTAAAACTATTTAACGCGCAAACCCTTGAATATACTATTAGAAAGGGATTCAATTTAGACCAGAATAAAGAAGCATTGGGAGATGAGCCAATAAATGCTGTAACAGCCGATAATAAAAATTTAATTCTTGAAGGTACGTTATTGATAAAAATCAATCGTGAAAGTGTTGTTTCTTTATGGGAAAATATTGGAGAAGAATTTGTTTCCAAAATTGTAAGACCAGTATCCCGCTCACGGATAAGAAGTGCTGTTTCACGTTTTTCCTTAGTTGATTTGACAAATAAAAGGCATGATATCGAACATCAAATCAAACAAGAGCTAGAAACAGAATTTGTCCACAAGGGTTTGATTATCGAAGGTGTTTTACTTTCGCAGATAACTCCTCAAAACAACCCTCTTTAGTTTTCAATTCTTCTTTTTTTGTGGTAAAATTAACCCATTATTATTTTTCGCGGGATTAGTTGAGCGGCTCAATATCGCCCTTCCAAGGCGAAGACAGGGGTTCAACTCCCCTATCCCGCTCCAATAAGCGCCTGTAGCTCAATTGGATAGAGCGGATGGCTTCGGACCATCAGGTTGGGGGTTCGAGTCCCTTCAGGCGTACCATGGTGGTGGTAGCTCAATGGCAGAGCGCTAGGTTGTGGACCTAGCGGTTGCGGGTTCGAATCCCGTCCACCACCCCACCGAGTCAAACTCGGTTTTAAGTTTGACGAAGGTGAGCCAAGTCAGACTTTGCCAGAAATTTATATTTTTATCAACTTAAGAAACGTTAGACGTTTCTATGCAATTCTACGTTTATACCTTATTCAGTCTAAAAGATAAAAAGTTTTATACTGGTTTTACTAATAATCTAAAAAAGAGGTTAATTGAACACGTCAAGGGTCAGGTTATCGCAGCCAGACACCGAAGACCGTTGAAGCTAGTTCATTACGAATATATTATTAACGAACAAGATGCTAAAGCCAGGGAAGTTTTTCTTAAGAGTGGTTTTGGTAGGAATCAGTTAAAAAGATCATTGAAAGTAACCTTGGGAAAATTAATTAAACAAATTTGATTGTTAATAAAGAACCGACCCCATTTAGAGAGTCGTTTCAGACATAATTCCTCCTCGTTTCTTTCGTGGGGTATTAAAAACTGCGGCTAAAAATCGTGGCTATGTAAGTACGACTAATGTATTTATTTTAGAACTAACTTCAGTGCGTGGTTACTCCACCCAAGTCAAACTGAAATAGGCGATCCTAAACTAAATCTGCTTGGCAGTTACTACTAACCTATCCTTATCAAGGAAACCAATACATGTAAATAAGGTTAAACGAGAATCAGTTGTTGGTTTTAAAATACCAAGAGTTTGAGGTGAGACAATATGTTTTTGGTTGATTTTGTATTTAACTTCCCTACCATCTGCTAAAAAAACTGAAACGATATCACCCATTTTAACTTTTCCTAGTTTCCCGAAAAGATTATTCCAATTGTGAGCATAAATTATACTGTTACCCTCTCCAATTTTTTGCGAGGTGTTAATAAAAATTGCTTGGCTATCAGAAAATGAATAATTTGGAGCTTCTTTTACAGGAATATTAATACCAGTTTCTCCAACCACGACTCTAGTAGGTGAAGTTGCATTCTCAAAAGTTAAAAGATTTATTTTTGGAGTTTGCGTAGGAAATGAAGCATTATTTTTGTAAAAATAAATTGCTAACAAAACTGCAAGGGATAAAAATCCTGTAACAATCATTAAAATCGCTAAGGTTTTCATTTTAAAGTTCCTTTTTTGAAGATAAAATTCGAAGTAAAATGCCCAAAAGCAGCCAAGCAGTACTGCCAAAAATTAGAAGAGTTATTAAACCTTTTCCACCAGTTTGAGCCAGAGTCTGAATACCTAAAACATCACCCGGGGTAGTAGAAGTTTGTGATGGACCTGATGGTGACGAGCTAGTTGTGGTTGGTGGAGAACAGAAAAAGTTTGTGTTCTTGGCCAAATATGGTTTTTGTGACAATCCCCAGGCAGAACCATTTGGAACAAAAACCCAACCTTGGGCGACAAAATTATCAATTTCTGCTTGAGTTAATCCTGTAAAACTACTCCACCAAATAGTTTCAACTCCTGTTCCGTTTGTTGCACAAAAACACTGTAAAGCGTCATTATTTCCTAAATTAAAAACCTCATCGCTTCCGGTGAAAGCGGCAAGATTTCCAGGAACACCGTGAATCCCTTCTAAATAAGTAACAATTTTTTTACCAGTTGGTGTGATGCAAGTTGCCTGTGGTGGCACAGCCAGTGATCGCTCTTGGGCATAAACAGGTTTTGCCAAAAATAGGGCAATAAATAATACAGTTGAAAGTTTAAGGCAGGTAGTTTTCGATAGCAAACTACCTAGTAACATAGATGAGGATTATATAATAATTATTATAAGATTGTCAAGTCGCTAGACTTTAGTCCTTCGGCAGTGCGCTCAGGTCTTCGACTCCGAGGTCGATTAGACTCGAGGAGACAGTCGAACTGCTTTAAAGCTGAGGAATTTTATAGGTCTGGTAATGCTTGGAGGTTATAGTATTTTTTGACAATTTCGGCGGTGGGTTTTGGGCTGTTGTCACTATTGAAAATAGCCGTTGATCCTCCGTGAGAAACCCAATAGTTTAACCCAACGACTTCTTCTAAGTTTTGGATTAGATTTAATGATTCGTCTACCCACTGGGCTTGTTCCTCTTCGTTAAGCTTGCCGTGAATGTCCGGAATTGGGGCGCCAAATTCTCCAAGCATAATTTTAGATTGGGTCTTTTGGCTTAAGTTCCTTATGTCTCTTGCCAATTTTTGAGGTTCTTTGACATAGTGATCGATAACAACCAGATCGCCGACGGCATTGGCGGTTTGCTCGTCCATAACAAGATTGGCGACATCATAATTCATGGAGTTGGTTGTTCTGACATTCTTGCCAACTTTTCTGAACTCTACATTGGCGGCCTGAAATTCCTCTATCATAAATTGACGGAATCCCTCAATATCTCCATTTTGTCTTGGGTCGCCAGGACCTCCATGTTCGCATTCCGGACAAGGAGTAAAAAGATCGCCATTTTCAAAAAGATCGCCATTTTGGTTGATAAACTGGCGCATCAGAAGCAAATGCTCGTCGCGGGTTAAGCCTTTCTTGTAACCAAACCAACCTTCCCATCCGGAAAAATTGCCGCGGAACCAGATATTTAAATTGTTTCTTCTGGCTGCTTGTACCCACCGATTTAAAAATGGAACAAAACGATCGTCATACGGAGTCCCTAAAGCCACGTGAGTGGTACCGGTTTGAGAAATCGCTTTAACTTGCTCTTCAATAGTTAAGTTAAAGGTTGGATCATTTAACTTCTCCCCTGTCAGGTCACGGGAGTATTTCATGGTGTCTATGGATTTTATCTCCCAAACCCTTTTTTGCCCTTTTGGGGATTCTGTTTGGGTCTTTTTTTGCTGATAGCTTATTGCGATGAAGAAAATGCCGATGATTATTATTAAAAATAGAACATTTTTTTTTGTCATTTTTGTTTTCCTAAAACCGGTTCAGTATTTAGATTTGCAAGGTATTCACCCTTTAGCTGGTAAATATCGGCAAATGGATAACTTTCGACAAGCTCATACTTTTCAAGCTGGCCAGATTGTTGAACGAATTTAAAGGTTGAGTCATTAATATCGTTGGTGCGCATGATAATCCAGCGAGCCCAGAGATCGGGGCTAACTGTTGCGCTTTCCCAATAAGCGCCTGTCCCCTCGTGGATAAACCTTTTCATCGGTAAACCGGACGAAAAGATAATAGCGTCATGAGATGCAGCCGAGATCAGAACGAAGCCTTTCTCGTCTTTAGTATTTTGGGAAAGCCAACCGGAAACCTCGGCGACATTTTTCTGGCTGGAACCTACTCTGGCATCATCAATAGTAACGGCATCGACATTGGCGAAGGCAAAGAAAGTTACAAAGAGAAAGAGACCAACGATTGTTGCTCTTAACGGAACTAACTTGTGTACCAAATAACCGACAAAGATAGCAATCGATGGCAGCATCATTACGCCATAGCGAACGTTAAACCAAGTGTCACCGGAAATACCCTGGATAAAAAGGACAGAATGGCCCAAAAAAAGCGCAAGAATATTAAAAAGAAGCGGCGCAAGAAGTGCCGTACTTGCAATACGAACGCTTGAGCTTATCTTTTTGTTTAGCCAAAAAGCAATCATTCCAAGTGTTCCCAAAACCGCAGTAAAGGCGCCGGTGTTGTAGATTAGGGCGTAAAGATAAACTTTTAAAGAGAGCAAGAAATTTCCCTTTGTTGCCAAGACCCCTGCCTGCTCAAGCTGCAATTGCTGGGCGCGAGCAGAATAAGGACCAAAGACAAAATAAAGAGCGTCTTTAAAAATAAGCTGGTTCCAGAGTAACCACAAAAAGACACCAAAACCGGCGAGAGTCGCAAAGAAAATGAACGTACCTTCGGTGACTTTATAACCTTTTCTTCTAAAGGTATGGAAAATGATTAAAATGGCCGCAAAAAAAAGCAGGAACCAAGCGTCGTAGCGAACTAAACTTGCCAGCATGATCCAGAAAGCAGCTTTGATTAGACTTAAAATCTTTTCTTCTTTGTGCCACATTACAAGCTCATAAATGCCGGCGGTCATGGTGAAAATTAGCAGGAGTTCGGTCATGGCCGTTGATTGCAGGTATAAAATATTGATATTAGCGACGAAAACCAAAACTCCAATTAATCTTCCCAAAATGCCAACGCCAAGTTGTTTGAGAAACTGGTAAATTATAAGACCGGTGCCAACAAAAGAAATCATAGAAATTAGTGCGCCGGCAAGTCCGGAATGCCACATGAAGTCGTTCCAAACTGTTGGAATCATTAAAGCGTGTGGAAGTGGTAACCAAACAGAACCGAGTTGGGCAAGACCCGGTTTTAAGCCTTCTACAACTCGTCTGCCGATGTTTAAGTGAGAACGGGCATCGTTGTAGGCAAGACCGAGACCATTATCAAGATAAATAAAAAAGCTTAAATAGGCAATAACCCACAAAAAAACAGCGAGTAAAACTGGTGCATTTTTTTCAAAAAAATTAGCAATATTCTTTAAAGCATTTTCTGAGAAGGTTAGATTTATTGACAATGTTGACAAATTAAATCCTAACATTGTTCTCCTTTACAGATAGACGCAAATATAAAAGCAGAAAAGCACTAAGAGTAATAATGGAAAATGTAATAAGCAAATAATAGTGCCAAGCTAACAAATATTTGTTGGCGAATGATTGAAATATAAAAGACTTTGAGCGGTTAGATTTGAGAAAATCAAAATTACGCTCGTAAGTATATTTTTCTGCAACTCCTGAAAGCTTCTCCAAAGAAATAGCTTCAACTTTCGGAGGATTGCGGCTGGAGGTAATTGCTCCTAAAGTGTTGACGGCAACGGAGTAACTTAGAGTGATGAAGAAAATTAATAGGAATAAACTACTCTTTCGCAAATTGGTAAGAGCTAATGCTAAAAATATTGACAATATTGCATAACTTGGAATTAGGTAGCGAGAACCGAAAGCCCAACCGCCGTAAGGATCTCCCCACATTGAATAAAGAAGGATATTGGCGCCGATGATGCCAAGTAGCAATGAGAGTATTTGCTGATTTCTTTTGTAGAGCAAAAACATATCCAAAACTCCAAATAATACGATCGGTGTATAGACTAATATTCCCCGATCGGGACTGGTAAAGTGAGTGTCTAAACCAGCCAGAAGATTTCTGGTCTTAAAAAATCTAACTGCTGATTTTTCTTGTTGCTCTGGATTGATGAATTTTTCAACATTTTCAGTTCCTATAACGTCTGGGGTAGTAGGATTACCTTGAGCATCTATTGCCTTAACCGATGGCACGGTTCCAGATAATTGAAGTGGGTTCCCATAGGATATCTGGTTAAACCATAAGAAAAAAGAAAGCGGTAAGGCCGCCGCGATAAAAGTAACAAAACCAACTAATTTGATACTAATATTAAGTTTATTCTCCTCTTTATTAAAAATAACTAGTCTTCCGAGAGCATAGAGGCCTATTGGAAACATCAAAAAAAGATTAGGGTAGTCAATAGGGATAGAAGCTGCACATAAGAACCAAATTAAAAATAGTGACCAGATGTTATTCCAGCGAAGGAGGGTGTAAATACTTAAAAGAATAAGAAACGTCGAGATATGGTGCTGATAAAGAGTGACAGCGTATGTAAACGCGGGAGTGGCAAATATGAACAGTAAAGATGCAATAGTGGCAGCCAGAGGGGTTGCTCCAAGTCTTATCGCAATCGCTCGCAGGAGGATAACGTTTAATAACGCAAAGAGAGCAATTATGGCAAAAGTCCCAACTTGAGCAGCACCAAAACTCTTACCTAAAATATAACCTGGTATTGTGATAAATGAAACACCAGGAGCAAATAAGGAAACGTATTGACCGTTGACATACCCAAGGTCTGGTGTTGCAAATCTGGCAACTGGAAGCGAAAAGATAAAAGATTTGTCTTCAACAACTGAAAAAGTTAAAGCAAACTTGCCCCTATCAGGTGATAATTCTAAGGGCCCCTCATCTTTCCAATAATGTTGGTTGAGGACTTCGTCGGTAGGGTTACCACTAATTCCTCTTAGACTTAGTGTCAGAATTCCAGCACAAAAAATTATAAATAGTATCGTTAACAAGATATTTTTAACCATGTTTTAAAGCTGCAAATTTTTTTAAAAATTTTTTTTGAGTTTTTGATTGCGATGATTCCGAAACATTCTTGTAAAAAATCTCAACTTCTTTTGCCACATTTTTCCAAGAGTGACCAGCTGCAAAATCTTTATTCCTTTTTTTCATCTCCAAAATTTTGGTTGAATTTTTATTTTTTAAGACAAAATTAATTTTCTCAACCAAACCCTTGTAATCATCGGGGTCAAGGCAATAACCATTGACGCCATTCTTGATCAATTCTTCAAGGGCTGTGTTCCTGGGTACAACACAGACTAGACCTTGACTCATTCCTTCATGGACTGTATTACAATATGCTTCCCAATGGGCCATATGAACCATCATCGTAGCGTTTTTTAAAAGATAGTATTTATCCGCGCCTGTAACCACCCCTAAGAATTTAACCCTATCTTGTAATTTTAGTTTTTTTATGAGTTTTTCCAACTCTTTTTTGTACTGTAAATCCTGATCCGGACCAACTATCAAATAATTAAGTTTTTTTGGTAATTTTGCCAGTGCTTTTATAGATGTTTCATAATTTTTAATCGGGTGGATTCTGCCTATCTGAATGATATAAGACTGGTTTTGTTGAACGGTTGTCTTGATTTTGTGACTTGCAAATTTTTCTAAATTGATAAATGCTTCATTCTCAATCCCATTGCTAATTGTCTCAACAAGTTTTGGGTTTACTCCCCTTGCAATGATTTCATCTTTTTCCCAATCAGAGACTGCTCGTACTCCATCGACCACCGCATTTATTAGAAAAATACCAAGAGTGTCCTGATAAATTTTTTTAATTACCTTTAACCATTTTGGAAATTGCGACCAATAAGGTGTAAAGCCATGGGGGGTGAGGAAAACTTTAAATTCTTTTCTCCCCAAAATCTTCAGGACCAAACAGTAGAGAAGTAAGAAGAGGTGGGGAAAAATATTAAAGTTATGAAGAGCAACACATTTTGTTTTCTTCCAATCAATTTCCGGGAAAAAACCAAAATTTCCAAAATAATAACGTTTAACTTTTAACCCCCTTATAGTTTCTTCCCTCTTTAAACAGTCTTTTTCGGTTAAAGTATTTTTGGAAGTGTGGATTGTTACATTCCAACCATTTTTTGCCATGTTACTGTAGACTTCCAAAGTGTTCGTTTCAATTCCAGCAGCGACTGGATAAAAATATTTGTTAATAACTTCAACACTTAACCCATTACTTTTCATTTTAGTTTTATTTTCAATTTCTTAATCCTAATTTTGGTTGCAAGGCAAAATTTAAGTAGTTAATAAATTTTTTGATGAATGGTTTCGTGAAATTGCTTCCAGTTAAACTATGAGTCGCTGTATTCACCATCAAACCCTTTATTAGAATGTCAAAATCTTTATTTTCACCGTAGCGGTTTCTAATCTCGTCAAAAAGCCTTTGGCAAAAAATTGTATCGGACCAATGCAGTTTCAAACTTGTCACGATGTCGCAAAGTGAATTTGAGAAAAGACAATATTGCATGTCGACTAAGGATATTTTGTTTTTTGAAATTAAAATGTTTTCCAAATGCAGATCGCGGTGGTTAAGACTAAGCTCATTCGCTTTTAGGAGTGGGGGTATTGCTCGCAAAAATACGGGTATACCACAAAGTAAACTGAAAATTGCTTTTGGATGGGTGAAGATTGATTTTAATAAAAGAGGGAAATAAAGAAGTACAATAATTTTTGCATCTCGCTTGGCAATTTGTTCTTTTTCTTTTTCTGAAAGTTTATCACCTAATAGATTGAGAAAATCAACAACCTTCAAGTAAATTTCAAATTGTTTTTCGGTGCGGAGTTTGGAAGCTTGTACGCCTTCGACAAATTCTACAAGAAGTATTAGAGAATTTTTGCTTTCTTGCTTGTTAATAACTTGAGGTATATTGATATTATTGAATTTTTTTGGCATTGATTTGCCAATTTTTCTAATGACCTTATTCAAAGTTTGGTATAAAACAGCTTCATTGTGTAATGTATAATAGTTAAAATCTTTTACAATCCCACTCCACATCTTTGCGAAAGCTTTTTTGCCTGAAGAATTACGATAAATAGCATAGGAAAACATTTTGTTTCCCTTGCTATTTCTTTTTGCTATTCTTAGTCGTTTTGTAAATTTATATTCACCGATTTGGTCAGGGAAAATAGTTTCTTGCTTAGCATTTATTGAACTAAAAGGAAAGCTAATTACACTAGCAAAAATTAATCTATTTAAATTTAGTGGTTGGTCTTTTTTCATTTTTCTAATTAATTCTTTTAGTTGAAACGTCTACTTTCCACACTGGATCTGATACAATTTTGATAGGTAATTTCTTAAATCTTGTGTAAAAAAAGATAAATGAGTACAGAACGGCTCGTATAGGATTACTTATTAGTTCCTGAAGTGCGGCTAGCACAATAGCACTTAAGGGGATTTTATACTCATTTTCCAGATTAGAATTAAAGTAACGAGAGAGTTCTGTTTTAGAATATTGAAAACGGCTACTAGGACCTATTTGGTCTTTAAGAGTTTGTGGACATCGTATATAAACTTTTGCTTCAGGTAAATATCTAAATCGACCACCTAGTCTTTTATTCTCTAAATACAAATACGTGTCGCCGTTTACCACTTGCTCAGGTATTCTGAACCTCTTGATATGTTTAGTACGGTAGGCCAAACATCTACCACTGGCAGCTAAAAAGTTATTAGACCCGTTCCATAATCTAATAACTCTATTGTGCATTCCCATTTGAACTCCCATAATCGATTCAAAAAAGTTTAACGGCTTAAGGGGAAATATTTTAGCTCCAACCATCGTTAATTTATCTTCTTTTTCGAATGCTGTTTTTATGTTCCTTAGAACATTTTGATCAAAAATAACATCGTCATTTGTAAAGACTGCTAAGTCAGTTTTTATTAGAGCCAAAATTTGTTTCTTTTTTTTGAATTGACTTCCCTCATCTTTATTTTCAATAAGTTCAACTTGATACTTTTTAAATTCCTTTTTAATTGCATCTTTTATTGGAATCCGGTCAGCAATCAAAATAAAGCGGAATTTACCAACTCCTTTAGATGCACGGATTGATTTGATGGTTTCTAAGATAGGTTCACCGCCGTAACAAGTGGTAATTCCAACAGTTAATGTTAGTTTTTTGCCTTTAGAATAATTTTTCATTTTGCTCCTTTCGTAGTTTGTCGGATAGTCGATTTTTGGGTAATTCGATATCTTGGTATGTTATTGCCTCATCCATTTTAATGTTCCTCTTGGTAGTGCACCCTCCGGCAAGGCCGATTGGGAGTAAATTATGCTTTAAGGAAACGTCGTAATTGTCAATTGCTCCGTATGTTAAAAAGCCACCGATACCGTCTAGTTTTTCGCCTTTTTTAATATCGCACTTGGCAAGAGTCACAACATCACAAACCGGAGCGCCTTTTGGGGCGAGGGCAGCGTCTCCAAACAAAACTGCTCGGGCAACACTCATTGGTGCCTCAATTGGGCTTAAATGATAAGGAACATAAAATGTATATATGGGTCCATCGCCCATCTTGTAGACATTCATATACATTTGTCTAGTAGGTTCTTCTGTTGTTGCCAAAACAAAAACCCCAAAGCTTGGTTCTGCTCCTAAAATATAATCTGTTAATCCGGTCGTAGTTAATTTTTCTAAATCAAATAATTTATAAGCATTTTCAACTCTATCGCATTTTGGACCGATCATTCCCCTTTTACTTACAGGAAATCCGGTTGCATTGGCAATAGTTGCCATTTCTGCTCCGATTTTTGTCCCATCAGCAAACGAAGTTACCATATTTGGCCTTTGGAAATGTTCTGCCGCCCATTTTGCCTGAGTTTCCGGGGTTCTACGAACATCAATTAAGCTTTTAATATTACCAACCATAACCGGCTTAAAACCCCATGAGGAAACCTGACGATAAAGATTCATCAAAACCGCAGGTTGATCACCATCAGCTTGTGTATATACAACGCCATTTTTATCTGCCTTTATTTTAAGAATTGGACCAAGTGTGCAGTCAAGTTCTGCGTTAATTAATACAACGTGTTTTTTATTTTCTATTGCTCTTAAAACAACTTGTACGCCAAATTCTACTTCTCCGGTTGCCTCAACAATAACGTCAATTTGTGCAGAATCTGTAAGCAAAAACGGATCATCGCAAAGAGCTGTTTGTCCTTTGGCTATAACCTTTTCAAACTCCTCCAAGCTTTTAATATCTTTGTAATTTGTATATTTTGCCTGCTCAAATCCTTGGATAGCATAACTTCGGGTTCTGTTTGAAACCGCAACAAGCCTCATTCCTTTAATACATGTAAGTATCTGAAGCATAAATCCACGTGCCGCAAAACCAGCGCCTACGAGTCCTACCCTAATTGGCTTATTTTCTTTTTCTAATTTTTCTAAATATTTATCTACAATAATCATTTAAAATCCTCCCAAGACAAATCTTTTTTGGAAACTTCGTTTACAGATATTGGCCAGCTGATATTAAATGCGGGGTCGTTGTATCTGATCCCTCCTTCATTTCCAGGGTTATATTCTGGGGAATAAAGGCTCATAAGTTCTGTATTATCTTCAAGAGTGAGTATCGCATGGGCAATACCTGGATCTATATAAAGCATTTTGTAATCTTTATCTTTTAAGGTAAACGCCTCCCAATGCTTGAACGTAGGAGAATCCGGCCTAATGTCAATAATTACTTCGTATACAGCGCCTTTTGTAACTCTTGTGAGTTTTCTTTCAGGAACATTCAGGAAGTGGAATCCACGCATTGTACCTTTTTTATTGGAACGTGTAATGTATCCTTGCATGATTGTAAAATCAATGCCGTTTTCGGCAAATTTATCACGTTCCCATATTCTTGCCAAAAAGCCTCTTTCGTCTTCTCTTTTCTCAAGATTTATAATGTATGCCCCAGCAATTTGTGTTTTAGTAAAAATCATTTTTCCTTCCAATAAAATTTGTCATCAATCTGTTTAGTTTTAATAAGGTATTCTATTTGTTTTAAGCGAGTAAAATTTTTTGAGTAAAAAGTAACTTTGTCTAAATTTATTTTTTTAAATAGCTCCAAAAGTTCACGGGTTCCATTGTTAGCATCTCTTTGGCATTTAAAATCTGGAAAGATCTTGTTAATTTTTTTGAATGAAACCTTGTAACTTCTGTTATCAGGTTCTAAATTTCCAAAAGCAATCTTGGAATTTGGAAAGACTCCAGAAATTATTTGAGCAATATCTTTGACTTGGTAATTTTGATTATCATCCCCAACGTTTAAAATTTGATTATGAACTAATTTACTAGGTGATTTTAATACACAAACTATTGCATTACAAACATCAAGAATATGAATCAGAGGTCGCCAAGGTGTCCCATCACTATGCATCACAATTTCCTTTTCAGTCCAAGCCAAACCGGCAAGATTATTTAAAACAATGTCAAAGCGCATTCTGGGGGAGGTACCAAAGACCGTTGCACTTCGCAAAAATACCGGTGAAAAATTGTTACTTGCTAATTTTGAAATATCTTTTTCTGACAAAATCTTACATTTGGCATAATATGTTTGAGGATGAACTTCTGCTTCTTCTGTGGCAACACCATTTTTGGCAATTCCATAAGCGCTGCATGATGACATGTAAATAAATTTGCCAACACCTGCGGCCTTTGCCTTTTTTGCCAAATTTACAGAACCTTTATGATTAATTTCAAAAGTTACTTTGGAGTTAATTTGTCCTAATGGGTCATTGGATAATTCCGCAAGATGAATTACAGCATCAAAACCTTTAAGATCCTTTTCTGAAACCTTTCTAATATCTTTTGGAATTACTGGGGGAAAATTGGAAATCCCGTTATAAAGCCAAGCAGAATTATAAAATCCAGTGTCTAGCCCAACAACGGAATGTCCTGCTGCATCAAGAATCTGACAAAGCTGTGTTCCTATATAACCGTTAGAGCCAGTGACTAAGATTCTCATCCTTTATCCCTCCAGACCTTCCACGGTGCTTGTCCGCTTTGCCATATTTGCTCCAGTAAATTCTTATCTCGCAACGTATCCATACATTGCCAATACCCGCTATGTACAAATGCAGATAATTTTCCAGCTTCCGCAAGATAATGCATTGCATCCTCTTCCCAATCCCTTTGGGGATCTTTGATATAAGAAAGCGCTCCAGGCTCAACAACCATAAATCCGCCGTTAATCCACGCTCCATCACCGCTTGGCTTTTCTTTAAAGCTGGTGATCTTTGTTTGTCCTTTCTTAAGACTAATTCCGCCAAACCTTCCGGGAGGCTGGACTGCAGTGACAGTTACAAGTGCTTTTTCCTTTTTATGAAATTCAATAAGCTCTGCTATATTAAGATCACTGACGCCATCTCCGTACGTCAGACAAAATAATTCATCTCCGATATATTCCTTTACGGCTAAAAGCCTTTGGCTTTTTGTTGAATTAACTCCTGTTTCCACAAGAGTTACTCTCCATTTTTCTGCGCCGTTTTTATGCATCTCAATAGAATGATTTTGCATATCAAATGTAACGTCGGAATTATAAAGTGAATAATTGGCAAAATAGTCCTTTATAACCTGCGATTTATACCCACAGGCAATAATGAAGTCGTTTATACCGTAGGTTGAATACATCTTCATTATGTGCCACAAGATCGGCTTACCGCCAATCTCTACCATTGGCTTTGGCCGAACTCCGCTTTCCTCACTAATTCTTGTGCCGTACCCACCGGCTAAAATTACTGCTTTCATTCTCTAACCTCCTCGATTGCTGATAAAAAATCTTTAGTACTTTTTTCCCAGCTGAAATTCTTTGACCAAAGTAGCGCTTTATTTTCCAATGACTTTCTTAAGGTTTCATCTTTAATAACTTTAACCATGGCATCTACCCATTTTTCCTGGTTGTCCCAGGTAACCAAAAGGCCTGTGTGTGGGTTTAATACAGAATCACGAAGACCGGGAACATCTGAGGCAATTACGGGTGTACCGGCGGCGTTGGCTTCAATGACGGTAATTCCCCATCCCTCTATTTTTGACGGCTGAGCAACCACCCACGAACTGGCTAGAAGTTCTGCCTTTACTTTTTCACCCACTCTGCCTAAAAACTTAACAACATTTTGTAATCCAAGTTTTTTGGTCGTTTCTTCAAGTTCCAGGCGATTTTCCCCTTCACCGGCAATAGTTAGAGTCGCCTTTGGTATATCTTTGACGACTTGAGAAAAAGCAGTAATGAGTCTGTCAATTGATTTATAAGGTTTGAGTCTTCCTAAATACAAAATTGTTGGGTCTTCGGTTTTTTTAGACGTCTTGAACTTTAAAAGATCCACTCCGGGATTAATAATTGAGATCCCTCGTTTTTTGCCAAGACCTATGGTTTGCATTGCTTCCTTTGAAGAATTAGAAACTGTTATCATTTTTGAGTTTCTATATACAATAGGCATTAATTTTGCTTCTAAAATTTGGGCAATTTGCGCGAAGGGGAATTTTAAATGTCTTCTGAATACTTCCTGATGAATATGGTGGACTAGGCCAATAATAGGTTTTCTTGAATATAACGGGCTAAAAAACGGAAGGCCGTTTTCGGAATCGATGATAACATCAAAGTTCCCGCGTAATTTGAAAATGTAGTAAAGAGCCGCCCAAAGATAGACGGTATAAAAGCCACCACGTCTGACGATATGAACACCGTCGATAACTTCAATTCTTGGATTTTGACCGTCATTGCCGCAAAAGACAGTTACGAAGTGTCCCTCTTCGACGAAATGTTTGGCGATCTCATGGATGTAAACTTCGGCACCGCCTGCCCAGACGTGTTTGGTATCTCGCCAGTTGAAGATAAGGATTCTAAGGTTTATAGGACTAGCGGTAGACTTTGGGCTTGAAAATGTGATGACACCAAGAAGATCGACTAGATTTCTGCCTAAAACTGAAAGCGGTTCGTAGATGATGTGAAGTAGAATTGTAACGAAGAGACTGGTAATGCCGATAAAGGTCATAACAATGACAATTTCTTCCAAATCAGCGTGATAGAAATAAATAGCTAAGATTTGGACAAAGGCTAAAAAGAGACTGGCGATGGAAAGTAGATACTTGCGGCGGACTTGGTAGTAAGTAACAAGACTATTGGCGATGCTGAAGCAAAACATACTCAATCCATAAATGGGTAAAAGATAAAGGATAGGACCTATTTTTTCACCAAGAAGCAAAGGAACGGTGTAGGCACCAAACAAACCAACCGTCAGGTACGCTGCAAGACCAAGGATGATTGAGGCAAAAAATAGTTTGTAAAAAACATGGCGACTTTTGCGCTCTGACCCTTCCTCGCGCGAGACTAAAGGATTAATGAATTGGTTAAATAGAGAACCGGAAAAAAAGACCATTTTGCCGGTTAAAGAAAGAAGCGCATAGAGACCGGCTTCCGGCGGCGGCAAGAAGAGTTTAGCCAAAATAAGATCGAAGCTTAGAAAGGCGACTCTTGAGAATTTAGTAAAGATAGAGGTGACAAAGAATTTGTTGGGAAAATTAAGAACTTGCGAGTCGATAATTTTTCTTTCTTGCTTGATACGAGTAACAAAAAACCATCCAACAAGAAATGCAATTGCCATGGCAATAGAAGTAGCGGCATAAACAAAGTGAGAGTTACCGGTTTCAACGAAAATGAAAGCCGCTAAAAACTTGATAATAGATTCAACGATGATGAGAAGTGCCAAGACTTTAAACTTTAAGTTGCCGCTTAAGAATCCGCCATCAACAGCGGCGGTGATGCCAATAAACCAAACTGGGGCAAAAAGAAGGAACGGATCATAAGATGGCGATTTAAAGAAAATTGCCAGAATCGGAGTTACCGCGAGCCAGATGATAGTAGCTGCAGTACCGATAACTAGTGCGCGAAGTCTAACGTGAGACCAAAATTGCTTGAGAGGTATTTCGTATTTGCCAAGTAAAAAGGCGGCGCGGTGGGTGACGGTTTGGGCAAGAGCGCCAACCGGTACGGTTGATAGATAGAAGAAACTGCCAATAAGTGAGATGAGACCGAAATCTTCAACAGAAAGGCTCCTTCCTAAATAAGCGTTGTAAGCAAAATTGGCAAAATTGGCGAATACCGATGCCGCTATTAAGGCGCCACCTGTGGCTATTCCTGACCTCGTAAGAGCGTGTATATAGGCAAGCCTGCTTTGACTACCTTCAGCTTTCTGGGCTTTGATTTCGGCCCTTAGTTGATCCTGGGCAACTTTGGCATGGTGAAATCCGTGGATTGTCTTTTCCCAGTAATGGGGTTTAACAATCAATTGATAAGCAGAAATAACGGCGGCAAAACTAATAGAGAGCCAATAAAAAGGTACTAGGAAAACATATTTAATAAGTTGCCAATGATCGCGCTTGGCGCAGCCGATCATGTAGTAATAGAGGTAGAGGAAATTGCCAAAGACTAAGGAGACGACGGCGATGTAAAAAATAAGGGTCGGGTAGAGAATTTCAATTGTCGGTCCAACAAGATTGTAAAGTAAAAAATAAGAAATGGTGGCTGCCCACAAAATGGGATTAATAAAGAGCGAGGCGATTTTGCCACCGACTACGAGTTGGAAAATGAAGGCATGGATACCATGGGTTTTTAGAAATCTTACTGGGTTTCGCATATGGACCAGATAGGTTTGCATATAACCTTTGATCCAGCGTGAGCGTTGTCGTAGCCAATTGATGGGTCGACTATTGGCTTCTTCTAAGGTGGTAGAGTTGAAAATGGCAGTTTGATAACCGTACTTGAAAAGACGAACGCCAAGGTCTGCATCTTCGGTGACATTAAAAGGATCCCAGCCTTGAAGTTTTTTAAGACTTTCGATTTTGAAATGATTGCTGGTGCCGCCAAGAGGAATAGTCGTTTGAATTGATTGCAGTCCAGTGAGAATAACATCAAACCAAAGTGAATACTCGGCGGTAAAAAGACGAGTGATGAGATTGTGGTGAGGGTTGTAGTAATTGAGTTTGGCCTGCAAACAAATTACATTGGGACTTGTCTTTTGGAAAGCGAGATATGCTTTTTTAAGCTGGTCGACCTCGGGGATATCTTCGGCGTCGTAAATTACGAGATATTGTCCTCTTGCAAGCGATAATCCATAGTTGCAAGCTTTAGGTTTGGTCCTGGGTACGGACTCGGGGACAATGACTGGTCGTATGTACGATGGTAATGATAATTTTTGGACAGCTTCTTGTGTCTGATCGTCATCTTCTTCTAAAAGTAGTATGACATCGAGCTTATCTTTTGGCCAATCTAACTTGTCGATAGCAGAGAGAAAATGCGGTAAAACTTGTGCCTCTTTGTAAAGTGGGCACAGAATGGTATAGGTTGGTAGGTCTTGTTGGAGGATTTCGATCTCGTCTTCGGTAATAGTAATTTCCGGTGGTTTATGCAGACTTTTGATAATCAGGAAAAGATTAAAAACAAAATCGATGAAGTAGACGATACTTAAAATTGCCACAAGGGTAATTGCTGTTGGCAGCGACCAAAAGTAGAACGAGAAGGCTAACGTCTCAATTGACAGAGCGATTGCGAGCTTCTGCCAGGTAATAAATCCCTTAAAAGCACTTTCGTGATGCGGCAATGTGGTATGAGTTATATATTGACGCCTCTTAAATCCGATTCCGGCTCCCCGCATAGAGTTGGGAACGTGAGGCGGAATTGATTGTGGGTGGACTTCTTTGGTTTTAAGAACAAGGGCATTAGTGCCGATTTCAAAAGCAGTTTTGAGGGTATGGATTTTGGAATGGCCGTCTTTACGGAGGTTGAAATCAATATCTAAATTTAGTCCGGTAAAACCAGCCTCGCGAGACCGGTGTAAAAATTCCAGATCAAAAGTCCAAGGTGATTTAGGCACAAATTTAACCGTTTTCCAAACCCTACTCCTGAAAGCTTTAAGGCCTGATTGAATGTCACAATTTAAACCAAAAAGACCTTTACCAAAGAGGAATCTAAAACTTCTACTTAAAAATTTGCGAAATTTTCCGGCTAAATAATTTTTTCTATTTGCAATAACAATATCTGCTTCTTTTAGAAGACCCAACATGGGTGGAATTGCTTCTGGAGGATATTGGAGATCAGCATCAATCATTACCAGAGTATCGCCGGCGGCTTTTGCAAAACCCTCAATAAGTGAATAAGCTTTCCCGTCCTTACCTTCTTTTTTGAAGGGTTTAACTGGATAATTTGATTTTGCCCTTTCGTCTTGAAGTAATTCCCAAGTTCCATCATTGGAATTATCATCAATTACAATGATTTCGTACTCTCTCGAGTTTGCAAAAAGACTTGAAATTCTTTTTAAAAGACTTGGGATGTTTCCCTTCTCGTTATAGGTTGGGACAATGATACTAACCATAATTTTCTGGGGCAGGAATGATCCTCAAATTATTTTGAGGCTAAATAAGCAGTATTATTAGCAGTTATTATTAGTAGACTTTAGAGGGTAGGAGTCTAAAAATACTATATTTTGTATTATATAGTATGCTATTATAGGTTGTCAACTTATAATTGTTTCAATGGGCCTAGTTGAAATTGTTAGTAATTTGGTATAGGATTTAATAGTTGAAGGTTTTGAAATTAGCAATCTCTTGACTAGTATGCTAAAATGAGATTACAAATGGACGAAAAGAAATTACCTTTAATTCCGGTTAGAGACGTTGTTATTTTTCCGCAAAGCGTGATTCCTATTTCCTTAAAAAGAGAAAAAAGCGTTAAAGCACTAGAACAGGCTCTTTTAGCCGATAAGAAAGTTCTAATGATAATGCAGAAAAATAAGGATGTTGATGATCCTCTCGAAGACGACCTCTACACTATCGGCACAATTTCAAAAATAACTCAAGTTCAAAGATTACCAGATGGCGTAATTAATATATTAGTAGAAGGCGAAACAAGAGCTAAGATTTTAGGATTTAACAGCCGAGAAAATTTCTTTGAAGTTAAAGTCGAGGAGATACCCGAAATATATATCAGTACTCCCGAACTCGAGGAACTCTCTAGAACGGTTATTGAACAATTTAAATATTGTATTTCCCTAGGCAAAGCAATTCCGATTGAAATCCTACCCGCTATTTTTGATACTTCTAACCCTTTAAGAACTCTAGACCTAATTATTTTTAATTTAGATCTTAAATCAAGTGAAAAACAAAAACTTTTAGAAACTCCTGATTACCGAGCGAGAGTAGAATTGGTTAATCAGTATTTAGCGAGAGAAATCTCGATTCTAAAAGCGGCCCGTCAAATACAAGATAAGACTGTCGAAGAAATTGGAAAAGGTGCTAAAGAAGCTTTCTTGAGGGAACAGCTAAAAACTATCGAAAAAGAACTTGGGATTAGAGAAGAAAAGGAAGAATTTGCTGATTTAGAAAAACAAATCAAAGCGGCCGGGATGACTGCCGAAGTTCAAACTAAAGCTCTTAAGGAACTTGATCGTCTTAAAAAAATGCCTCCTTTTTCTCCTGAAGTTTCCTACCTACGTACCTACTTAGACTGGTTAGTGGCTCTGCCTTGGAGTAAAAAAAGCGAATCAAAGATTAATATTAGCGAAGCGGAGAAAATTTTAAATGAAGATCATTATGGCTTGAAAAAAGTTAAGGAAAGAATACTTGAATATCTGGCGGTACAAAAACTAACTGGAAAAATAAAAGGACCAATAATTTGTTTTGTTGGGCCTCCAGGAGTCGGTAAAACTTCGATTGGAAGATCTATTGCGAGATCTTTAAATCGTAAATTCGTCAAAGTATCTTTAGGTGGAATCAGGGACGAAGCTGAAATAAGAGGTCACCGGCGTACTTACGTTGGTGCGCTGCCAGGAAGAATTATTCAAGGAGTTAAAGACGCGGGTACTAAGAACCCAATATTTATGTTGGACGAAATCGATAAATTGGGTTTTGATTTTAGAGGAGATCCTAGCGCCGCATTACTCGAGGCTTTAGATCCTGAACAAAACAGTGGATTCAGCGATCATTATCTTGAGGTTCCATTTGATCTATCTAACGTAATGTTCATTACCACTGCCAATATTTTAGATACAATTCCTCCTGCACTTCGGGATCGAATGGAGGTAATCGAATTTCCCGGTTATACTGAGGAAGAAAAATTTCACATTGGAAAGGAATTTTTAATTCCAAAACAACTTCAAGCTCATGGTTTGACTAACAAACAAATACAATTTGCTGACGAAACTATAAAATACATAATTCGCTACTATACCCGAGAAGCCGGGGTAAGGAGTCTGGAAAGAGAACTTGCCGCAATTTGTCGTAAGGTTGCTAGAAAAATAGCTGATAATAAAATTAAATCTCTAAAAATTACAAAAGGTATAGTCAATAAGTTTCTTGGTGCTGAAAAATTTTATTCTTGGGTAGTGGAAAAGAAAAATGAAATCGGGGTTGCCACTGGACTTGCCTGGACAGAGGCGGGTGGGGACGTATTAAGTGTCGAAGCTACTCTTATGCCCGGTAAGGGAAATTTAATTTTAACAGGACATTTAGGTGATGTAATGAAAGAAAGTGCCCAAGCAGCTGTATCCTACGCCCGTTCAAAAGCCTCTGAACTTGGGATAGCCGAAAATTTCTACAAAGATAAAGATGTTCATATTCACGTTCCCTCCGGTGCAATACCCAAAGATGGACCTAGTGCCGGAATTACTATGGCTATCGCTTTAATAAGTGCAATTTTGAAAGTTCCGGTAAGAAAAGAAGTTAGTATGACTGGAGAGATGACCCTTCGGGGGAAAATTCTTGAAATCGGTGGAGTTAAAGAAAAAGTGCTTGCCGCCCACCGCGCCGGGTTAAACATTATTATCTTGCCTAAGAATAATAAAAGGGATTTAGAAGAAATTAACGCTAAAACTAAAAAAGATTTAAAATTTATTTTCGTTGAACACATTGATGAGGTTTTACCAGTTGCTTTTGAAGAGATCCAATTTTCAAGAAAATCCAAACTTTCACGAGAAAAAAAACCTTCAGTCACCTACCCCACTGCCTAATTTATGAAATTAGTTTTATGGTTAGTAGGATTTTTTGTCATCATTGGTGCTTTTGTATTTTTCCTGAATTCTAACCAAAGAAAAGAAACAACCCAAATAAAGGAATCAACCCAATCTGCCCAACCAATGCTTATGAGAAGCTACGATAAATTTCCTGGTGTTTTGACGGAAAGTGAACTAAGAAATAAGCGCGCCTTAATAAAAACAGCAAAGGGCGATATTCTTATGGAACTTTTCGGTTCAGAAACCCCAAAAGCCACTAGTAACTTTATTTTCCTTGCCAGAGAAGGTTTTTATAATGGCCTTACTTTTCACCGCCGGGAAGAAAGATTTATTATTCAAGGCGGCGACCCAAACGGCGACGGTACTGGTGGACCTGGGTACCAATTTGAGGATGAGCCGATTACAAAAGAGTACGAGCGCGGTATTGTCGCGATGGCAAATTCTGGTCCAAATACAAACGGCAGCCAATTCTTCATAATGCTCTCCCCCATCTCCCTACCTAGAAGCTACACTATCTTTGGTAGTATTTTATCAGAAAAATTCCCATGTTAGTTTCTTTCCATCACGGCAATATTGTCAGGCCAGCTTTGGAAATTACCGATAAAAGTAATCAGGTAGTAATAAGATTCCTGCCTTATAAAGATGAACATATAACAATACACTTGCAACCTGATGGTTCTCTGTTAAGAACCCATCACACTATGAATAAGCCTAAATCTGTTTGGAGTGAGGAAAGGGTACAAATAGTAAGAGGGCTAGGCTATAAAGACCCCGAAAGGCACGGTCAATATATAAGTCATACTCCATTGACGAAGCTACAGAATTTAGAGGGTTATCATCTTGTCGGAAGGTTTATAGATTTAGTTCGGTACCAACCAAAACAAAAATATACTAAGAAATCCGATTTAGTTATTCCTGTCCATTCTTTTAAATTTATGTTGGGGTTATTTCTTTCAACTAAGGATAACCCTCGCAAAAGTAAATACCGAATCGTTACTTCATTAGGCGAAATTTGCTGTGAGATTGAATGAGGAGTGTAAAAACCGAACATTATTAAGGGTATAATTAAATTCAACCTTTTGGTTAAGAATAAGTCCTTTACAATTAGTGTCGGAAAGTATGACGTATAAATTTAACTTAATAGCAAAAAGACTCCCAATAATCTTGAAGGTGTTTTTTATTGTCGGATTTTTGCCTTCCTATCTTCTTGGTAGGTATATCAGGTCGTTACTAAAAGATAAGAAAAATTTATTTGTTAAGAAAAGACCTTTAAAGGAATTTATTTACGTTTGCTTTATATTATTTTTTCTGTTTCCTATATGGTTTTTAGGTTTAATTTCAGCATTGGTGGTAGTCGCTAACATTTTTTTGAATAACAAAATTACTTTCAACGATTCCACTAACAGGCCAGCCTATGTACCGCCTCAACCTAATATCAAGGTGGACGAGATATTTACGCTAACAAACGAAGAAAGAGTAAAAGTTGGGTTAAAACCTTTTAGGCTTAATGGAAAATTAAACCAAGCGGCTTTAGAGAGGGCCAAAAAGATAATAGAGTTTGACGAGTTTGCCCACGAAGCGACTAAAAGCGGCTTAACTTATGTAGAGGCTATCGGACAAGCAAATTATTGGAATGTAACAAAAGGTGAGAACCTTGCTGAAGGCTACTTTTCTTCCTCTCAAGTAGTTGCGGGCTGGATGCGGAGTAAAGGTCACAGGGAAAACATTTTGAACCCAGAATTTCAAGACATAGGCATTGCGACACATGAAGGTGATTTGACTGGGAGAAAAACTATTGTGGTTGTTCAGCTTTTTGGTGGATATGAGTCTCCTAATTATTCAAAAGCTGATATTGATAGCTGGAAAAATTTGAGGTCAAATCTTATTTCTGTACTTCCTAGCTGGGAACGTACTAGGAGTTTCGGTTCCCAATATGAAAACAATAAAACCGATTACGAAAGAATAATTGCACTAATCAGCCAGAGGATAAATATTTCAAACAGAATAATCGCCAGAATGGAAGCAAATCAATATTTTACAGCTGAAGAGAAGAATTTAATTGAATTAGATAAAGCCTTAGCACAAGAAGGAGAAAATTTAGTGAATAAGCTAAAATAGTTTATAATTTTATGGAATCAACCCCTTCTTCATTAGTTCGTTATTTTGGACAAGAAGGTTGGCTTTACTGGTTTAGTGTTTTTCAAAATGTGCTTGTTGGTTTAGGTGCCCTTGCTGCAATTATTTTTGGTTGGATTCAAGTTAGACCAATTCTACAAGCAGCCAAAAAAAGGAATGCTGATTATTGGATGAAAAAGTATCCAAAACAAAACTTCGGAAAGACTTTTAAACTAATAGAATCATTAAAGAGAAAAGGCAAAATTTACTTATTGGATTTAGAGACTGGTAAGAAGCATCACATTGCAAGCCAGCCTACTCGTTACGATATCAATATGGATGATTTAGAGGTGAAGACTTTAGACAAAGTAAAATTTGAAAAAATACCAGAAGGGGAAAGAATATTGACTCAAGGGAAGCCAGGAGATTAACTTGAGATTTAAGGATAAGGGGATAGACGGGGATTGACACTGTTCCCATAGAAGTTATTGAATAATATCTTTGTCTCTTCTAAGCTGAAATCAAACTCAACCTTTTGGTTGATAAATAAGTCCTTTAGGGCGACCCCAACGGCGATGGTACTGGCGATCCTGGTTACCAATTTGAGGATGAACCGGTTACAAGGGATTACGACCGTGGTATTGTCGCGATGGCAAATTCTGGTCAAAATACAAACGGTAGCCAATTCTTTATAATGCTCTCCCCCACCCCTCTACCCAAAAACTACACTATCTTCGGCAAGGTTGTTAACGGAATGGATGTTGTTGATAAAATCCAAGTTGGCGACCTAATGCAAAAAGTTACTATTGAATGATTCCCTATTCAGACTTGGAGCTCTCTAATTTCAACTCTAAATAATTTATCAGTTCTTAACTGCTCCCTCTTATTTTCAAACAAACTCCAGAACAATAGCCGCTTTATGACCCCCCTCATGCTTCCTTGATCCGACTTGTTCTGAGCCTCGATCTCCGCTTCTTCCAGCGACAGGTTGATGAGGTAGAGACCGAAACCTTCGAGAGTCACCTCGCTAATGACCGCCATCGTTGCTTTAGAGAATTCTAGTCTTGACAAAATTATTACGTAGAAAATTTGTTATAATAGTATTAATGTCTAAAGTGATTCCCAAAAATCACATTTTCAGCCTTTTGAATCATTTAAAAAGGTCGGACGATGTTTTTGCCCCTGTCTCAAAAAATGAAGAAATTATTTTTGATAAGATAACCGATCCAAAAAAAATTATATTGGGTTATAAAACCACGTTGCTACCTCCTAAAATTTACTTCTTACCGCCCGAAGATGAGATCTTCAAAGTTACGAACGGCAGAGTCACCGAAACCAAGATTGAAAAGCAGTTTGTAGTATTTGGCCTTAGTCTAAAAGACCTAGCCGCAATTATCTACTTAGACCAAATAATGGGTAAAAAACCAGCTGATACCTTTTATTTAAACCGAAGGGAGGCTTCTACTCTAATAGCAGTATCTAATGAAAAGGTTGGTGTGCCATCAGGAGGAGATTTGATTTTGGAAAAAGTTTCCCCGACTGCCTACCGAGCGATTACTCTTACTAAAAAGGGGAGGGAAATCGCTGACCTTAAATTTTTTAATGAAGAGGATATTAAGAAAGTTGCTACAAAACGAGAACCTACGACCAAATTAGAAAAAATGCTCTTAGATAGCGAGCTTCTTGCCAAAGCAGTAGATTGGTCAAGAGAAAATTATTCCCAGATTTGGGAACGTCTTGGGAAACTTTGCATTGGTTGCGGAATCTGCACTTATGTTTGTCCTCTCTGCTATTGTACTTCCACTGAAGATAAGACCTCTTTTGACGGCTCGGTTTGTAGCCGTTGCCGAGTTTGGGATGCCTGTACTATAGCTGGTTTTGCCCAAGTAGCTGGAGGCCACAATTTTCGATCAACCCAAAAGGATCGCTATTACAACTGGTTTTACCATAAATTTGTTCGAGGTTACAAAGAGTTTGGGCAAGCCCAGTGTGTAGCCTGTGGGCGCTGCCAAAAATATTGCCCTGCCGGAATCAACATCGAAAAAGTTTTAGGAGAAATAGTGACAAAGTTTCAGACAGCGCAGCCGGCGAGAAAGTTTTAATGGAAAACCCGCTCCATCCAAAAAAAGTAAAAATAATAAAACTTAAGGCGATGTCTCCCAACGTAAAACTTTTTCGTTTAAAAAGCGTTGGTTGGGACTTCCCGGCGAATAGAGACGGTTTAATTTTTAATCCTGGCCAATTTATCTTAGCTGGACTTTGGGGATACGGTGAAGCCCCTTTTGGACCTTCTTCCGCACCATTTGAACGAGATTTTATTGAAATCGGAGTAAGAAAAGTAGGCAATGTGACGGCAGCCTTGCACGCCCTTAAAGAAGGCGACGAGATGACTCTACGTGGTCCTTATGGAGTGGGTTACCCAATAGATTTTTTTCGCGAAAAAGACGTAGTTTTGGTAACCGGTGGTTGTGGGATACCCCCGATTGCTGCTTTAATTGAGTACATTATCGCCAACCGCGAAAGTTTTGGCAGGGTTTATTTATTATATGGGACCCTTGCACCGCGAGACATTCTCTTCAAGGATCATTATGAGCGTTGGGGGAAACACATTAAAGTGATATTGACGGTAGATAAACCAACACCAGATTGGAAAGGTCATGTGGGTTTAGTAAGTGATTTAACTAAAGAAATCGAAATTGAACCTCTTAACACAGTGGCGGCAATGTGCGGTCCAGGACCGATGACGGCTGCCTTGGAAAACGTTTTACGGCCCCTTGGAATTGCCGACCGGCGGATTTTTGTTTCCGAAGAGCGAAGAATGAGTTGCGGAATCGGTAAATGCCAACATTGTACCACCGCTGATAAATACGTCTGTATAGATGGGCCGGTTTTTTATTACGATCAGGTGCAAGGAAATTGGGACTAGTAATTTATGGTGAGCCGAGTTGAATTAAAACCAAAAGTAGCGATCTTTGACTTTACTGATTGCGAAGGCTGCGAGGTCGCTATAGTTTCTTTGCGGGAAAAGCTGCTAGAGCTTGCTGGAGAAACAGAAATTGTAAACTGGCGCCTGGCTCAAAAAAGAGCCGACGATGGACCGTACGACATAGTTTTGATTGAAGGAACCCCAGTTACCCAACATGAAATCGATACTTTAAAGTTTCTTCGAGGCCAAACCAAGTTTTTGATTGGGTTGGGAAGCTGTGCCACGCTGGGCGGAATCCCTGGAATAATTGATCGGGAAGCACGCACTTTTTGGTATAAAAAAATCTACGGCGAAAAATATAAACCGCGGGGAATAGATGCTCTTCCGCTTACCGCTTACGTTAAGGTTGATTATCTGATTCATGGCTGTCCTGTTGAGAAAAAAGAAGTATTGCGGGTAATGGCCGAACTTTTGGCCGGCAAGGTTCCGCAAGGTCGCGGTTATTCGGTTTGTTTCGAATGCAAACAAGCTGGAAACCCGTGCCGGCTGCTTGAGAAAAAGATTTGTCTTGGGCCGATTACCCAAGGAGGTTGTGGTGCGATTTGTATCTCGGGAGGCTCCCCTTGCTACGGCTGTTTTGGAATAAAAGAAGGTGCCCAAATTGATAACCTTTTGACAACCTTGTATAAATTCTCTGATTCGCAAGATGTAGAGAGATATTTTTCGATGTTTTTGAAGAAAACTCCAGAATACGCGAGATTATTTAGTAAATCCAAGAAAAATGCAAAACCATAATTTCATTGCGCAAATTGAAGGTCACGGTGCCTTGGACGTTAATTGGGACAAAAATAAAGCCGTCCTTGAAGTGCATGAAGGAGAGCGATTATTTGAAGGCATGGTGGTAGGCCGGCCAGTAGAAGAACTTTATTGGATCACGCCACGAATCTGCGGTGTTTGCCCAGTTGCCCATAACTTGGCGGCTATAAAGGCGGTCGAAAATGCGCTGAGTTTAAAACCCTCTCTATCAGCCGTTCTTTTGAGAAAACTTTTGATGGATGCTCAAATGATCCAAAGCCACGTGCTCCATCTTTACTTTTTGGCGTTGCCAGATTACCTTGGTTTAGATTCTGGTTTGGAAGTTATCAAGACTCATCCAATTTATTTCAATCAAGCTTTAGAGTTGAAAAGAGTATCAGACCTAATTGCGGATACTATTGGTGGTCGTGGTATCCATCCAACCTCAACCGCTGCTGGTGGCTTTCATAAAGTCCCTTCTCCAGAAACCCTAAAAAAACTTAAAAAAGAAACAAAGAAAATTTTGGAAGCAGCCGAAAGTACCGTTCATCTTTTTTCCTCATTAAACTATCCAGAGATCAAAGCCAATCCTACCCTTTTTTCGCAAGTTAACAGAAAAACTTACGAGGTCTATGATATTAAATATATTACCTCTAATAAAAAGCTAAAGGAAAAATCTGCTGATTTCGAGAAAGTGATTAAAGAAGAAATTAAGCCGTACTCAACAGCCAAATTTGGTTATCACAAAGGGAAAGGAATGATGGTTGGGTCGCTTGCTCGTCTAAACCTTCAAGGAAATTTCTTGAAAGGTAAAGCTCGCGAATTTTTTAAAGAGGCTTCTTTGAATTTCCAAAACCCGTATCACAATAACCTTGCTCAAGCAATTGAAACTTATCACTTTGTTCAAGAAGCAAATGAAATCTTGGATGAATTGATTGAGAACGGCGTTGATAGAGAAACGATACAGCTACCAAAGGAATATAAACCAACTAAGGCTTCTCGTGGAATCGGCGCGGTAGAAGCACCGCGCGGCGGGCTTTATTACGAAATTGAAGTTGATACAAAAGGTTTAATTACCGAGTGTAATATTATCACTCCAACCGTCCAAAACCTTAGTTCTATGGAAGAATCTGCCCAAGCTGTTTTAGACCAAACTGATAGTCAAGCCCGCGAAAAAAGAATGGAGCTTCTCGAAATGCTTGTCCGCGCCTACGACCCCTGCATTACCTGCTCAGTACATTAAAAATTTACAAACCTAAAAGTTGAAAACCTTGCTTGGCGAAATCTTTATCAAAGGTTAAAACTTCTCTCACCATTAATTCCCCTAATAAAGCAAAAGAATAGCAATCAACAAAGCTAACATCTTTGTCTTTAATTTTCCTAAACAGATTCCAGGCTTTAGTTTCTATAGCTTTATCAAGCCACAAGACCCTCGTTGCCGGATCAAAATTATCTTTAAAATAAATCGCTGCTTCCCTTCCCACGCGAAGTGAAATTACGGTAACTGTTTCATATAAAATTAAAGTAGTGGTGAAAAACTGGGGATCTTTTTGGATTAGAGAGTTAAGAATTTCTTTTGCTTTTTCGTGATTTGAATCGGCTTTGTTTTCTAAAGAAACATAAAAATTTGTATCAATAAAGATCATTTTTCGTAGAGATATTTATCCGTCTTGTTAGACAAATCTTTGGGTCCAGACCAACCTCTTCTCTCCGCCTTCTCGGCTAGTTTCAGAAGAAAGGAAGCAGAATTAACAGTTTTTTTAGTTTTTTTGATTTTTAAACCCTCCTCAAGAAGTTGGCGGGTAAGATCAGAAATAGTTCTTTTTTCCTCGGAGGCTTTTCTGGCTAATTCTTGATGGATTCTTTCCGGTAGATAAAGTTGGGTCCTTCTCATGGTGTATACATCATAACTGTATTCGGTTTGGTTGTCAAGATTGAGATTAGGATTTTACGGTTATGCAAGAACGGGCCTTGCAAACTAAATAACTTGTCCTGAGCGAAGTCGAAGGAAAAAGAAAAACGACCTCCTTGTCCTCCGTAGTTTAAACGAAGGATGGATAGGTCGTTTTTCCTCCTAAACTAACGATATCTAATCGTTAACTTGGGGATGGTCTTAAGCTGCGCTCTTTCGATGGCAGCGGGTGACCAAACCCAATAGTTTCGGCTAAGATCTTAACCTGGCGACCGCCCCGAAACACACGAACACCAGGTAGCCACCCATGATACCGACCGTGCTCAGCAGGGCTAGAGTGTCTGACCAGGCTACGAGCGCTATCAGCCCAAGGCTGATGAAGCCGAGAAGCATCAGGCCGCCGCTTAGAAGCAGCCCACCATAGATGACTATCTCGGCCCAGTGCTCTCTTAGGATGGTTTTCATCTCTCCTCCTTTGTGGGTACTCTCTACCCACAACTTCTTTAATTATCCTCTAGAAGTTATACTCTTGCTGCTCTGTTTACCTTCAATTCTTGAAAGCAAATTTAGCAGCAATAAACCAGGAGGTGAATTTTCAAAGTACCCAAATACTTAAAAAGACACCTGGTAACGAAAAAGGATAACAGCTTCAAGGCTAAATTGCAAGAAGCAGGCAGAGTATTCTATCTAGTTATAAGATGCCTTTTCTAGTAATCCTGTTTAGCTTGAAAAAGTGACAATATTATACCAAACTATAGGTTAAATGTCAAGTTTGAGGTGGCTAATTTTGATTTGCTAAATCGATTGTTTTTTGGGTGTAGTATTCGAGGTTTTTGACTTCGGAGGTTGTAAGAACTTCACAGGCTTCTCCCCAATGAAAAGAAACCCAACCACCGATCTTTACTTCAGGAACAATATTTCTATCCCAGTTAATTTCTTTCTCAATCTCTTCCCCAAGCCTCATTCTTCTCCCCAAAACCAATGGCTTATATCTAATTTTTAATTTTGGACTTTGAACTTTGAACTCTATCACCTTTCCCCACCCAATCCTACATAAATCCAAAAGCGGGCCTTTTAAATCAACTCTGCCGACAACTGGTCCCAATATAAGAACATGGAAGCTGTGGTGCGGCACTGCACCGTCTGGAACCTTTTTTGCTCGTTTTCCTGCTTCTTGTCTTGTAAGTAAACCAGGTTTGACGAAATCGGTCTTAACCAAAGTGCGGAGATCTTCCGTTTTGACCTTGTCCAACAACTCATTTCCCACCCACATCGCCTTAACTACTTTTTCAGCAAATGGGTCGTCTATGCCGTTGCTTTTGGCAATTAATTTAAAGTAAGGATAAGGAGCTTCAAAACGAGTTAAGGCTTCTTTGACTAATTCTTCCTCAACTCCTTTTCCAGCCGCGAACTTTTGCAGAATCTTCTTATACTTTTCTTCCTGGGGACCACAAAAACCAAGCTGGTATGATGGTAAAGAATAGGAAACGGCGGTTTTAAGCCCTTGATTCATAAACTAATTTCGGCAGGTTCCTAACAAATTGCCGAAGTGTCCCAAAACCGATTGCTAAAGCTACCCCGAAGGCAAGAAGAACTGATCCAATGGCCTGGGTTTGGGTAAAGCCTTGGCCTTGGAAAATAAAGGTTAGAAGCGAAGTAATTGGAGAGCCCAAAAGTAAAATCACGGTGGCGGTCGAAACATTGATGTATTTCAATCCTGTATACCAAGTAGTGACGTAGCCAAAAAGGATTACTGCCGAAATTAAAATCCATTGGAAATGTAGCGAAGTTAGTTTAGAAACCGAACCGATGTTACCGGTAAAGATTAAAAATAAAAGGATAAAGATTGAACCAATCCCCATGCGGCCAAAAGCAACGATTCTTGGCGAAAGAGTTTTTAAAGCGTATTTTGAAATGGTGTTCTCTACCGCCCAAAGAACTGTTGCCGTTAGGATCAGTAAATCGCCTTGCTGGATACCGACTGGTAAGAATTTTAGAAAGTAAAGATTACCCATAAGCAAAAATGCACCAGCAATTAAAAGTCGGCTGGGAATTTTTTCTTTCAAAAATAAACCAGCCAAAATGGCAACATAAATAAACATGGTTTTGTGAATAAAGGCGCCGTTGGCGGCATTTGTAAGCGATAAGCCTTTAAAGAAAAGAAGGAAGGGAATAGAGCCACCTACAAGTCCGATAATTGCCAAAATCGACCAATCTTTTTTAGTGAGTTTTTTGAGATTTTTTAATTCTTTCAGTCCTAAGAGTAGACCAACTAGAAAACCGGCGACGAGAAGATTTTTGAAGAAGGTGAAAAGATAAGGATTAAATTCCTTAACACCAAGTTTATTGATAAAAATAGCAAAACCACTGATAAACGCAGTGCTCAAAACTAAAAGTAAACCTTTGGAAGTCAGACTTCCTTTATTTTTAAGCGGATTTTGCATTCCAACTCCGAATCAATTCTAAAACTTTTTTTGCATCACTTCTAGTTACTTTTTTAATAGCGAGTCCACGGCTCATATAAAGATAGTCGCCAATCTTAATATTTGTTAATAGACTAACATCAACCTTCTTCTCCTCACCCACAACATCAACTGAAGCTGTATTTTTATTTAATTTTATAACTTTTACCGGAGTTGCTAAACACATAGAACGTAACTTAAATATATTATCACTATTCACTTAATAAATCTTTAGTGATAGGCGGTACTGCCAACTGCTTGAGCAATATTAGCAAAGTTATTTTCTTCAAGTAGTCTTACTAAACCCTGCTTGATTTCTTTTATAATCGATGGTCCTCCGTAAATTAAACCTGTAGCTAGTTCAATTAAAGAAGCTCCTAAACATATTTTTTCATAAGCATCTTCCGCCGTAAAAACTCCTCCCAATCCAATAATAGGATATTTACCACCAGTTTTTTGATAGACTTTTTTAATCATTTGATTAGATAACTTTTTTAGAGGTTCGCCGGATAATCCTCCGGAAAGATGAGCAATTTCTGATGGTTTAGTATATTTTAATAAATGCCGATTGTTGGTTAAGTTGGAAATAATAAAACCTTTTATAAAAGGATATTTTAAGGATGTTTCTAACACTTCGTTCAAGATAGGATCGCTTAAATCTGGTTTTAACTTTAGAATTACAGACTTAGTAATTTTATTTTGAGCGATTTTTTTTAACAGCTGTTTAAGTAATTTAGAATTTTCACAAAACGCCTGACCATCACCGCTATTTGGGCAACTAATGTTGATGTTAACAATATCAGCCAAAGGTTCAAGTTTGGAAAAAGTCTCATAATAATCTTCGATTGAGTCTCTACCTTTAATAATCGGGTCGTTGGTCTTGGCAATGTTGATGATAAGAGGTACGAAACGTTTTTGCGAAAGAATTCTTTTCTTTAGTATATCTACTCCCTCGTTCTTTAAACCGTAATTAACAATCAGCGCCTGATCCTTGACTAAACGAGTATTCCAAGGCCTTTTATTGCCTTGATAAGGACGGGCAGTTATAGAGCCCACCTCCGTAAAGCCAAAACCCACAAAAGGTAATATTTGGATTAAACGAGCGTTTTTATCGAAACCACCAGCAATACCGAGCGGATTTTTAAACTTAATGCCAAAAACTTCCGTTTCTAATGATGGGTGTTCAAAATGATAAAGTCTCCCAACTAAGGTTCTCCCCAAGGTATTTCTACCAAGTGTATAACCAATCGTAGTAACGACTTCATGGACTATATCTGGATTAACACTGAACAATATCGGTTTTACAATTCTCTGATAGAAATCCATTTTACTTTTCTATGATGAAATTGATAAAAAAATTGGTGAGCCAGGAGAGATTCGAACTCTCAACAAGCTGCTTAAGAGGCAGCTGCTCTACCGTTGAGCTACTGGCCCGTGGTACCCCTGGAGGGATTCGAACCCCCGACCTTGTCGTTAGAACCGACCCGCTCTATCCGCTGAGCTACAGGGGCGTGTGTTCCGCTATTTTACTAGAATCTGAATTTGGTTGCAAGGAAAGAGCGCTCTTGCTAGAATCATTATTTGTGGGCATGGAAATAGAATCCAAACGTCGAAATAAAAAAAAGTTAATATTTTTTTGTATTTTCTTAATAATTATTTTCGCGGTCCTATTTTTAGTTAAAGGAGGGTTCTTTAGGGAAAAGCTGTTTTCAGCTTTCTCGCAAAGCCCTCAGTCAAAGAAAAGTACAAAAGGTTTTGAAAATAATTGGTTTCCGAAAGAAAAACCACTTAATTCCAACGCTCCTCCACCGGTTTTGTATTCAAGAAGCGCAATTTCAATAGATTTAACAACCAACGAAACTTTATATGCAAAAAATATTCATTTACGGGTTCCGGTGGCAAGCACCTTAAAAATAATGACCGCCATCGTTGCTTTAGAGAATTCTAGTCTTGACAAAATTATTACTGTATCAGATCACGCTGCCAGAATGGAACCGGATATAATGGGTTTATACCCCAACGAAAAACTAACGGTTAAAGATTTACTTTATGGCTTACTTCTTGTTTCTGGAAACGACGCCGCCGTTGCTTTAGCGCAAGGAATTAGCGGTAGCGAGAAAGAATTTGTCTCGTTAATGAATAGCAAAGCCCAAAGTTTGGGTCTAAATGATACTAATTTTATAAACTCTACTGGTTTGGATGTTGATTTTTCTTCCGATCAATATAGCAGTGCTTATGATTTAGCCGTTTTGAGTCAGTACGCCTTGAATAAATTCCATATTTTTGGAGAAATAGTCAAAACCAAAAATTACTTTGTAGCGGCAAAATTTGATGAAGATCAAAATCACAAATATTTCTATTTAAATAATACTTCTCCAATGGTTAATTACCCTGGTTTCAAAGGTATAAAACCCGGTTTCACTCCGGATTCAAAACTTTCTTTAGTTTCTTTGATTGAAAAAGAAGGACACGATTTGTTAACCGTAGTTTTAGGAACTCCCGATCGTAGAGGTGAAACAGAGGCCCTTATCGTTTATTCTTACCAAAGTTTAAAATATAATAATCTAAATTAGCCTTCTTTTAATCTGCCAATTATTTATTGAATTGAATCTATCTATAGGTAATAACAAATCATTTAAGATCACCCCAGAAATTTTTGAAGGAACCACGTAGTTATAATCAACCCAATAAAGAAAAACGGCCGGTACTTCATCTATCAGTAATTTCTGAAATTCTAAATACTTGTTTCTACGTATCTCCTTATCACTAATTGTGCGTCCATCTTCAAGAGCTTTGTCTACTTTTGCGCTAGTCAAATTTGTTATATTTGCTAGCTCTGTTTGAGTAGAGTGCCAAAGAACGTACTGATCTGGGTCGGCGCCGATTGCTTGGGTACTAATAAGAACCTCATATTCTCTTGATTGAATAATTTTTTCGCGTAATTCACTGCCGGTTAATACTCTCGTATCAATTTTTATACCAAGTTCGTTCCATTGTTCTTTGACCAGCGCCATTATTTTTAAAAGATCAGGATTATCAATACTGGTTATTTTGATTGCAAGTTCCTTACCATCTTTTTTCCTAACATTCTCTTCAAGCTCCCAACCATTTTTTTCCAAAGTACTCACCGCTAAATCCTTGTTATAATCGTGTTTTTTTTCAAAATTGTTTCCTACCCAAGAACTTTTAGGTATTGGCGAAGTCACGATAGATTCTTTATTAATATTAAGCTCGCTAACTATATTCTCTTTCGAAGTAGCCAGAACAAGGGCATTTCTGACTGCTTTTTCACTTAAACTAGCGGCTTTAGTGTTAAAGAAAATAGCCACAAACCGGCTATTAAGTCGCGTAGTGTAAATTTTTAAATGAGGCGAATCTTTTATTTGTTTTAAATCTTCTGATCCTAATCCCCCTAAACTCCCAATCTCACCAAGTTGCAGAGCGGTGAGCGCGAGTTGTATGTTTGGGTAAAATTTAAAAATTAAATTGACCTTTCCGTTAGTAAGAGTGACTTTTTGGAGGCTTGCCCCGAGAACTCGGAAAGAACCGGTACCGATAGGCTTAAATCTTTTTAAAGAGATATGTTCCGGGATAATTCCAAGCTTTAAAACTCCTGGGAAAGGGGAAAACGATTCTTTTAAGATAAACTTAATTGTAAAATCATCTAATTTTTCTACCTTTACGTCTTTAAAACTATCGAAATAGCGGCTTTTTAGGTTTGGGTCTTGAGCCGCTCTTACGGTATAAATCACGTCCGCCGCCGTAAATTTTTTTCCATCGTGCCAGTAAATGTCTTTTTTTAATTTGAAAAGGTATTCTTTTTCATTTTCAGCCGAAAAACTTTCTGCCAAGTCAGGTTCAAAGGATCCATCAGAGGTAACTCTAGTTAAACCACGAAATACCAAAGAGGTTATATCGACTTCGGCATCGTTTTGAGTAAAGAGCGGATTAAGGGCAAGGGGTTTACCAATTACCCCTTCAACAATCTTTGGCCGTACAAAAGGAACACTTAACTTTTCATAAACGGCTACTAATTGTTTTGTTAAAAAGAACCAACTAAAAACGAACAAAATAATTAAAAAGGAAAAAAACTTTAAAATATTTTTGGAGTGTCTTTTTAATAATCCAATACCTATTAAAAGCAAAAACCTTATATTAGTTAGCATTTTCTTTAGGAGGAGAGAAATACTAATAACAACGAGATAACCATAAAGATGATTGAAGTAGTGATGGTTGCAAAATAAAGAATCTTTTCAACTCCCCTTCGACTTCGGTAAAAAGTTCCTTCCCCACCAAAAGCACCACCCAGACCAACCCCTTTAGCCTGCATTATGATAAAAACAATTAAAAGAATTGCACTTATAAGTTGAATGAAAAGCAAAATAATTCTCATTTGAATTTGAATTTTAACACGGGTAGTGGTGGTTTACAACTTTACTTAAAGTTTCATCTGAAAAAGACCCACCTTATTATTGCGCTAGTGAGACTAATTAGGAAAGAGCCGAAACTTAAGGCTAGTAATTTACCAATATAGAAAGTAGGCAATACGAATCCACTAATATTCAATCCAGAAAATTCAAAACCGCTAAATTTAACTTCGGGTATCAATACGAAAACTAGATATAAAGTAATTACGGCGCTTAACCAAGAAAACATACCCATGGTAATAAAATTCAGAGGCAGGGTAATTATATTAAGCAGGGGTTTTATAAATAAAGAAAGGAAGGAAAATGCTGAAGCCGGTAAAAATAAATCAGTCGGGGCTTCGTAATTAAAAGCCGGAAATGAATACATAACTAACCAAAAAGAAGAAAAATTTATTATAAACCCTCTAATTAGTTTTTTCATTTATATTAATTATTTTTACCTCCCTTAAAGATGTTTTTTCCACTCTTGGGATAAAATATTTTCTTCTTAATAGTCGATGATAAGAAATAGCAAATCTATGGGCCTCATCTCGCAAACGCTGAATCAGGTATAAACTAGCTGAATCGAGTTTTAATTTCAAACTAGTGGGTCGGTTTGGCATAAATATTTTCTCCTCCTTCTTAGCTAAAGCAATTGCCGGAATTTTTAAATTCAAATTTTCTAATATTTTAACAGCTACTCCTAATTGTCCTTTCCCTCCGTCGATCACTATTAAATTAGGTAGCTGCGAGAATGAAGCATCACTTCGGGTATTGTGTAGTCTCCTTTCTAAGACCTCCTCTAAAGATGCGTAATCGTTAATACCCTCTACTTCCCGAATTTTGAAACGCCGGTATAGAGATTTTTCTGGTTTCCCGTCTACAAATACGACCATAGAACCTACATTTTCCTTACCAGCAAAATTAGAGATATCATACGCTTCTATTTTTTCAGGTATTTTTGTTAAATGTAATACTTCTTTTAATTCCTCTAGGCCAAAGGTTCGCAAATCTTTTCCTAAAGTTCCATTTTTTAAATAGTCTCCTATATCAGATCTGCTCAAGGTCACATAATGGAGCGCATCAATTGTTTGCTTTATTTTTTTAGCTTCCTCAAATTCCATTTTTTTAGAGGCTTTCTGCATTTGATTATCTAATTTTCGCAAAAGCTCTTCTTTTTGACCTTTTAAGAATTTAATTAGATTACTGATATTTTTCAGATAATTCTCTTCGTTTATTTTTCCAATACAAGCACCCGGGCATAATCCTAAATGGAAAGAGAGGCAAGCTCGTTTCTGGCCTATCCTACAAAATCTAAAGGGGAATATCTTTCGTAATTTTCGCAAGGTCGTACGAACACTTGAGGTAGATGGAAAGGGACCAAAATAAATTTTTGAATTTTTCAGGTCCCGCTTTCTTGCTACTAAAACTCTTGGAAACGGCTCTTTTGGGATTTTTATATAGAGATAATCTTTATCATCTTTTAGAGAAGTATTAAAAATGGGTTTAAATTTTTTGATTAAATTAGCTTCTAAAATTAAGGCTTCGATTTCGCTTTCCACCAAAATTGTATTTATTTTTGAAGTTCTCGAGACTAGAGATTTTTCTTTTACGTTGGTACTTCTGAAATGGCTTTTAAGACGCCCTTTTATATTTAAAGCCTTACCAATATAAATAGGTTTGTCAGTTTTGTCCTTTAAAATGTAAACCCCAAGCTTATTCGAAAATTTTTCTAACGACATCACTTAATTCTATCCTCTTTCGAAGCAAAAAGCATTTTAAATTCTAGAATCAATATATAAACTAAAATCGCAAAACTTAAGATAAAGGCGCCAATTATTATTAAGGTTGTGGTTGAAGCGAAAAAGGGTTTTAAATAAAGAACTTCTTCTTTGTTTATTTCAAAAGGGTTTACGCCATCGGTTCCCGAAACTGTAATTTTTAATTTTGCTTCTTTGGCCTTGAATAAGCCAATATTTTTAAATTTTGTATCGACAGTGTTATTCCCAAAGGGGAGAATTGTTCCCAAATAGGTTTGGCTAGGGGTAATTAAAACCACATCGTCCGAAGAGATTTTTAAAGTACTTTTGAAAAAACCGCGCGGGGTACGGTTAGCGATTAGTATTTTTGCGCTAGAAGAAAGTCCAGAGATAAACTTATTTTCGCCTACTGTAATATCAATGTCTGCTTTTGTTGTTAAATATTGATCGCTGAAAGAAATTTTTATATCCTGTTCCTTTAGATTATCTACTTTATAAGCTCCGGCTGGGGTTGGTTTTTCAGAAGAAACTCCTTTAATGGCAAAAACAATATGATTAGTATCCAGTTTATCAAAATAATCTAAGCCAGAGGTAGTTGAGCCCCAAGTTGGGTCAATTTGAACCCAGATTTTTCTTTCTCGATCGTAATATTCGGGCCATGCGTGTAAAACATCGCTTAAAACATCAGATTTTAAAGTAGTTGGTCGCAGTCTCCTATTTTCTGTATAAGCAAAACCGTTTAATTCTCGGGCGGGAATATCGGCGGCGCGAGCCAAAGCGATAAAAAGATCAGTATATTCCATACAAATTGCTTCGTTTGGGTTTTTAAGAGCTCTAAGTGCCCCAAGACGCTCGATTTTTGGAGAATTAATCTTATCGTAATTATACTTAAGATTAGTGCTTACAAAGTCGTATATAGCCTTAGGGGTTTTAAGTTTTTTAGCTAACTCTACTAGTTCTGGATTATTTGCTTCCCAAAATTTATCTGCCTTTAGATATTTCTTAAGTTCATCTTCCCCCCAATCTCTTATTGATTGCAATTTTCTAGTCTGATCTACTATTTTTACTAAACCGGTAATATTAACATCTAATTTTTCTTTGGGTCCAAGGTTATATCTGGCAAGATAATTACCATCCTCATCTTCTCTTATATAGACAGGAGATGGGTTGATAGATTTAAATTCAATACCTTGGGTGGTGGTATCAGGCGGAAAGGCAATTTCCGTAAAACCATTAATCAAATTAGGGTTATAAAGATGATACGTAAGATCAAAGTTAAAGATTTGATATTCGCCAAATGCAGCTCGTATACCTCCGGTTTCTAGAATTAGCTTATCAAAGAAAAAATTTCGACCGTCGGTCTTATTTGGTTTTGGAGTTAGATAATGAATCTCGCCAAATTCTCTCGGAACTGATAACTCCACATTGTACCTTCCAATTTCCGCATCAGTCGAAACTTTAGGTATATTTATTTCCCATAATTTCCCAAGTTTTTTAGCAAAGTCTTTAACAGTGTAACTTATTGTAAAGGTTGACGTTTTACCTAAGCCGATTACTTTATCACCTAAACTAACGTTAATTTTTGTTGAAATATCCTCACTTTGGATATTTGCTTTAAGAGTGCCGGTAGAATCTCTAGCTTGGACGTCGGAGACATTAGTCGAACCAATATTTAAGACGTATTCAGGGGCATAAAATGTTGAAGTAAGATTTTTTAGAATAACTTCTTGAACAACTTTGGCAGTCCCGTCTTTAGAAATATCATAGTTTATTTCATATTCAGTGGAAAATTCGCTAGCATAGGTTTTTTGGGGAAAGATAAATACCACGAGCAGAAAGAGTAGAGAAATTTTTAGTAGTTTCATCAAACTATTCTTCTTTGGCCCAGCGTTGGACTTTGGAGGATATTTCTTCAGGAGTGAATTGGGATTTTATTAGATATTCGTCAGCACCAAGCGTTAAACCCCTTTCAACCATATCTTCTTCATCAAAATTAGAAAGAATTACCACTGGGGTTTTTTTTGTTTTAGGATTCTCTCTCAATCTTTTCAAAACCTCGAAACCATCCATTTTTGGCATTTTAATATCTAAAAAAATAAGATCAGGACTATCTTTAAAAGCCTTCTTTAGACCTTCTTGACCACTTGTTGCCGTAATAACATCATAGTCATCAATTGTAAGTTTTAATTTATAAAGTTCGGAAACCTCTTTCTCATCTTCAATTATTAAAACTTTTATCTTTTTTTCTTTCATGGTAATCTCCTACTCTTACTAGATTAACAAATTTTTAGGGTCTTATCAATATTGGGATGTTATTTTTGCGGGAAGAGTAAAGGTAAAGGTCGAACCTTTGCCTGGATAAGATTTTACCCAAATCTTACCCTGATGAAGGTCAAGAATACTTTTAACAATAAAAAGCCCGAGTCCTGTACCTCTATTTTCCTTAAGGAAACTACCCGGAATTTGTTGAAACTTTTCAAAAATGCGATTTAATAATTTAGGTTCGATACCGATACCAGTATCTTGGATACTAGTGATAACTTCGCTGTTTTCTACCGAAGGGAAGAGAAGAATTCTACCACCTTTTCCAGTGTATTTTATTGAATTATCAATTAAATTTACTAAAACTTCCTTTATACGGTCTCGATCAACATATATATGTAAATCTTTTTGATAAAAGGAGGGTTTTTCTAGACTTAAAATTATTTGTTTTGAAGAAGCAATTGGTTTAAACTCATTGACAACTTCCTCTAGAAGCTCGTTATAGTCAGTTCTTTTCAAATCGACCTTCAATCTTCCTTCCTCAATTCTGGTTACATTCAGAAGCTCCTCCACTAAACCACTTAAACGTTTTGTTTCCGAATAAATTTTGTTAATAATATTTAAATGGTACAATTTATTTTGAATTTCACCCATTTGCCCCAGGTCACCACTTAAAAGAAGGGATAAGTAGCCATTGATCACAGTTAAAGGAGTTCTTAATTCATGAGAAGCGATTGAAACAAACTCACTTTTAGCTTTCTCAATTTCTTTTAATTTTGTAACATCTCGAATAACTCCAACTATTTGTTCAATTTCTTCCTCTTCATTAAGTATCGGCGTTTTACTAACCCCAACCCAAATTTCTCTTCCGTCTCTGCTTGTATGAAGATGTTCATCATAGGGAATAGCTTCTTTTGTTAAAGAAACCTTATCTATTAAAGAGAAATTTGGATAATAATTTCCCTTCATATCATGACATTTAAAGATTTTATGAATTTTTTTCCCTAGAACTTCTTTTTCCGAGTAGCCACTCATCAATTCACAACTATTATTAAACTGGACGATTCTCGAATCCTTATCTAAAACAAACACCCCCTCCTCAACATTATTAAAAATTGCCGTCCATCTTTCCTTTTGTTCAGTAGCGATTTGCAATTGGCCTTTTATTTGTTCCGCTTGTTTTTTTAGTTTTGTTACATCTCTAAAATTTGCGATTACTCCAGTTACTTCGTTAGTCTTATTACAAATTGGTATATAGGTAGTTTCTAAAAATCTTGGTGGTTTGGAATTAATTTTTATTAAATTCCCACGGGAAGATTCTTTGACCTTTACAACTCCTTCAAAAGTTTTAATCGGATCAAAATAATATTCCAGCAAATATTTGTTATATTTTTTTCTATTTTTGATAACTTCGCGTCTGTTTAAGTTAGTTGGGTCTTTTTTGACGAAAAGCAGTTCTTTTGCAGCCTCGTTTAAGAAAATAAAGACTCCTTTTTTATCAAATAAAATTAGGCCATCACCGATAGTGTTTTTAATCGCTTGTAAAAGAATGGTGGGAATTTCTTCTTTGTTTTTAGGATTTAGTAGATCTTTTTTGGAAATCATACCTACAACTATATTGTAGTGAAAACTGATAGCTATATTATAACAAAATTTGGGGAGAAATCAACTGCTTTTAAATAAAATTTTTGAGATACTGACCAGTAAACGAATTTTGATTAGAGACAATTTTAGTAGCTGGACCTTCGGCGACAATTTCGCCCCCTCTATCCCCACCAAAAGGACCTAAATCAATGATCCAATCAGCAGTTTTGATCACTTCAAGATTATGTTCGATAACCACGACTGTATTACCAACATCAACAAGCCTGTGCAGTACTGACAGCAGATTTTCAATATCAGCAAAATGAAGACCAGTAGTTGGTTCATCAAGAATATAAAGGGTTTTGCCAGTACTTCTTCTGGATAACTCTGTGGCTAATTTGACCCTTTGCGCTTCTCCACCCGAAAGAGTGGTCGCTGGTTGTCCTAGTTTTATGTAGCCTAAACCAACATCCTTCAAAGTCTTCAATTTAGTTAAAACTACCGGTATATTTTCGAAAAAAACTGCTGCTTCCTCTATGGTCATATCAAGTACTTCGGAGATATTTTTCCCCTTATACCCAATTTCCAATGCTTCTCGATTATACCTTTTACCTTCACAGACTTCACAGGTAACGTATACATCGGGAAGGAATTGCATTTCAATTTTTACTATTCCATCCCCTTGACAGTCCTCACACCTACCTCCCCTAACATTGAAGGAAAATCGGCCCGTCCTGTAACCACGAACTCGGGCTTCCGGTGTCTTCGCAAAAAGCTCACGAATATAAGAAAACGCGCCCGTATAGGTAGCTGGATTGCTGCGAGGGGTTCGGCCAATAGGTGATTGGTCTATATCGATTACTTTATCGATATACTTAAGACCATCGATTCTCTCAAACTTACCTGATTTTTCTTTGGCTCTATAAAAATAAGCGGCAAGGGCTTTATATAAAATGTCCTCCACAAGAGTAGATTTTCCGCTTCCCGATACACCGGTGATAGAGACAAATTTTCCTAACGGAATATCAACGTTTATATTTTTTAGATTATGCGCCGCTGCCCCAATTATTCGCAAAGATTTACCATTTCCACTTCTAACTTGTCTTTTTTCCATCACCACTTTCTTACTAGAAAGATATTGACCAGTTAATGACTCCCTTACTTTCATAATTTCTTTTGGGGTTCCAGTAGCGATAATTCTTCCACCTTCTTCTCCGGCACCCGGGCCAATATCTACCACAAAATCGGCATTTTCAATTGTTTCCTTATCGTGTTCTACAACAATCACAGTATTGCCTAAATCACGTAGTTCTTTAAGGGTGTTAATCAACTTTAAATTATCCTTTTGGTGCAATCCAATCGAAGGTTCATCAAGTACGTATAAAACTCCCGAAAGACCAGAACCTATTTGAGAGGCTAAACGAATCCTTTGAACCTCTCCATTGGCTAAAGTAGAGCTTGTTCTTTCTATTGTTAAATAATCCAAACCAACGTCAGAGAGAAACTTCAGCCGGGCGTTTATTTCTTTAAGAACCTGGGCAGCGATTTGCTTTTCTTTTCCCGAGAGTTCCAATCTTAAAAACCAGTTTGCTGCGGCCGCAATCGACATCCGTGACACTTCGACAATGGATTTACCCGCAGTGGTGATAAACTGGGCTTCTTTTTTAAGCCGGGTGCTACGGCAGGTTTCGCAAACCTCTTCCCGCATATATTTTTCGATTTCCCTTTTAGTCCATTCACTTTCCGTCTCTTTGTAGCGGCGTAGCACTTCTGGAATCACTCCTTCAAAAGTGGTATGAAAGGTTAGATAACGACCAAAGCGATTCCGACCCGAAACTTCAAAAACTTCATCTTCTGAACCATAAAGAATAATATCCAATGCATTCTTGGGTAAATCCTTAATGGGTTCTCGCAAAGAAAATCCAAGATGGCCTGCTAGTGATTCTAACCTTCTAGTAGTCCAAGTATCCTGAGCTAAGATACGCTGCCATGGTAATATTGCGCCTTCAGTGATTGATAAATTTTTATTAGGAATTATTAAATCTGGGTCGACTGTTAATTTTGTTCCAATTCCCTGACAAGTAAAACAAGCACCTCGTGGTGAATTGAAAGAAAAAGTTCTTGGTTCGAGTTCCGGCAGAGACATTTCGTGATCTGGACAGGCAAATTTTTCGGAAAACACTTTATCCTCTTTTTTATTAATATTTATGTACAACAATCCCTCGCCAATTTTCAAAGCTGTCTCTACAGATTCGGTAAGCCTTTGTTTATCGGTTGGCCCGCCTGACGGACGGGCAGGTATCTCCAGACGGTCGATTACAACCTCAATATCGTGAATCTTATATCGATTTAGAGACGGGACCTCATCGATTTCGTAAACTTTTCCATCTACCCTTACCCGCACGAAACCCTTTTTTCTTAAATCCTCAAAAACCTCTTCATAAATCCCTTTCCTCCCCTTTATCACTGGCGCGAGTATCAAAATCCTTTTTGCTGTTTGCTGTTTGCCGTTTGCCGTTTGCAGACCTGCGATTTGGTCCACAATTTCCTGCAGCGTCTGGGCTCTTATCTCTTTCCCGTCAACTGGGCAATGAGGTATACCGATTCTTGCCCACAAAAGTCTCATGTAATCGTAAATTTCCGTAATTGTGCCAACAGTGGAACGGGGGTTTTTCGGGGCGCTTTTTTGATCTATGGAAATCGCTGGTGAGAGGCCTTCGATTTGGTCCACATCTGGTTTTTCCATCAAGCCTAAAAATTGGCGGGCGTAAGCGGAAAGTGACTCGACGTAACGACGCTGCCCTTCAGCGTAAAGAGTATCGAAAGCGAGGGATGACTTGCCAGACCCTGAAACACCGGTAATAACAACCAATTTATTTTTCGGAATTTCCAAATCTATGTTCTTAAGATTATGTTCTCTAGCACCTCTAATCGTAATCTTATCGGTCATAAATTGCTCCAAGAAACCGAAAAATTTTACACCCTTTTGCAAATTTTTGCAAGACCTTGGATGCTAGTTTGACAAAAAGGTTGCTGCTTACTATATTATTAGGCGAACGCGAGGCTTGGCCACCGCAGCTTCCCGTTCCGAGCGCTTGCCCTAGTGCCCTGGGAAAGCTGTTTCATGGCAACCGCGGGCGCACGCTGACAGTTCAACAGGGCAAGCGCGGGAGAGATCCTCCTTTAGGGCTTTAGAGCTCGAAGGGTTTCTATAAACTTGGTCGTCACACGGTCTCACCTGCCCCCAATTGTGAGCCGTTGCGATCAGGGCTCGCTGGTAAATCTCCGTCTGAAGGGGTCGGAAGAGGCACCCAGCGACTCTGCCAATCACTCCCGCGAAGCTTAACGCGACGTGGGATTAATCTAGGCCAGCACGGTCGACCAGCCCTCGACCGTTTGGCATCAGGATCGGAAGGGTAAGCGACCCCCGACTGATCCTAGGGTGCAGGAAGCCTTCTAAGCCCGCGAGGTATTCTTGCACCCAAACCCTTCTCCGGTCCCAGGGCTACGTGTCTCGGTTCCCCGCCGGCACAAGTCCTGGGACCACCTTCTATCGAAAATCTTTCTAATATCCCAAGGTGCGGCGGGATCGCTCGAGGAATCGAAGCGTAACTCGATCCGACCGCACCAGCTTTTTTAATACTTGGATCTTTCTGCTAAATCACAATTGGTTTGGAAAAAACTTAGGAGAACTTTACCCCCTTGGCTTCTTCAACAGTAATTGTCTTGGGGATTTCCAACTCTTGATTTTTAAGTTCTAGTAGCTGGTCTCGTAAGATCGCGGCTTTCTCAAATTCTAGGTTTTCAGCCGCAGTTAACATCTCCCGGGTTAAATCACGTACAAGTTGTTTTACTTGATCTTTTGGTACCTTTGAAAGATCTAGTTCCTGCGTTACTTCTACCTCTGGTTGCAACTGCTTAAGCCTCTCACCGATATCGTGAATCGCTTTTTGGATTGTCGCCGGAGTAATATTGTGTTTTTGATTGTATTTTAATTGAATAGCCCGACGTCGGTCTGTTTCCCCTATTGCTGCCTTCATTGAACCAGTGACAGTAGCAGCATACATAATCACTTTTCCTTCGACGTGACGCGCCGCTCTACCGGTTGTTTGGATTATAGATGTTTTACTGCGCAAGAAACCTTCTTTATCCGCATCTAGTATCGCTACTAAAGAAACTTCCGGCAGGTCCAATCCCTCGCGCAATAAATTAATTCCGACCAAAACGTCGTACTTTCCAGTTCGCAAGTCTCGTAAAATATCCACCCGTTCCAAGGTGTTTACTTCATAATGAATGTACATCACTTTAATATTTCTTTCTTGCAAATACTCGGTTAAATCTTCAGCCATTCTTTTGGTAAGAGTAGTGACCAAAACCCGCTGGCCTTTTCCCACCCGACCTTGAATTTCCTTTATTAAATCTGGTATTTGGCCTTCTGCTGGTCGTACTTCCACTTGCGGATCGACAATACCCGTAGGCCTGATTATCTGCTCTGCTGTTTGTTCCGAGAGTGAAAGCTCATAATCGTTTGGAGTTGCGCTAGTGAAAATAATCTGGCCTGTCTTAAGCATAAACTCAGCAAAAGTTAAGGGTCGGTTGTCCATTGCCGAAGGCAGTCGAAAGCCGTGATTGATCAAAACCTCTTTTCTTGTTCTTTCTCCATGCCACATACCCCGTAGTTGCGGTAGGGTCATATGAGATTCATCAATAAAGATAAGAAAATCTTTTGGGAAATAATCCAACAAGGTGTAGGGTGGTTCTCCTGGCAACCGGCCATCAAAATAGCGGGAATAATTTTCTATTCCCTTGACAAAACCAACTTCGCGTAGCATTTCAAGATCATAATTCACTCTACTTGTCAGTCTTTGTAGCTCAACTAATTTGTTTTCCTTTTTTAGCTTTGCGCTCCATTCTTTGAATTCCTTTTCTATCTCGACCAACGGGTCGTAGGGCAATTCTTGCGGCACATTGTAATGCCGGGCGGGAAAGATAGTAATCTCCTCAATTTCTGCGACTTTGTCCAAATTGGTTGGATCTAATTTTATAATCCTTTCGATTTTGTCGGCAAAAAAAGAAACTCTTACGGTAAATTCTTCATATGCTGGATAAATTTCTAAAATATCTCCCTTTACGCGGAAAGTAGCCCGTTTTAAATCTAAATCATTACGATCGTACTGAAGTCGAATCAGTTGCTCTTTTATTTGTCCGATCGGCAAACTTTGATTCTTAAACAAAGTGATCGTACTCTGACGATAGGCGGTGGGAGAACCAATATTGTAGATACAAGATACGCTAGCAACAATTATTACATCTCGTCGCGTCAATAATGCTTTTGTAGCTGCCAGTCGTAATCTATCAATTTCTTCATTTATATCAGCGTCCTTTTCAATATAAAGATCGATTTGGGGAACGTAAGATTCTGGTTGGTAATAATCGTAATAAGAAACAAAATATTCAACGGCACTATCTGGGAAAAACTCCCGGAATTCTGCTGCTAGTTGGGCGGCTAAAGTTTTGTTATGGGCAATTACTAGTGTCGGGCGATTTAGTTTGGCAATAATATTGGCAATAGTAAAGGTTTTACCGGTACCAGTAGCTCCGAGAAGAGTTTGGAACCGATATTTCTTGTTTAAACCGGCTACCAACTTCTCAATCGCTTGCGGCTGATCTCCAGTTGCTGGCCACGGTGCCTTTAATTTAAACTTGTCCATAGAAACAATATTTTAATTCAAATGAACGATTTGTAAAAGAACAACAGTCCATAAAAGACATTTAGGTTCGAGGGTCTGACCCTTGGGTTCAGAAAAGGAAAACCGCAGCCAGAGCCCTGTAACTAGCGGTTACACAGTTAACTGCGGTACGAATTCATTTTGACAGGAGTCCACCTACTGGCGGATGCTCGATTACAGCCAGGACCACACGGGAGTGGGGTTATTGGTAACGAGGCTTGTGGAACCCCGCCTGGTTTCCCTGTCGAGTTAAACTCAACCTCTCTTGCCAGCTTCACTGAGGATGGTACAAGCCTGTATCACTTCAGATCAGCCAAATTTATTGGGGAGAGAACGCCAGAATCCCCTTTATCCCCAAGTTCTCAGCCGTTGGCAAAGATAGGAACCGAAGTTTCCTTCAGACCCAACGACCGCCGGCTAACCCATGGCGTAATGAACCCATTGAGATTAGGCCAACACGCCATGGGATCCCAACAGTGTTCCTCGAACCTACTTAGGCCGCGCTGCTCTTACGACCAGGCGCCCAGGACCCAGATCCGAGGATCTAACAGTTGGTTGCTAGAACTGCTGGTAAAGAAACTTTACTAAAAAACTACAACTTGTCAAGCTTGGTTGAGTTTAGAAGCGTCAGCGACGCAGAGCGCGGAAGCGATCTATTTTGATATATTTGTTACGGCTTGACAGTTGGCCGAAAAATAAACGACAATAAATCTATAAAAATACGAATAAATCATAGATAAAACTTTATGACACCAGTCCTCTACCGAAGACAACGTGATATCCTCCAATTTATAACTCAATATATGCAAAAGCACGGTTATGCTCCCCTACTTGCTGAAGTTTGCGACGGTTTGGGCCTGCGTTCGCCGGCAACAGTTCACGAACATATCCAAAATTTAGTGGCAAAAGGAATCCTAAAAAAAGTAGGCGCTGGTAATCACCGGGGTTTTGAAGTCGTAGATCAGAGAGCGGCTGGTTGGGTTGATCCTAGTGTAGAAATTCCGCTTGTTGGTTATATAGCTGCAGGAACGCCCATCGAAGCAATACCAGACCCAACCCAAACAATTACTCTACCAGCGGATATGGTCGGGGACAAAAAAACTTATGTGTTACAAGTGAAAGGCGATTCTATGATCGATGCTGGGGTTTTGGACGGTGATTACGTAGTCGTCGAAGAACAAAATGAAGCCCAAAACGGGGATATCGTTGTGGCTATACTTAATGATAATTTCGCCACTTTAAAAAAATTTTTTAAAGAAGCCGATCACGTCCGTCTGGAACCGGCAAATTCTTCTATGAATCCAATTATTTCTAAAAACGTTAACGTTCAGGGTAGGGTTATCGGAATTGTCAGAAAATATATTAATTAAAGTATAAATAAGATAAGCACGGCAGAGCCCATCAGTATAAAAGTTAAACCGCCGAAAATATTAGAAAGAAGACCATTAGTTTTTTCTCCCATAAGCCTTTTATTATTAGCAATGTGAATAATGACCGCAATCAATATTGGTGAGATTATACCGTAAATAACCGCCGCAAAAAATAAAGCTTTTATCGGATTTATTCCTAAAAAATTTATGATAATTCCGATTAATAATGAGATAATAATTACGCCGTAAAAAGCCTTTGCCTGCTGAAAGTGCTTATCTAGACCTTCTTTCCAACCAAAAGCTTCTGAAACCGCGTAAGCAGCGCTTCCCGCTAATACTGGAATTGCTAAAAGTCCAGTACCAATAATTCCTAGTGAGAAAAGTAAGTATGAGGCTTCTCCAGCCAATGGTCTTAAAGCTTGCGCTGCCTCGGCGGTAGTTTGAATGTTAGTAATTCCACTACTATAAAGAACAGAGCCGGCGGTACCAATTATAAAAAACATTACCAAATTTGAGAGAAACATCCCGGCAGTGACGTCTTCTCTCATTTTCTTAAGTTCATGTTTAGTAACGATTTGAATTTTTCTCTCCTTTTTAATTTCGCCGGTTTCAAGTTTTTCCTCTACTTCCTCACTAGCCTGCCAGAAAAAGAGATATGGCGAAATTGTCGTTCCTAAAATGGCTACAAGGATGGTGATGAAATTTTTATCAAACTGTATTTGGGGGATAAAAGTTCTTAAAAAAATCTCCTTCCAATCCGGAGAACTTAAAAAGCCAGACAAAATATAAGCGAAAAGGGCGAAGGTAAGCCATTTAAGATAGGAAACGATTACGTGATAAGGAAAGTAAATCATAAATAGAAGTGTAACAACCGTAAAAATTATTACCAAGAGAAAAACCGGTAGATTTATAATCAAAGCCGCTGAAGAAGCCATTCCGGCCAAATCTGCGCCCACGTTAATTGAATTTGCAATAACCATTAATATTGCTAAAGCGATGATCAAGATCCTCGGGTAAGACCCCCGCATCGTTCCAATTAACCCCTTTCCGGTAACTAGCCCGATCCGGGCACACATTTCTTGTATTGCTACCATAAGAGGAAAAGTAAAAAGAGGGGTCCAAAGAGTGGCATATTTTGTTGAAGAACCGGCAATTGTATAGGTCATAATGCCACTAGGATCATCATCACTAGCTCCCGTTATAACTCCGGGTCCAATCTTAGAAAAGATTTTTTTTAATTTGTTTAACATAAGTAAAAATCTGTGGTAGAATTGCCTCTCAATTTATGGGTATATTATACATAGTTTCAACACCAATTGGCAATTTAGGTGATATTAGTCTCCGAGCAATCGAAACCTTACAAAAGGTTGATCTAATTTTAGCTGAAGACACTCGGAGAACTGGTATTCTACTTAAATCTCTTAAGATCAAAAAAAATTTACTATCCTTTTACGAACATAATGAGTCGGCAAGAATCCCCCAAGTAATCGATTTTTTAAAAAAGGGTCAAAATTTAGCTTTAGTTTCAGATGCGGGAACACCCACAATTTCCGATCCGGGTTTTAAATTAATTAGGGAGGCGATCACCCAAGGTTTAAAAATTGAATCAATTCCTGGTGCTTCGGCGGCTCTGGCGGCCTTGGTAGTCTCTGGACTGCCAACCGATAAATTTATTTTTTTAGGTTATTTACCAAAGAAACAAGGCAAGGCAACAAAAATTATAAAACAAATAGCTGATCTTGATTTTACGATAATTCTTTTCGAAAGCCCCAAGCGTTTATTAAGAAACTTAAAATTGTTGAAAGACTTATTAGGAAATAAAAGTACTGTAGTCGCTCGTGAATTAACTAAACTACACGAAGAATATTTAAGAGGTGATATCGAGGATATTATCGAACATTTTAAAAAAAACCCTATCAAAGGTGAAATTACTTTAATTATCCACTAAAAATCTTAAATTTACCCTTTATCTAAAAATTTAGTTACAGGATCTTGTAAGACCTTTGCCTTTTTGCTAGAATAAGTGGATGGTTTTAAAATCAAAATATGGAAATACATTTATCTGCAGAAACAATCTTCAAAGTTTTTAACTTACCAATAACTAATACAATTTTAACTACTTGGGTAGTTTCAATAATATTGATAATAAGCTCTTTTTTTGTGGGCAGAAATGTAAAATTACTCCCGAATAATATTCAAAATTTTTTCGAAGCGGGGGTTGAATTCTTATATAATATTGTGGAAGATTTGGCTGGAAACAAAACAAAAACTTTTTTCCCGATCGTCGCTACCTTTTTTCTATTTATAATTGTTTCAAATTATCTTGGTCTTTTACCAGGTTTTGGAACGATTGGTTTTTTTGAACATACTAATAAAAAAGAGGTTTTCGTTCCTCTCTTGCGATCGGCAAACAGTGATTTAAATACGACTCTTAGCTTAGCTCTTGTGTCTCTTGGTTTAACTCACTATTATTCGGTTAGTTTTTTGGGAATAGGAGATTACCTTAAAAAATTTTTTTCCTTCAATCCCATCTATTTATTTGTAGGCTTATTAGAATTAATCGCAGAATTTACAAAACTTTTGTCCTTGTCCTTTCGATTATTTGGTAATGTTTTCGCGGGTGAGGCACTTCTTATTTCTCTTTCGGGGTTATTTGCTTTTATTTTACCGATTCCTTTTCTGGGACTAGAACTTTTAGTAGGTTTTGTTCAAGCAGCGATTTTTTCAATTTTGACATTAGTGTTTATGGTGATTTTAACTGAAAAACATTCGTTAGGGGGTGAGCATTAGATGACATTTACTTTAACTGGTGGTTTAATTATCGCTTTAGGCGGTGTTGGTCCGGCGATTGGAATTGGGTTGATCGGTATGAAGGCAATGGAAGCAATCGGTCGTAACCCCGAGGCTCAAGGTAAGATTTTACCAGCAATGCTTTTAGGTATGGCTTTTGCCGAAGCAATTGCAATTTATGCCCTTGTATTAGCTTTTAGAGGTTAAGATAATGGAAATTTTTAAAGATTTCGGAATTCAACCGATTCTTTTATTAGCCCAAATAATTAATTTTGCAATACTACTTTTTCTACTCAAAAGGTTTTTATACAAACCGATATTGAAAGTATTAGATGAGAGGAAAAAACGGATCGAGACTTCTTTAAAACAAGCCGAGGAGATTCAAAAAAAATTTGTCGAAGCTAATATAGAACAGGAGAAAATATTAGACACCGCTAAACTGCAGGCTTCTAGAATTATTGAGAACGCTAAAGAAGGAGCTAAAATTCTCTCAGAGCAGCTGCAAGAAGAAACTAATAAAGAAATTGAAAGTACTCTGGAAAGAGCTAAGAGTGCTTTGCAACTAGAAAAACAAAAAATGATCAGTGAAGCAAAAGGAAAAATCGTCGATATTGTGGTGCTGGTGACTGAAAAAGTAACTGCTAAAACTCTTCAGAAAGCGGAAAAGGAGAAATTAGTAAATAATGCGTTAAGTGAAATTAAAGAATGAAAAGGGAAAATAAGGAAAACTTGAAAATAGCCAGAATTTTGTTTGAAAAAAGTTTTGAAGATGAGAAACTAGCTATTTCAAAAATGAAGCAAAATATGAAATTTCTCAAAGCAACGTTCAAAAGAAAAGCCTTAAAGATATCTAGTTTATATTTTAAACTAATAAAGAACTATATTAAAGATTGGATTGCAGTTGTTGAATCCAGTGACAAATTGGATAAAGGTCAGATTGAAAAAATTAAAAATTATTTTGGGAAAAAACGCACCGAAAAATTAGAAGTAGCTTTAATAACGGATCCGAAACTTTTGGGTGGTATTAAAATCACAATTGGAGATAATCAGTGGGATTTTTCAGTAGAAGGAAAAATAAATCAAATAAAGGAGACTTTAAGTGGTAGATATCTTAGGTGAGTTAAAACGTGAGATTGAAGAATTAAAAATAACCTATCAAGAAAGAAATATCGGGACTATTATCGAAGTTGGTGATGGAGTAGTCAAAGCCGAGGGTATTTCTAACGTTGCTTATAACGAACTGGTTGAACTACCCCATAATCTTTTTGGGTTAGCTCTAAATTTAGAAGAAAGGGAAGTAGGGATTATTACTTTTGGAGACTACACTCTTTTAAAAGAGGGTGACTACGTAAAAACAACTGGTAAGATTCTTTCGATTGGAGTTGGCGAAAATTTAATTGGCCGGGTTATAGATCCTCTTGGCAATCCTTTAGATGGCAAAGGTCCGATAAAAACGGTTAAATCTTACCCGATCGAAAAAATTGCTCCTGGTGTTGTAATTAGAGAGTCGGTAAATACACCACTTCAAACTGGTTTAAAGGCAATTGACTCGATGATCCCAATTGGAAGAGGCCAGAGAGAATTAATAATCGGAGATCGAGGTTTAGGTAAAAGTGCAATTGCCATTGATACAATTATCAATCAAAAAAATTCTGATTGTATCTGTATCTACGTTGCTATTGGCCAAAAAGCCTCAAAAATAGCTCAAGTTATCGATACTCTAAAAAAATATGGGGCTATCAAACATACAATTGTGGTCGCCTCTCCTGCTGACGATCCCGCACCGGCAACCTTTATCGCCCCCTACGCTGGCTGTGCTATTGGTGAATATTTTATGGATAAAGGAGCCGATGTTTTAGTAGTATATGATGATCTTTCTAAACATGCCTGGGCTTATCGCCAAATCTCTTTAACGCTACGTAGACCCTCCGGTCGAGAAGCTTACCCAGGAGACATTTTTTATCTTCACAGTCGTTTATTGGAAAGAGCGGCAAAATTAAATCAGAAAAATGGTGGTGGTTCTCTTACTGCCCTACCAATAATTGAAACTCAAGCTGGGGATGTTTCTGCTTATATTCCAACCAATGTGATTTCGATTACTGATGGACAAATTTATTTGGAGAGTGATCTTTTCTTTTCTGGTGTGAGACCAGCCGTAAATGTAGGGCTTTCGGTTTCTCGTGTCGGTGGCGCCGCCCAGATAAAAGCTATGAAGAGTGTCGCCGGGTCACTAAGACTTGATCTTTCCCAATACCGTGAATTAGCGGCTTTTGCGCAGTTTGGAAGTGACCTAGATGAAACTACAAGAGCCAGACTAGAGCGAGGAAGAAGAATAGTGGAAGTTTTAAAACAACCGCAATACTCACCTATCAGTGTTGAAAATCAAACCATTATTATTTGGGCAGTGACAAACGGTCATTTGGACGATGTGACAATCGAAAAAATAAAGGACTTTGAAGAAAGATTTCTTGACTTTTTGAAAGTTAAAGAAGAAAAACTTCTTACCGATATTAAAAAAGGAAAAAACCTCGATGAACAAACTATAAAGGATTTGGAAAAAGCCGTCTCGGAATTCAAAAAGGGATTTAATTAACTATGGCTAATACCAAGGATTTAAGAAAAAGAATTAAATCAATCCAAAACACTGCTAAAATTACTCACGCTATGGAACTTGTAGCCGCTGCTAAGATGAAACGTGCTCAAAACCAGGCCGTCGCCGGCAAGTATTCGCTTCTTTTAAATAAGGTTTTAATTTCAATTGCGAATAGAATCGATCCGGAAACCCATCCACTTTTGGCAAAAAGGGCAGTTCAAAAAAGCGCCCTAATATTTTTTTCGAGCGATAGGGGTCTAGCCGGTTCTTTAAACAGTAATTTATTTAGACAAGTAGATTTCCGGTTGGGAAATATAAAATTTATCACTATCGGTAAAAAAGCAAGACAATTTGTTGTTCGAACCAGGAGAGATTTAATCGCGGATTTTTCGCTCCCGGAAAAACCCGAAATCATATCAGTTAAACCAATTGCCGCTTTAGTGACGAGGGGATTTTTAAATGAAGAATTTGACGAGGTATATGTTCTTTACACTCATTTCGTTTCTACTTTAAAGCAGGTTGCTAGGGTAAGAAAGCTCCTACCAATCTTAAATCAAGAGATTCTAGAAGGTTTAATAAAAGAATCACAACTTTTGGAAACAAAAGAACCCCTTTTTGAACCTGATGCAGATACAGTTTTAGAAGCAATCTTACCGCAATATATTTTAATGGAGCTTTACCAAATTCTGCTTGAAGTAAAGGCTAGTGAACATTCCGCACGGATGATAGCCATGAAAAACGCGACGGAAAACGCTTATGAATTAACTGATGATTTAACTTTAACGTACAATAGTTTTCGTCAAGAAGCAATTACCAAGGAAATTTTGGATATCTCGGTTGCTTCGGTGGCTTTAGAATAGGCTTTTTATGAATAAAGGAAAAATCACGCAAATAATCGGTCCAGTTGTCGACGTAGAATTTAAAGTAAGAGAGTTGCCGGCAATTTACAATGCTCTGGAAGTGACTCTACCGAAAACACAAAATAGTCTTGTTTTAGAAGTTCAACAACATCTTGGCGAAGGGATCGTCCGGACTATTTCCTTGGGTCCAACTGATGGTTTAAGAAGGGGGCAAGAAGTTTTTGATAGCGGTGACCCAATTACCGTTTCAGTTGGTGAAGAAGTTTTAGGAAGACTTTTTAATGTTACTGGAAACCCAATTGACGGTAAAGGCGGCGTTAAAACTAGTAAACGTTACCCAATTCATCGAAAAGCACCGTCTTTAATTGAACAAGAAACCAAACAGGAAATTTTAGAAACCGGTATTAAAGTTATTGATCTCATCGCTCCTTTTATTAAGGGCGGAAAAATAGGTGTTTTTGGCGGTGCTGGCGTTGGTAAAACAGTGATAATAATGGAGTTAATTCGTAATATTGCTACGGAACACGGCGGCTATTCTGTTTTTGCGGGGATTGGAGAAAGAACCAGAGAGGGAAACGATTTATACCACGAACTTAATGACTCTGGAGTTATTGATAAAACTGCTTTAGTATTCGGCCAAATGAACGAACCTCCAGGAGCGAGATTACGCGTCGGTCTAACCGGATTAACAATGGCTGAATATTTTCGTGACGAAAAAAATCAAGACGTTCTTTTATTTATTGATAATATTTTTAGATTTACTCAAGCTGGAAGTGAGGTTTCGGCACTTTTAGGAAGAATTCCTTCTGCAGTTGGGTACCAACCGACGCTGGCAAGTGAAATGGGCGCTCTTCAGGAGCGAATTACTTCTACCAAAAAGGGGTCGATCACTTCCTTACAGGCAATTTACGTACCAGCAGATGATTATTCTGATCCAGCTCCAGTGACAACTTTTGCTCATCTTGATTCAACCATTGTTTTGGAACGCGCTATTGCCGAACAAGGTCTTTATCCGGCGGTAGATCCCCTAGCCTCTAATTCAAGGGCTCTGGATCCTAATATAGTCGGAGAAGAACACTACGAAACCGCCCGAGAAGTCCAGAAGGTTCTTCAGCGTTACAAAGAACTTACTGATATTATTGCAATTTTAGGTATCGAGGAACTTTCTGATGAAGATAAAATAATTGTGGTAAGAGCCAGAAAAATCCAAAAATTTTTATCCCAACCAATGTTTGTTGCGGAGGCTTTTACCGGAAGAAGCGGCAAATACGTACCAATTGCTGAAACAATAAGCGGTTTTAAAAGAATTTTAAATGGAGATACCGACGATATCGATGAACAAGAATTTTACTTGAAGGGCAATATTAATGAGGTTAAAAAGTAATTTATTATGAAACTTGAGATTGTTACTCCGGAAAGAATCGCTTATTCAGAAGAGACCGATCAAGTTTCTTTACCAACCGCTGATGGTCAAATTACGGTATTACCGGGACACGTTTCTTTAGTAACTAGTCTACTTCCCGGAGAATTGATTTTGAAAAAAGGCAACACTACTATCGTTTTAGCTAGTGGCGGAGGTTTTGCGCAAGTTTCCGGGAATAAAATTTCCGTAATGACCGATTTAGCCCAAAGAGCTGAAGAAATAAATGAAAAGTCCGCTGAAGATGCTAGGAAAAGGGCCCAAGCGGCTTTAGCTGAAAAAGGAAGGCTTTCCGAAGAGGAATTTGCAGCAACTGCGGCTGCTCTGCAAAAAGCGCTTGCCCAGTTAAAAGTAAAGAGACGCCACTTCGGAAGAAATATTCCCAAGCCGGAAACGACTACTTAACCAAAGCTTTTTAAAGATAATCCCCCATCCACGGAAATTATCTCTCCAGTAATATACTTAGCCTGATCGCTCACTAAAAAAGCGCAAGAAGATGCAATATCCTCTACGTTGCCGCGCAACCCTTTTAGAGGCACGAAAGGAAACCGTTTAGCAATTTCTCGGCGTGATTTAATCGCCCCGGGGGCAATTCCGTTTACTCTAATATTGTACTTGGAAAGTTCAAGGGCAAATTCTTTGACCATCATCGCCACGGCTGCTTTTGAAGAGGAATAAGCGATGTCGCCTAAAGGAATATTTTGGTGGATTGAAGTTATGAAGATAATGTTTCCCTCTTTTTGTCTTTTCATTATTTGGGCGACTTTTTGGGTAAGTAGGAAAGGACCGAATACGTTTGTTTTGAAAACTTTTTCAAGATCTTCAGTCGCGGTTGTAAAAATTCTTTGACCGCTTCCAATACCAGCATTATTGATTAAAATGTCTATTTTCTTATACTTTTTCAATACTTCTCGTAATAATTTATCAATATTTTCGTAATCACTAATATCGTAGCCTGTTTTTAAATCGGCAATTATTACTTTTGCGCCTCGTTTTGTTAATTCTTTCGCAATTGCTTTACCAATTCCCGAAGCCCCGGCAGTTACAATTGCCACTCGATCGGGTAAGTTTTTTTCCATTAAGATGGATTATAACAAATAATTAAACTTTGGTAATTTTCTAAATTTGTGGTAAAATATGTTCACTTCAGACGGATTTGCCGCGGCCCCATCGTCTAACGGCTTAGGACACCACTCTTTCAAGGTGTAAATACGGGTTCGACTCCCGTTGGGGCCACCATCCTTCGACAAGCTCAGGATTGTGATGTATTACCTGTACATTATTATTTGTGATAAAGCCTTTTTCTACACAGGAATAACTCAAGAATTAGGAAAAAGAGTCAAAGAACATAAATCAGGATTTAGTCCATATACCAAGAGGTATAAGTCTGTAGAGTTAGTTTATTCAGAGATTTTGAATACAAGGCTAAAAGCGGAAAAGAGAGAAAAACAAATAAAAGGTTGGTCGAGAGAAAAGAAAAAGGCTTTGATTGAGGGAAACGTCAATCAACTACAGAAGTTGAGTAAAAGTAAATCCTGAGGTTGTTGAGGATTATGCCCCCTGCCTAAACATAGATGGTGAGCGAAGTGGTAAGCTTTGTCGAACCACAGTCGAACCCATCCCGTTGGGGCCACCATTTTAGACGCAAATTTTACACATTTAAATTTTTTGAAAAAAAAGGGTGTACACAAGTTGCCTCATGAACACCCTTGATATCGCGCCGACTTTCGATTAGTCGACGAACTCGAGTAGTTCCCACGGCACACCGAGTGTTTTGGGTACCATCGGGTCGTTGATGTCGAACTGGACCGGACACTCACGAGTGTAGTCGAAGACACCGCTACAGTACGGGCCTTCCTGCACTTCGCCGACAGAATCCGCGGGAATAACAGGCACGGAATGGACGTGGGCTCCCCGACGAACGCTCATCTTCCCCCCACTGCTGACGATCTCGTCTCCAGGTTGGAGATCGAGAGGATTTTCCACCTGGTAATCCCTAAGAAGGCGAACCCTTCGTCCCATAGGGGGATAGCCAGGTTGAGGGCGGCTCAGACTCATCTGCTGCACTCTCCTTTCTTTTGGATTTCCCATTGGGATACGGCGCGATTTCCGCGTCCTAGAATCGTTTCAATAATAGCATAAATGTGACTATAAGTCAAGGACAATGATTTAAGGACAAAAGATACGCAAAAAATAAAAGGTCCTCATGAGCCGTTCATAAATTGGAAATGGGTTCTAAATTTTTCGTAAAGACACCACCACAGTTTAATTTTTTAAAAACTCTAACAAACTATATATCTTATAGTACTTGACTAGAAGATTTATTTGTGGTATAATAATTACATCTTAATCCAGAGAAAGGAACTTCAATGTTTCGTAGGTTCATCTCCTGGATTCTCTCTTTCGACCCGGTTGTCCCAGCCGCAGTCATCCTGACCAGCTGGAACACTATCAGCGTCGAACAGAGAGAAAGATACTGGCGGGAGTTGGGACTTCTGGAAGGAGGAAACAATGTCTCGCAAGTTTGAAGAGTGCGGCCATTGTGGCGAGCGTTGCTCGTACACAGTTTCTTGCACTCTCTGCAGTAAGCCCTGCTGCTTCAACTGCGAAGGGACCTGCACCAAACCGGCTGGAAGACAATAGTCAACCAGTCGGTTTCTGTTTTCTAAAAAACCTAATATAATAAAAATATGAATAAGACACTTTTCAATAATATTGTTGTTTCTGGGGAAATCGGTAGTGGAACAACCACTTTAGCGCAAAGATTAGCTAGAAAATTGGGTTGGAAATTTTTAAGTGTTGGTAGCCTTTTTCGTCAATATCACCTTGACCAGGGTATTCCTTTATGGAACAAATTAGCGGTTCCGCTTGAATTTGAAAGAAAAACAGATAAAACTATTCTTGAAAAATTAAAAAAGGACAAAAATTTAGTTATAGAAGGGCATTATCAAGGCTACCTAGCTAGTGATTTAGTCAATGTTTATAAGATTTTGCTAATATGTGATCAAAAAATTTCTCTACAGCGGGTTTTAAAACGCGATCACACTCACAAAGAAACTGAAAATGAGGTGCAGGAACGTAGTATTCAGATAGAACTTCAATTCAAGAAATTATACGGCGGTGGTGATTTTAGAAACAAAAAATTATTTAATTTAATTATTAACACGTCCGAAAAAAACGTCCAGGAAACCGTGGAAATAGCCTTCAAAGCTTTCTTAGAAGCAAATAAAATCTAAATCACTTTAGAAAAGGAACCAATAGTAACGCGACAATATTGATGACTTTGATCATCGGGTTTATAGCAGGACCGGCGGTGTCTTTGTAGGGATCACCGACCGTGTCTCCAGTCACGGCTGCTTTATGCGCCTCGCTTCCCTTTCCGCCAAGATTTCCTTCTTCAATATATTTTTTAGCATTATCCCAAGCAGCTCCACCGGTTGTCATCGAAATTGCGATAAACACACCGGTGACGATTGTACCCACGAGCAGTCCTCCTAAGCTTTCAGCTCCAAGAGTAAAACCGACAATAATCGGCGCTAAAATAGGTATTAGGGCCGGTATTATCATTTCTTTTTGGGCGACGGCGGTGACAATTTCGACTGCCTTTGCGTAATCAGGTTTTGCTTTTCCTTCCAAAATTCCGGGGATCTCCTTAAATTGCCTTCTCACCTCCACCACCACTGATTTAGCCGCTTTCCCAACCGCCTCTAAAGCAAGAGCACTAAAATAATAAGGTAAAGAAGCTCCAATAAACAAGCCGATTAAAACATTAGGGTTTGAAATTGAAAAAGTGAAGACCTTTCCTAAAACTGATAAATCGATTGCGTAAGCACTAAACAACACCAGAGAAGCGAGGGCCGCACTACCAATCGCGTAACTTTTTGTAACCGCTTTAGTTGTGTTACCAACACTATCTAAAGGATCCGTGACAGAACGAATTTTTTCTCCTAGATTTGCCATCTGGGCGATCCCACCAGCATTATCAGTAATTGGACCATACGCGTCAATTGCAACAATAATACCGGTCAAGGAAAGCATACTAGCCGCAGCTACAGCAATTCCGTAAATGCCAGCTAGATTAAACGAAATTAGAATTCCCAGAGAAATTAAAATTATTGGTAAAAAGGTTGATTTTGAGGCCAAAGCAAGACCGGCAATTATATTGGTAGCGTGACCTGTTTCACAAGATGCGATTACTTCTTTTACCGGCTTAAATTTACTCTGAGTAAAGTATTCGGTAATTAAAAACAAACCAAAAGTGACCATAAGACCAACTAAACTAGCGTAAAATATTGGCAGAGTACTACCAAACTCACCCCAAAATTTGCTAGTAACATAAAAGAAACCAGCCGCGCTCAAAATTCCGCTGACAATTAATCCTTGGTAAAGTGCTCCCATGATGTTTTTACCTCTTAGTTTAACGAAAAGTGTCCCAATTATTGAAGCCAAAATTGCTACTCCGGCAAGAACTAATGGGTAAATTACCGCACCTTGATAATTTGGATAAACAAGTCTACCTAAAAACATCGCCGCTACAATCGTAACCACGTATGTTTCAAAAAGATCGGCAGCCATCCCCGCATCATCTCCAACATTATCACCGACATTATCAGCGATTACGGCTGGATTACGAGGGTCATCCTCGGGAATTCCCTTTTCTATCTTACCTACCAAATCTGCACCCACGTCAGCTCCCTTTGTGTAAATACCCCCACCCAATCTTGCAAAAACACTTATTAACGAACCGCCAAACCCTAAAGCAATTAAGCTTCTAAGATCGGCAGTTAGGAGATAAAAGAAACTCACACAAAAAAGCGCTAACCCTACAACCAACAATCCGGTCACTGCCCCGCCGTTAAAGGCGACATTTAAAGCCGACGCTAACCCGTTCTTTGCCGCCTCGGTAACCCTCACGTTTGCCCTAACCGCAACACTCATACCAATAAACCCCGCCAAAGCTGAAAAAAAGGCACCGACAGCGAAACCTAAAGCAATTTTATTTCCTAATAAAAACCAAAGAAGGAAAAAAATTACTAATCCAACTAGGGTTATAATTGTATATTGACGTTTTAAGTACGAAAAAGCCCCTTCTTGAATAAATGAAGAAATTTCTTGCATTTTGGGAGAACCAGCTGGTTTTTGTAAAATTCTCCAGCCAAGCACTACTGCCCAAAAAACCGCTAAAAGACTGGCGCCGAGAGAAAAATTTATAAAATTTGGAGTTTCCACAAGCTTAGTTTAACTAAAAATATCTTGACAAGCAAGTAAACACTTCTTATACTGAATTTATATCAAGAGTGTCCGATGTCTATCGGATCAGCAACCCTAAGGAGATGGGTGCTTTTCTTCAAATTTTGAAGAGATATGACTGCAAGGTAAGCAGTAATCCGAAAACCTCTCCTTAGCAGAGGTTTTTTAATTTTATGAACTATTCTATTTTCACGTCTGAAGGAGTTGCAAGTGGACATCCCGATAAAATTTGTGACCAAATTTCGGATAGTATCGTTGATTGGGCAATTGCTGGTGACTCTTCTTCGAAAGTAGCCGTAGAAACATTGGTCACTAAAAACCAAGTAGTTCTAGCCGGTGAGGTTACAACCAAATCTAAATTAAATTACGAGGCAATTGCGGCGGCTGTTATTAAAAATCTTGGCTATACCAACGGTTTGTATAATTTTAGCTATAGATCACCCGTTCTCACCCTAATACACGAACAAAGTCCAGAGATTGCAGTTGGTGTTGATAGTGGTGGCGCCGGTGATCAAGGAATGATGTTCGGATTTGCAACGCGCGAAACTGCTAACTTAATGCCCCTGCCAATCTCTATTGCTCGAGAGTTAGTTGAGAAGTTAGATCTGGTTAGAGAGAAAAAAGAAATCCCTTTTCTTAGACCGGATGGTAAAAGCGAAGTAACAGTAAGATACGAAAAAGGACGTCCAGTTTCTATTGAGCGGGTTGTTTTAGCAGCCGCGCATAAAGAAACAGTAACGAAGAAGGAGGTTGAAAATGAATTATTCAAAAAAGTAGTTGTACCCGTCCTTGCTAAATTCGGTTATAAAATTAACAAAAAAGACGTGATTATAAATGGTACTGGTAAATGGAATATCCCCGGACCGGCTTGTGATAGTGGTGTCACAGGAAGAAAAATTATCGTTGATTCATACGGTGCTTTTGGTCGCTCTGGTGGTGGAGCTTTTTCAGGGAAGGACCCAACAAAAGTTGATCGCTCCGGAGCTTATGCAGCCAGGTATATTGCCAAAAACATAGTGGCCGCTAATCTTGCCGATAAAGTAGAGGTTCAAGTCGCTTACGCTATTGGTTATAAGGAACCAATCGCAAAAGCAATCGAGGCTTTTGGAACAGAGAAAAAAACCCTAAAATTGATTGAAGATTTTGCCTGGAATCTTCTTGACTTATCAGTTCCTGGAATAATTGACGGTCTGCAACTACGTAGGCCTATATATCGTGAAACTGCTCGCTATGGCCATTTTGGTCGTGATTCATACCCTTGGGAAAAACTAAAATTTCAATATTGACAAAAGAAAAAAACGGTGTTAGTCTGATAGTAAAAGAATCTAATTTATTGATATTCTATTAAACCTAAGATTTTTATTTAAACAATTCTAAAAAATGATTAATAAAAAGGTTTTTATCTTAAACTAAAATAGATGAATTAGTTTAAATTAGTTTTAATTAAAATCTAAGCAAGGAGGTGATAGAATTGACACTACAGGACTATTATAATCTTTCGACATCCTCAATCTCCAAATTTTTCTCATCGTTTGGGACTAATTTTTCAAATATCGTTGCGGCAATAATTGCTTTAACTGTTGGTCTCGTAATCGGAGCCATACTAAAGAAAGTTATTGTGGAGATTTCCAAAGCTGTTAGTTTAGAAAAAAGTTTATCAGATTGGGGAACATATCAGAAATTAACTAAGTCTCATGAGGCTTTGAATGTAACTGAATTTTTAGGTGAACTTGCGCGCTGGATTTCGATTATTATCTTTCTTATCCCCGCAGTTGAATCTTTAGAAATTAGTGGAACTGACGTGGTTGTTTCTCAACTTCTAAACTATATTCCTAGTGTTTTAATCGCGGCTATTTACTTATTACTGGGATTTGTTTTTGCTTGGTTTTTGCATCGACTTGTTCAAAGTGTAGCAATTATTGTTGGTACAAATCCAGCCCATACAATTGCTAATGTAGTTTATTTAGCGGTAGTCGCTTTTGCTACAATCAGCGCATTGCTTCAATTGGGATTAGGTTTTGAATTAATCCGCTGGATTTTCCTAGCTTTATTAGCTGGTTTAGCTTTGAGTTTTGGATTGGCTGGTAAAGATACAGCCGGTGATATTATAAAGAAATTCCAAGAAAAAGCTAAGTAATTTTTTTCGGGAAGGTGGTGAAAATATGCAAGATGTTGTGAATGCAGTCGGTTCAGCTGTATCCCAATCTCTTCAGGGAGCGGCAACTATATTGCCTAATCTTCTAGCATCAATCGTAATCTTCTTAATCGGAGTTTTCCTAGGGGTTGTTCTTAAAAACCTCTTAATCAAGGTATTAAATTTATTTAATGCCGAATCTCTTATTGCTCCGACCGGGATTACGTTTGCTCTAAAAAAGGCCGATAAAGAGCTGTCAACCACTAAAGTTTTAGGGGAGCTTTTGAAATGGTTTGTAATCCTAGTTTTTCTAGTTCCTACGTTAGATATTTTAGGATTGCAACAAGTAGGAAACTTAATAAACTCTCTATTACTCTACTTACCTAATGTCCTAATCGCGGTAATTATTGTGGTAGTTGGAGCAATATTCGCTCGTTTCGCTCGAGATTTTGTGGTTGCGGCCGCTGCTGGTACCGGCGCCCACGCCGCCAACCTGGCTGGCCAAGTAGCTCGCTGGAGTATAATTATTTTTGCGGTTCTAGCCGCGCTAACGCAGTTAGGAGTAGCTTCAGATTTAATCAGAATCTTATTTACCGGAGCGGTAGCCATGATCGCCTTAGCTGGTGGTCTTGCTTTTGGATTGGGTGGTAAGGATTTAGCCTCAAATCTTTTAAAAAAAATTCAAGAGGATTTAACCGAAAGACACTAAAAGGCTGGACTAAGAGTCGGTAAAAGTTTATAATTCTCTTAACCAAAAAAATTATTATGAAGAACGTTTACCGGCTAAATGAGGTAAGAGACGAGGATATTGATCTAGTTGGGAAAAAAGCTGCCGTTCTGGGCGAGTTAATTAACTTAAACGCAAGAATAGCAAACGGTTTTGTAATTTCTACAAATGCTTTTCAAAATTTCCTGGAAAATTCGTCACTAAAAGAAAAAATCTCAAGTTTATTAAAAGAAAATGATTTTAAAGTAATAACCGAATTTATTTCATCGGCTGATCTGGTTGACGTCGTTAAAGATGATGTTAATTTAAATCTTAGAGAATTGGGTAATCGAAAAATAAATGTTTCTTTTTCCGTTTCCAGCGATTTAGATTATTATTTAAATGATTATCCAGATAGTTCACTTCCGCAAAATGAATTAAATAGTAAAATTCCCAAATTTTGGGCAATGATTTTTGAGGAAAAATCACTTAATTATTTTTTAAAGAAGAAAATGAATCCTCTCGAAATTCCAGTTGGTTTAATTATTCAACAATTAATAGATCCGGAAATTTCTGGTTTTTTATTTTTTCCGCCAGCAAAAGAAAATAGGCATTTAGTAAGTATCGAAGCTGTCTGGGGACATCTACCATCCGATGGTAAGACATCAAATTCCGATCGTTATATTGTTTCTAAAGAAAACTTAGAAATAATAGATAAGAAACTAAACTCTCAACAAAAACAAATTATTCGAATTGAAAATGATTTTAAGAAAATCCCAATAGCTAAAGCTTATCAAAATAAGCAAAAATTAAATGATGGGCAAATTTTGAATCTAGCAAAGTTAGGTTTATTAATCGAAAATCGTTTTCTTTTCCCTCCGACACTAGAATGGCTATTAGCGGACAAAGAAATCTATATTACTAAAATTAATACTAAAAGAGCAGAATCTAAAGAACTTATCCCTAATTTGGCAAATAAATTACCCGTTTTATTAACTGGCACCGGTGTATCTCAAGGAATAACTTTTGGATATGTAAGAATTATAAAACATCTAAATGATCTAAAAAAAATAAAAAAGGGTGAGGTTTTAGTTACAAACGATATTAATAAAGATTTCATATTTGCGATTAAAAAAGCTTCTAGTATTGTTACCGATCTTGGTAGTTCTAACTCATATACCACTAGAATTGCTAGAAAATATGGAAAACCAGCAATCGTTGGTACAAGAATAGCTACTAAGATTTTAAAGCCAAACTTTTTGGTAACTGTAAATGCTACAAACGGAAAAATTCTTAGTGGTGCTCCTAGCAAAAAAGGGTTTGATATCTCTAGAACAGAAGATTATTTCAATAAAAAAATAAAATTTGAGCAAAATAGTTTAAAAACGGCTACCAAAGTTTATGCCAATTTAAACATAGAATCGCCTCTAGATTCTTTCAAAGAAAATGCTGATGGAGCAATCGTTAATTTTCAATCTAAGATTCAAGAAGACTTAATGTCTATGCTCGTTTTTTTGTGTGAGAATTTTAATCCCAGGCCGATAATCTATAATTTAAAAACCCAGGAGAGTAAAATCGAAAAAGATTTAAAAATTATAAAAAAAATGCGTCACGTCTATAATTATAATAATTTGTCCATTAGTGTAGGATTATGTAAGACACCTCAAGAGCTATTGAAAATAAAACATCTTATTTCTACTTTTGGTTTACACCGATCACCGAGTTTTAAAATTTTTCTTTCCGCTGATTTTTTCTCGAATGTTCTTTTAATTGATAATTTTCTTGATCTTCAAATAGACGGTATCATAATAAATTTTGAAAACTTGGTTACTTCAATTTTTGAAACAAATGATTTAACTTCGATAAATTCAACAGAAATTAACGAGGCAATTTTAAATGCTACTGAAAGTTCTCTACAAAAATTACGCCAAGCAAAAATTTTTACATTAGTTAATTTAAACAGCCATTTTACAGATAATGATTTAATCGAAAAATTGGTTACCCTAGGAGTAAATTCAGTTAGTGTTGATTTAGATAATCTCAACGGCACGAGAGAAATGATTTATTTAGCCGAAAAAAATTTAGTAACGAAAAACTACCTCCGTAATCCTCTTTAAAAGAAGCTTGTTCCACCAGGGAGACTAGAGGCTTGAGCCTTTGGATCTTCACTATAGAATTCCCTATAGTGGAAATATACTTTACAAAAATACCAGTTTCAAGGCATTTTTGCCTATTGAACATCTACAAAAATAATTACTATAATATATATACTTCTTTACTAATTCTGCCCAAGTATAAAATTATGAATAGTAACTTTTTTGAACGTATAATACGTAAAGAAATTATTATTGGAATTCTTGGATTAGGATTTGTTGGTGCAAATCTTGCCAAAATAACTACCTCTCAACGCTTAAACACGGTTGGTTTCGATATTAATGACGCAATAATAAATACTTTTCGCCGGAAAAAATGGAAAAATTTTAAAGCCACGAATGATTTTAAACAATTAAGAAAATGTGATGTTATTTGTATTTGTGTACCCACTCCAGTAAAAAAAAGAAAACCAGATCTTACCTTTGTTAAAGTAGCTAGTGAGCAAATTGCTAAATACTCAAAATGGCCTTCTTTGGTAATCTTAGAAAGCTCTGTGGCTCCGGGAACAACTAGAAACTTTGTTTTACCGATTTTACAAACAAATGGCAAAATTGTTGGTAAGGATTTATTTCTGGCTCATTCGCCAGAAAGAGTGGATCCAGGAAATGAAAATTTCAATATCAACAATACCCCTAAAATCATTGCTGGATTCGATGAAGTATCTTTACTCCTTACTAAAGCTTTCTACGAGATTTTTATAAATGAAGTTGTGGTTGTTTCTTCCCTGGAAGTAGCTGAGCTATCTAAGATGCTGGAAAACACGTATCGCCTAGTTAATATTAGTTTAATAAATGAAATTGCCGATTTTGCAAGATCAATCGGTATTGATATCTGGGAGGTAGTAAAAGCAGCTTCAACTAAACCATTTGGCTTTAGTGCCCATTACCCTGGACCCGGTGCTGGAGGACATTGCATACCAGTAGATCCTTATTACCTTTTAGAATCTGCAAAAGATGCCGGCGCAGACCTAAAATTAGTAAAGACGGCAATAATAATTAACGAAACTAGGCCTAAGAAAATTTTTAAAAGAGCGATTGCAATCGCTGAAAAAAGAAAGAATGGAGAAAATCGTTCTCCACGTCTGATGTTACTAGGTTTATCTTATAAACCTAATACAGCGGATTTAAGAGAATCACCGGCATTGAAAATTTGGAATTTAGCTTTAAAAATAGGTGCGCAGATAAATTACCACGATCCGCTAGTTCCTAAATTTAACGGTCATAAATCTGCTCAACTTACAAAGAAACTACTCGATAATCAAGATATAATCATTTTATTAACAAATCATGATTCTCTTTCTTATGAAAAATTACTGGGAACAAAAACACCAATTCTAGATACTCGTAACGCCTTAAACGGGGATCCAAAAGTCATAAAAATATGAGATGAAAATTTTAATTACGGGTTGCGCTGGATTTATTGGCTCTAACCTAGCTAAAAAGTTTCTTAGCGGCGGAGAAAGTATCCTTGGCGTTGATAATTTTATTACTTGCGGGAAGAAAAATGTTTCTAGACTTCTCAAAGAGAAGAATTTTACTTTCCTCAAAATTGATATTACTAGTTCCGAAAGCATAAAAGAACTCGCTAAATTTAAATTTGATCAAATTTATCATCTTGCTTCTCCTACCGGAGTACCAAATTGTGAAAGATTGGGAGAAGAAATGTTATTAACTAATTCAATTGGTACCTTCAATATACTAGAAATTGCTCAAAAGAATAAAGCAAGTTTTCTCTTAGCTTCTTCCTCCGAGGTTTACGGTGATCCTCAAATTTTTCCTCAAAGCGAAGAATATTTTGGTAATGTAAACCCAATCGGCTTTCGTAGTCCCTACGAAGAGGGTAAAAGATTTGCTGAAAATTTAACTATTAGTTACTTTAGAAAATTCAATGTTAATGTAAGAATCGCTCGAATTTTTAATACTTATGGACCTAATATGGCCAGTGATGATCAAAGAGTCATTCCTCGGTTTCTTAATGCACTAACCAAAAATTTACAATTGGAAGTTTACGGCGATGGTAGCCAAACAAGAACTTTTTGCTACGTTGATGATTTAGTTGACGGTCTGATTTTAATTATGGAGAAGGGAACGAGTGGAGAAATCTATAATCTTGGTAGTGATAAAGAAGTATCAATAAAAAAATTAGCTTCTTTTTTTCTCGATTTAACTGGCGCTAAGAGAAAGGTGAAATTCGTGGATGAGTTACCTTTAGATCCTAAAAGACGAAAACCGCTTCTTTCAAAAATAAAAAAACTGGGCTGGTCACCAAAAACAACACTTGAAACAGGATTGAAAAAGATTATCCAGAATCCCAAATGAGCTGGTTAGCTTTGGTTATCTCATTTTCCACTCTCACTGGATATAATTTTTTATTTTGGATAATAATTGGTCTCGGGCGATTTTTATTTGAAAAATTTCCCAATTCTCCAAAAAGAAAAAGAGGTCGGCCAGTTCGACCAATCACGCCAGAAGAAGTTGCAGCAGTGATACCAGCTCATAATGAGCAACGTACTATACGCAGAGCAGCCCGGGCACTTCTGAGAATTTTACCGAAAAGGAATATTTACGTTGCCAGTGATTATTCTACTGATCGAACAGTTCCTCTTGCTCGGGCGATGGGTGTTAGGGTTTTGGACATTAAACCAAATCGCGGTAAAGCCAGGGCTTTAGTATATGCTATGAAACACTATCGACTCTTGAGTCGGTATAGAGCAATTCTTATTAATGATGCTGATGTTGAAATAAATAGAAATTATTTGAAGAGGGCTTTACCAGTTTTTAAAGATAAGAAAATTGTTGCTGTTGCCCCTCATGGTGTCACTCGTTGGAGAAAGTATAAATTTTGGGAGAGCTTTTTTATAGCTTACAGAATACGCCTTTGGCGGATCGTTCAAGTTGGGATGCGGTTTGGTCAAACTTGGAGATTTACTAATGTGACTTTTATTGTGCCCGGGAGTTTATCACTTTACCGAACAAAAGTACTAAAAAAACTTCACATTGCTGCACCAGGTCTCATTATTGAAGATTTCAATATGACCTTTGAGCTCCACAAGAAAAAGCTTGGCAGAATTACCTATAATCCGGCAATTTTTGGAATTCACCAAGATCCATACAATCTAAGAGATTATGTAAAACAAGTTAGACGCTGGGATTTAGGATTTTGGCAGACTGTCAAAAGAAACGGGGTTTGGCCAAGTCTTTTTTGGTTGTCAACCGGGTCATTTATCCTAGAGCTAACCTTGTATGCAATTTTCCTCTTATTGGTACCGATCTTATTGGTATTATTCACGCTTAATTCATTTGAACCTCTAAACATACCACTTGTAGCTTCAAATTTATCACTCCTCGATTTAGCTATTGGTTTATTTGCAATGGACTATTTCACAACAATAATTGCAGCTGTTTTTGAAAAGAAACCTATTTTACTTCTATATGGTTTGGGATTTATTTTCTTACGATATATTGATGCTTTTATTCACCTATATACTTTACCCATGGCATTTATTGTTAAATCAAGAGGTATATGGATCAGTCCAAAAAGAAAATAAATTCATGAAGACCTACAAGTTAGTTTTTACTTTTCGCAACCCCTCCCAAATTTTTTGATCCTCATCTCCTAATCTCCAGAAAGCGACTCCAGCAACTCCTAAGTCTTTTGCTATCTTAAGTCTTTCCAAGACGCTTTTAGCATTATCAAACCAAACAATATGTTTTTCGCCCTCTTTTTGATAAGTAAGATTTGGGCTTTTAACATTATTGTCCCAATTAACTTTTAAATTGTTATCTTTAACAATTGACTGAATTTGTTTAAAGGTTAAATCGTCATTATCACCCGCGTATGAACCGTCAGGATCTTGGTGCCATTCAAGTCCGAAAAGTCCAATTCCAAAGAAAATTTTTCCCGAAGCTACTCCAACCTTATTAAGGGCATAATACATCACCTTGGTAATCCAATCAACAGAACCAGCGGGTCCTGGCTGTGAAGAAATCGAATGTTGGGTGTAGTTCATAAAATACATATGGTCTGCTACTTTTGCAATTCTTGCCCAATCCTGAGCACGAGAACCGTTGTCTTCTGTTGGGTTATCCTCAGAAGTTTTTGGATGAATTGCTACACCTAAAACTTTTCCTTTTTGATGTAGCTTATCGGCCAATTCTTCAACAAAAAGACTAAAGTTTTCTCTTTGTGCTTCTTTAAGAGTCTCATAATCAATGTCGATCCCATCAAAATTTTTATCCAAAGTAAGCTTTATTAAATCTGAAATGTGTTTAATTCTAGCTTGAGATGATGATATAACACGATCAGCTCTTTTGTAATCCCAATCTCCACCTTCTTCATAATCTGGTAAGTTTGCTACTACGGCTAAAACCTTAACATTATTTTTGTGAGCAAAATCGATAATTGACTGGTCCTCAACGGTCTGTTTGTAGGTGGTTAAGTTTCCCTCTGCATCAATTCGATACCAAAAGGCGGAAACAAAATCAAAAAGTTCTACGTTTTTGGAAAAACTTGCGAAGGCGGTTTTTTGATCCCAATATGGTATCCAACCAACGGTCTTTAAGAGAGGTTGGGTTGGAGTTTGTATAGATTTAGCGGTTTCAGTTTTGGTTGGGTTAAATATTTCGGTTGTCGGCTGTGATCTAAGATATAATTTTGTCCCCAGCCCTAAAACCAAACCTAAAAACCCAAATCCAAACAATAATTTAAATAACATTTAAAACCCATTTCTTTCCTTCATGCAAAAGATAATGGACAGTTGAGTAAGGATAGGCGGCTGTTAAATTTCTTTTAACAATTTGGTGTTTAATCTCACTAGCCTCGATCTCTTTTATCTTTTCTTTATCAAGATATAATTTGGCACCAACGCCCGATAAATAAGTATCAGCCTCGTATTTTTTACAAATATTCATTAGCAATTGATGTTTAATACCTGAAACTTCTTCATCAACGACGACAGGAGTTTTAATTTCCAATATATCCTTCAGTACATGTATCAGCGCAATATTAAGATCTGCCAATCTCTCAAATTTTTTTTGATAAATAGAAACAAATTTTGGCAAAAACTCTTTCCCTTTTCCCTTTGCATAAACCGTTTCTAAAGTTTTATCGTGCTTTCTTCGCCAATTTATTTGATTATTGATTTTTACATCTTTTATTATCTGATTTTGCGAACCTAAAACTGGAACTGTTAACCAAATGTCGCTATTTGGACCAGGAATCTTATGTCTTTGTTGCCAGCCTTCATGTTTTTCAAACTGTAAATTGGTAACAATGACGAATTTATCAACCAACCTCATTTTATTGAAAAAAGCAAGGTTTGGAAGATAATTTGGCTGGTGAGCTGCAATAATCATTGCTTAAAATATAGTTCTATACGCCGTAAATGCTTCGGCAAAATTACTACCGCACTGTGCTCCGCGCAAGGTTGCTGATGACTTAATAGTTTCTAGTGCTCGTGGATTTGGTAGGGGACGTAATTGGGATTTATAAAGTTTCAATGCCGAAAGCTTAACATCAATTTCGTTCTTACTTAGTGGGACAAAAAAGTTTGGTTCTGGTTGATTTCGCAATATCCACGCATCTTGCGGTTCTTCATAAGAAAGAACTGTTAGAACGAAATGTTTAGTAGAACGTTGGGCTGGTCGGAGGGCGGCATGAGTTGCGATAGCTATAGTTCGATGGTCTTGATTGTATGAGGTCGAAAGAGGGAATGCCACAATTGTAGGTTTTACCTTTTCAATTGAAACCGTACTTTCCCGCTCGATTAAGTCCATTAACGCTTTCTGGCCAAGGAGATCAAGTTTTAAATGGTATTTGTCACCTGGAAAGGCTATATGGTAACCATCATATCTCAAGAATTTAGACACGTCTTCAACCTCTTTTTCGCGTTCTATCGCTTTAGAAATTCCTCTTTTTGAGAAATCTTTTGTATCCCCAACTGTAAAAAAGAGTACAAAAACTTTGCCGCCACTATTCTTTATTTTTGTAATAAGACCACCACAACCAATAACCTCATCGTCAGGATGAGGAGCTAGCACTAACAATGTTTGCTCTTGTAGGCTTTCCAAAGTTAAGAGATTTTAGCAGATTTGTATTTACGGTACAAATTTCTTTAAGGATTGGCAGAAGTAGTTGCCGAATTTGTTGCTGGTTGGGTTGGAGGAGTAGCAGTGGAAGTGGCCGTAGGTGTGGCTAAAGGAAATTTTTTTAAAATTCCACTAGCTTTTCCGGGAATTATATGAATTAGTCTTGCTAAAAGCTGACCAAGGCTATTTGGTAACCCCATTGCCGCAATTCTATCCCCAACTGTAATCGCGGAAGCACTGGCTATGCTACCCTTAAATTTTACAATCGTGTTGGAATCAGTTAGAACAATGTTCTTACGAGAACGTTGGGTTTGGTGAGCGATAGTTAAGGTACCAGAATTATTTTCCAAAACTATTCCGTGAACAGCTCTTCTTTTGAGTTTTGCAGAAGCGGTTGCGTCTTTGGCAAAAATTACCAGCGCTTTTTTACCCTTACCGCTTTGAGTTGCAATAATTCCCACAAGGTCTTTCGGCTTAAGATTTCTTAATCCAGTCTGAACTTTTTTTCCAACCTCTTTTATAATTCTAGTGTTAGAATCGATCGAAATCTCAACATTTTTTCCGTTTCCCTTTTCGGCTACATTTATTTTTTCAGGTTTAATTTCCCCTAAATTTCCAATTATTGCTCTTTCGTTTTTACTTTCAGAAATAGATTTTCCGACTGCTTGATTGCTATTTCCTTGGGCAAGGGTAAAACTAACCATTGTTAACCCCAGAATAAAAATCAACATTAATAATAAGAAAAAAATTAAGTTTTTCATAAGTTAAGGATTATACACAACTGACATTGAAACTGATTTTTCCTGACCATCATCACCGAAACTAGTTACCACTAAGTCATTAACTCCTTCTTTTAAATCGACCTCTGTCTTAAAATTGCCCTGGGCATCACTCTCTACTGAAGCTTCGCTTTCGTCTGTATAGGCTAAAACGATTGCTTTTGGAGCGGTTTTACCTTTTATAGCTACTTTATTATCTTCCACAATAGCGAAATCGGTTGGTTCTTCAATAATCAAAGAAAGTTCTTTTGTTTCTTGTTTGGCCGGCTCTGTTGGTGGTGTTGGAGCTTGTTTGGCTTTTCCAACAAAAAGGATTCCAACAATTAAAAGCAAAAGTACAACGACTGCTAAAATAATCTTAGTACTATTAGCAGTAGCTTTTTTCGCTTCCATTTTAGTTCCATTCTGCTCGTGGATTGTGGTTTCCGCTGGTGTAGTTGTTGGAGGGTTTTCGCTAACTACATTTTCTTTAGTATCTTCTTGATCCATCTTAAAAATAATAAAGGCTTTAAAACCTTATGTCAATAACCCTTTAAGTTACATTGAAAATTTGAAGGTAATCTGATATCATTCTAGTATTGTGGGCCCGTAGGTCAACGGCAGACCGCCAGCCTTTTAAGCTGGGCGTTGGGGGTTCGAATCCCTCCGGGCTCACCAAAATTTCATACGAATGATAATTTGCAAAATAGTTTGGTTTTTCCTATACTGAGGTTTCCAAGACTTCTTTAATTATGTGTCTAGCTACTCCGGCTAAAATAGTAAAATTGAATGGTAACAAAGCAATTGTTGACGCTCTAGGCAAAGGGAGGCAAGTAGATATAAGTCTTGTATCAGGTGTTAAGGTGGGTGATTATCTTTATATAAGCCGTGGGCTTGCAATCAAAAAAGTGGCAAGAGGTGACGCAAAAAAAGTTTTAGAATTAATTCGGAGCTGGAATGCAAAATCCGCTTGAAAACAAAGGTTTACTTTTAGTTTTGAGCACTGCGGTTATCAGTGGCTTTGCTATTTTTATCAATAAATTTGGGGTCAAAGAATTCGATCCTTACTTGTTTGCTTTTCTTCGAAATTTCTTTGTCGCCTTCTTTCTGGTTGGTACGATTTTGGGTTTGAAAGAATTTAAAAATCTTAAGAAACTTACCAAAAAAAATTGGTTTGTTCTTACCACCATAGGATTAGTAGGCGGTTCGATCCCCTTTCTCCTTTTCTTCAAAGGTCTTTCCTTAACCACTGCCGCTAATGGTGCTTTTATCCACAAAACAATGTTTATTTACGTAGCGGTTTTGGCAGTTATTTTCCTAAAAGAAAGGATTCCCGACCGACTTTTGATTGCAGGGGCTTTTCTACTAATAGGCAATCTTTACTTTTTAAAGTTTTTGCCTTACGGTGCAAGACAAGGGGACCTTTTGGTTCTAGCGGCTACTTTATTTTGGGCCGTGGAAAACATTATTTCCAAATATGCTTTAAAAACACTGTCCCCTCGAATTGTTGCCTTTGGAAGAATGGGCCTTGGTTCTCTGTTTATCTTTTTGTTTCTCATCTTTACTGGTAATATCCAATCTTTTAGTAAACTAACGCCGGTTCACTTCCAGTGGATTATTATCTCCTCCGTAATTCTTTTTGGTTACGTCACCACTTGGTATACAGGTCTAAAGTATATTAATGTTTCAACTGCGGCAGTAATTCTGCTTCTGGGTTCTCCAATTACCTCGCTTCTGACCTTTATTTTCCAGGGACAAGGTTTTACCTTGTATCAAACCGTTGGTGCGGGCCTTCTTGTTTTGGGAGTGACTTTGGCGATTGGTTGGAAGGCATTCGTCCAAACAATTAAACAACTATCAAGGTTGGCGTATGTCTTCAGGACTTAAAATCGCCACTGCTTATTCCCTGCCTTCCTTTTCCCTTGGTTTTTGTGGCCCTCAAGATAAAAATAGTCGAAAAACTCTTCTTGATTTTGCCGCGGGAAAACCAAACTTAGAGAACAAAGTCAGAGCGATTTTCGAGCAGTTTGAGGCTGCTTATCATTATTACCAATTGATTGCTCGAAAAAATAACATCGCAGATCCTCTTGAAAGACGAGTCGTCAGGGCTTTCTGGGTTGGAAACCCACTTTTAGAAAAAATTACCGATGGTGATTTGCAAAAACTGATCCTTACCGATTTTTGCCGACCAGGTCTTTTAACCAAGAAAGAAGCGACCGAAAAGGCAGCTATGGTATCCAAACGGGCTACCACGCATCACAGCTTCCACGTTTTGTTTTTGGGCGCAATCGCCGGTCGGGTGAAACTAGAAGGAGCTTTGCTTGATCTTTGCCGGATTGGTTGGGGAAAAGTGATAAAAGTAACAAGTAAAAAGTTACAAGTGACATGCAAACCATTAATTTTAGACAGAAAAACATGGCTAGGTAAGGAAATTAATAAAGAAATTAATTGGGATAAAAATATTGTTCCAAAGATTAAGATCGGCGATTGGATTTCCTTCCACTGGGACCAGGCTTGCGAAGTTTTAACACCCCAAGAAGTCAAAAATCTTGAATACTACACTCAGAAAACGGTGGATCTAGTTAATGCACCGAACAGGTAATGCAAGGGTCATAGGCGCGTACGAGCATTTCAAGAAACTCCATTCTTTTTTCACGTGCTTGCCCATCGCTTTGGTCCAAAACAGCTTGCGCGGATTCTTCCATTGAGCTTAAGTTTTGAACCGTGGGAGTAATGATATTACAAGCGGTAATTAAACCCTTCGTATCAACCTCAATCTCGTAATACAAACCGCCGCGAGGTGCTTCCACCGCCCCGATTCCTCGGGAAATTTTTCTTGGTTTGTATTCCTTTGGTAGATCTGTAGTTTTTGGATCGACCCCATCTTTGATCAATTCAACCAATATTTCATTCGTTTCTTGAACAAAGTGATAGGTTTCGATCGCTTGAGCAAGATTGTTGTAATAAGGATTTTGAAAATCCAAAGAAGCCTCTTTAAAAAATTCTTTGGCGCGTCCCTTTAAGATATTACCTTGAAGGTTTAGGCGGGCAAGCGACCCAACCATCATTCCTTTTCCCCTGTGATAACCAAACTTAGCGGTGGAATAAGGTTTAATTTCTTCTTTAATCACCTTCTCAAATTCAGTCGCCTCCACCTTTAATTTTTTACTTGAAGTGATATATTTTACGTCATAGACCTCGTAAGTTTTTCCATTGGTTTGCGAAAATAAAGAAAGGTCAGTTTTGACTTGTGGGTAGTTTAATGAGGAAAAAAGATGAACAGTACTTTCCGCTGCTTGTAAAATTTTCTCGGTTTCTTTTTTAAGTTTTCTCAGGGTTTCCTGGGAAGGGACTTTATGGAAACCGCCGGCGGCGGTTGAAGTAGGATGGATGCCTCGACCACCGACCATGTCGGCAATCAAATCAGAGACTCGTTTTAATTCTAAGGCTTGGTTGAAGTAAATCGGATGGGTCTTGATGATTTCTAAGCCAGAATCTAACCCAAGATAATCTGGCAGCACCAAAAAGTAAAGATGAAGCACGTGGCTTTGGATAATCTGGACGTTCATTAAAAGTTTTCTTAAAAGAACCGCTGATTGAGAAGGTTTTATCTCTAGTGCGTCTTCAACGGCCTTAATCGCCGCTAAATTGTGGGCAATGGGACAAACGCCGCAGATCCGAGGTGTAATCCAGTAAAGTTCCGCAACTTCCCGACCTACTACCATTCCTTCAAACAATCGTTCTCCTTCGTGGATTTCAAGGACGGCTTTATTTTTATCCCAATTAATGTTTAAGCTACCATGACCTTCGATTTTGGTAATAAAGTTAGCTTCCTGCATTTTTCCCTTTTGGAGAATCGGACTCTCCTTTTGGTTTTCTAAATAATTTCGCGTAGGTAGGGGTTTTCTTCAAAAACATCGAAAAGTATCTTTCAACTTCGGCGGAATCGGAAAACCGATACAAAGTCCGCAAAAGATTATGGATTTGTGCACCTTCACGCAGACCAAAACAGCCATAGCAAGGGGAACCACCAGAAACACAAATCGCCCCACAACCCCCTTGAGTGATTGGTCCAAGGCAGATCTTTTTTTCAAGAAGCCGGCAGGGGTTACCAGCGAGTTTGCATTCGAAACAAACCGAGTAACCTCGGCCCTGCGGGGTCTTACCAGCTAAAAGCTCTTCCAACACCCTAACCACTTCTTTTTTCTCTACTGGACAACCATGGATCAAATAATCAACCTTAACATAAGCGGTGAGAGGTAGGGCGTCTATCCCACGCGGTTTGTAAGCTGACCCATAAATTTTTTTGTACCAAAAGCTCCGAGCCTGCTTATCAATTATTCCAGGAATTCCTCCTAAAGTTGCGCAAGATCCAAGTCCAATCAGAAACTTAGTTTGATCGCGGAGAAATTTTAGGGTGTCAATTTCAGATTGGGTAACTGGTGTTCCTTCAATTAAGACAACATCATAGGGACCTTTGTCTGCCCTTTTTTGAGCCAAACGCCAACTAACAATCTCTACCTCACCGGCAAATTCCAAAAGTTTTTCGCGCAAAGAAATCAAGGCGACCTCGCAGCCTTCGCAATCGGTAAAGTCAAAAATAGCAACTTTTGGTTTTAGTTCGCTTCTACCCACCATAAATAGTTCGACTATCCTCACTACAAGTTTCTAATCCCAATTTCCTTGCATCTGATCGTAATAAAAAACCGGCCCATCTATACAGACGTATTTATCACCAGTGGTACAATGTTGGCATTTGCCGATTCCGCAACTCATTCTTCGCTCTTCGGAAACAAAAATCCGCCGGTCCGCAATTCCAAGGGGTCGTAAAACGTTTTCCAAAGCGAAAGTCATCGGTCCTGGACCGCACATTGCCACCACTGTGTTAAGAGGTTCAATTTCGATTTCTTTGGTTAAATCACTTACTAGACCTACATGACCCTTCCAATCCGGTGTTGGTTTATCTACTGTCAGAATCACTTTGACGTATTTTCTCCAACGCTCATAATGATCCTTGAAGAGAATGTCTCGTGGTGCAAGGGCCCCATATAACAAATAAACCCTACCAAAACTTTCGCGGTTGGCAATAATGTACTCAATTAAAGCGGCGATCGGAGGTATTCCACAACCGCCGGTAACCAAAACTACGTCTTTTTCTCGAAAAAAATCTATTGGGTAACCCTTTCCATAAGGGCCACGTAGAGTCATTTCATCACCTTCTTTTAGTCGGTGTAAAACCGCTGTTACATTACCTACTCTCCGCACACCAACTTCGATAAAATCTCGCTCAAATGGGGGAGAAGAGGGTCCAAAAGGTGCTTCACCGTATCCCCAAAGCCCAGCTAGGACGAATTGGCCAGGATTAAAAATTAAACCGTCTTTATTCGCCGGGAAATCCCAACCAATGCTCTTTAAACGAAAAAGTTTTACGTTGGGAGACATCGTCTTAAGTTTTATTATTTTTACTTTTTTTGGATGAAGCGGGTTTTCCATTAAAACTTTCTCGCAGGTTGCGCTGCTTGAAACTTTGTCACTATTTCTTCTAAAACTTTTTCAATGTCAATTCCGGCGGGGCAATACTTTTGGCAACGGCCGCAAGCCACACATTGAGCTTGACCAAATTCTTTATATCCTCGAACAAATTTATGATAAAACCAGTTGTAATATCGGTCCTTTTGGGTGGAACGGAAATTATGTCCACCAGCTACTTGGGCAAAGCCTGCTAGTGTACAGGCATCCCAAACTCGGCAACGGCTACAAACCGAACCATCAATAGAAACCTTATCCTCGTGGCTTGTGCAAAAACATAGCGGACAGACATAAGTGCAGATACCACAAGATAAACAGAGTTTCCCCAACCGTTCCCAGATCTCGCTATAGCCTTGCCTTGACCATTCTACGGCATTGGCAAGAAGCTCGCTATCAAGGAGCATTTTATCTAGTTTGGATGCAGGTTCTTGTTTAGCCGCGGTTTCTTTAATCTTTTCTTCCTTAAAAAATTCAAGACCAACAATCTCTCTTCCTTTTTTGGTAAGGGCAATAGCTCGGTAGGCAGTAGGAGAAACTTTTTCCAAAATCAAATCTCCCCCAGGTGGTATACCAACCTTTTCGTTAGATACCGCTATTAGAGTGGAGGCTTTCCTTCGATTTAGATAAAAGGTATCAGCTGGCTTTTTATTCATTATTTGGTCTAAATAGATAATCGCTGCCAGGTCTTTTAGACTAAGCCCAAATACTACAAATCGCTTTTTTACCTTGGTTTCGGTGACTCTACCGTTCGTAACTTTGAAGATCTCATCTTCTGGCGGTAAGAAGTAAATTTTAGGAGGTAGCAATGTGGTTTTATAACCCAATATAATTTTTTTTGGATCAGTTATCTTATCAAAAATAATTTCTTCATTTTTTGAGACAGGGGCGAAAACATCGTGGGATTTTTTTAAATATTTCAGAAGATTTAATAGTTTTCCCTCGGAAATTACCATAGACATTGATATTATTATAACAAATTTTATAATTGAATATATACGAAAGTTTGCCACTAACAGTTTGCCTTATTTAAAATTTTCTTCTAGAATTTAATTAGTGGGCAATTTAAAAGATTTTGTTTTACGAAACAAAAAAGAAATAATTTATGTTTCATTGACTACCTTTCTTCTTACTTTAAGTTCCAATCTAATATACGCATCTTATTTAAACAAACGCGAAACCGAACTGGAAATTACTCAAAGGTCTTTATTTGAAGCAAAAGCAGCTAATTTAGATTTAAGTTACTTGCAAGAAAAAATTGCTACTTATAAAGACTCTGGAGTTAATGTTGAGGAAGTTCAGCAACAAGTTGAGCAAGCCAAAAAATCGATCATTGAGGGAGAAATTTCTTTAGCAAAGTATCAACTAACCGCCGCTGATAAAAAATTAGATAATCTACTTTTTGAGGCTCTTGATACTTCCGAAAAAACAGAAACTGTCCAATTCCAAAATAAAACCCTTGAAAAAGCCAATAATTATAAAAAGCAAGGAGTAAATATTAGTGAAATCGAGAATAAATTTACCACAATTCAGGAACTAATAAATCTTGAAGAATATAGTGGCGCTAACAAAGAGCTTGCCACTCTTAACACTAAATTAGACGCGCTATTGGCGGCCAAAAAAGAACAAGAAAGAGCCGCCCTCGAAGCCCAGAAAAAAGCAGAGGCAACAAAAGCAGCAAAAACAGCTGCTTCTGGAGGGGCCCAAAAAGACCAATATTCTAGTTACGAGAGTCGAACTATTTCTACGAACCGCGGCGATTTTGTTATTGACCTAATAACTATTGATTTAAGTAATCCAAGATTAAGAATAATTACCGATACTGGTAATGACTCTGATTGCGCTGGTGGCTGCGTTACAAAATCTCTAAGTACGTACAGCAGCCAAAATAACGGTTTTGCGGCTATAAACGGGAGCTATTTTTGTCCTTCCGATTACGCCAGCTGCGCTGGTAAGGAAGGGTCTTTTGATTTACCTGTTCTTAATACAAGGTTAAATAAAATGATTAATGAATCAAAACTAGCTTGGTTTGAAAGATCAATATTCGCTTTCAACGCTAGTAATCGGCCTTCACTCTTCGTCCGTTCTGATTCCTATCCTGGTGGGTTTACCGCGGCTATGGGAAATTTTCCGGCTTTAGTTAATGGTAGTGCTTTTATTGTAAACGAATCCAAACTTGATGATAAGCAAAGGAATGCAAAAATAAATCGTGGTGGCGTTGGTGCTAGAGGGAATGAACTCTATTTGGTTGTAGCAAAGGGGGCGACAGTGGCTGATCTAGGAACAATTTTTGTCGCCCTAGGAACCGAGACAGCCTTAAATCTAGATGGTGGCGGCTCTAGTGCCTTGTATTACCGTGGCTCTTATAAAGTAGGTCCGGGAAGAGCCCTTCCAAACGCGATCATCTTCGCAGAATAATTAGGTGCTGGCGTTCTTTATTAACTCAATTTTTTCCACCTTACCAGAAGGGTCTGCGGTTATTGCAACCACATCTATCCTCTCCGTTTCTGGCAAATTAGGGTGAAATAAGCGAAAATACTGACCTACCTTTTCAATTGTTTCTAGTTTCCATTGGTTTACTGCCTCTTGCGGGTAACCAAATTTATCACCAAGACGGGTTTTTACTTCAACAAAAACCAAGGTATCCTTATCTTGGGCAATAATATCTATCTCACCATGTTTACTTCGAAAATTTCTTTCTAAGATTTTATAACTTTCTTTCCGGAGATAAGAGTACGCTATTTTTTCACCAAAATCACCCAGATCTTTTTTATTCAACATAATGTCAAAAATTTTAAATTAAAGGATTTTCGGTGAATACCGGATAATTTATATTTGCTAATTGCTTCTTGATGGATCAGAGTTCCATATCCTTTATGGAGATCAAATCCAAACTGTGGATACTTACCAGCAAGTTCTTTCATCAATTTATCTCGATATACCTTAGCGACAATAGAGGCGGCCGCGATCGAAGCACAGATACGATCCCCTTTTTTAATTGGCAATTGATTTTGCCGTGTCCAGTGGCGAATATAAAATGCATCTATTAAATAATAATCGCATGGAAACTCCAAGGAACGTATTGCCTTCCTAAAAGCTTTTTGAGTAGCTTTCCCAATACCAATTTTATTTATAGTTGGCACTCCAACCAAACCAATACCTACTGAAGCTACATTATAAATCCCTGCCGATAAATTTTCTCTTTCGTCTGGATTTAAAAGTTTAGAATCAAAAAGTTCAAAGTCAGCTTCAAAGTATGGGGGAAAAACAACAGCGGCGGCAACAACTGGTCCTGCCCAAGCGCCCCGACCTACTTCATCCAAACCAGCTACTTTTTTAAGACCGGCGCACCAGAGCTTTTTTTCTAAAGTAAAGGAGGCTGGCGATTTCATTTAAAAATTTAAACCAAAACTGCTTCTTTACCGATCCTCTTACGAAGGTAATAAAGCTTAGCTCTTCTTACGTTTCCTTTTTTAACTACATCTATTTTTTCTATTCCTGGTGAGTTTACGGGCCAAATCCTCTCCACACCGACTGCATCTTGCGCTATTTTTCGGACAGTAAAAAATTTATTTTCGGGTTTGCCCCTTAAAGAAATAACAATACCCTCAAAATTTTGTAACCTGGTTTTGTCACCTTCTTTTACTCTTGTTACTACCTTGATTTTATCCCCAACTCGAAAATTAATTTCCACAGTCGCAATTTTAACAGAATAAAAAAACTCTTTCAAGTTAACTGCTCAAATCTAACGAAAAAGGGAGAATAAAACAAACCGCCAAAATATACTAGACACAAAGGTGATCACAAATATCGTTAGCAGAAAAATTAAGATCATTAGAAAATATTGACTAATGTGTTTTGCAGAATTCATACTAAAGTACGGTTCCTCCACTACTTAAAATTAGAACAACAAGGATAAATAAAACTAGTGCGTGTAGAAAAGAGTGACTATTGTTTCTTCTTATCCTTTTTTTCCAAAGTACCAGCGTATCAATCATAAAGACTAAGCTTAATATTAAAATTAAGACTAAAGTCAGCATTTTTGAGGTACTTAAACTGTTAATTTTTGTTAGAAGTGTTCGAGCTTCCACATTTAGTTCTAGGGTTGGATTCGCAGAAGGTAAAACTGTTGGTTTCAAAGCGCTGGCTACTTCACCAGAAATGTTTTTAGGTGTTCCGAAAAAAGTACTTTCCGCACTTTTAACAAAGGGACTACCAAAAAACTGGACTACTAAAGTAGTTTCCTTGCCTAATAGAACACCGTTTTGGACAGCCATTCCGATTTCTTGATAATTAGGACTTAAAATATTATCCCGGTGAGAAGCGGAAGTCACCCAACCATTAACTACTCCAGCTGAAGTAGCAAAATCTTTAGCTAGGTTCTCACCAGCATATTCATAATTATAATCAACTTTCAAAAAAAAATTCCAGGGAGTCGTACCGTTTGGAGAGATATGGGCCCAATAATTATTTTCGAACATATCCTTTCCTTTAAGAACCGCTGCTTGACTCAAATTAGGATTTTCTCTAAGAGGTTTTAGCCCGTTTTTTATTCTTTCCTGATTTGTTAATTGGATAAGTTCACTCTGAATAATATTAGTAGCGTATCCTAAAACTTTCGCTTGTCCATAGAAAAAAAAGTTCCCTAAAAATTGAATTAAAATTAGCGTAAAGCAAAATAAAGAAAGGAAGTTATGTCTGATTAAATGAGGGTGGTGATTATTTTCACGGTGCGGGATTAGAAATTTTGCGAGCAGGAGGTTCATTAAATTAATTTTATAGGTTAGTTAATTACCTGTCAAACATCTTCCTTCAAGGTTTTTCCCAACAATCGCTTATGCGGACATCAACTTTGACGGGTACTTTTTTAAGTAACTTTTCTCCAGCTCTAATCATTTGTTCTTCGACAACTTTCGCGGCTTCCTGGGATTGATCTTCCCTAGCTTCAACCACAATCTCGTCATGAACTGTATGAATTAAATAAGCATCTAGCCCTCTTTTCTCAAATTCTTCTTTAATAAAAATAAGGGCATATTTTGTTATATCGGCACTGGTGCCTTGAATTGGTGTATTCTTACCTTGACGTTGAATCGAAGATATCAGTTTTTGATAATCCGGATCGTTTTTGCTTGGTAAGGAAAAGACCCTCTTTCGGCCACCCAAAGTACGGACATGACCATTTCTTATCGCTTCTTTGGCAATTTGATCAAGCCATATTTTTACTTTTTTATAGGTTGAAAAATAAATATCAAGAAGTCTTCTAGATTCTTCAATATCTAAACCAATTTGATTAGCTAAGGATACCGGACCCCGACCATACATTAATCCAAAATTTATTGATTTTGCTTGAAAACGCCGATTTTTATCAACTTCGGCAATACCGACTTTAAACATTTGACTAGCCGTCAGGGAATGTAAATCTCGATCCTCTCTAAATGCCCTTAAGAAAGCCGGATCCTCACTTACCTCAGCCATTATCCGCAGTTCTATTTGTGAATAATCCGCGGTTATTAATTTATAACCCGGAGTAGCTATAAAACAGCTTCTAAAACCGGAATCGGCTGGGATCTGCTGCAAATTTGGGTTATTACAGGTAAACCTACCCGTATCCGCTCCTAGCTGCATAAAATCGGGGTGTAGCCTACCAGTATCTGGGTTGATCTTTTCAAGAATAGATTCTCCAAATGAAGTGATCATTTTTTCGTAGGCTCGGTATTCTAAAAGTTTTTTAGCCAATTGGTGGTCACTTAAACGCAATGTTGCTTCACTAGTATTAGGTAAATTTAGCCCTAGTTTTTTAAAAACCGCTAAGAGTTGGAGAGGACTATCTAAATTTATCGAATCTTCCTCATTTCCAAACAAATCAACTTGACTATAAGGATTTAGGTGTCTTAGTTCTTTTTGTATTTCCGCGTTTATAAGATTTCTTTTTAGCTCCAGTTCCTTAATATGTTCACGCCATTTTTCTTTATCAATCAAAGAGCCACGTAACTCCATTTCGGCAACGACTGGCACCAAATTAAATTCTAATTTTGCGGTCTCGATCAGAGCCTCTTCTTCTAAACTTTTAAGTTGCTTTTTAAATACTTCGATAAGAATCGAGGCGTCTTTAGCCGCGTATTCCAGTTGTTCTTTTGAAAATTTTCCTCTCGCGGCGGGATTCCTAGGTTCATAGAAACTTTCCCTAATTTTTTTATCCAAGGTAACCCCAAGATATTTTTCCGCTAAATTCTTAAGGGAGACATCACGAGATAAACCGCAAGTTAAAATTCGCTCCGCCAGCATTGTGTCAAAAATCGAACTGATCTTTATTCCCGCCTTAACTCTCAAAACTTCGTAATCAAACTTAGCGTTCTGAATGATTTTTAAAGGTTTTTTCGCCTCCAAAATATATTTAAGAGGTAAAATGTTTAACTTCAAAGCGTCTAAAACAAAGGTATTCTTAGGAGTGGCTAATTGTACTAAAAAGAGTTTTGCTTTGAAAGGATTATATTCACTGGTTTCGGTATCTAAAGACAGCACTGAAAACTTCTCGAACTCCGGAATTATTTCTTCTAATCTATTTTGGTCTGTTATAAATTCAAAATTAGCTTCGGTCACCTAAGCTTAACCTCTAAAATTTCCTTAATTAATTTAGGATTTGCTCGTCCACTAGTTTCTTTCATTATTTTACCAATCAAAAAACCGAAAGCAGCTGCCTTTCCCTTTTTAAAATCACTTACCGCCGTTGTTTCTTTTTGCAAGATTTTTTCAATCGCTACTTCTAATTTTTCAGTATCACTAATTTGTTCTAAACCGAATTTCTTAACTAACTCTCTTGCTTCTTTACCTTCTTTCAGCATCTGGTTAAAGATTTCTTTAGCACTATTTTGGTTAATCTCTCCTTTGTCGATTAAGTATAAAAGTTCGGCTAAAGAAGAACCGGTTATCGGAAGGTCCCGAGTTGTCTTATTTTCCTCTTTTAAAAATCTAAATAACTCCCCGGTAATCCAATTCGCGACCGTCTTTGCGTATCTAATATGAGGTATTTGGGGAGTTTTACTTTCAGCTGCCGAATAGGAACTTAGAGCATCTTCAAACCAAAAAGCGACGTCTTTATCAAAGCATAATGAGACGGCAACTTTTTCGTCCAAACCATATTCTCTAACAAAACGGCTAATTTTTTCATCAGGCAACTCCGGTAATTCCTCCTTTAATCTTTCTATTAAATTTATTTCGGGGGCAAGTGGTGGCAAATCCGGTTCGGGGAAATAACGATAGTCAGGAGCAGTCTCTTTTGTTCTTTGGGAAACCGTAATCCCTTTTGTTTCCACCCACCCTCGTGTTTCTTGAACTATTTTGCCGCCTTCTTCTAAAATTCTTACCTGGCGATTTACCTCGTGTTCCAATGCCTTTTCCAAAAATTTGAACGAATTGATATTTTTTACTTCAACCTTTACCCCCAATTTTTTTGCTTGCGCTGATTTAATACTAATGTTTGCATCAAATCTCATTCCCGCTTTCTCCATATCGGCATCACTTACTTGCGTATAGCGCATTATTTGATGAAGTTTCTGGGCATAGTCTTTAGCCTGAATCGGAGAGTTAATTTCTGGCTCGGAAACAATTTCCATTAACGGGACGCCACTGCGGTTAAAATCAATCAAACTTACTCTTTCGCCTCCAATTTGCGTATGAACTAATTTACCCGTATCTTCCTCTAGATGGGCTCTCTGAATTCTTATTTTTCTATCATTAACAATTAGATAGCCGTTAACGGCTAACGGTAAGTCGTATTGCGATATCTGGTAGCCTTTTGGAAGATCGGGGTAAAAATAGCTTTTGCGGTCAAATTTTGTTTCCGGAAGTATTTTGCAATTTAAAGCCAACCCTACTTTCAGGGCTAATTCTAAGGCTTTTTTATTAATAACCGGCAAAGAACCAGGCAAACCTAAACAGATTGGACAAACCCTAGTATTTGGCTCCCCACCATATTCAGTACTATCTGCGCAAAACATCTTCGAGGCTGTTTTAAGCTGAAGGTGAATTTCCAGACCAATTACCGTGTCGTATTTCATAAAGCTCCAAGAACTTGCAACCCTTTTTTATAATTTTCGATTATATTTTTAGCTTCAAAGTTTGGGAGAAAAAAATCAAGCTTATGAACTAGTTCATTTCTAATTCTGTGAGCGTACCAAAGATCTTCGTAGACTGATCGGCCAGTGCTAAATTTACTTTTTGACAATATTAATCTTTCTTTAAAATCGACGGCGTTTGGATAAATTTTCCGTAAGGTAAAATCTAATAATTTATCAGCCATAATTACCGCTGAATTTAGGTTTGAGGGTTTTCCGAGTTCCAAGTGCTGGTCCACTTCTCTCCATTTTTCCCTTATTTCCTCACGATCTTGTAAGGTAATTATTCCTTCAAGAGTAGAGTCGTCTTTTACTTTGAATAACTTATCAAAAAAACCCATTAAGTATGACAACCTTATAAGAGTTTTAATTAGCAAACTTTGGTTTCATTTTATACCAATTATTAGCTCTCTCGTATGTGTGAGCTAGGTTTAAAATTATTTCTTCAGCAAATTGTTTACCGATAATTTGTAAACCAACTGGTAAGTTATTGGAAAACCCGCAAGGAACTGAAATCGCCGGTAACCCCGCTAAACTAACCGGAACAGTTAAAATATCAGCTAGGTACATTTGCAAGGGGTCGTTTATCTTCTCGCCAATGGAAAAAGCCGTGGTTGGCGACACTGGACCAACCAAACAATCTACTTTAGCAAAAGCCTTATCAAATTCTTTTTTTATTAGAGTTCTCACTTTAGCCGCCCTAAGATAATATGCATCGTGATACCCAGACGAGAGGGCGTAGGTTCCAAGCATAATTCTTCTTTTCACTTCATCACCAAATTTTTCTCTCTCGTTACCAAACCTAATTCCATCAAACCTTGCTAGATTTGTACTAACTTCAGAAGGCATAATCAAATAATAAACACTAATTGCCTCTTTAGTATGAGGTAAACTAAGCTCTACCAGATTCGCTCCTAATTCTTCTAATTTTTTAACGGCGGTAACGACCGTGTTTTTAACTCCTTTTTCTAAACCCTCATCAAAGTATTCCTTAGGAATTCCAATTTTTAAACCCTTAATTTTCCCAGTCAGAGCTTTGGTAAAATCGGGAAGTTTTAACTTGACCGAAGTTGAATCAAAGGAATCGTAACCAGCAATTATATTCAAAACCAGAGCCGCATCCTCAACTGTTTTAGTTATCGGACCGATCTGATCTAGCGAGGAAGCCATAGCGATTAACCCATACCGACTTACCCTGCCATAAGTTGGTTTAAGGCCAACTACGCCGCAAAAACTGGCTGGCTGTCTGACACTTCCTCCAGTATCAGACCCCAAAGAATAAATACACAAATCGGCCGCGGTAGCGGCCGCAGAACCGCCACTACTCCCTCCGGGTACTCTTGATCTATCCCAAGGGTTTTTAGTAATTTTATAACCAGAATTTTCCGTTGAGGCGCCCATTGCAAATTCATCCAGATTCGTTTTACCCAAAAAAACCGCTGCTACCGAAAGTAGCCTTTCGATAACTGTGGCATTGTACGGTGGTAGAAAATTAGCCAAAATTTTGCTTCCAGCGGTAGTTTTAATACGCTCGGTTACAATGATATCTTTTATCGCGGCTGGTACGCCTGTCAGCCAACACTGTTTCTCTAATTTTAGAAGTTGGTCGGCTTTTCTGGCTTGTTCTTGAGCAATTTCTGGCGTAATAGTCAAATATGATTCAATTTTAGGCTCGACCTGCCCTATTCTTTTTAATATTGAAGAGGTTAACTCTATTGAGGAGATTTTTTTAGATTCTAAGAGTTCCCAAGCCTTTTTTAAACTTAAACTATAAAGTTCCATATCTTATATTTCTTTTAAGATTGCCTTAACTTTGAAAAAATAATTGTGAATTTCCTTAGCGTTACTTAGTGCTTTTTCCGAAGTTAAAGAGGGTTTAGTTTCATCTTCTCTAGTAATATTTGCGAGTTCACTAATATGAGCGGTTGGTTTAACGTTCTCAACATCGACTTTTTCGAGTAATTTGATATTGAAATCGATAATTTCCGCTAACTGTTTTGTGAATTTCTCTATTTCCGCTTTTGATAAGGAAAGGTTGGCTAATCTTGCCACGTAAGAGGCTGTATCCTTCGATAGTCTTTGCTTATTTTCGAGCTTGCGAGAAATCAAGCTTTGCTTATTTTTCATTTTTATATTTTTAATTTTTCCTTTCGTTCACATCGCTCTCAAAGCCACTACTCTTTCTTCAAGGCTTGGGTGAGTACTAAAAGCTTTTGCAAACCAACTAAGAGCCGATTGGTCCTTTAGAGGATTGGCAATATAGAGATGGGCGGTGGCGCGATTGGCAACTTCAAGCGGTTCTTTATCTTTTGCTATTTTCAAAAGGGCGTTGGCTAAACCATCTGGGTAGCGGGTTAGTAATACTCCCGAGGCATCGGCCAGGAATTCGCGACGACGAGAAATAGCCAATTGAATTAATAATCCAATGATTGGTGCTAAAATCGCGGCGATTAAAGCAATAAAGAAAAATAGCGCGGTTCCTTGATTATTTTCTCTGTTTCCCCGACCCCCACCCCACCAAGTTATTCTTAAAAACCAATCTGAAATTAAAGCTACAATGCCAACTAAAATGGAAACTACGGCCATCAGTCTTGTATCAAAATTACGAATATGAGAGAGCTCGTGAGCAATAACCCCTTCCAGCTCTAATTTTTCCAATTTTTCAAGTAATCCCCTTGTAAGAGCAATCGAGGCGTGTTTTGGGTCCCTTCCGGTAGCAAAAGCATTCGGTGCTGTATCAGTAATTAAATAGATTCTGGGCACGGTTATACCAGCCGCAATCGAAAGATTCTCAACTATTCTAAAAAGAGGTGGGTTTTCTTTTTTAGTAATTTGTTTGGCGCCACTTACGGCAAGAACTATTTTATCGCTGTTATAATAACTTAGGAAATTCATTATACCAACAAAAATTAGACCGAACCCCAAAAAGGTAAGACCCTCTCCTAAAGCCTTGGCGAAAATATAAAACACCGAGATAAAAAACAACGAAAATAGAATCATAACTAAAAATGTTCTTTTTTTATTAGAATCTATCTGATTATAAATTGTCGTTGCCATTAGCTTAGAATTTCACCTCAACCTTTTCTCGCTCGGCACCTTCCGCTTCAAAAAACTCTGCTTCCCGGAAACCCAAGAGATTGCTTAAGAGCACATTAGGAAAAACTTGTATTTTAGTGTTAAAGTCTAGGACATTGGAATTGTAAAATTGTCGGGAAGCGGCAATCTTTGTTTCGGTATCGGAAAGCTCCTCTTGTAGCTCCTTAAAATTATCACTAGCTTTTAATTCCGGGTAGTCCTCCGCAACCGCAAATAAACTTTTCAAAGCTCCAGTTAACATGTTGTCTGCCTTAGCTGCTTCTCCTGCTCCACTGGCAGAAACTAGTTGACTTCTTGCTTTAGTAACGTTCTCGAAAACCTCTTTTTCGTGCTTAGCATAGGCTTTAACTGTTTCAATCAGATTCGGAATCAAATCACCTCTTCTTTTTAGTTGAACATCAATTCCTGACCAGCTTTCAGAGACCCTCATCTTAGCCGTGACTAAACTATTATAGGCTGACCAAATATAAATAGCGACAATAATTAAAATTCCTAAAATAATCCAAACGACAGTCATCAAAATCACCTCCTTTTGCGGTAAATATATTTTATACTTTTAATCTCTTAAATTAAAGACCTTTTTTAATTCTGACCAGGGCAGAGTATTAATTACTTCCTTCCTTTCTACCCAACCTCGTCTTGCAACCGCAACTCCATATTCCATCAAGTTTAAATGCTCTAATTCATGTGAATCTGTGTCAATAACGAATTTTATCTTAAATTTTTTTGCTTCCCTAATTAAAATATCGGGTAGATCTAATCTGGTTGGAAATGAATTTATTTCTAAAATTTTATTGTGTTTTGCTGCTTCTTTGAATATCTCCTCCCAATCCGCGTCGATTGCCTCCCGCTCTAGTAGTAATCTCCCGGTGGGATGAGAAATAATATCGACGTGGGGATTTCTAATCGCGGCAATTATTCTTTTTGTCATTTCCTCTCGATTTTGGCGAAAACTGGTATGAATAGAGGCAAAGATTATTTCGTGCCTCTCTAATATAGAGTTATCAATTTGCATTGTTGCATCAGAATTTATATTAACTTCGAGTCCATAAATTACTCGGATGTTGCGTACCGAGTAATTATATTGTTCAATTTGTTTTATACGTTCATCAAATCTTAAATTCGGATATGAATGATCTGTCAGGGCAATATACTCTCTTCCCAATTCGGCCGCTGCATTTGCCATTTCAGCTATTGTATTATGCCCGTCGCTCCATAAGGAGTGAGTATGTAAATCCCCCCTAATATCCGAGAGCCTGATTAAATTGGGTAATTTGCCCTTTAAGGCGGCCTCGATTTCACCAGTATCTTCTCGCAGTTCTGGAAGAGGTGTTTGCATTCCTAGAAGCGAATAAACATCATTTTCGGTTTTGCAAGAAATTAACTTATTACTCTTTAGACTTTTTACCCCGTATTCGGAAATAGAATAACCTTTTTCGCGAGCTAAAGAGCGAATGTGAATATTATGACTTTTTGAACCTGTAAAATGCTGCAGCAGAGAACCGTAGTGTTGGGGTGGATGAACCATCAAGTCTACTCTAATACCACTACTTAAAGAAATTGTCGCGGTAGAATTACCTACCTCTATTATGCGGTTTAAAGACGGAAATTTAATAAAATGACCCACAACTGATTTAGCCTTTTCCGAAGCAACCGAAATATCAATATCCCCGACCGTGGCAACTTTTCTCCGCAGGCTACCGAGCGGATCAGCTTCCAGCACATCTTTATGCTTTTTTAAATATTCAATTATTTGTTTGGCAATTTCTCCGGCAACCGGAAGCAAAATTCGATCCGATTTTCTTTTGTATTCCTCAATACCGCGTAAAATATTAGCCAGTGTTTTTTGACCAAAACCTTTCTTTAGTAAGTATCCAGATTTGATTTTCTTTTCTAAATCGCTAATATCGGTAACTCCAGACCCCGCTAATTTAAAAGCAGTTTTTGGCCCAATCCCAGGAACTCTAAGTAGAACGAACATTTTTTCAGGTACTTTCTGGGAAATTTCTTCAAAATGTCTTACTTTACCAGTTTTGAATAACTCATCTAAATAGGCAACAATATTTTTACCAATCCCGGGAATTTCACCTAATTTACCTTCCTCCCAAAGATCTTTAACTTCACTAGTGACATTTGCTATTGAATCAGCTGCCAGATCATACGCCCGAATTTGAAATTGATTCATACCCAATACCTGATAGGCAGCGCTAATATTTGAAAGTAACTGCGAAACTTCTTTATTCGTAAACTTTTTTTCCATAATTAAAAATTATATCAGACTTATTTGGAGGAAGCGATGTCAGGTTTTAAAAAGAAAACACCGTCGAGGTAAAACCCAGACGGTGCATAAATGCAGAAAGATAATAATTCAACTCTCTCTGTTCGCCGGCCACTTTTTTGGATCAGTTCCGTAGTTGTCCAAAAATTTTTGGCCGTGTCCAACCCTGATATCAACCCTTATTTGCTCTTGACAAAGTTGGCAGTTTTGGGGATCAAAAACGGGTAAAGATCGGGTAACGAGGGTATATAACGGAATCTCTAAATCAAGATTCTCTTGACTGCGGTTCCAGAGTACCCCCACACCAACGACTGTCCCGTCTAACCTTTGAACCAAATCTAACATAAGTCTTATTGTCTTACCAGTTGTGATAACATCCTCTACAATAAGGACGCGAGTACCAACGGTAATAAAGGCTTCGTAGGTACGGTCAAACTGAAATTCGCCGTTGACCTCTTCCGCGTATATTGAACTAACATCACGACCACGCTCCCTACTAATGTAATAGGCCACCCAATTACCTAGAGGTATCGCTCCTATGGCTGGTGCAGCAATCACCTCTACATCCTCACGCCTCTTCAAAAAGTCAAAAGCGATCTCTTTAGCGAGTGAAGACAGTACGCTTGGCACACTACTCACCATATCTTTGTTGATATAGATTCCAGAATGCTTACCACTAGTAAGGACAAAGTGTCCTTCCAGTAACGCTCCTGTCGACTTGATTAGCTGAGACGCTTCTTCCTTATTCAAGCCTAGTTTCTCCTCTCCTGATCAAATTTGGCTGACTAGCCCGCGGGCAGTGGTCTCGATATTTTCGGCCTCGATCAGAGCACGACCAACGATCGCGTGCCAACGCTCTCCGGCTACTTTACCGACCTCTGTTATGATTCCACCTTGTCTGACGAAACCCGGCGCATAGAAAGTGAAATCTCTGTCAGTATCTTCCCGAATTGAAAGTTCATATTCAATAACTTGCCGGTATTTAAGGACTAATTTGGATTGGTTTCCTGGTACAACAAAATTACGCACACCCTGTTGCACCGCTTGGCTATAAATAGATTCTGGTGCGGAATCGTGGATATAACCACCATTACTGTAGAGAAAACCTTCTTGCGTCATGTGTCCACCAACAATCACGGTGAGACCTGCTTTCATCGCTGCTTCTGTCCATCGCCGCTGGGTTTCCCGACCGCCAAAGGGAAAGAAGATAACTGCATCAACAATCCCGGTAAGTTGACCAAGGGCATCTTCTAGATCGGGAATATCGGTTGCGCCTTTCTGATGATCATAAATCAGCCTTTTACCATCAAGAAAAGGCCTGATCGCGTCAACATAAAGTTGGAGACCAGGAAGAAGGGTTCCTTTCCAGCTTCCAAGTTTAAAGGCCTCTATCAATTCGAAGTCCCTAACCGCCTTGACGATTTCCAATGCCCTAGAAATTGGACAATCAAGAGCTGGGATAATAGTCCTTGAGGTCCTGAGTAAAGATGGCAATTGCTCTCTCCTCCTTGCTTGAATGTATTTAACTGAAAGGTGCGTTCAAACCATTATAAAAAATAAACTATAAGGTGTCAACTTAGAATATTTTGACGGGTTGACTAAAAAAAACTCTTTTGCTAAACTCTTGTAACAGCAGTGGTCCCGTGGTGTAGAGGCCTAACATGACTGCTTGTCAAGCAGTAGACCGCCGGTTCGAATCCGGTCGGGACCGCCACGTATCAACCTAAATACTACAATGATCGGAGAGGGACGAACCAGCCCATAAATCTTCAAAAAAAATAATTTAATATCTTACTTACCTGCATATTTATTTTTTAAAAAGGAGGTGTAAAAATGGATTGGCGAAATTTTTTAAGTAACCGTCAAGGAGCAATAGCGAGTTTAATAGCCGCTGTTTTGATTATTCTGATTGGGGTTCTTACTTTTAACTACTTTTCAAAAGGGAGCGGCCAGCCCACCCAAACTGTTGAAACCGAAGAAACAATCAGTGGCGAGCAAATTCCACCAACAACTTATACCGTGGTAAAGGGTGATAGTCTCTCAAAAATTGCCGAAAAATTTTACAAGGACCCGTATAAATGGGGGCTACTTGCTAAAGAAAATAAACTGGCAAACCCCAGTATCATCCACGTCGGTAATACCTTAAATATTCCAAAGCTTGAAGAAGCTTCTGTCACCGAAGAAAAAGGAGGGACTGGTGGTGGTGCCTACCAAGTCCAAAAAGGCGATTCTTTATGGACTATTGCCGAGCGTTTCTACGGTAGTGGTTTTGAATGGTATCGGATCCGCGACGTTAATAAAGATAAAGTTGGAACATTATCTAATGGCCGACCACTTATAAAACCTGGACAAGAATTAGTCATACCCTAGAGATTAAAAAGTAGCTCTAGTATGATAAAATTTAAATTGCCGCAAAAAATTGCGGGTGTAGTTTAGTGGTAGAATACTTCCTTCCCAAGGAAGAGGCCGTGGGTTCGAATCCCATCACCCGCTCCACGAAATAATCCACCCAGCATTTCTATTGTTTCACCAGATCATATATAATATAATTTGTGCCGACGTAGCTCAGTGGCAGAGCAATGGTTTCGTAAACCATAGGTCGGTGGTTCAAATCCACCCGTCGGCTCCAATTATGAAAAGGAAAGTTCAACCAGAGTTTTCTTACCGTAGTTCCCTAAAAAAGGAAGAAGTAAAGGTTTACCGTCGCATTACTTCACTTTCTTTTTTCATTTTTATATTTTTAATTATAATTATTTTTTTTGGAGTTTCTTTTCTTAATTTAGTAGCGGGCTTTTGGCAATTTTTCCGTGGTCCTGAAGCCTCCATTCAAACAAAAAACGAAATTGTCTTTGCAACCAAACCAAAAATAGAATCTCTTTCAACAGCTACTAATAAAGATAAGATTGAGATAAAGGGATCTACTTTATCTGGAGTGAGTATTGAGTTGATTGTAAACGGCACTTTTGTCGCTAAAACACTTAGCTTAGCGGACGGTTCATTTGTTTTAACCGAGGTTGACCTTAAAGAAGGTGAAAATAAAATCGAAGTGATTGCTTTTGGAGGAGATAACCAGGCCTCTGAACCAGCAAAGGCGACGGTAATTTTTGATAAAACCCCACCAAATTTAGAAATTTCCCAACCCGGAGATAAATCTTCTTTTCCGGCAAATACTGTTGACGTGGTAGTTGCCGGCAAAAGCGAAGAAGATACCGTCGTAACCATAAACGAAATTCAAACAGTCGTGTCTTCCGACGGAAGTTTTAGTTATATACAACCTCTGAAAGCTGGAGAAAACCAAATTAGCATTAGTTCCCAAGACTTAGCCGGCAACAAAACAACCAAAATAATCAGCGTTTTTGTGGCCCAGTGATCAGATTAGTTGTTAAAGCAGCTAGAATCCAAAATTGAACAGAGAGGTCATTTTTTAAGTAGGGTACATCAACTAAACCGTGGGCAAAAATATAAACCAAAGCAGCCACTATTCCGAAGCTTAACGTATTCTCCTTTTTAGTTAGGCAAATTCTACCTATAGAAATAACCAACCAAATAAAGCTAGCCAATCCCAAAATACCAAATTCTGTCCAAAAATTAAGGAAGATATTATGGGGATATTGAAAAAGTTCAGTGTCGCAAGTACGGTATTTCTCATAGAGTTTAGGAAAACCATTTAAACCAGCCCCTTCGATTGGATAGTGGAATAAAAGGTTTCTGGTACCCTCCCACAGACAAATTCGAATAACCCCCGTATCTTGGTAGGGTCTTGGATACACTAAACCACTCTTTGGACTAAAATTACTAATGTTGAAGAAAAACCAAATTCCAAGCAATAAAATTAAACCGATGCTAACCACTACTATTCTCTTCATTATAACTTTCCAAGTTGCTTCTACTCGCAAATATATTTGGTAAATTAAGAAAGTGATAAAAATTGCGAAAATTCCGACAATTGCTCCTCTTGATTGGGATAAAATAATCGCCGTTAACATTAGAAATAAAGAGATTAGGTAAAAACCATTCTTCTTTTCTTTGCCCGTAAGAACAAAAAAAACGAGGGCAATTATTGGTCCTAAATAAAGACCAACCGCGTTGGCGCTATTATAGACCGCTGAAACCCTACTTTGAAAGATTTCATAGGGAGCTAAAGCACTAGTTCCAGAAAAAAACTGCCAAAAAGAAAAGAGCGATATCCCCAGCCCTGAAATCACTAAAGAGTGCAGAATGGTCCGTACGGATTTTTCTTTTCTTAAGAAAGAGGCCACGACCAGATAAAAAATGATTGGTTCTAAAATATAGGCTCGGTAAACCCCTAAAGAATGAGGAAAATCCCGGCTATAGATAGCCGCGATAAGGGCAGTTGTAGCCAAAAGAATTGTTTGGGGTATTAGGGAATTAAAATTTTTTTTTAGATACTCAATTTTACTGGGGATTTTTCTAAAAAAAACAATTATCCAAGTTAAAAAAGTTAACCCAATGGAAGCTTCCAGCAATGTTGATGGGAAACCAAAAATCTTAAACCTAATTACATATAATGGTAAGAAGATTATTGTCAAACCAATAGAAGCTTTAAGAAAATTCATTTGTTTCCCCTCTACTTACGGAAAAGGTTACGCCCGTCAAAATCCAAAACCACGCCATTATCGCTGGGTAGAAAAGGGAATTAACAAATAAAGAGTGGCTAAGAAGAACGAAAATACTAACGATCAAGGCTAAACCTAAAGGATTTTTTCTTCTTTTTAATCCCTCCAGAAAAATTTTTAGATGCAGCGAAAAATAAAGACCAAGACCCAAAATACCAGTAGTTGCCAAAACTAAAAGTAAGGAGCTGTCGGCACCACTACCGGAATGTCCACCGGTTGGTTCATCAAACGAAAAAAATCCGTATCTATCTTGAGCGAATCGATATGAATTAAAACCAACACCCAATAAAGGGTTTTCTCTTGAGATAAAGAAAGCCTTTTGCCAAGATTCTATTCTGGCTAAGGCGCTTTTATCTAAGGTTATTAAATCTTCTAATCTTGTTTTTACGTTTGGCAAAAAGGTTATTGCCAGGACCCCAATAATTAAAAAAGCAATAAAAATTTTTCGGGATTTAAAAAAAGCAAAAGTCAAGGCGGCAACCGCCAGGGCAAGGTAGGAACTTCTTGAAAGAGTAAGAATTAAGGATAAAAGCAAAATTAGACTACTAACACCAAGGAAAAGTTTTTCATTGCCTTTATTAGAAAAAAGGAAAAGAGAAGTTGTTAACGATAAAGAGAGAACAAAAAAACCACCGACAAAATTTGGATCAAAAAAAGTTGATAAAATCCTACCCTGATGAGGATCCCAACCGCCGAAACTCGCCATCTCCGAAAAATCGGGAATTAATCTTAGTTGGAAAAAACCTAAAAAAGCGATAATTATGGAACTAGCGATTAAACAATAGATTATCGTTTTTCTAGTGTTTTTTAATTTTTTAGACAAATCCCAAACGATAATAAACAAAAAAACATATTCTACCCAACGCAGTAGATAAAGAGAACTAACTAACGTTTCGTAAACACTTAAATTTCTTGCACCGTTTAAAAGAGAGAGTACGGAAACCCCAATAAAAAGTAATACCAGAAGAGATATGGGTGGTAGTTTTAAACTTTTTCTTATTGCCAAAGAATTGATAATCCAAAGAACAATTGTTAATGTAATAACAAAATCGCTGTAAAAAAAAACTATTCCTTGGCCAAACTCCAAGCGACCAAGTTGTCCGATTGGTAATAAAAAAATTAATAGCAAGATTAGGAAAAAGACTACTTTCATATTAACTTAAAATTATTTAAAACACTCTGATAAACTTCAAAAGTCGCTTTGGCCATTTTTTTAAAATTATAATTTTTTACCCTGTTTTCCCCTCTCTTAATTAATTCATTCGCAAGTTTATTATCTTTCAAAAGTTTAAAAATGCTCTCGGCAATAGACTCTATCCTATAAGGATCAAAAAATACGGCTGCATCAGCGCAAATTTCTTTTAATACTTCTATATTAGAAACCGCCACGGGAATTTGCGTTTTAAAAGCTTTGAGAATAGACAAACCAAACCCCTCCTGCAAAGATGGGTAAACGAATATTTTTGCACCACTATAAAGCGCCGGAAGATCGTCCTCTTTAACCCAACCTAGTAGCTTAATTTGGTCGGTTAAGTTTAAATTCTTAATTATCTCCAACCCACTTCCGTATCCCCATCCCGGTTTACCAATTAAAACTAGTTCTTCGGTGATTTTTTTATTTTTCCTTAAATAATTATAAGCATGTATAAGCCTTAAGACGTTTTTTCTTGGTTCAATAGTAGAGTTAAAAAGAATATAATCTTTGGATAAATTATATTTTTCTCGGACAAACTTTATTTCTTTTTCGCTTCTGGGGTAGAAATTACTGTCGGCTGCTTCTGGAATAACGACAATTTTTGTTCTCTCAAGATCAGTTAATTTAAGAATCTCCTCTTTTGTAGCGATTGACGGTACAATAATTTTTTGACTATTTTTTATGGCGCGAATCAAAAGTAATTTACTAATTATTTTTACCTTACGTTGCGCGTCTTGAAACGTAAGGGCGGAAATATCGTGAATAGTAACCACCGTTTTTTTACTAAAAGAAGGGACGATTAGGCTATGGGTAGAGTGAAATAAATCAATACGTCCCAAGGCTAAATCCGAAAGAATACCAGGATGGAATAAATTATGGTTTTTAATAATTATTTTTCCAAAATTTAAATGGTCCCCCCGCAAATTCTTATCAATATAAAGATAAAAAGTATTTTCAATTTTTAGTTTACTCAAACCTTCGATCAAACCTTGGCAGTAATAACCAATACCAGCAAACTCTCCAAGCGCGGGTCGATAATCAATTCCAATTTTCATTGCCTTACTTTTTACTAATTTTGCCCATTTTATATAAGTTTAATCTTATCAGAAATGAATGGTACGCCATAAGAGCAGAAAAAACCAGACCGCGCCAACCATCCAAAAACCCTAACCACCAAAAATAGTTTTTAAAAAATTTGGCAATAGGGAAAAAGACGATTTGTAAAATTGAGGTTCTGACGCCTTTTGAGAAACGATATTTCGCATCTGCCTCTGAATAAATTTTAATTTTATTTATAAATTCAGGTATGTTTGGGTGAGCATAGTGTTGCAGAGGGTTTTTTAGATAGCCCCTCTTACCTTTTATATTCCAGGTCTCATGAACTGGTCTTTCCCAAACACCGGCTCCTTTTTTTGCTAACCTAAGAAGTCTTACCTTCGCAACTTCGGTATAATTTAGTTTCTTACCCAAAAAATAGTCTTTTCTTGATAAGTAAAAACCAGCGTATCTATTTTGGTCCGCTGCTTTTAGTATTTCTTGTCTCAACTGGGGAGTAACTCTCTCGTCCGCATCAACAAATAAGACCCATTCTTCTTTAGCTTTTTCTAACCCAAAATTTCGGGCTTTAGAAAAATCATCATATTTTTTTACGAAAATTCTATCAGTGTAGTTTTTTACTATCTCTAAAGTTGTATCACTAGAGTGATTATCGATCACGATAATTTCATCTAAGAATTTAATTGATTCTAAACAATTCTTTATATCTTTTTCTTCATTAAAAGTTAAAACAACACCACTAATCATATCTTTTTGAGGGTCCGCTTAACTTTATAATAAAATCCTGCCAAGCTCGCGCTACTGAATCTATATTGGAAGGGTTATTAAAGATAATTTTTCCGGAGAGCAAAAACAGATAAATAAAAGCGGGGATTTTTTTAAAGGTTGAAAAATTGCTATTAATAAATTTTAGATTATTTCGGAGATTATAATAAATATTTTTGGGTGATGAAAAACCAATAGAAGAACTTAATTTATGCCCAACCGTGGATTCAGAAACGACAAAAATGGCAAACCCGCTTTTTTTAGCGCGTAAACAAAAATCCACATCCTCAAAGTAAAGAAAATAATCTTCTCTAAAGTAGCCTATTTGCTTAAATAAATTTGTTTCTATTAAAACCGCTGCGCCACTCACATAATGTGGCTCCCGATCAGAAATTAAATCAAGGCTCTCTAATTCTTTATGACGAGTTCTACCAAAAAATGTTAAGTAACCGCCCAGGTCATATAAAATCTTCCCCTTTTTTTGAAATTCCACCACCGGCGCCAAAATTTTAGCGTTTTTATTCTCCTTAACGAAATTTATTAATATCTCCAAACAGTTTTTATTGAGAACAACATCAGGATTCAAAATAAACACCCAATCAAAATTCTTTTTCTCGGCTATTTTTACACCTTGATTCACCGCCTTACCCCACCCTAAATTTTTGCTATTTTTGATTAAGCTAGTACCTGTTTCCTCTTCTAATATTTCAGTAGTTCCATCAGTTGAATTATTATCGATTATTAAAATTTTAAAATCAAAATTGCTTCTTGAAAGTTTTTTTACTGACCTCAAACACTCTCGTATTTCGTCAAAAGCGTTCCAGGTTAATATTAAAATTAATACCTTAGTCAACTCCCCCACCTCTCCTTAAGTCCCTAAATCCTTTACTAACTACTAGCGTGAGAAGGCCCAAAATCAAGCCTTCGGTGATGATTGTGACAAAAGCAGCGGCGGTATAGCCATATTTTGGTACAAAAACAATATTTAAAAATATGTTTACTAAAGCACTAAATCCAAAAATAAAACCTAGAAATTTTTGCTGATCTAGAGTTACCACCAACCAAAATAATGGAGCGCTAACGTAAAAAATAGGTAGGGCAAAGAGTAGTATCCTTAAAGCCGTAGTTGAACCTAAAATATTCACTGATTCTCTTCCAGGAAAGAAATTAATAATATAAGGTGCGAGAAAAAATCCGATTATTAAAAAAAAATTGGCAAGGATAAAAAGAGAAATAATTAATTTTCTAGAAGAATCTTTAAGTCTTTCGTAACCTTGTAATTTATGACGCACTAAAATTGGATAGGCAGCGTTTAAAGCATAGGTAGGTAATACTAAACTCACCTCAAAAATTCGATAGGAAAGGCCGTAAGCTCCGGTTGCTTCAATATTGTTAAGATTTAAGTTGGGAGAAAATTTTACTAGGGACACGATAATTTTATCAATGTTGGCATTTACCTGACTTAAAATGGTCGTTATCCCAAGCGGCAACGCCAAAATTAATAACCTTTGCCATAAATTAAAATCAAATGAAATTCTCAAATTTTGTAAATAGCTACTAGCAAAAAGTAGAGAGGAAACGATCCTAGTAATCCCTCCCAAAACATAAGCCCCAATAACCCAAATAACACTGGCGCCAGCACTTAAAACCAAATAAGAGAGAGCTAAAGTGGTCAGCGCTCCTAGAAAATCGGCAATTGTAGATTTATCATAGCGAAGTTTCTCCTGGAAGATTGAATTCGCGGTGGTGAAAATACCAGAAGTTAAAATTGTTAGAGTTCCCAAAATAATTCCTAGTTTTATTTCACTGTTGTAAGGAAGAAAACTTAAAATAGAAATGGCAACAAAGGCGAGCAGTATTGACAGAAAAATTCGTAAAGTTAATAAATTATTGAAATAGTGAGTCGTCTTTTCAGGTTCTCTTGCTATTTCTTTTATAAGAACAGCATTTAAACCGAAATCGGCAATTATGTAAAAAAGAGCGACATATGAAGTAATTACAGCAAATGTCCCCAAACCTCTATCACCTAAATTTTGGGTGATCAGAAAAATTATAAATAAAGTAGTAGCGGTAGTTGCGAATTTTCCAATAAGTTGGGCAAAGGTATTTAGGACTAGCCTTACGCTTAAAACCATTAGCTAAGTTTAACAAATATCGCTTCTCTAAACAAAAAAAGGCTAGATTGAATCTAGCCCTTACCTTTTTATTTTCACTAACCTAAACTAATGGTGGATCCGAATGGATTCGAACCATCGACCTTTGCGATGTGAACGCAACGCTCTAACCAACTGAGCTACGGATCCAGTCTTTTAATTATACAAAATAGTTATTGCGTGCACAATCAAATTCTCCTATACTTAAATTACGGCCCGTTTTTTTAAAATGGAAGAACAAAAAAATTCACTATTTTCTTACATTGGCGATATTGTTGAAACTATTGTTGTTGCCGCGGCAATTTTTGTTGTTGTTTATTTATTTTTGATCCAACCCCATCAAGTTCGAGGTGGTAGTATGGAACCCAATTTTTTCGATAAAGAATACATTTTAACTGATAAACTGACTTATCGTTTTTCCAAACCTAAAAGGGGCGATGTAATAATTTTTAGGGCTCCAAAAAACGCTGATTACGATTTTATTAAAAGAGTTATCGCCTTGCCTTCTGAAAAAATAAAAATTGAGGATGGCAAAATTATTATCACAAATAAAGATCACCCAAATGGCGAACGTTTATTCGAACCATACAACGTCGAGGGTATTACTACTGGTGGCTCTTCTTTATCCGAAGGTTCCCAAATTACTGTTGGTGACGATCAATATTTTGTACTAGGAGATAACCGTAACCATAGTTCCGATTCCAGAGAATGGGGACCGGTTCCCAAAAGTAATATTGTTGGCAAGGCTTGGTTACGGTATTGGCCCTTAAATAGAATTGATTTTGTAAAGGGAGTTAAATATTTATTTTAACTTGTTAGCAGTTTGTGAATTTTGTTAAGTTGGTCTTCGCTACTGAAAAAAAGCGTTACTCTTCCACCCCTTGCCGATTTTAAGAGCTTTACTCTACAATCTAAATTATTCGCTATTTCCGTTTCCATTTGCTCCAGTTCTGGAGTAACTTCGTAATCTATATCTCGTCTGGGTTTAATCTGTTCTTTTGCTTTTAATTTTCTTACTAAATCTTCAGTAGACCTTACCCCAAGATTTTCTTTGAGAACTTCTTTGTAGCCGCCTATTATTAAGGATGTTTCCTCCAAACCAAGAAGTGCTTTTGCGTGACCTTCGGTAATAGTGTTAGAAAGTAAACCGTCTTTTAAAGCATCCGGTAAGTCCAAAAGTCTTAAAGTGTTTGAAACGTAAGGTCCGGATTTACCAATTCTTCGTCCTATTTCTACTGCAGTTAATCCAAATTCATTAATTAACCGATTAAAAGCTTGAGCTCGCTCTAAAGAATTAAGATCGCTTCTTTGGACATTTTCAACTAAAGCCATTTCCAACATTCCTTGAGGAGTTGTTTCTTTGATTATGGCCGGTATCCTAGTAAGACCAGCCAGTTTTGCTGCCCGCCAACGCCTCTCACCAGCAACAATCTGGTAACCAGCTGGTGTCTTTGCTACTAAAAGTGGTTCTAAAATACCATGCTCCCTTACCGATTCTGCCAACTCAACCAGACTATCAGGTAAAATTTGGCCTCTGGGTTGCAAGGGATTAGGTTGCAAGGAATCAATATCGATTTCGGATGTTTCTTGTTCTCCCATAACCTATTTTTATTAACTAGAAATAACCTCTACGTATTGCTTATTTCTCCTTTTTTTAAATGAAACAATACCGTCTTTTTTAGCAAAAATAGTAAAATCACGACCTAACCCAACATTAATCCCCAGATGAACTTTTGTTCCGATTTGCCTTAGAATTATTGAACCTTCTTTAATAGGTTGACCACCAAAAACTTTTACTCCTAGCCTTTTACCGGCGACGTTACCACCTTGAGATGCTTTAGACCCAGTTGCTTTTTTATGCGCCATATTTTGTTGTCTTTTTAACCCCTTCTATTTTATCGATACGAACCAAAGTCTTACTCTGTCTAGCTCCGTAAGTTTTATGATAACCAGTCTTTGCTTTATATTTATATACCCGAATTTTTGGAGTTTTTTTATTTTCTAATACAGTGGCGTGAACTTTAGCGGTTAAAACCGGTCTACCAATTTCTACTTTATCTTCATCAACCAAAAGTAAAACATCTGAAAACTCCACTACCTCATTAACATCGCTGCTTAAATTATCTAAAGCCACCGTTTTGCCCTCAAAAACTTTATATTGTTTACTACCTGATTTAATTACAGCGTATTTCATTACCTTATGATATAGGCTCTTTTATCATAAGTCAATCCCGCAAAAAAGTATCGCTGCTTCTTTCCTCTTCCTTTTTAATACTTACAACGAAACCCAAACAGATCAGAGTTGTTATTAGCGATGAGCCACCAAATGAGAGAAGAGGTAAGGTAATTCCGGCGACTGGAAGCAAACCCATATTCATTCCAATACTGATAAAAACTTGAGTCATAATGAGGGATGCCACTCCCGTGGCTACCAATGTTTTAAAAGAATCAGCTGAATTTGAACCTATTTTTAAAATCCTCCAAATAAGAAATAGGAAAAGAGATAACAAAAGCAAAGCACCGATAAAACCAAGTTCTTCAGCGACGGTCGCAAAAATAAAATCTGTTCGAGCCTCTGGCAAAAAATTCAACTGACTTTGCGATCCTCTTCCCAAACCCCTTCCAAAAAACTGACCGCTACCAACAGCAATAATTGCTTGTATTGTATTATAAGCACTGCCGAAAGGGTCTAAATTTGGGTTTAAAAAAGCAATAATTCGTTGGCGCTGGTAGTTCTTTATTAGATTCCATAATAAGGGTAACAATAGAAGAATAAAAAGGGAAAGAGAGGACACAATTCTCCAACTAATCCCGGCCACTAAACAAGCAAAAAACCAAATGGCCAGAATAACTATCGTATTTCCCAAATCTGGTTGTTTGAAAATCAAAAATAAAGGCAATGATATAAAAACAATCGATAATAAAAATTCCTTTAATTTGATTGTTTTACGATCGCTAAAATATGAGCCCAAGAAAAGAATTATGGCTGGTTTGAAAAGCTCTGACGGCTGAAAAATAAATAATTTTAAATCTATCCACCTAGTTGAACCTCTTGTCTCTAAACCCCAAATGAAAGTAAAAATAAGGAAGAAAATTGTCAACAAGTAAAAAGGCACTGAAATCTGCTTCAAGAACTGCATCTTGGTATGGGAAACTAGAAAAAAAATAATAATGCCAATAACGGAATAAACAATTTGTCGCAAAAATATCTCGGGAGAATTAGGGGAAGTAGAGTAGATTATTAAATTACTAATCAATAATAAAAGAAGTACGCAAGCAAGAACACCTAAGTCAAAACCCTTTAGAAACATAATCCTTAGATTAGCCTCTTAATTGAAAATTGGGAACCCTTGGTTATTTTAATCGCCAAGGTCTCTTTTTTGATAAAGCCTTCATATTTTTTGGGCCAGAAGGGTAAAGAGACTTCAACATATTCGTTAAGAACACATCCCGCTTCTTTCCGTAGATTCTGAATCTGTCTCACTATTTCTCTAGCTTCCCCTTCTGATTTAAGTTCCGGCGTAATCTTTAAGTCCAGTTTAACGAGAAGTTTTTCTCCTTTTATATTATTGACCATTTTTACATTAACTTCCGAAGCGATTAAATCTTTGACCGATTGTGATAAGACTAATGGAACGCTAGTGGTTAAAGAAGCCAATGGCTGACGAACTTTGATGCCGGCTTTTTTTCTCAGGGCGTGAGTCTTTTCAACGATTATCCTTGCTTGATTCATTTCTTCTTCAACCTTTTTATTTATTGCTTTTTTGTCAAAGAGAGGCCAGGAAACTAAGTGAGCAGAAACTCCAGTCGTCAAATTAGTATGTATTTCTTCAGCGATAAAGGGCATAAATGGGGCAATTAATTTAGAGAGTTCAAGAAGAACAACGTATAATGTCTGGTGACAAGCGCTTTTATCATCTTTCGACGCGTTTATTCCAACTCTATCCCTACTTCTCCTTACATACCAAGTAGAAAGATCATTTATAACGAAATCTTCGATTTTATTACAGGCCTTTTGAGCATCATAACTTAGAAGTGAAGCAGTAACATATTCGACAACAGTATTAAAACGCGAAAAAAGCCACTTATCCAATAGATTAGAACCTACTTTTAAAGTCGGCTTTTTAAACGGTGGTCTCCAGTCATCAATGTTTGCATAAGTAACAAAGAAAGAATAAACATTCCAGAGAATAAGATAAAACCGTTTTCTCACCTCATCAGTGCTTGTATACCCAAAAAGTAGGTTATTGGCTGGGTTCTGGCTAAGATACAACCAACGCATTACATCAACACCAATTTTATCAGCCGCTTCATTAAATTCAATTGCATTCCCTTTGCTCTTATGCATCTCCTCACCCTTTTCATCCAAAAGAGTCGCAAAACCTAAAACAGTTTTAAAAGGATTTGTGTTTTTAAGAACAGTTGCCATCGCAATAAGTGAGTAGAACCAATTTTTGAACTGCCCCGGAAAGGATTCAGTAATAAAATCGGCTGGAAACCAATTTGAGGGCAAAGTTGAGAAGGGAACAATACCGGCATCTAGCCAAGGACTACCAACATCAGAAATTCGTTTTGCAACCCCACCACATTGACCACATTTAATCCTTACTTCATCAATCCAAGGCCGATGAGGTGTGTGACCAACGAATTTTTCCCACCCTGATATCGCTTTTTCCTTTAGCTCCACCCTGCCACTAATAACCTCAAAATGGCCGCAGATACTACATTCCCAAATTGGTAGTGCCAACCCCCAATATCTTTTTTTCGAAATGAGCCAATCAGCCATGTTATTGAGCCAATCTAATTCTCTCTCTAGACCCCATTCTGGAATCCATTTAATTTTTTTTGCCACCTCGATCATTTGTTCTCTTAGTGTCTGCGACTTGCCGTCCCTAGCCCCGCGCGAAGAATGATCCATCGCAATATACCATTCATCAACTACTCTCCAAACCAATTCAGTTTTGCAACGCCAGCAAACGGGATAACGATGTTTATAATTTTCAACTCTAAAAAGTACTTTCTTTTCCTTTAGTTTTTCAATTATTAAGTCTGGGTTCTCTTTGGCATTTTCACTACTCAAAGTACCAAAACCGCGAAGGTAGTTTGCACTTTCGTCAATTGAGGGAATCACGGGAAGATTCTCTTTTTGAGCAAGATCAAAATCCTCCTCTCCAGCACCAGGAGCAATGTGAACCAAACCAGTACCTTCCTCGGCGGTAACTAAATCCTCAGAGCCAATTATAAGATGTTTTATCCCTTTTAACGCTGGTAATTCATCGAAAACTCCTTCATATTTCCGACCAGCAAGTTCTTTTCCCTTAAAAGTTTTTTTAGGTTTTTGGTTTATACCTAAAGCTTTCATTCTTTCAACCGCAAAAATTAAGAAGGTTCCGTTTAAATCCCATACCCCATAAGTCAGTTTTGGGTTGACCGCAATTGCGACATTAGAGGGCAGGGTCCAAGGAGTAGTCGTCCAAACTAGTAACATTTCATCGCTATTCTTAATCTTATATTTGATATAAATTGCCTTGTGAGTTATTTCTTGATATTCTTCGGTTAAAATTTCGTGTTGAGAAATTGCCGTACCGCATCTTGGGCACCAAGGAACACAGTCCCTTCCCTTATATAAATAACCTTTTTGATGACAAACTTTCAAAAAATTCCAAATAGCGTAATTGTTTTCATCAGAAGAAGTATGATAAGAATTTTCCCAATCCATAAAATAGCCAAGTCTCTTACTTTGTTCTGTCTGAATCCTCGAAAACTTTTTAACCCGCTTTTTACAGAGGTTAACGAACTTATCAATACCGAACCTTTCAATATCTTTTTTATTTCTAAAACCAAGTTCCTTCTCAACCTCCACCTCAACCCAAAGTCCTTGCTCGTCAAAACCATTCTGAAATCTTTGCCGATATCCCAACATGTTAAAGAATCTTTGCCATAAATCTTTATAAGTCCTACCCCAAGCATGATGAACACCCATTGGATTATTAGCCGTAATTGGACCATCTAAAAAAGAAAATTTCCTGGGTGGGGGGTTTTTATCATTTCTTTTTAAATATTTTTTTACTAATCTCGAGGTTTCCCAATGCAACAGGATCTTTTTTTCGAGATTTGAAAAATCAATTTTTGCAGAAACTATTTTAAACATTCCTTATATTATACAATTATACAAATTATACAAAAAAAGTCCACAATTGGACTTACCTGTACCCAGATATTAAGATAGTCAGAATTTTTTAACCTACATAATTAGAAACCAAAGTCCATTTGCTTTGACGCTCTAGAACGTCCTCCTTTGCGCCCTATTTCTGCGTAAAAAGTCGGACCGTGGCGCAATTTTACTGCTTCACCACCAAGTTCACCAATCTTTGAATAAAATTCACTACCGTAATTTTTCTTTGTAGTTTGACCTCCTTTACGCCCTATTTCTGCGTAAAAAGTCGGTCCATATTTTTTCTTAACCGTCAAACCACCACGACGTCCTGCCTCTTCAGTTGTCATTGTCATAAGTCAAATTCAGCTAGCTGATAACCAACAGTAAAACTTTAACAAAAAGTAGAACTGTTTGCCATTAATGATCGCTGAAATTTTTACACCTCCTTTCTGTGGGTTAGGGCAGGAATAATACAATGATATTATAAATAAATCCTACAATATTAGTATAACTTTTTTTTCCTAATGTCAATATCCCTTTTTTAAAAAAATAAAAAAAGTTATGTGCTGCCCTCCCAAAATAAAAATCCTTTGTCAGGATTAGCTACACATAACTTTCTTTTTATACTACAATTGATTTTTAAGTTTGGCAACAAGCAATCTTAACTTATACTTTTTCCAAAATATTACTTGCAGAAAAACCCTTCCTTCTGTTACTATTTTTTAGTAATGAATGCAGCAGATTATAGACCTCTTTTCACTTTGAGCGTCACTGCCGAAATCCTAGGAGTCCACCCAAGAACCCTAATGATATATGAAGAAGAAAATTTAGTTGTTCCCTTTCGAACAAAGACAAATCGTCGTCGTTATTCTCAAGCTAACATAAAAAAGTTACAATTCATTCGTTTTCTTACCAACAAAAAAGGAATAAATTTAGCTGGGGTTCATTCAATTTTAAGTTTAATTAAGGAAGCTGAAAATCAGGGAATTAGCCTACAGGAAAAGATTTTCCCCAATTTTCTAGAACGTAAAGTTATTTAGTAGTCAACGCTTGCTTGTTGACTTTTCCTAAAATGGTGATAACAATATTGTTATCTTTAGTTAGTATATTAATGTAATATTATGAAAAGAAAATTGATTAATCATAAAAGACCGATAATAATTGCGCATCAAATCAAGAAGGATTTATTAAGGAAAACGCTTAGTTTGGAAACTAGCGTTGGTAGAAGATTCAAAAACATATTAAGAGAGTTCTTAACATTATAATTCGCTTTTTCCTCTAGCTCCCTGCGTGCCCTCCGCAGGGAGTTTTTAAGTTTCGGAGGCGGTTTTGATAAATAAATTGTAAAGTGGGTGTGGGGAAAGTGGGCGTGATTTAAATTCGGGATGAAACTGGGTACCTAAAAAGAAGGGATGGTTTGCCAGTTCTATTATCTCAACTAACTTGTTGTCTGGGGTGGTTCCGCTAATAATGAATCCCGCTTCTTCCAAGAGACTTCGATATTTATTATTAAATTCGTAACGATGGCGGTGACGTTCGGTAATATTTTCGTTTTGGTAAGATTTAAAGGCTAAAGTTCCTTTTTTTATTTTGCATTTCCAACTTCCAAGCCTCATTGTTCCGCCATAATCTCGGTGAAGTAAAACTTTTTCTTGTTTACTCATTACATCAACAATTGGGTTTGGTGTTTTTGGTTCAATCTCGGTTGTATGAGCATCTGATAAGGCGCAAACGTTTCTAGCAAATTCAACTGAAGCTAGCTGCAGACCAAAACATAATCCTAAAAAGGGGATCTTTTTTTCTCTGGCAAATTTAATTGCGCGAATTATACCCTCTACTCCTCTGGACCCAAAACCACCGGGAACAACAATAGCGTCCATATTTTTTAAATCGGCTAACCCATTTTTTTCAATTTCCTCACTATCAAACCAAGAAAGTTTTGGTCTTAAATTATTCTTCCAAGAAGCGTGTTTTAAAGCTTCAATAACACTGATATAAGAATCTTCCAAAGTATAATCTCCAGTAGTAAAATATTTTCCAACTAATCCTACTTTTACTTCCTTCTTGGCATTTTGGGCTCTCGCAACCATTTTCTCCCAATCAAATAAGTCTCTTTTCAACGGTTTAAGATTCAATTTTTTTAATATCTTCTTACTTAGATTTTGCTTTTCAAAATTAATCGGCACCTTATAAATTACATCAACGTCGGGAGCTGAAATTATATCTTCAGTATTTAAACTACAAAAAGTAGCGATTTTTTCTCTCCTTTTCAAATCAATATCAACGACTGATCTTGCTAGGACAAAATCTGGTTGAATCCCGACAGAATTAAGAAGATGCACACTGGTTTGAACTGGCTTGGATTTTAATTCGCCAAGTGATGGCGGTAATGGCAAATAAGCTAAATGGATGTGTAAAACATCTTGGGGGTGTTTTAGTTTCATAATTCGGTTCGCTTCTAAGAAAAGGGCGTTTTGATATTCCCCCACTGTCCCGCCAATCTCAATTAATACAATATCTGCTCTGTGGTTAACCGCTGCTTCTTTGATTCTTTTAATCACCTCATCGGTAATATGAGGAATAAATTCAACGGTTTTGCCATCATACAGAAGGTCTCTTTCCCGTTCGATTACACTTTGGTAAATCTGACCGGTCGTCATATAATTCGTTCTATTCAAATCTTCATCGAGGCAACGTTCATAGTGCCCTAGGTCTTGATCAGTTTCGACCCCATCTTCCAAAACAAAAACCTCACCGTGTTCCATTGGGTTTAAAGTACCAGCATCGACATTTATATAAGGATCCGCTTTGACTGCAGTAACTTTAAAACCTACGGATTTTAGAAGTCGAGAAATTGAGGCGGTCGCAACCCCTTTTCCAATTCCAGAAATAACACCACCGCTGATAAAAATAAATTTCGTTTTACTCATATATTTTTCATAAAAATAAATTTTGGTGGTTACCGAAAAAAGGCAGGAAAAATTGGGGCCCAGTATTATTTTTAAATAGTCAACAACCTCTTGTCAATACTTTATTCAAGGAATTTAAAGGTTGAGATAATCTCATTAAAAATGATAAGACTTTCTGGCAAGTTTCTATCGTAAAAAGTACTAATTATAAATCTTTTACCATCTTTAACGAAGTGTAAATTTACGTTTTCGCTAGGAAAATCGGCTTTGTATCTGATTGCGTCTACCTCCCCAATTTTTGTTTGCTCTTTTAACAAAACAATTATTTGCCCGCCAATTCCTTTGCCGCTAGTTGTAGAATTAAAATCTGTGTCCAAGGATTCAGAAACTGTCTTTGAAACTAAAATATTAATTTTTAAAATATTTTGGGGGTTGGTCGAAACTGGTCCAGAAATAACAACTTCGGATGAAGTACCAACTTTTGCATCCACTCCCTTAAAACCTTCTTTCGCAAGCGATACTATCCAATCAAGAGGATATTTTATAGAGTATTTATAAGCAGAGTTACCATAAACCTCCCAATTTTCACTATTTACTATGGTTTTAGGACTCTCGATCCCCGGTACTGAAGAGATTTGAGCATCTTCAGATTTTGCTTGAAAGTAAGAGAGGATATAAATAAAAATAACGTACGCGCAAGCAGCAATAGTAATGTAAAGAATTATTCTTTTGTAGAAGTTTTTAGCTCTTAATAAGGTCAATAATTGTCCCTTGGGTTGTTGTATATCAGGTATTAGATTTATTATTAAATGGAATCCAGTCAATTGTCAATTTTTAAAATTTTGGGTAAAACTTGAAAGAAATGGTTTATTAACGTTGGCACATAAACACAGGAATAGACGACGCTAAAGCGTCTAGCATTCCTGGTTCATTCATCTTTGCCTCATGAACGCAGGAATGTCGAGTTCGTCTTATTCTTGCTATATCAAGCAATATTAAGAACTCTAGATAATAATTTTATGTTACATCGGTGGGAAATGGTGTCAAGTCCTTAGTTGGTTCGCCTCTCTCCTTTCCGCCATAATGAGAGACAAACCCTGTTGATGAGTAAGGGACTTCTAGTGCTCCCGAGCGGACTGGCCAATTGGTTGTTCGGTCGTGGATTCTTCTGTATGAGACTTGGTTGTTATCTTAACCACCCCTACTGAGCTATTCAGCCAAGTACGAAAGGAGAAAACTCCAACCAATCCTGTGAAAGTTCCAACACCATAGGAAATAACCTCTCCCGGCCAAACCTCTGGGTTGGAACTGTACCGCACCACCTAAGCCACCACACCTAACCAGAAGGCTCCGAAGATCAACAGTCCGATGTATTGCCAAAATGTCAACTTCATCTCAAACCTCCATTCTCCCTATCTTGCTTGACGTTATTTGACTGTTCAGTCAGTTGGATTATATCACTAGTCAAATAGTAAAAACAGACCACGTCGTACAATATGTAGTAGGCGACGTAGTTTTGAGGCTAATAGAAATTAAGGGAAAATTAAATTAACTTGCTTGAGCTTCGAAGAATTGGAGAGTTTTAGTGGGAACTCTATCTTTTACACCAATTATTTCTATACCAAGTGGTCTTCCATCTTTATCATAATCCACAAAAACCTCGTCCGAAAGCTCTTTGGTTTCGGCTACTTTAGACTTCTTTTCAGTTAAATAAATATAAGCAGCATCTGCTTTTGAGTCGTATTTAACGTTCATAATTTATCCCTTCGGCTTAAATTTACTTATCCAGTGATTTGTAATCACAATTATATCACTATTTTCTTTAGTAAACACAACTTTTAGAAATTTGTTATCGATCTTTTTAATTGCTATTTTGCGATTTGCCCTAGTAGGTAATATAAAATCTGGATTTTCGAGAGTATTCTTAACCTGTTCCTTACTAATATCTCTTTCATCTAACCTAGTTTCGGCATGTTCAGTAAACTTAATCACAAAGGGATTTTAACAAAACAAAGTAGGATTGAAAATACTATGAACCTGAAACCTAACGTTGCCTCATGAACGCAGGAATGTCGAGTTCGTCGGATTCACCGTTTGGAGTTTCGGTCTCGGAAAGAGCTTCGGCGGCTTCGCGGACTTCTTGAGCCCTTATTTTTTCTTCACTAAAACCAGTAGCAATAACCGTAATTTTGACTTGATCAACCATAGTTTCATCAATTGTTGCTCCAAAAATAATATTAGCATCAGCATCAGCCGCGGCACTTATTATCCTCGCTGCCTCATCAACTTCAAACATAGAAAGATCGGTTCCACCAGTAACGTTGAAAAGAACCCCCCTTGCCCCATCGATTGAAACTTCAAGTAGAGGTGAAGCAACTGCACTTCTTGCGGCAGTCGCCGCCCTTCCTTCCCCATTTCCATAACCAATCCCCATCAAAGCGCTACCAGCATTGGTCATAATGGTACGTACATCCGCAAAGTCAACGTTGATTAAACCGGGCAAAATTATTATGTCGGAAATTCCTTGAACGCCTTGCCCTAAAACTCCGTCAGCCACTTTGAAAGCCTCAAGAAGCGACATTTTCTTATCAACAACGTCTAATAATCTTTGGTTTGGAATAACAATTAAAGTATCAACTTTATCTTTGAGATTTTCGATTCCTTCTTCGCCAACAATTCTTCGACGAGCCCCCTCAAAAGCAAATGGTTTAGTAACTACAGCAACCGTTAAAGCACCGCTTTTTCTAGCAATATCCGCAATAATAGGACTACCACCAGTACCAGTACCACCACCCATTCCGCAAGTGATAAAAACCATATCAGCTCCATCGATAACCTCACCTAATTTTTCTCTTGATTCCTCGGCCGCCTGAAAACCAATTTCTGGCAAACCGCCAGAACCAAGACCTCTTGTTAAATTTTCACCAACTTGAACTTTAATTGGGGCTTCACAGGTCATAAGAGCTTGGGCATCGGTATTAATGCCAATAAAATCGACTCCTTGGATCTGCTGAAGAGAGATCATTGAATTTAAGGCGTTGCACCCACCACCACCAACACCAATGACTTTTATTTTAGCGAAACGGTTAACTTCTGGCTTTATTAGCATCAAAACCTCTCCGAGAGAGATTACAACAAAAATAATCCTTTGTCAATTATTACGGTAAAAATCCCTTCAACCAGTTTAAAATTTTTGAAAATATGTCTTTAAACCGCTTCCCTTTGAAAACTGGTGAAAAACTAACTCCTTCAAAAGAAGTTAGATTTTGACCATGCAAAAGCAACCCTACAGGAGCACTGTAAGCTGGAGATGATATTTCGTCAATTAACCCAGTTACACCCGAAGGCGAAGCAACCCTTACTGGCATTCTTAAGACTTCTTTCGCGACTTCAACCAAACCAATAGTTCCCGCCGCTCCACCAGTTGCAACAATACCGGAAGGTAAAAGTCCAGCAAAACCAGATCTCTTAATTTCTAATCCCACCAAAGTAAAAATTTCTGTCAATCTTGGTTTAATAATTCCCTCGACTAAAGTCTTTTTAGAAAGTACCCCTAAATCTTCATTCAGATCAAGTTTAGAGACATCCAAAACATCGCTCTTTTTTTCTGGTTCTTCTTCAACACTAACAACTTTCTTTGTCGTTTTTGATAATTCAAGTTTAATTTTCTCGGCACTTTCTAGGGAAGAACGCAATCCAATCGCTAAATCGTTAGTTATATTTTTTCCTCCGATTGGTATTACAGTTGAATGAGCCACTGAGCCTTCAATAAACAAAGTTATATCGGTTGTTCCTCCCCCAATATCTATCAAAGCAACTCCTAATTCCTTTTCAGTATTGGTAAGAGTAGCCTCTGAAGCAGCTATACCAGAAAAGACTAGATCTTCCACATCTATTCCAACTTGACCAATACATTTAGCCAAATTTCTCATTGAAGTAGCCGCTCCAGTGATAATATGAGTTTCGACCTCTAATCTTATACCGGTCATCCCTACTGGGTCTTTAATACCTTCTTGAGAATCAACAATGAATTCTCTGGG
>Ga0209541_10000146_pt1 | contig 127205 bp, 145 predicted proteins | sample RifCSPlowO2_01_FD_184027 | JGI IMG/M metagenome (GOLD analysis project Ga0209541, IMG submission 184027) | Groundwater microbial communities from Rifle, Colorado - Rifle CSP2_plank lowO2_0.1 (SPAdes) (version 2) | ecosystem: Environmental > Aquatic > Deep subsurface > Groundwater | place... | reverse complement strand
GATTTTTTAGTTTAAAGAATTCTTTTCTTATCTCTTCTTTTTTCATGTGTATCACCCAAATTCAGCAAAATATGCTGAATTTTAAGGGTGGTGACATATGTCTTGACCCAGCACACAATAAAATCTGCCCGCAACATTTATAAACTATAAGTTACAACTTATAAAATATGGCCACCACAATACAAGTAAATGAGGATACTATAGATTTTCTAAAGCAGCTGCGGGAAAAGTATGCTGTTCCATCTTACGACTCTTTAATTAAAGTTCTGATTGGGAAAGCCCTTAAGCCTAAAGAATCTTTATGGGGAAAAGGCGGAAAAATGAAGATGAAAGAGATCTTAAAAGACTTGAGGAATAAAAGTGACCGATATTAAATGTTTAGATTCCTCCGCCTGGCTGGCTTATTATTTTGCAGAAAGTGAAGAGACCAAAAAGATAATTGAAAGTGTTCTCCCTCTAATCACTCCCACGCTTTCTCTCTTTGAGATTAAAAAAAGATTGCTGATTTTAAAGAAGGATCCACAGGAGTTATTAGAGTTTATAAAAAACCGCAGCCGGATTCAATTTCTAGACCTCACCATTGCAGAAAAAGCAGCAGAATTGGCTTTAAAACATAAACTGGGAGCCATAGATGCTTTGATTTATGCTACTAGTGTAATTAATAATGCAGAACTATTCACTGGAGATAATGATTTTCGCAGTTTGGACAAAGTAAAGATGATTTCAGTTAGTTAAGATTAATCTTACTTTCCTAAACCAGTTTAATCACTACATCCATCCAGTCCCGGACATAGGGATGCAATTGTTTCCTGAAAGAAGCAGTATATTTCTTGGGAGTGATGATCATCGGGCTGCGGTGCAAGGGATCAAGCTTCAACTCTCCCTCCCCTTCTGCGAAATAAACTAAAGCGATGCAATCCGTTCCTTTCCCATGGCCGAAAGGCTCGGTGGTAAAACCTGCCCTAGACGTACCCAGATATTTAATTTTAGCTAAATTAAGATTACATTCGGACATCACTTTCCAGCGCAGGGAATCCTCAGTAAGCACTCCCCGCAGGATTCTTCCCCCGATAGGCCAGGGAGTATCCTTTGCCGGAAGATTATCCCGTTTGATTAACAGAATCCCCCCATCATATTTGATAAAGACATCATGACAAGCAATTACTAATTGGCTATGGGCCTTGACGAAATCTTCTTTCTTCATCAGACCTCCGTTTAAACGTTTCAGGTCCACCGGCTGGTCTTTTTCTTCGAAATAATCAATACAGGAATTCTTCATAGAATGATAAAAATAATCAATCTATTTATATCTTTTTTGTAAGAAGAACATAGTACTTTAAAGACAACAATTAATATAAATCTATATCTACCCCTAAAATCCCATGAAATTCGCCCATCTTGCTGACCTGCATCTAGGCTCCTGGCGGGAAGAGAAGATGCGCGATCTTTCCACCAAAGCTTTTCTAGCTGCCATCGATGACTGTATCAGCAGAAAAGTAGATTTCATCCTTTTCGCTGGAGATCTTTTTAATACCTCCCTGCCTTCCTTAGATACTTTAAAGATAGTAACTAAAAAACTGAAAGAGCTTAAGGATACAGGCATTCCTTTGTATGCCATTGCTGGATCACATGACTTTTCTCCCAGCGGCAAGACTATGTTAGACGTGTTAGAGAATGCTGGATTGCTCAAAAACGTCTGTAAAGGCAATGTCCATCCAGAAACTAAACAATTACAGCTAAAATTTACCGAAGACAAAAAAACTGGAGCAAAGATTACTGGATTGTTAGGAAAAAAAGGCTTATTAGACAAAATCTATTACCAAAATTTATCTCTTGAGAATCTAGAACAAGAGCCAGGGTACAAAATTTTTCTTTTTCATACTACCCTCTCTGAATTGAAGCCAAAGCATCTCGAACAGTTAGAATCCCAGCCGCTTTCTTTCCTGCCTAAAAATTTCAATTATTATGCTGGCGGGCATATCCATCATCCTACTAAACTGGAGCAGAAAGGATACGGCACTTTCATCTATCCTGGAGCTTTATTTCCAAACAATTTTTCTGAATTGGAACGCTATGGTAAGGGAGGATACGCTTTAATCTGTTTGGATGACCAAACCCGACAACAAACAATAGAATTCATTCCTATCGAAGTAATCAAATCTTATTCCGTAGCTTTTGACTGCCAGCACAAGACCCCGGAAGTTGTTCTCTTTGAAATTGCCAATCAGTTTAATAATATAGAGATAAATACTTGTTTGATTACCATCAGATTAAGTGGTATTTTAGAGCGGGGAAAAGTTTCCGACCTAAATTTTAAAGAACTTTTTGAACATCTTTATTCTAGAGGTGCTTATTTCATCATGAAAAATACTTCTCAGCTGGTCTCTAAAGAGTTTGAAGAGATTAAGATTATTTCTTCCGATTCCGAACACGCAGAAGAAGAAATCATTAAAGAGCATCTGCAGCAGATCAAGTTATATGATCGAGAGACTGAATTCCATCTCACTAAATCTCTGCTTCAGGCTTTAAACACATCTAAACGGGAGGGGGAGACCGTTAATGATTTTCAGGAGAGAGTTAAAGATGAAATCCAGAAGTTAGTAAATGTTTAAAAAAAAAATAAAAAATCCCAATCGCAGCAAGCTGCGGGGTATTTAATTAGTTGGGATTTTTTAATCTTAACTGGGTAATTTAATATCATAGCAAGCTATGGGGTATGTACCCAGTTAAGAAATCAACAATTAATTAAATTAATCTATTTTATTTCAAAGTTGGGTCTAATACCCCGCAGCTTGCTGCGACCAACTTTGAAATTAGAAAATTCCGGTCACGAAGCGAGAAAATGGGCTTAATGCCGTGGAACTTGCTCCGAGGATAGCTAATTTTCAGGAATTTTCTTTATTTAGTTTAAAAATGAGATCTACCAAAAGAGGAATTGAATTATATTTATCTGGTATTTTAATCTACGGTCTAGGGATAATTATTTTTAGATTACTGCCCTACTACCAAAGAATACTTCAGCCCCAAACCCAAACCGTTTTACTTTACTTGTATTTCTCTTATCTTATTTTCGCTCCGATAATTTATTATTTCAGGGCAACCAGATATACTGAAACTAAGCCAATTTTATTCTTAAGAGGGTTAAAACGCATCTGTACAAGATTAACCATGGAAAAAGAAGAGAAAACAGCTTTTCTGTTTATGCTGGTTAAGTTATTTTTTCTTCCACTCTTGCTTAACTTTTTTTTAAGCCACTACCAGCAATTATGGCAATTACTTTCTAAAGAAGTCATCCATTTTTATCCTTTAGCCCTCACCGTTTTATTTACCATTGATACTTTAATCTTTGCTTTAGGCTATGCCTTTGAGTTTAAGCTTCTGAATAATATGGTAAAATCAGTAGAGCCAACTCTTTTTGGCTGGATAGTCACTTTAATTTGTTATCCTCCTTTTAATACCTGGATCGGAAAGTATATTCTTTGGGGCGCTAGTGAACAAGTCTCGTTCTGGAACCAGGAGTTAACCTTTGTATTTAGAATAATAATTATTATTATTCTTTTCATCTACGTATCCGCAACCATCGCTTTAGGGCTAAAAGCATCTAATCTCACCAATCGGGGAATAGTCCAAAGATTTCCTTACTCCCTCATCCGCCATCCGGCTTATACCAGCAAAGTTTTGGTCTGGTGGCTGACTTTATTGCCGGTAATGAGCTGGCCATTCGCTTTAGGAATCTTTTTCTGGACCGTAATTTATTATTTCCGGGCTATTACCGAAGAGAAACATCTTTCCCAAGATCCAGATTATCAAGAATATTGTAAAAAAGTAAAGTGGAGATTTATTCCGGGAGTGTATTAAAATACATTAAAAATATCCCCTTTTAAGTATTAATTATTTAAGAATATTTTAAGGTATATATTAATGATTTAAAATAATAAACTAAAAAAAATTAATAAAAAAAAATTAAATTTCCTCTTTTTTCGTTCCCGTGCCGCTGTTCTGCTTCGCTTTAGCTTTGCGCAAATAGGTTATCCCAATTATCGCTAAAACTACCATTACTATCGCAGCCAAGAACCAGACTGAACTGATTACTGCTTTAATTGCCTGGCCGATAGCCATTCCCGTCAAAGCTTTTTTATCTTCCCCAGCAGAAACTTCTCCTACATCAGCTCCAGCAGTCGCTGCCGCTTCACCAGCACTTTCACTATCTTCACCAGCATCTTTTGTTTCCTCAACAATAGGTTCGCTTACAGCCGTCTCTGTCACCGGTAGAATTCCTCCTCCGCCACCACCGCCAGAACTTCCGCCACCGCTACTGCTTGACGAGCTAGATCCTCCACCAGGAGTTCCCGGCTGTCCGCTAGCCCAGACCGAAAACTCGCAAGGAATTTCCCAAGTGCAGGAATCAGCAGTAGTATTGACTAAAACTCCTTCAGTAATACTGTTTACACAGTTATTTCCATCATTATCGCAGTGCCATAAAGCATCACAACTGGTTCCTCCTTTAGGAATCTTGATCCTGCAGGATTTTGGATATAGACCGTTTACGATTCTATCTCTGACGTCCTCTACCATTCCCACATAGCCTATAGCAGTTCCTGCGGCAGTAGTATCTGTCCCGTTTTTCAATGGCTGAGCATTATCCTCATCCAGATCTCTCATATCCGGACTCATTCCAGTTTTAGTTAAGGTAGCATTAAGGAATTCAATATGCTCTTTACCATCGCTGCTGTTGAACATGATGTTAGCTCTTCTTCCATCAGTGTAGTTAGTATACATCCCGTCATTCACTCCCAAAATATGTCCCTGCCAATGCTCATAGCTCCCATCTTGGTTTAAGTCATAGTAGACGTTCCATCCTGAAGGCGCATCGATTTTGGAAACAAACTTACAGAAAGGACAGTTAGAACTCTTTTCTGTAGTAAAGTTTGAACATTTACTCTCTCCGCACTTTCCGTCATCATCGCACACTTTTATCTTATAGAAATAAGGAGTACTACTCTGCAAATCATAATTCAAAGAGCTAACTCCCCCGTCATTGTACAGCTCTACCATATGCGCTAGGGTGTAATTGTCTATTTTCTGTTCGATTAATCCTATATCTTTAATCGTAGCATTCAGAGAGGTTTCTGCGCATGTACCATCATTTTTAAAGAACTTTAAAGTTCCATTGGCAGGTTTATCGGTATAAAACATCACTAGACTATTATTAGGATAAACCTCTTTGATTACTCCAGTCACCATTGGAATCTTACTATCAGTCCAGCTTGCAGATTCTACCCCATACAGATTAGCTACACAGTAAGGATGCCCTTTACAGCTGTAATTTCCGCATCCTCCCTGGGTCCAGCAATCGCCATCCTCTCCATATTGGATATAACCTGTATCCAACCCATCTTTTTGAGCTTTTTTAGTCCAATCTGTTTCATAGCCGTAAAGGTCCATCAGCTCAAAATCCTGTGAACCGGGAGTGACCCAGCCAGGTTCCGCAGAATCTGAAGGGCTAGTTATATTCCTAGTGCTATTAGCACTAGCTACTACCACCCGAATATCTTTTCCCGAATCATAGAGGGCAGAGAATTTTTCCAAGTCTGCTTTATCCACGGCAATCATCGCTCCACCAATTTTAGTGCACATGCTCTGCTTATCACTGCTTACTTTAATCTCCGCTTTAATCCAGCTGCCATCAGAACAGCGGTATACTACCGGACTATCAGTTACTGATCCAGTATTATTATCATAACTCCACTCATTCCGGATATAAAACTCATAGCCAACAGCTGCAGAATTATGATTTAGCGCACAACCACCCGTAGTTACCCCATCTGTGTCCAAATACCAATAAAACTTGGTTGTATTTTTACCTGTACCCATTCCCGAAGAGAGTTTGATATTATTACAAGCAGCTGCAGTTCTAATATCATCCACAGAAATACCAAAACCAAAAGCATTACCCATATCTTTCATTCCGAAACCTAGAATATCTATTTCTTTAGGGACAGTTGTATCATCAGCATCCGTACCCAAAGGTGTAGGTGGACCGCTCATCTCCATTCCATTAAAGAAATTTGAAGCCATCTCTGGATTACACCATCCACTTATCCAGGTAAACAGAGTTGAATTATAACTTCCGCAAGTGGCTTGACTGGTAGCATTCATGTGCATCGGCTGACAAGAATCCATATTACTAGCCCAGTAACACACTGCTGAAGCATTACATAAAACAGAATCTGTTATTAGACTATGGTTCCAGAAACATTCGAAAGGTTTCTCACTACAAAAGTTACTTTCATTATTCCATTTGCATCGAGCTTGAGAATTACAATTATTCCGATCAAAAGTATATTGCGGACAATTGCTCTCAAGGTTAACATTGCATAAAGGCCATTGTTCTGTCATCCAGCCACAACCGGTTTGGTCCTCACAGGAAGTTTGGTTTCCGTTATACTTAAAGCACTGCATCCCAGAACCACCCATAGCTACGCCTGATGCTCCGCCCCCGCCAGTCATCCCGGCAGTAAATTCTCCTCCGAACCCTTTCGGATCGCAGAACCCACTGCTCCAGCTGCAACCACTAACTGCGTTACAACCACCCAAGGTAGTCTGTTCCCAACAACTTCCAGTACCCCCACTCGTCATTTTACTCTCGCACCAACCTCCTGTAGATGAATAAGAGTCAGTTTTCCAGCCGCACCATTGGCTATGGTTAAAAGTGGTATTGAATGTATCTGTACAGACTGTCTGATTAAATTGGTAACAGCTAAAACTTTTGTGGTCGCAATATCCGGCATTAGCTCCTTGCGCTTGACACCAAGAATCTTGGAACCAAGTACAAGGATAATCTCCTTGACTATCTGCAGTTCCGCTTGATTGGCAAATAGTTTGGCCATCATCATCGTATTGAGGACAATTATACCAGGTTGAACCTCCGTAAAGAATATTCGGGTCACAATATCCTCCTCCACCCTGACACCAAGTGTCTGCTTTCCAAGTACAATTCATATTAATCCCGGTTTGGTTTTCACAAGTAGTACGATTATAAGTCATACAGGAAGTGGTTGATCCCCCCATGGTCCATTCTTGTTCGCAGAACCCGCCAAAGCCACCGTGCCATTCACAGGTTGCATTAGATAGATTTCCTCCGCCACCACTAAAACCACCCTCGCACCAGCTCTCGTTAGTCCCATCTTTTTTCCAGCAGACAGCTCCAGGCATATCACACCAGCTACCCCAGTTTTCATTAACCCAGGAACAACCCTCTGTTTCACAACTGGTTTGGGTACTGAAAGTAAAACAATCTTTACCAAAATCATCAAAGAGCATGCCCCCGCCACAGAAACTATCGCTCCAGCACATGGAATCAGCACAATCAACTTTTTGGTCGCCGTTATTATCTACTCCATCCCAGCATAGTTCCATCTGGTCCGAACCAGATTTAAAATTACAAATTCCATCTTCCCATTCACATTGTGCAGATAATAAAGAGCTAGTATTGCCTTTCTTTGCTCCTTTATTCTTACAGTTAGTTTCGTCATAACATTTATCACATTTATCATCACAAGTTTTCTCAGATTTCAAAGCACATCTGCCGTAAGATTCATCATCGGCATGGGCAGGATCAGCGATCCATTTACATTTCGCCGGGCTATTATCACAATAGCAAGAGGGAGCAATACAAGAATCATAGGAAGGTTTAGTTCCGGTAAACTTCTCTGCCGAGGATGGGTTTCCAGTATAAGAACAAGCTCCGCAATCAGTTTTACAATCACCTTTAACTAATCCTTTCTTGAACTCCTCTCTAGGCTGACAATCCCCCCATTTCCCCTTAGATTCCTGACTTGCAAATTGTTTAAATTCGCACATTCCAGTTTTCGATCCGAAGCAGGCATCTTTAGCTTCTTTAGCAGTACTCCAGTTGCTGCTATCAGTTTTAAACTCACAAGCATAACATTCTTTATCACAATTGCGCTCACCATCAAATTTATAATCGCATCTTCCTAAAGATAGTTTTACTGCCGTAGTTGGATCATTGGTGCTAGGATAGGTATCAACTAACCAATCACCGCCAGCAGCAATACAATTGACCTCATTATCAATCATCATGATATTTTTTTCATTACTGCCAAAAACATTATCCCCTTTAAATTCACATCTTTCTGTGGCATTATTCCAGCTGCAGGGCATAAACCATGGGCTGGCCGCAATCTTCAAACAAGTATCATTACTGGTATAGGCATTATAATCCTCACAATAATAAGCTCCTTCTGGAGGTTCTTCCATATTATTATGACAAGAATTATCAAACTTATCTGTTACACATTGGCCAGTTGATTCGTCCCAGGTACAACAGCTGGAGAAAGCAGGGATAGTTCCGCAAGTAGTTTTGTTTTGGATTAAAGTACAATTCAATTGATTATTAGTTAAGAAAGAACTATTGCTTCCACACTTGGAATTACTAGCATTCCAATAACAATAAGTAGTATTGCTGCAGATGCTTGATTCTCGATCAAAAATGTAACATCCTGGATTCCAGGCTACAAAATCTGTAATGTAAGTCCCGCTAGGATCATTACAGGTTGAGGCAGATTGGTTCCACCAGCAATAAAAAGTATCCATACAATTCTTTTCTATATTAATAGTGTTACAGGTTTTAGCGCTGACATTTTCAAAACAATTATTTCCACCCCAGCCGCAGGTTAAACCCGGATGAAGAGTAGTATTAGTACAATTAACTTGAGTATTAAATTGCGGGTTCCAGCATCCTAACCCTTCACACCAACCGCTACTATAAGTTTCCCAGATACAGCCTCCCGCACTATTACAACTGTCTGCACTAGGATTATTCCAACAACCTTTCTGGCTACAGGTTTTCCAGGAAGGTTCCCAGGTACAGCTTAAGTTTAAAGTATTATTTAGACAATAACTAGAATTATAACCCCCATAATAACCACAACTTATCTCTGAACAATAACTTCCGCTCCAGGTACAGTTATCTGTTTCACAGGCAGTCTTGTTACCGTAATTCCAGCAAGATTGTTCTACACATTCAGTTCCCCAAGAGTAAACTTTCCAGTCACAAGCTTTCCCGTTATAACCAGTCTTAGATTCGCAGGTGCTTTGAGAAGTACCGGTATAATCCCAACAGCTTTGGCGATTGCACATACCCCATTTACAGCCAGCAGAATTTTCGCAGGAAGTGCTATTTTGATTTTTCCAGCATTGTTTCTCACCAGGACCAGTACAGGGAGTACTCCATTGGTCGGTAACATTATCCCAACTGCATTGGATTCCATAGGTAGTATTAGCGGTGATACAACTATTGTAATTTCCATTAAATGACCAGCAATCGATCATAGAACACCAGGAAGAAGAAGAGGAAGTCCAGGCACAAGATTTATTGATATAATTTGAGGTAGCCGCATTATTAGATTGTCCGCAAGAAGTAGAATCAAAGAAATTCCAGCAGCCTTTCTGTTCGCACCAGCTACCCCAGGGGTCTTGATGCCATTTGCACCCGAAATCAGTTTCACAGGCAACTTGACTTGCGCTATGAGTAGTATCCCAGCAGGATGCTGCAGATTGGATCGCTAAGCCCTGCTGCGATTCTAGATTCTGTCCGGATAGCTCTACACCTACTGCTGCGCCGGTAAGCAGATTGCCTGCCGCCTGTTTTTGAACTGGCTGTACGACTCTGGAGATAGGATTTTCCAGCATGTTTTTGCCATAAAAATTGAGGAAAACAATCCCTATTAATAGTACTACTACCACAGAAAAAAGTATTTTATCTTGCTTATTCATTTCTGACCACCTTCTTTTTTTAAGATTAAAAATTTATGATTCAAACCGTTAATACTTACCAAAAAATAGGAATACCCTTAAAGAAATTAAAAAACTATTTAAATGTTACTTTTTCCAAATTTAAAAACAAAAATAATTTAAACTCACTAAGAATTCTGAAGTATAATCATTAAAATAAAATTACAAAAAGAGGCCAGATATGTTTTCCTTATCAAATTTCCATTTAATTGGTAAAACCGTTTTAATCAGAGTAGATTATAATGTTCCGCTAAAGAATGGGAAAGTAGTTGAAAACTACAAAATCAGGGCTTCCCTGCCCACGATTAAATTCTTGCTGGCTAATGATTGTAAGATAATTCTAGCTACTCATCTCGGCCGTCCAGAAGGGAAAATGGTTTCTAGCCTTAAAGTTGATCCCCTGGCTGAAGAATTAAGATCTTTACTTCCCAAAAATAAAATCTTCAAATTAAACGATTGTATTGGTCAAGAAATTAAAGAAGAAATCTCGTTGGGAAAGAAAAAACAAATTTTTCTATTGGAAAACCTCCGCTTCTATAAAGAGGAAGAAGAGAATGATCCTGCCTTTGCCCATTCTTTAGCAGAATTAGCAGATTTTTATGTAAATGATGCTTTTGGAGTCTCTCACCGGAAACACGCTTCGTTAGAAGCAATTACCCATTTCCTTCCTTCTTTACCAGGCCTGCTTCTAGAGAAAGAAATTTATCATCTCCATAAAGTGCTTAAAGCAGAAAAGCCATCGGTCTGGATTCTTGGTGGAGCGAAATTAAACAAGGTTGAATTAATTCAGCGGGCATTTCAGAAAGCAGATAAAATCTTAATCGGCGGCGCACTAGCCTTTTCTTTCCTCAAAGCAAAAGGGTATTCTGTAGGCATGTCCAAGATTGATCTAGAATCAGTACAGATTGCTAAACATCTCCTAAAGAGCAGTTCCGCTAGGAAAATAATACTGCCTTTGGATTTTGTAGTTGCGGAAAAGCTTGCTTACCATACTAAAACGGAAACAGTCAGTTTCAAAGAGATTACCTTTAACCAGATGGCTTTAGATCTCGGCCCAAAAACGATAGAATTATTTCAAAACCTTCTTTCTCGGGCAAAAACAGTAGTCTGGAATGGTCCTTTAGGGTATTTCGAATCGGCCCAGTTTGCTAAAGGGACTAAAGAGATTGGGCGATTTTTAGGAAAGATTAAAGCCTTGAAAGTTGCCGGTGGCGGGGAAACCTCAGAAATGATTTACAAATTCCATCTGGAACATAATTTTACCTATGTTTCCACCGGCGGCGGGGCTGCTTTAACTTTTCTGTCCGGAAAACCCATGCCCGGGCTAATCGCTTTGGAAAAGAATTATTTGGAATATAAACATAAAAAGATTATTGATTGAAAAGTTAAACGAGCTTCTAAGTGTGTTATTCCAAAATATCTCTCTACCGGCTCTGTAGAAAGTCTCGAAAAAGTCGTCTTGGCCTGTGCCTTCGCCTTTTTCTCGCTGTAGTATAAACCGAAAAAGTAGCTTAATCTTATCTTACGAAAAGTTTAGCTCAGGCACAATCTTGGCCTAGGCGGCGACTTTTTCTACAGAGCCCTCTCTGCCCATAAGTTTATATATTTGCTTTTCTTTTAAAGATTATGGCAAACAAAATATCTAATATTGAACGATATGTGGCTGTAACAGCTTATTTATTGGAGTTAGGTTATTTTATATCTTTTTTGACTAAGGGAGAGTCAGAATTCACGAAATATCATTTTAACCAAGAAAGTAAGATTATTACCCGAGTTCTATTGCCCGGACTGGTGATATTCTTTATAAGTATACTCTGGGAAAGTTCTGTATCTAAAATTCTGATCTATCTTGGAAGTTTAGTTGTAATCTTATCATTTATCCTCTCTTTGATTGGAGCTATTTACGCATTTAAAGGAGAGCTAAAAAAGGTCTTATAATTTTTCAGAAATTAAATTTATCTTTAGTCATAACCAAGCAAAAATATTCTTTTTTTAGAGGGTAAGTTTAAATATTTCTTCTTTTTCTTTCTATTCTAATGGAACTATCCCACTTCATTCATAAATTAGAGAAGTATTCGGAAAAAGCATTGGAATTCTCCTTGCGAGAGTATGACCAATTACAAAGCTTAAGGGCAGACGTGCTCAAAATAGAAAAATTCTCTCTTCAAGCCATTGATGCAGATTCACCGATTAAAGAGTACCAAAAGCATACCTTAAAGCTGGAGCGATTATCTGAACGAATAGAAAAAAAATTAAACGCTTATACTAAGAGATTGGAGAAACAAGTTTATCGCATTGGGCGGCGCCTTAATTTAGAAGATAAAGCCTATTTCCAATCATTTCTAGATCAATTGAGGGTTTGCAAGAATAAGCTAATAATAATTTTAGCAAAAGGTGGAGAACTTCACCAATTGATTAAGATGAACCCCCCTAAGTGGAATAAAATAAGAGAAAAGATTGACGAAGCGTTGGGCACAGAGACTACCCCAGGGATAATGACGATGATTTTATCCCTAAAGCAGTTACAGAGCGTTGAAAAGCGCCTGAAGAATGCCGACCTCGAAAAAGGACTTAAAAGCTATCGGGAAAGAGCCAACCGGATTTTAGCTGAAAGCGATAGCACCCCTTTCGACTCCGAGGAAATAGGTGCCTCTGAGCGCTTGCGTAAAATTAAAATGGAAAGAGAAGAACAGGCACTCATTCCAGTAAAAGAGATTATTCGTAAGATTTGTTTTCTGTTCTCCCAAAAATTAGGATTGCCAATAACAGAAAGAGATCTGCCCAATGTTAGGGTTAACCCTGCCTTAAATAGCCCGGCAGTTTATTATCCAGAAGGCCAATTCATAGAATTGAAGTCTATCCAATCATTTAATGGAGATAGTTTAGCAGAAGAGATTGCCCATTTCTTTAGAGATAAATTTCATCATGAAAAAACTGAAGAAAGAACCCACGAATTCTTCGGCTATTTAGGAAGGAGATTGTTATACGAAATACTTCCAGTAGCCGAAAAGAGAGCACTATTCCTTACTCCCCCTGTTTATGCAATCACTAAGGAAGTAATGTTGGAGGAAATGCGCCAGGCGAAGGAAAAAACATCAGAAAGTATTGAGATACGGATAAAAAAGTCTAAAGCTTACCGAGATGGAGACGAGAAAGAAGTGGAACGGCTTAGAAGAATATTACCCAAACTAGCAAACTCAGAGTATAGCGATGCCCTTTCGCACCTAACCCACTTTTTGGGTTATTATTATGCTGCACGTGTAGATTTAAGCAAAATTAAAGACTTTAGGAAACTGTTTACTATGCCTGATTCCGAAGTTCGGAGAAGGTTCTTTAGGGAAGATCAGGATTACTCTAGGCAGTAATGTTTCCGATCCTTTCTTTCATAAGTAATTTTGTATAGAGAACTTTGAAAAATAGTAATTTTCATCATTTTGGTATAATCTTTAAATGGAAATTACGACCATTTCAAATTCTCTTAGAGGATTGGGATATAAATTATTGGATTATTCAAAGTCCTCTATAAATTAATATACTTTTTACAGACTTTACCAGAAAGAAGTTAAAGATAAGGTATTAAAAAATAGACCCCTAAAAGTAGAGATCAGGAAAGAAACATCTTAAACCTTCACCATCATCTCTTTTCCTAAGGCGATCTTGACCAGATTCTGGAACAGATCTAATTCTCCTTTCAGAGAAACGTCTGTTTTTCTCAATTCTTCTTCTACGGAATTTACCTCTTCCTCCATCTTATCAAATTGTTTGGAGAAATGATCTAATCTATACTTCGCCTCTTCTAATTTAAAAGATAGGTCTCGGGTAACCGTGGGCGGAATTTCCGATTTTTTGATCTCAGTTTTCAGACGTTGATATTCCCGATGAAGTTTAGACAATTCTTCCTGTTGATGAAAAGCAGACAAGAAACTTTCTACCGAAGCAGCATTCAGTAAGATTTTATTTTCATCCAGACTTTGTTTCAGGCTCTTGATTAAACTTAAGATGGCCATTCCTTCATCAGTATAAAAAGTATCTGTGGACCTTTCCAGATAATCTTTGACTAATTTATTTCCTGGATAGACTTCTTGGAATTGCTTTAAGGCCGGCTTGATCTTGGTGATCCAAGCATTGATCTGATTATTTAACTCTTCCATCTCTCGGGAATGCAGCTGTTTTTTAGTGGCAACATTTCTGAGCAGGGAAAAACCAGAATTATCCTGTAATAACACTAACTCTCTCTCTTTCTCCATCTTTCGGTCTTCGACAATTTTTAATTTCTCTCTTTTCATGGCTAAAGATTCGGTTAAGATCTTAATCTTCTCTCGTAATTCATCTAAACGGAAAGCTTTTCTTCTGATATTTTCCATCTTGCTGTATCCGCTGGAGATGATCCTATCTTCAAACTCATCTTTTAATCTTCTGGTATCCACAATCTCTTTCAGCAAGGGATTAATATCTGTCTCTTTCTCTTCTTTAGACAAGATAAAAGAATAATTGTAAGAAAAAGTGCTTGCCTCCAGAGCTTTCTGCAATTCTTCTAGAGCTAGGTCTAACCTGGAATTTAATTCCAATAAATCTTTGATTAAAACTTTATCCGAAAAAGTTAATAATTCTAAAAATCTTCTGGTATTCCTAAAAAGTCTGGAGATATCTTCAGTATTGGTAGAACCTAATCCTAGCTGGACAATTTTCTGGTCCCATTCATCTAGTTTGCATTCTAAAGCCCAACGTTTATCTTTAAGAGAATTAACATAATTGATCTGGGCCTCTTCCAGCTGGAATTGATAGACAATATCTTCAGTCCTGATTTTAATCCAGTCCTGAAGGTCATTGATATGAACTTCCACTACTCTGTTTTTATTTTCCCGTTCAGTTAATCCTAATTTATCAAAGACATTTAAGATCCAGCTCATCTCTATCTTGCTCCTCTTTTCTATTAATGTATACTGCCCAGACCCAGGCTATACTATTAATAGTAATCTAACACCAATAGAAAAGAGTCTATATAAGAATTTCTATACGGGAAAATAAGCATTTTAAGTACAGTCTGATGCTTACCATTCTTTTCACTCCACCGGGAGCATATTCTCCATCCCCGATAGATCTGGAAGCACTAAACTTTCTGAAGGTAAAATATAAGTCTGGCCTGGTTTGGCTAATTTTGCCTCTACCTTCTTTTTGCCTAACTTTTCTGCAATTCTTCCTGCCTCCTCTTCCATTCTTGATTCTAATCTAGACAAATAATTATCTGTAGATTCCGGAGCAAAATGAGTGCCTACAATTCTCTGAACCTCAGCGAGAGTAGCCAATCTGAGTCCAGTTTTATAATCGCTATGACCCCAACCTTTTTTGAAAGATACTGCTTCCTCTTCTGGACTAAGCTGGTCTGCTTGATTTGCTGAATCTGCTGAATAAGCTAAATCACCCGAATCTTCTGCTCTTTCCGGCTCGTAGTGCATATCTGCAATCACTAAATCCGCTCCTGCCCAGAATTCAGCCACTTTATCATCTAGCCAGTTATGTTCCGGTTCATAATCTGTAGAGAAGACAAAAGTAGTCATCTTTCCTTCCCCGAAACGTTCCCGAAAACGATAGCCGACACTGCCTCCCGAAGGATGATTCTGGAGTAAGGTATCAATGCATAATTCCCCATCATCGTAAATCTCCTCACCCGGCTGAAACTCGTAGATATCCTTTATTCCTTCTAAAGCGCTAAATGGAACTGGAAAGTTCACCCGCTCATGTTGATTTTCAAGAGCTGTTCTTACACTTATCCCATTAGCTTTTCCATAAACAGTAATTCTTCGTTGAGGATCATAAGTTGGTTTAAAGAAAGGCAATCCTTGGATATGATCCCAATGCAAATGAGTCAATAAAAGATATAATTCTTTATCACCAACGGAATTTAATCTGCGGATGCCGTTTCCTGCGTCCAGTATAAACGTTTTCCCGCTGTCTGCAGAGACAGAAACACAGCTGGTCTCTCCGCCGTAAGTTAAATATTGGGGCCCTGAAACCGGTATTGAACCCCGAGTGCCGAAGATAGTTATTCTCATGGTTCTCCCTCCATTCCCTTCAGGAACAAATGACTAATATCTTGCTACTATTTAATACCAAATGGCTGTATTTTAGTGATAAATCGTAAAGATTAAATAGTAATTGCTCTTTATTACTTTCATGAGAGTTTTGACTCCTTCCCGGCAATTGCTTAAGCTTGATGCTAACGACTGGAAAATTCTTTCTGAAATCAAAGATAATGCCCGTCAGCCGTTAACTAAAATTGCAGAAAAAGTCCATCTTTCCAGGTCGGCTGTTGAGTACAGGCTGAAACAGATGCATCAAGAGCAATTAATTACTGGATATCGAACTTTAATCAATATTCATAAATTAGGATATAAGTCTTACCATGTATTTTTGGATGCGCATACCCCCCATGAAGAAAAAGAGCTGCTGGCCAGAGCCATTAATGCTGATTATGTTAATGCTTTAATTCTCTACAGCGGAAGATACAATTTAGAGATTTCTATCCTGGCCAAAGATGAGCTAGACTTTCTGGAGAAATATGCTCAATTAGTAGATAAGATCCACTTCCGCAAGGATTTATATCTAATTTTATTGGAGACAATCTCAGCAAGAGTCCTTCCTGATAAATATATCCAAAAAGGCCAGCCTAAAGAAAAATCTTTTCTTACTCTAAAAAAGAAGAATAATTCCTCTAAACTGGATTTGGTAGATGTAAAACTGCTTTATTCCATCTCCAAAGAGGCGATTAAAACCTATCTTTCTTTAGCCAAAGAGCTAAACGTATCTAAAGATGCCTTGAAATACCGCTTAAAGAAATTAGAAGAGAATGGGACCATTCTAGAATATCGGCCGGCAATTAATTATTCCGCCCTGGGATTATCCATCAATGCGGTATTAATCAACTTAAGCCAGGATACTGAAAAAATAAAGCAGTTTGAAAATTTTTTGAAAAATGAGCCATCAGTTTTATGGTCAGCACGAACTTTCGGATATTATGATTATCTTCTTTATGTCATCAGCCAGGGGTTGGACGAGTTTCATCAGACCATTAATAATCTTAAAAAACAGTTCGCGGAATTGATTAAGAATTATGAGGTGCTCTTCGCTTATGAAGAAGTAAAGTATGAATTCATCTCTAAAGGTATGGTGGAAGAATTGAGTAGGAAGTTAAAATGAAATATGTGAAAAACATCTTAAACAGATAAGGTTACAATAACCTTATATACCACTAATTCTGTTTAGAATATTATGAACCGAAAATCTGTCTCATTAATAATCTGATTTATATTTATACTTACTTTTCTCATCTTTGGTTGTTCAAATAAACTTGAGGTTAATTGTGATAATCTTAACGGAACAGATTGCTTGATATATCAAAATTCCTGTGAACTATGTCCAGAGAAAATAGTTTCTAGTTATGTCGGCTGTCATACCCTAGACTTTTGCAATAAAATTCCAATTCAGTAATGCACTTTTAAGAAAAAATCACTTTCCCGCCACGATCTCCAGCACATCCAAATTCTTCAACAGGTACTCTTTACCCACCGCTCTTTTGGTGCGCACATCTTTAGCGCAGATAAAATTCTTGCCAAAATCAGTATGCAATTTATAGGCGAAGTCCAAGGCCGTGGATTTAGGAGGCATTAGGAAACAGTCAGGAAGGCATCTTCCTTCCGAATCTTCCAGTTTAGATACCCCTCCGGGAAAGATAGCTAAATAACCTAATAACTCAAAAACCGCTTTATCCAATACTTGCTGCACTCCCGTACTCCCAAATTGCTCCAAGATATTTTGCTGGATAAATTTCAGGGCATTTTTCTGTTTCTCAGATAATCTTTTCTCATCTAAAATCTTAAACTGATTCTCTCCAGGAATATATTCAATTAATCCTGCTTTGGCCGCTTCCCGTAAAGCCAGTTCAGACTCCGCAGAACAGCCGATAAATATCCGGTCTGAAAATTCTTTTTTAATTCTGACTAAATTTTCTTTCGCTCCTTTTACATCAATTTTATTAGCAGCAATAAGCATGGGCTTGGTTTTCTTACGTAACACCAGAGCTAATCTCTCTAAATCTTTCTCTGTCCAGGAAGCAGGCTTATCTTTATCTAAGTTCAGCTCTTTGATGGTATCTTCCATCATCTTTTCAGTAACTTTCAATCCGGAAAGCTGCTGAGCCAGAGCAATTTTAATCTCTTTCTTTTCCTGCTGGACTGTTCTGGCAAACCTCTCCCAGCCTTTCTTTAAGATTCCTAAATACCATAGATCCAGCTCTACTTCTAAGAATTTAACATCATTGGCTGGATCGTAACCACCGGAAGCGATTGGCTCTCCTTTCTCGTTGGTAGTCCCGCCCATATCTACCACATGGATTAAAACATCAGCCTGACGCAAATCATCTAAGAACTGATTGCCCATGCCCTTACCCTCATGCGCCCCAGGCACTAAACCGGCTACATCAATCATTTGCATGGGAACAAAACGGAACTCTTTAAGCACATAACCTAAACGCGGATTAGACACTTTATTGAAATCTTTGGCTGGATCTTTAACCTTAACGTAACCTACTCCGGTGTTCGGTTTGATGGTTGCGAAGGGATAATTAGCGATCTCTACTTCCGCCAGCGTAGCTGCTTTGAAGAAAGTTGATTTTCCTACGTTGGCTTTACCTACGATTCCTACAATCATATTTAGGCTAAATTCATCAGTTATTTTTATTCTTTGTTATTGAAAACAACGATTTTTAAAGAAATAAATATAAACCCTAAAGTAATTAACTTTAAAATCTGAATTTTCCACCAGTGTTGCACATGTGGCATAAGCTCCAGCGAGATTACATCACGTGGAAAATTCAGGGTCTGAGGAAACCGCGGTTTCCGATTGACGAAAGTTCAAAAGATAACCAAAAAATGGACCAACTTCACAAGCTCCGCAAATTGTACCGCCTGAAGAACATCGAAAGGGCCAATTCTGTCCTCAGCAGAAAAGAAAGTTCTGCCGAACATACCTGGAGCTGCCTGCTCCTGGCAGACTATTTTCTTAGCCAGGTTAAAAATAGCCAAATTAAAGCAAGTAAAGATAAAAGTAATCAAGATAAAGATCAGACTAAAGATAAAAAGCTGGACCGCTTGAAAATCTATGAATTATTGCTTTATCATGACCTCATCGAGATTGAAGCTGGTGATATTCCCATCCATCACGTAGAAGAAAGAAAGCATAAGCAAGAAAAAGAACAGAAAGCTTTTGCTAGTATGAAAAAGCAGTTTCCTGAAGTTCTTAAAGAAAAGTTTTCTCACTTATTTCAGGAATTTGAAGAGCAAAAAACTCCTGAAGCTAAATTCGCCCGGGCAGTGGACCGGATTGATGCCTTGATTCATGAACTGGACTACAAAAAAGATTGGAAGGGCTGGAACGAAGCCAAAGTCCGTCAGTTTTACCAGGAAGAGATCAAAGACGTTCCCATAATCAAAGCTGCTTTTGAGCAGATTTTAAGCTACGCCCGAGAGCAAGGTTACTTCAATCTTTAGCTCCATACCTCAAAAAATAGCGGTAACTTTTTAAATAGAGGGTATTTATTTAAGCTCAGTTGCAAAAGAATAAGATTTCTTTTGTTAGTATAGTGAACGTGAGATATTATCGAACGTGAACTATATTAGAAATTGCTTGAATAATGTTTGGAAATTAAGCAATTTCTCTATATTGGAGGATATATAAAATGAGAAATTTCGACCGATCTGGTCCAAGACCACAAAGTTTCGGGCCAAGAGAAATGCATAATGCAGTTTGTTCAGAATGTGGACAAGAGTGCCAAGTGCCTTTCAAACCCACCGAAGGGAAGCCAGTTTTTTGTAAAGAATGTTACTCTAAAAGAAAAAGATTCTAATTTTCTTTGAGTTATACTTCATACTTAAACTATAACCATTTTTTTAATTTTTTATTTGATTTTTTATGAATGAATTTTGACTTGTTCTTAAAGCACAAAAAATCAGTTCTTAGGAATTCCGATATCTACCACTACAATTCTATCTTTAAATTTCTCCAACCCTTTTTTCAGCTCATGGAAACAAACGATCAGATCTGCCTGGCAACATTTATCTTCCGCCTCGCCAGTATCCGGATCCAATCCCGAAGGCAAATCTACCGCTACTTTTATCCCCGGGATAAAATTAAACAGATCGATTCCTGAGCTAAATGGTTCTCGAGCCTTTCCTTTTATTCCCATTCCTAAGATAGCATCAATTAAAATGTAATCAATCCCCTTCTGAAATTTAAATTTAATCAGATCTTCTTTGCTTCCAATCTTGATCACGGGCAGAGCAAGTCTAATCTTATTGTAATTTAACTCTGCCTCCTCGCTGAGCTTATCTTTATCCCCGAAAAATAAGACTAAAGTTCGAGCTTCTTTCCCAAAATAGCGGGCCGCCACAAAACCATCTCCCCCATTATTGCCCTGACCGCAGAAAACCACTATCTGTTTACCAACTAGATCATATTTCTCTCTCACGGTCTCAAATACCGCCTTGCCTGCATTTTCCATTAATTCTTCAATAGAAATGCCTTGCTGGGTTGCCCAATGTTCCAGTTCTTTCATTTCTTTTGCGCTGATCATCTTCTAACTTAATAAAAGCGAAAGAAGTTTTATAAATATTCTGCAATTAAAAGATCTAAAAAGGAGAAAAGATGAAAAATTATCTCAAAAAGTATGAGAAGATTGATTTAAAATACAATCTGAAAACGCTTTGGGGTTTCGTCAAGAAATATCGCTGGTCTTTTTATGGATTGATTTTCTTGATGCTATTAAACGAGATTTTTGCTTTTTTAGACAATTTTGCTTTTAAGTACTTAGTAGATAAGGGCACCTTGTTCAGCCAGGGGAATCTTTCTCCAGAAACTCTCTGGGAAATCTTATTGATCATTGTTTTCTTATTCATTCTGCTTAAGATCATCAGTGCTCTTTTCTGGTTCATCACCTTAAGGGTAGTCAACCTGATGGAAGCAAAAGTAATGAACGATATCGAAAAGAAATCGTTTTGGCATATTCTAACTTTATCCTACCGTTTCCACCTCAATAAGCGTACCGGATCTTTGATCTCCCAGTTTACCAGAGGGGTGAATAAGGTAGAAGCTTTTGGAGACGCCATCATCTTCAACTTTATCCCTGTATTCTTTCGTATCTTGCTTTCAGTAGGAGTAATCTTCTATTTTGATATTGCTACATCTTTAGTAGTATTGATCACCTGTGTACTCTTCGCTATGGTGGGAATTTACTTTACCAACCTGCAAAAAGTACCTCAAAATATAGCTAATTACCATGAAGATAACCTAAAACAGAACCTTAGCGATGTTTTTCAAAATATCGAGACCGTGAAATATTTCGCTAAAGAGAAAGACACTTATCATTATTTTAGTACCCTCTCAGAAAAATTAAAAGTCGCCAGAAATAAGTTCTGGAATTATTTTTCCTGGCTCTCTGCAATAGACACTTTGGTTTTAGGGTTGGGCATCGCAGCTATCTTTTATTTCAGTTTTACCGGCTTGATGCAGGGAAGAATCAGTTTAGGCAGCATTACTTTAATTTACGCTGCAGTTTGGAGATTAATCCCCATGCTCTTTAATTTAATGCATGGCTATCGCCAATTCATCCGTAGCAGCGTGGATGTAGATGCTTTATTTCAGATGTTCAAAGAAGAGAATGAAGTAATAGATTTACCTGAAGCAAAAAAGCTTCAGGTTGCTCAGGGAAAGATTGAATTCAAGAATGTTTCTTTCGCTTATCCAGCCAGCGGAAGGGATAACCGAACCGTAATCAAAAATTTTAGTCATATTCTTAAGCCCAATACCAAAGTCGCTTTAGTTGGTCCCTCTGGTGGGGGAAAGACCACGGTCATCAAACTGCTCTACCGTCTCTTTGATCTTCCGGAAGGACAAATCTTAATTGATGAACAAGATATCCATCAAGTCGCCCAGGAATCATTGCGCAATTCCATCAGTGTAGTTCCTCAAGAGCCGATTTTGTTTGATAATACTCTATGGTTTAATATTGCCTATGCTAACCCCCGTGCAGGCAAAAGAAAGGTTTGGCAGGCCATCAGGTTCGCTCAGCTGGATAAATTTATTGCCCAGCTACCTAAAAAAGAAAAGACTATTGTCGGAGAGAGGGGGGTAAAATTATCCGGAGGAGAAAAACAAAGAGTCAGTATTGCCCGAGCCATCCTTGCCGACAAAAAAATCCTGGTTTTAGACGAAGCTACCTCTGCTCTAGATTCAGAGACAGAAAAAGAGATTCAAGCTTGCCTAGAAAAGTTGATGAAAAATAGGACTACTATCATGATTGCCCATAGACTATCTACGATTATGAAAGCCGATGAGATTATTGTCCTAGATCAAGGGCGGATTGTTGAGATAGGCACCCATGATCAGCTCGCTAATAAGCAGGGCGGGCTATACCAAAGATTATGGGGGTTGCAAAGAGGAGGAAGATTGTAACGAAAACTTGCCTGCTCCTGCCTAGGGTCACTAACGTTCTCAAGTTCTCTGACGAGAACTATCCGCGGGCTAAAGCCGGTGGCTTTACGGCACTCGCTTACACGGGCAAGTCCCTAAAAAATTGGAAATTTTTGGGGCACAGAAAATCTTTGATTTTCTTGTGTTTCGGAACAGAAATTTAGCGCCCTAAAAGGTGGGGCTTTATACCCCGCTAAATTTCTGTAAAAGAATAAAGAAAATTAATTTATAAAAAATAATAAACCCCGAGACTGACTATCAGCCCAATCAAAGCTCCCACCAATACCTGTAAAGGAGTATGCCCCATGGCAAAATGAGTTTCAGTCTTCATCTTTAATCGTTTTATGATCAGATTAATCACCGAGCCTTCCTCACCCGCAGTTCTTCTCACTCCAAAAGCATCCCGAAGCACAATCATCGCTAATACTAAGCTTATGGCAAAGGAAGTATTTAACCCTTCTTCTAGGTAAACGCTGCTAGCCAAAGAAATCACAAAAGCAGAATGTGAGCTGGGCATTCCCCCGGTAACCACCAAATCTCTCCAGGATAAAGTTTTATGCTTAAACCAGAGCCAAATTAATTTAATTGCCTGAGCACCAAATCCTGCAAAAAGCAAGGAAAGAATAATCTTGTTCATCTTATCATCCCTCTTTTATTATTAAATCATTATTAAATTACTATTAACGTAAAATCTTAAGGTTTATATAGTTTACTTTATTTATCCACCTAGAATGAAACAGAAACATCGCGGTTATAGTTATCTGGTTTTAGTAATACTAATCCTGGCAGTAATTGCAGTAATTTATTACCTACCTGATTTAAAACAATTTTCATCTACAACTTTCATTAGAGAATATCTGGTCGGATTTGGCTTTATCGGCTATTTAGTTTTTATTCTCTTATTATTCTTAGCTATTGTCTTACCCATACCGGGTACAGTAGTGGTTCTTGCCGGAGGTTATCTCTATGGGATTTGGCTGGGAAGCTTTCTGGCTTTAATAGGGGTTATTATCGCTTCAATCTTTTCTTTCTGGTTAGTGCGTTATTCTGGCGAACCGTTACTAGAAAAATTTGTGGATGCTCATCATATTAAACATTTCCAACACCTTTTCAAAAAACGAGGAGAGAGTTTAGCTTTGATTTCTTATCTCGTCCCCATCTTTCCCAGCGATAGTGTTAGTTTTCTGATGGGTTTGACTAAGATTTCATATCACCGGTTCTTGGCCCTGGTCATCATTGGTCATATCCCCAGATTATTGATGGTCAATTATATCGGTGAAGATCTCTATTTGGGAATAACCTGGAAAACCGCAATATTATTAGCAATCTCTGGAATCTTAGGAGTAATCGCCCTTTTCAGAGAGCCGATCAAGAAATTCTTGTTTAAAGAATTGAAAGAGCTGGAAGGTGAGGCAGAAAAGGGAGTAAAAGAAGTTGAGATCGGGGCAGAAGTATTGGAAGAAGATATGGGAATAAAGAAAAAAAAGAGAAAGAATAAACCTAAAAAGTAAATAACTATTGTAGTAAACATTTAAGATAATCTATAGAAGAATTTGGTGGAAATTATTGAATTATTCAAAGTCCTCTTTAGGCTTAGATTCTACCACTAAACTCCAGGAATCTAATCTTCGATGATCAGATTTAAATGGGTATAAAAAATTGGTGTAGGTATGCTCTTGGATATAAAATCCATTTTTACCCAATAACTGGTCTAAATCTTGATAGTTAAGTTTAACCACATGGGGATTTTCAAAACGCAATCTTAGATAGTTATATAATAGTTGAATAAGGGTACAATCTCCTCGGATACGCTCTTGAGGTATGGCGATGATCAAAGTTCCGTCTCTCTTCATTAATCGCTTTAAACTCATTAAGAAAGTATTTCTATCTTTAATGTGTTCCAGTACATGAGATAAGATAATCACATCAAATCTTTCTTGATCAAAAAATTCACTATTAATCTCAAAAAAAGTAAAAGAAGGATATTTTTTTCTGGCATAATTTAGTGCGTAGGGATTAATATCCGCTCCGCAAAGATCAAAATTCTTTAAAGGGTACTTTTGATGAATAATATTAAGGAAATAACCGGAATTGCATCCATAATCTAAAATTCTGACTTTTTCTTTATTATTTAACAAATAATTAATATGGTCTAATTCAGTTTTCCTATAATGTAATATCGTCCTAGCCAGAAGTCCGGTTGTCCTCGTAATCAAAGTATAAGATTGGCCATATTTCATCTTCTTTCAACCGCTAGAGGTTTTATCTCCGATAAGCAAGCAAATATGAGTATTATAACTGTGATTTCTGTAACCAAAAATCTTCGATTTAATCCCTTTTTTTTAAACATAAACCCTAAAATTTACTTTGATTTTATAAATTTAATGAACTTTATTAAAAAGAACATTCTGGTTAACCGACTATTTAGATTACTAATAAAACATCATAAAAACTTTAACAAGTGCTTAGTTTTCTGGTGTCCTTTAAGCATCTCTTTCTCCGGTTCCTGGTGATGAGAATGGAAATGGTGCAAGAAATGACTGCCCATTATTTTTTTCTTGAAATAATCCCATTCCAACAATCCCCGATCTTTCCACATCCGTTCTACTTGCTTAGAAGGAGCTTTCTCTTCTTCACGGATAAATTTTCCTACCGCATGCACTGCATCTTCCATCAGTTTCTCTTCTTTTCCGATAACCATTGATTTTTTCTTTTTGATCTGATCTAAGAATTCTTCTACTGTCTCTGCTTTACAGATAGTCAAAGCCGTACCCAATTCTGCCAGGCAATGGCCATCAGAACCCCCAGTAAAACTTTTACCAATTGACTTAGCCCAGCGGATAGCTTTAGTATTCATCTCTCCAACACAACAGCCATTGATCACTTCCACTGCCTGAATCTTTTTTAATAAATCTGCTCTGGGATTGAACTTCTTTATTCCAATCAACCCCGGACCAAAAGGATGAGGAGCAGTAATCAAGCAATGATATTTGCTAGCCTGGTCAATAATCTCTTCATGATTAAGTTTGATAAACCAAGCACTTTCTTTTACTAATGGTTCCATCACTTGTTCATAAAATGACTTTAATTCCCTATCTTTATAAAAATGTAAAAGAACATGCGCACCATTATGACAGGTAACCTCTAAACCCGGAATAGTAAAAACCGAGCCGCAGCTTAATCTCTTGGCCAAATCTGCTCCCCTCCAATGATTATGGTCAGTTACGGCCACACCAATTGAATCTTCTCTACATTTTGTCAATACTGATTTTATCCCCGCTAAACCATCTATACTGAACCTAGTATGATAATGCATATCTACCGCTTGATAACCCTCTTTTTTAAGCAGAGCGAGCACTGGCCCTTTCAGAACATCGACCTCTTTAAAGTATACCTGGCTCATTTATCTTTCACCTTATCTTAAGTAAGAAGAATAAGTTTATAAAGATTATTCATTTAACTTAAAATATTAAAAACTAAAAAAAGAGGACTTTCATTGAAGATGAAACCGTTTTTTGAAGGAAAGGTGTTAGATATTGCCCATAGAGGAGCAAGTAGTATCGCTCCTGAAAACACAAAAGAATCTTTCTTAGAGGCAATTAAAGCCGGAGCAGATGTAATTGAGTTAGATATCCATTTGACTAAAGATAAAAGAGTGGTAGTCATTCACGATTTTACGATCAATAGAACTTCAGATGGAAAGGGCAGAGTCTCTGCAATGACCTTAGATGAGTTACGCAAATATGATTTTGGGGTTGGGGTCGAACATCAGAAAATTCAAACCTTAGCCTCTGCTCTGGCCTCAATCTTTGAACATTCTAACCGTTGCTATATTCTGGTTGAACCTAAGTATAGTATCAAAGGCTATGAACAATTAGTAATCGACGAAATCAACCGTTCAAAACATAAAGAAAGAATTTGGGTCCATTCTACCTACAAATCTATTCTGGAAAATATTCGGAAGATAGATCCCTCCATCAGATTGGGATACATCCTTGTTTTTTCCTGGTTCCATCGAATTTCTTTTCCCTACTATAAGCGCTGGATAAAAAAATATAATCTCTCTTTTTTCTCTGTAAGTAATATTTATCCCAATAGTTTTTTTACTCCTGATTTTGTTAAAGAACTGAAGAGATGCGGAGTTGATGTTTATATCTGGACGGTAAATGATTTAGTCTCCGCACATTTAGCTTTGGTCAGCGGAGTTAAAGGATTAATTACAAATTATCCAGGCATACTTAAATCTATTTTAAAGAGATACGGGGGGAAAAAATAAATAATCCCCCGAATAGTTTCAAAATAGGGTTGAAAACCATCTTAATCATTATCCTGAGACCATATGAACCAAAAATTTATTTTAGCCCTTGATCTAGGAACTACCGGTAATCGTGCAATTATCTTTAATCATAAGCAGCAGATTGTCGCAAAGGCTTATCAAGAATTTAAACAATATTATCCTCAAGAAGGCTGGGTGGAACACGATCCGATAGAGATTTGGGAAACCACCTTGCAGGTAATAAAAAAAGCTATTTCTGAAGCTAAGATTTCGCCAAAAGATATTCTCGCCGCAGGTATAACTAACCAGCGGGAAACCACCGTTATTTGGGACAAACATAGCGGAAAACCAGTTTATAATGCTATTGTCTGGCAGTGCCGAAGAACTGCTTCTTATTGTGAAAGTCTAGCCAAGAACAAAAAGACTGCTTTACAAATACATCAAAAGACTGGCCTACGTCTAGATGCTTATTTCTCGGCTACAAAAATAAGATGGATTTTTAAGCATGTAAAAAATTCTTTATCTAAAGCAAAAGCAGGAAAATTATTATTTGGTACCATCGACACCTGGATTCTCTGGAATCTAACCAAAGGGAAAGTACATGCTACCGATTATTCCAATGCCTCCCGAACCTTGCTGTTTAATATTAAAACGCTAAAATGGGACACCCAATTAATGAATTTATTTAAAGTTCCCCAAAATATTCTTCCTGAAGTAAAAGAGTCCAGCGGTATTTTCGGGTATATTGATCAGAGTATCCTAAATGCTTCTATTCCTATTGCTGGAATCGCTGGCGACCAGCAGTGCGCTATGTTTAGCCAAGGATGTTATCAGCCAGGGATCATCAAAAACACCTATGGAACCGGATGTTTTTTATTGATGAATGTAGGTCCAAAACCAGTTTATTCTAAAAACAAGCTTCTGACCACCATCGCCTGGGGAATAAATCATAAAGTAGAATATGCTTTGGAGGGTAGCGTATTTATGGGTGGTGCTTCCGTACAATGGCTTAGAGATGGTCTAAAGATTATTAAAAGCGCACGAGATACAGAAAAAATATCAGTAAAAAATAATGGAGGAGTTTATTTTGTCCCCGCTTTAGTTGGTTTAGGCGCACCCTATTGGGATATGAAAGCACGCGGTACAATTATTGGTTTAACCAGAGGAACAAACCAAGAGCATCTTATTCGAGCAACTCTAGAAGCTATTGCTTATCAGTCTAAAGATATGATTAAGGCCATAGAGTTAGATACCGGAACGAAATTACAAACTCTGAAAGTTGATGGGGGTGCCTGCGCCAATAACCTTCTGATGCAATTTCAGGCAGATATTCTAAATACGAAAGTTCAACGCCCAGAAATAATTGAGACTACGGCTTTAGGTGCTGCTATGCTGGCGGGATTAGCCCTCGGATTCTGGAAGAATAAAGCAGAGTTGATCCAAAAGAAGGGTATCAACAAAATATTTGTACCCCAGATGAAAAAAGAGGAACAAAAACAATTATATCATAACTGGAAGAAGGCAGTAGAAAGATCAAAAAATTGGCTGGAATAGATTATCACAGATGATAACTTTTTTATAGTAGTTCTTTTTCATCTTAAAGATGTTTACTTTAACTTTTTGGAGAGGACTTTTAAGATTACTCCGCCCCTATTGGTGGGGCAAGACCTTCTTCTTTTTTACTTTCGGAGCAGTAGCCGCTTTAGGGACTGTCCCTGACCTTTCTCAACTGATCGTAGGTTTGATTCTGATCGGCCCTATTTTTTACGGAGGATTGTATATTTTAAATGATTTAAGTGATATAAAAGTAGATAAGTTAGATCCAGAAAAGAAAAACAAAACTTTCCCCAGCGGAATGGTTTCGCCCCAAACAGGACTAGCTATAACTATAATCTTAATTTCATCTGCACTGATATTTAGTTTTAATAATTTTTTCTTCTTTCTCTGTCTTATAGCCATGCTTATAAACCAACTACTTTACAGTTTCCCCCCTTTTCGTTTAAAAAACCGGGCTTTCTTTGACGTATTGTCTACCGCTGTTCTCTCTTCTAGTTTAAAATTCTTAGCCGGATGGTTTTTTTTTACCGAATCCTCATCCATCACCATACTTCCGCTAATCGGGATCTCATTGGTCCAAACCGGATCTTATTTGATGTATAAATGGAAGTATAATCGACCGATTGATTTAGAGTTAGGTCATCATACCACCGCAGCCTTACTCTCAGAACAAACCATTAAAACTATTTCCAAAATCGCTTTAGCCTGCGGATTAGGAATTTTTGCGTTAATGTCTTTAATTCCTCTATTCTTCCCCCAATTCCGTTTTTTGGGAGCTCTCCCGCCGTTCTCAATACTTATTATTATCTTTGCCATCTTAGCTACACCTTTCTACTGGAAAAAATTTACTAACCACCCTGGTGTTTTCAAGATTCAGACTAGAATGTATAATTATTATCTTCTATTTACCTTACTTTTGCTCTTACTTTATTGGCTAAACTAGAAGCTTCTGTCTCATTTTTTCTGTTAAGAAAAGCAATACTAATCGTTTGAACAATTGCCAACCCTACTGCTAAAAATATAAATACCCAGGTAAAAAATACTACTTTTCCAGTTAATAGTCCCAGAATCATAATCCAGCCAATCCAGGCCGGAACCCAAGGTAAAGTTTTCACCTGATTTTCTTCAACAAAATGAGCTATATAATTGCCAAAAGCATCCAAAAAAACCGCTAAAATTGCCAGTTTTAGAGAAATAAAATTAGCTAAACCCAGAACGATCCAAATTAACTGCCGGCATTGGTCTGCAGTCCGATCAAAGAAATGGCCAAGTTTAGTGGTCTTATTTGTTGCTCTGGCAGTCGAGCCATCAATCGCATCAAAGAATAGATTAATGATTAAAGCCAAACCACCATAAAACAAGAATTGGTTATAAATTAAGAAAGCAGCTAAAACTAAAAAAACAAAACCGATCCCTGTAGCTAAATTAGGAGTAAATCCTAATCCTGCTGCGATAGTACCTACCTTGAATAAAAAAGGGCTTAGTTTTTTTTTAACTCTATCTAAAAACATTCTTTCTCACCTTAAATTAGGGTTAATAACACCATTTAATATTGTTTCTAAACCGATTAGATTAATCTGTAATTGATATATGATTAATATTTTTACCTTTTCTAGAAAGAAAAGCAGATTAGTTCTTAAAATCTACTATCTTTAGAAAGATAATTTTAAAGTTAAACCGCTTATCTTCTCACCGAACGCATAAACATTCTTATCGGATCCCTTTCCTTAATCCGAGCATAAACTCCTAGAACCAAAGGATTCTCAGCCGCTTTCTGGATTTCCTCTACTGAACCAACCGCTTCATAAATGGTTGGCTCTGATACTTCTCCGAAGGCCATTATTCTGGGAACTGTGATCAAGTCATACCCTTGATTTGGAGCAGCTGAGACTGGGATAGCTACCGGTCCTAACTTAGCCGCTAAATGCCTGCTTTTAGCGTACCTTCCCTCTACCAAATCCAATTTACTTCCAAAGAAAGAATCAAAATATACCTGTTCCGCACCCAAACCAGCTTTAGACAATTCCGCATGAACTTTAATTACAGCTTCAGCAGAAGTAGGATATTTCAACTCCAGACATAAAATCGGAACCACCCAGCCTTCAGAAGGGAAAAACGAATATCTTTCCAGGATTTCACTGAAATAAGCTGCTTTTCCTGCTCTTCTTTTCGCTTCAAAAACTTCTTTGGTTACCTCTCCCAGATTCTGATGGGTAAAGATTAAATTCCCATCCGGAAGCATAAACAGATCTCCTTCACAGGCAGGTACGATTCTTCTGCCATTAGTATGCTTTCCAAGAAGTAAACCTTCTTCCACTACCGCTTCTAAATTTAGATTTGGATTATTTAATGCATCATGCTGGACGATCAGAAAATCTGAATGATCAGCTAAGAAGGGGGTATATCTTTTATGTTTAGTTGGTTCTTTTGTTGGTTCTTTTTTTCCCTCATCGCATTCTAAAGTCATTCCTATTCCTCCCATTGCAGTTAAAAAGATAAATCTTCTTCGGTTCATCGGTTAATAACTACCTGACAAAATCATCTCAGACCAACTACTTTTTAAATCTTTTGCTACTTTCAAGAGAAGAATAATGTTATAAAAACACTCTTAAATCAAAAGATTCTTCAATCACTTCAGAATTCCATACCCAATCAGCCTAAACCGATCTCCTACTTTTCTAGAGATGGTAATCCGATCTCCCGGAAAAGCCGCGATAGGTTTTTTTAAAACACAAGTAGTATTTTTCTTGGAAGGGTCCATTACTACTCCTACCGTAGCTGCAGAATTAACGTTCAACATTAAGACTTCACCTTTCGCCAGGGGTTTAACTTCCACCTCTTCTTTAGTGCCCACTACCCGTTCCAAAAGATTGGTTACTAAAGAGATTTGGTAATGTACCGGAGGCAGTTTTCCCGGATGACCGACAATTGAACCGGTAAGTGTATCAGATTTAACGATAGAAGGATCTAAAGTAGTAGAGATGGCCATGCTTCCACCAGGAATAATTTCTTCTACCGGAACTCCACCCGAAAAGATCTGGATAACTTTTGTCTGTAAAGGTTTCCATATTTTCTTGTTTTTCTCTTCAGTCATAAAACCTGGAACAATTTCAAGCTCGTCTCCAACTTTAAATTTGCCTTGTTTAACCGTTCCGCCTAAAACCCCGCCTTTTAATTGTGCTGGTTTAATCCCCGGCTTATTAATATCAAAAGATCTGGCCACTAGCATTAATGGTTGAGCATTAAGATTCCTTTCTGGAGTGGGAACCTGCTCAGAAATGGTTTTGATCAAAACATCAATATTCGCATTTGCTCTGGCTGAGATTGGAATAATTGGCGCATCTTTGAAATCTGTATCAGATAAAAACTCTTTAATCTGTTTGTAATTTTCTAAAGCCTCTTCATGAGAAACCAGATCGATTTTGTTCTGAACAATAATCACTTTTTTAATTCCACTGATCTGCAAGGCGATCAAATGCTCTTTAGTCTGGGGTTGAGGACATTTCTCGTTGGCAGCTATTAATAATAAAGCCCCATCAACAATCGCTGCTCCGCTTAACATGGTGGCCATCAGAGATTCATGTCCCGGAGCATCCACTAAAGATATTTTCTTCAAAGGAATAGTCTTTTCATTGCATTTCAGACATTTTTCTTTGGTGGTGTAAAAACCGCATTTTGGGCATTTATAAAAAACTACATCGGCATAACCTAGACGGATGGTAATCCCTCTTTTCAGCTCTTCAGAATGGGTATCGGTCCATTTTCCGGAGAGTCTTTCCGTCAGGGTAGTTTTACCATGATCAACATGACCAACTAAAGCCAGATTTAATTCTGGCTGGATAGCTAATTTCTTAACCTTTTCAATAATTTCTATCTTATTTTTTTCAGTTGCTTCAATTTTTGCTCTTTCCAGAAGCTTTTCAGATGGAACGGTCTTCTCTGCAGCTAATTCCGGTAATTCTTTTGATACTTTAGGTTCAGTTTCCGCAGCTTTTTTCTTAGCCATTATAATTTACTAAAAAAGAAGTGTATTTATAAAGGTTTAGGGTTTCTTAATCGACTGATGTTTAGATGAGCCAAAAGAAACTCAGACCGAAATTTCCAAGCCTAGAATCAGATATCATCCTGGCTCCCATGGCTAAGATTACTGACCCTGCCTTTCGTAGCTTATGTAAAGAATACGGTTGCGGTTTGACTGTAACTGAAATGATTTCTGCTAATGATTTAGCTAGGAAAGATAAACTGGCAATGAAAGAATTAGAACAACTGAAATCTGAATCCAAACCCAGATGCGTTCAATTGTATGGCCGGAATATAGACAATTTCATTACCGCTACAAAAATGGTGCAAGGTTATGCAGAAGTTCTTGACTTAAATTTTGGCTGCCCTTATTATAAAATCATTGCCCAAGGTTTGGGCTGTGCCTTGATGGAACTTCCCGGAAAGATTAGGCAGATTGTTCAAAATGTAGTCGCAAATTCAAAAATACCCGTAACCTGCAAGATTCGCTTGGGGATGGATGCTAAAAATATTACCGTTTTAGAAGTAGCTAAGAAAGGTGAAGAATCTGGTGCAGTTATGATTACAGTCCATGCCCGCACCCAGAAACAAGAATATTCCGGAAAAGCAGATTGGAGTTGGATCAAGAAGGTTAAAGACACAGTCCAAATTCCAGTCTGCGGTAATGGAGATGTAAGAACTGTCGAAGATTATGTCAGATTGAAAAAAGAAACCGGCTGCGATTATGTCATGATTGGTCGAGGAGCGATCGGCAATCCATTTATTTTCAAACAGATAAATGAGTTCAATAAAACGGGAAAATATAAGATTCCTACCTCTGAAGAAAGAATCAAAGCTTTAAGAGAATATCTGGTTCTGGCAGAGAAGTTCGAAATAGAATTTGAACAGGTCAAGAAACAGGCGATGTATTTCTTAGAACGAACTCTGCCGGATAAGCTGTTTAAAGCAGAGTTGGAAAAAGTTAAGAATAAGAAAGAGATGGGAATTCTACTAAACTCTTTTCTCTAATGAATCTTTGTTGCTAACTGCATCTTCCGACGACTCTACCCCGAGGACGCGGCCGTAGTTGTAGAAGTAGTAGACGCCGCCAAGGCTATTGTTGACGTAGTTGCCGCCAAGAACCAGCCAGCGCCCCTTCGCAACATTGTCTAAATCATTAACAATTCTAAGATGTATTTTACTTCCGATTCTCTTGCCAAAAGCATCTAAATATGATTCAGCACGCTCTTTCCCACCCAAGAAGGGAATCATCATTGGGTGAGCTAATGCTGTACTAACTTCAATATCACCATATTGGGAATTCATCAATTCTTGGTGGTCTCTGACAAAAACTGTCTTTTCGTCTTCCAAACCAAGCAATTTTAGGAATTCATCCTGAGGCATGAGCCCTGCACCATTACTCAATCCATTCTGATAAACTTTTTTGAGATTTTCTAAGTTTGAAAAGTAATTCGAGCCATGATCATAAACAACCACGGCTTTACCGGCTCTGTTTCTGCCGGTAACTATAATACTCGGTTGAGTGAAATCATTCTGCCACAGATAATCATTGCAATTAGGAGTAATCTTGGCATCAACCAGTTCTGGTATGAACCAAGGCTGAGCTTTTGCATCAACACATTCAGTATAAGCTTTAAGAATGCCGTCTATTTCAAGTCTTTCAAAGACTTGAACATCTTGATTTCTGACAATCGGGGTGGTTATGGTTTGCATTTTAGTTTTACCTTTTTGGTTTTTATGATTTTTTTTATTATCTTTAAACAGGTTTAATGGAGGTTAAAAATTGGGCCTGTTTATAAACGTTTTGATGTTTGTTACTATGAAATGGTCTCTTTTTGAGTAGTTTCGGGGAAAATTTTAAATATCCCCCCGATTACACCAGACCATGGTCAACCAAACTATTAACTCTCTCAAAAAAATAATTGTACCCATCCTTAAGAAGAATGATGTAGTTAAAGCAGGAATTTTTGGTTCTTACGCCAGAGGAGAACAGAAGAAAAGCAGTGATATAGACCTGTTGATAAAATATGGCCGGAAGAAAAAGAGTTTGTTAGACCTGGTTCATTTAAAATATGCTTTAGAAGATAAATTGAACCAAAAAGTGGATATTTTAACCTATAAATCAATAAATAATCTGTTTAAGAAAGAGATTCTGGACTCAGAGGTTAAAATATTATGAAAAGCGATTTAAAATACCTTCAGCACATTCTGGGATCGATTGACCTTATCGATAATTTTGTTTTGGGGCTGGATAAGAACAAATTTTCCAAGAATATAGAAAAACAGTTTGCAGTTATACGGGGATTAGAGATAATTGGTGAAGCGGTAAAGAATTTGTCCGAAGAAACAAAAATAAATCATCCAGAAATAGTCTGGCGAGAGATTGCCGGAACACGAGACATTTTAATTCATTCTTACTTTAGTGTGGATTTGGACTTAGTATGGGATATTATCCAGAGTGATTTGCCCAAATTAAAAACACAGATCAAAATAATCTTAAAAAAATAAGAAATAAATTAATTCTTCTTAGTCAATAACTGGTAGGCTTCCGGCGAGATCTGATCCTGCCTGATAACAACTAGACCATTGCCAACATCGTTGCCTTTGCCCAGAAGAGATTCTAAAGATGAAACGGGATTTTTCAGCGCGTCCTCCTTCGGAGGAACGATAACCGGGCTCGTCGAGTCACTTCGTTCGTGACTTTGCTGCGACAAAGCTTCGTTCGCCACCGACGACGACTCTACCCCGAGGACACGGCCGTCGTTGCTGAAGCTGTAGCTGCCGCCAAGGTCGCCGCCAAGGTTGTAGTAGATGTAGTCGCCAAGGACCAGCCAGCGCCCCCTGGGAACTTCGCTTAAATCATTAGTAATTCCTAAATACATTTTACTTCCGATTTTTTTACCGAAAACATCTAAATATTGTTCAGCACGATCTTTCCCACCCAAAAAAGGAATTATCATAGGATGGGCCAAAGCTTTGCTGACTTTAATATCGCCACGAGCAGAATTCATCAATTCTTGGTGGTCTCTGACAAAAATCGTCTTTTCATCATTCAAACCAAGCAATTTCAAAAATTCTTCCTGAAGCATGAGCCCTGCACCATTACTCAATCCATTCTGGTAAACTTTTTTGAGATTTTCTAAGTCTGAAAAGTAATTCGAGCCATGGCTATAAACGACCACGGCTTTTCCGGCTCTGTTTCTGCCGGTAACTATGATACTCGGTTGAGTGAAACCATTCTGCCACAAATAATCATTGCAATTAGGAGTAATCTTGGCATCAACCAGTTCTGGTATGAACCATGGCTGGCATTTTGCATCAACACATTCAGTATAAGCTTTAAGAATACCGTCTGTTTCAAGTCTTTCAAAGACCTGAAGGTCTTGGTTTCTGACGCTGACAATCGGGGTGGTTATGGTTTGCATTTTTGGGTTCACCTTTTTGAGTTTTGTAAATTAATTTTTAAATTTGTTTAATAAAAGATTAAAAAGAGGGTGGATTTATAAATGTTTTGGTTGTTTTACTACCCGATAGTAAATATCAATTCAGGGAGCAGATAACAACCTAAAAAGAGGTATCCGGTTACCTAATTGTCGGTAAAGCTTAAATATCAGTTCTGTTTCAAACAAGATAATGATTACCAAAGAACAAATCAAAATTTTAGGTGTCTTCAACAAAGACCTCTTCACTAGTTTTACTTTCCGCCAGATTAAGGAGCAAAGCCAGCAGAAATCAAATAATGTCGTCCAGATAGCCCTAAAAGAATTCCAGAAACAAGATTTAGTAACTATAAAGAAAATTGGGAATGTTAAAACATACAACTTAAATTTAGACAACAATCTCACTTTATCTTATCTTAATCTGATCAATGAATTAGAAATCCGCCGTAAAATATTTCCCAAAGAGATCTTAGCCGAGATTAAAAAAAAGATCGAGAAGAAAAGCGAGTTCTTTATTTTAATTGTTTTTGGAAGCTATGCTAAAAATAAAGCTACAGAAAAATCTGATTTAGATCTAGCAGTTATTATCGAATCCGAACCAACAAAAAAAGAAATAGCCCCTTTATTAGAAACAATAAAAAGAAGAGAACTCAAACCCATAGATTATCATCTCTTCACCAGAAGTGAGTTTTTAGAAATGCTTAAAGCAGATTATGAAAATATGGGCAAACAAATTTATAAAAACCATCTTATTTATTATGGTTATATCGAATTTTGCAATCTAATCCGGGGTATAAAAAATGGATGATAAATCCGAATTATATCTGCAGAGAGCAGAAAATGAACTGGTTGTTGCCCAGATGCTATTTCAAATCTCAAGTAATACTTTTCTCCAAAAAGAGCAATTTAAACTTGAAAAAGAATTTACTTTCTACAGCACCGTCATTGGTCATTCCTATTATTGTATCTTTTATTCTGCAAAAGCGATCTTAATCCAAAATGGGATTAAAACAGAAGCTCCTGAAGAACACAGAAAAACTTTAGAAGCCTTTGAGGACTTCTTAGTCAAATCTGGAAGACTAGATGTAGAATTATTGAAGATCTACAAAAAGATGGTAATTAGAGCAGAAGAACTATTAGAAATATTTTCTAGAGAAAAAGGAAAAAGAGGAGAATTCACTTACCGAAAACTACCACAGGCAAATTTAGACCCGGCCCAAGAATCTTTAGATAATGGGTTATTATTTTTTAAGAACATTAATGCAGTTTTAAGAAAGATTAACTGATTACAAAATGCCTCAACTTCCAAAACTTTCATCCGATACCATCCTCGCCCCCATGGCCGGCGTAACCGATGTAGCTTTTCGTGTGCTCTGCAGAAGGTCTGGCGCAGGATTAACTTGTACTGAAATGATTTCCGCTAATGCCCTCGCTAGAAGTAACCAAGCCACTTTAAAACTGATTAATCTGGCAGAGGAAGAGAAACCGCGAGTAATCCAGCTCTTCGGCCAGAATACTGATTGCCTGATTAAATCCGCACAATTCATAGAACAGAATAATCTTTGCGAAATCATCGACCTAAACTTCGGCTGTCCGGCAGAAAAAATCATCCGTCAAGGTGCAGGCAGTGCTTTGTTGGAACGACCAAACAAGATTAAAGAGATTATAGAGGCAGTTACTAAAGCGGTAAAGATTCCCGTAACTTGTAAATTAAGATTAGGGATCAGAACCAGTAACATTAATATCTTAAAAGTAGCTAAGATCTGTGAAGAAGCAGGCGCAAGTATGCTCACCATCCATGCCCGGACTCAGAACCAAGGTTATACCGGAACCGCGGATTGGTCTTGGATCAAGAAAGTTAAAGAAGCTGCTAAGATTCCTGTTTGCGGTAATGGTGATGTCAGAACAGTTGAAGATTATGTGCGTATGAAAAAAGAAACCGGCTGTGATTATGTCATGATTGGGAGAGGCGCGATAGGCAATCCTTATTTGTTCAAACAAATCAGCGATTATAATAAAACCGGAAAATATTCTGAGAGAACTAAATCCCAGCAGATGGAAGATTTCTTTGCCTATCTTAAATTAGCCAAAAGATATAAAGTAGATTTCCAATATATCAGATTTCAGGCTATGGCCTTTACTAAAGGGCTGCCTGACTCTGCCCAGCTAAGATTGAAGTTGAGCAAGGTAAAGAATATAAAAGAGATTGAAAGAGTGATTGTACAGAAAGATTTATAAATAGTTACTTTTAAGTAGTTACTATGTCTCAATTACTGATTATATGCGGACCATCCGGTGTTGGGAAGAACACTTTAACCGACGCAATTATAAGAGAATATCCCTATCTAAAATATTTTAGAAAAATAACTACCCGAGACAAAAGACCAGATGATCGGGATACAGAAGCTAGATTTGTAACCGGAGGAGAATATGAGGGATTGAGATTACAACACAGAATTGCTCTTCCGTATGAAATTAGAAGCAATAATTATGGGCTTCCGGTAGATTCTTTTGCCGACCTGAAAAATGGGCCGCGAATTGTTTGTCTTGGAGACTTTCAATTAATACAATCCCTTCATGATGCTTTTGATACAACTACTGTTTATGTAACTGCTCCAATTGATCTGATTATTAAAAGATTAGAAGCTAGAGAAGATACGCTTCCGCAAAGGCAAAAAAGTATTGAAGCCGTTCCAACACATCTAAAAGATTATGACAGATTTAAAAAGTTGTTTGATTATGAAATTACTAACGGGGTTGATCTTAAAGCAGCACAGGAAAAATTACTTGATATTGTTAGAGAAGAAATTTTGTCACATAGATTAATTTATAACTTTTTGATGCCTAGAAGCGAAAGTGATCAAAGGCAAGCACAAAAAGAATTAAATCAGGAAGGAAATGGTTATCAATCTTTACCAACTTTTGATAATATAAAACAAAGACTTGAAAAAGCCATGACCCCATTTTATGTTGGAAGAGGGATTCATCCATTACATTATTCATTCATGCATGGACCAATAATTCTCTCATTTTATGGTTCTAAAGATAGGGAAAGAAGTCAAGTTGCTTTCGGTTCTTTTGAATTACAAGGTCCAAAAAAGAAACTTGCTAAAACCGGAGATTTACTTAAAGAATTGTTTCCGGAATTAGAAGAATATGGGTCAAGACAAGTTAGGGTTTTAGATTAAGAATACTTCTTTACCTCCTAGTCTGAACTATTAAACCTAGCCAGAAAAATATCCTCAATAAAAACCTTTAAAAACAAACTAATCTTAATTCTATAAAAAGAGGTAAATATGACTTTATATGAGCTATTGAAGAACCATCAGAATCGCAAGCGTATCGAAGAGATAGTCCATGTCTTCTTTGAAGAAGAATTCGGCTATCTAATCTCCAAGATAAAATTACATCATCATCTGCCTTTCCATAAAAGGATTCAGGCCCGTATCGCTAGAGAAAAAGCCATTGACCATCAAGTCCGGTTAAGAAAAGCCTTCGAAAGATTAGGGCCGACTTTCGTTAAGTTAGGCCAGCTCTTATCCTTGCGCCCGGACTTAGTTCCACCAGAATTTCTTACTGAATTTGAAAAGATGCAAGATCGAGTTCCTTCCTTCCCTTTCTCGGTTGCTAAGACCATCATTGAAAGCGAACTGAAAAAACCATTAAATAAAATTTTCACTTCTTTCGACCAGAAACCGATTGCTTCTGCCTCCATGGCTCAGGTGTATAAAGCCAAGATCGGAAAAGAGATTGTAGCAGTAAAAGTCCAGCGTCCGGGGATCGAACAGATCATCAAAGAAGATATCGAAATCATGTACAAGATTGTAGAATTATTGGAGCACCATCTTCCAGATTTCAAAGAATATGCTCTAAAGAATACCGTCCATGAATTTGAGAAATGGACCATCAAAGAGCTAAATTTTGGGATAGAAGCGCATTACGCTCAGCAGATCGCCAATAATTTTAAGGGAAGCAAAATCCTAAAGATACCTAAAGTGTATTCAGGATATACTACCTCTAAAGTTTTAACTACAGAATTCTTAGATGGGATTCCTTTACACAATATAGACGAGATCAGAAAAAAGAAAATCAATTTAACCAGAGTAATCCGTAACGGATATTATGTCATTCTCAAACAGGTTTTCGTAGACGGTTTTTTCCATGCCGATCCTCATCCCGGAAATATTTTAGTTCTTAAAGACGGAAGAATTGGATTGATTGACTTTGGGATTTTAGGCCATTTCGATAAAAAGCTGAGAAGGTACGCCTTAGATTTATTTTACAGTTTTATAAATAATGAACCAGAAAAAGCTGTAGATATTATTTTACAAACTAATCCCCAGAGCGATATTGATAAAGAAGCTTTCCTTAAAGATGTTCGAGACATTTTCGAACAGCTGCATTATTCTTCCTCTAAAGATCTGTTAGTAGGAACTTTCATCAAAGAAACTTTGACTACTGCCTATAAGCATCACATTGAAATTCCTACAGATTTCGTACTTTATGGGAGAACCGTGGCCATTGTAGAAGGATTAGCTTTACGCTACCAGCCTGACTTTCCTTTTTATAGAGTAACCCGAGAAATTTTAACCGAACTGGTCACTCCCCAATTCCTGGCCAGAGAAGCTTATGACCGCACTAAATCAAAATTATCCAAGTATCAAGAGGTAATCAGCAGCTTTCCGGAGACAGCTTTAGAGATCATGGAAAAAGCTAAGAAATTCAAGATGAATATAGATATAGAAGATGCTGATGTCAAAAACATTACTTCTGAGCTGGAACGTTCCTCAGGGAACCTTTCTTTAGGCTTTATCATTGCTGCTTTGATCGTCTCCTCTGGTCTGATGATGTTGGCTAAAACACCAGCTTCATTTTATTGGACTGGTTTTTTCCTGGCCGGGGCTTTAGGCTTATGGCTGATTCATCGCACTATCTTTCTGAAAACAAAGAAAGAATAATAATAGTAATAATAACAATAATAATTAATAAGTAAATGGATCAAAAAAATCCTGAAAAAAATGAGGTGTAAAAGATGAAAACAGAACAGATGGTTAAGAAAGGTTTATTGGTAGGAGTAGGATTAGCTGCTTTTGCTAAAACCAAAGCTGAACAGGCAGTCAAAGAATTAGTTAAGAAAAGAAATTTAAGTCCTGCAGAAGGAAAAAAAGCCGTTAGGAAAATCTGCTTAGAAGCAGAAAAGTCAGGAAAGAAAGTAGCTGGTGTAATGCAGGCTGAACTGAAACGCTTGATTAAAGTAGTCAACGAGAAGAAGGGGAAGAAAAGAAAATAATTAGTTTAAAAAGAATGTACTGCTAAAAAGAAGATTGATATAATCAGGAATACTGAATAAAACTAAAAAACAATCCTTAGAAAAACCTACTTCTTCGCCAGAGTTATCTCAATAGTGCTTACCCTTACAGTTCTTCCTTCTTGGTTTTCAAACTCTTCGCTATCTATCCGAATATCTTTTACACCTACAGTATTATCCATAAACCTTTTCCTAGCTACTTCTGCAATATCTACTGCTCGGCTGATAAACTTTCCTCTGGCTTTGACTATTACCTCGCTTGAGCCTTTGCTGGTAAACTGCATTACCACACCCGTAACATAATTCATGAAAGGCTTGTTTCCGATAAAAATAGAATTGTCGTTAGCCATGTTCTAGTCCCTCCATCTTTTTTCTATGATACACTCAGCAACTAGTCTGATTATAGCAAATGTGTTAAGTTTCCGTACATTTATTCACACATTTGCTATTAGGAGAAATGTTAAATAAACTCAACATGCTGGTCTCGTAATGTTGCTACGGCAACATGTTCGTAAATTTAACACTTCGAGTATAAATTTATTGCCCTTGTTTTTTCAGTCTGGTCATATAACCAGCAATAATATTCCTCAACTTATTGGTATAAGTGTCCGCATATTTTGCAGTAAGGGCTTTATTCTGAGAGAAATCAGTAGTAAATTTATCTCCATGCTTGGCTAACAATTCTTTAGTTTTCCTTTTCAGTAAAGTTGATTTGATTCTACCCATGTTAACTACTTTAAGAAGCAGGTATTTTATAAACCTTTCTTTTTTTATGCGTCAAAAGTCCAAGATACAAAAATAATAGTAAACTTTATAAATCAAGCCTTCAGTTTAGACTTCCAAAGATGGAAGAAGCATCAGTTGAACCAACCAGCCCGGGGCGCTTGAAAAAGTTTTTTAAGGAGACTATGCGGGTATTGCGTATTACCAAAAAACCTAATAAAGAAGAATATTTAACCAGCGTCAAGATAACTGGGATTGGCATTGCCATTATTGGAGCTATTGGTTTCATCATCTTCCTCATCGTGCAATTATTTTTTTGAAATAAACCATAAACTTAACTCAAAAAATGAGCAGCAGCAAAATCTTTGCCATCAGGACTTCAGCCAATCGGGAAGACCAAGTAGTAGACTTTTTTACCTCTAAATTACAGAAAGAGACCCAGCATGAAGTCTACTCCATTATCCGACCACATGGCATGAGAGGGTACATTTTCGTAGAGACCGCCTCTAAAGAGGCAGCTGATGCTGCTTTACAGAACGTGCCTTACGCTCGAGGCATCTTACCTAAAGAAATTCCCTATCTAGAGATCGAACATATGCTCGAACAGGTTAAAGTCGAGGTAAATATTCTTAAAAACGATATTGTCGAAATTATTTCCGGTCCGTTCAAGAGAGAGAATGCCAAAGTCATCCGGATCAATAAGCAGAAAGAGGAAATTGTAGTAGAATTATTAGAATCGGCTGTGCCCATTCCCATCACCGTAAAGATAGACGCAGTAAAGGTTATCCGCAGGGAAAACTCAGAAGAAGCGTAAACATGGTTAAAACAGTTCTTTCGCTAGAGGATATTGATTTTTCTGGTTTTGAGTTGCCTCAGCCAGATTGCGCTTTATTTCCTATAGAAGCTGCTTTTCTGGAAGAAATATCCTGGAATTGCCTCTTGATTAGTTTAAAAAAAGCACCTGCTCTTACCGTCTTCAAGCATACTAATGGTTATTGTCCTTTAGGTAATTATGCCCTCGCTTATGCTTATGCAGCTCACGGAAGAAAAACAATTCCGGCAGAAGTGCTTCACCCGAATCATTTAGATATTCCTACTTACCTTAGAATGGGCTTAGAATTATTAGATTAGAAAAGGTTAAGAAAATGTTACAGCTAAATTTAGAATTAGAAAAATTATTTTCTGTTTTAGAAAAGAATAAAGCCCAGAAAGTTTTAATCCAGCTTCCGGATGGATTAAAACCAAAAGCAAAAGATATCCAGGAAAAGATCAAAAAGAAATTTCCCAAAATTAGGTTAACTTTCTGGGCTGGCTCTTGTTATGGTGCTTGTGATGTTCCTAATGTTTCTGGCTACGATCTATTGGTCCAGTTTGGACATTCAGAGTGGAGATAAGACTTAGACCAATAACCAATTGTATCCCTGCCTAAAATCTCTCTCTCCCTCTTCTATCTTTAATTAAAACTTCTGGTAAAGAGGTATATTGAAAATTGTCCGTTAATGCTGCTTCGTAACTTTTTTGGGAAACTGGATAGACATAAATGACTGATTTTCCCGGAGCTTGACGAACTAAATGGCTTTTTATAGCCTTCTCTAGATTACCTAGAGCATCTTCCATACTTCCTCCTGTTCTTACCCCAAAAGTATCCTCTAGCTGCAAATCTGGTGCTTTCTTTAACGGAACAACGCGATAGGTCATTTTTCTCTGGAGAAACCAATTAGTTAATAAAGATTATTGTGATGGTGAAATGACCAATAGGATAGAGATAATTATTTAAATAAAAGATCAGTTTATTCTTTTCATACGGCTGTGGTCTAACGGCATGATCCGAGCTTCCCAAGCTTGTGGCCCGGGTTCAATCATACTCGCTAGCGTTAATAGCTTTCCACGCTAGAGCATTGAAAGTCCCGGCAGCCGTAATTCAATATTATAAATTAAGAGAAAAAATGAAAATCAAAGAGATCGAAGTAGAAATCAGAGGCAGACTGGATTCTAAAAGCTACGCTGAACTAAAACTGTTTTTAGAAAAAAATGGTACTCACCACGCCAGCCAAGAACGGGAAATGTATTTATTACAGGATTATCCAGGTTATACCCCGGATTTTGTCGACCGTCCGATGGACATTAGGTTGCGCAATACCAACGGCCAGTGTGAAATTATGATGAAATGCGCTGTCCAAGGCGCACGCGAAGAAGTATCTCTAGAACTGAAAGATTCAAATTTGGAAAAAGCTAAGAAAGTTCTGAAAGGTTTAGGCTGCGCCAAGGCCATTTGGATGCACCGCCTAAAAGTGATTTATAAATACAAAGATATAGAATGGTCACTGGTGATTGCGCCCAACGATATCCGCTATTACGAGGCAGAGTTGGTCGTGGCTAATGATCAGGAAGTAGCTCAAGCAAACCAAAGATTGGTCCAAGTGGCAACTGAACTCAAACTAGAAGTGTTAGACGATACCGGCACAAGAGCTTTAATTGAGAAACTGGATAAAGAAGCTAATAAACCGGTCCAACTTTAAATGTCAAAATGCTCGCGACCACCACCGGTCAGAGACCGGTGGCATGCTCGCCCTTCGGGCTCGGGTCGCTCACATCATAAGAGCTGAGCATTTTGACTTAGGAATGTAACTAGTGTTTAAACCACTGGTGAAAACACCAGTGGAATGACTTTATTCAAAACCAACAGCTTTTTAAACTATCCGAATATTCTTAATCTAATAAAAAGAGGTGATTAAAAATGTGCATTTATGGATGGAAAGGATTAGTATTTTGTCTGTTATTGCTGCTAAACGTTTTTGTCTGGCCTTTATGGCAAGGCGTAGATGGGTGGATTGCATACTTAGCAGTATTAGGAGTGCTCTGGTGCCTATTAACTTTGATTTGGCCAAAATGGTTCAATGATAATGGTTATAGTGTAAAAGCCCCAGCTAAAAAGAAGAAATAAATCTTTCTTTTTTTTCTCTTTTTCTAGATTATTTTTATAAAGAAGTAACCATTTCCCTTTCTAAGCCTCATGTTGTTTGCCAGCGGGGCATACTCAGAAACAAGTTTCTGGTCGCCGCGCTGTCTCGTGCTGCTCGCCAGCGTGGCACAATCCGGTACTGCGGCGGATAGAATCAAGCCGAATCTCGAATCCGGATGGAAAACCGCTCCCGCAAGGGACTCTCGGTTCAAATGAGAGATAAGAAAAACTTATTTTTCGGAAGGTCCGAGCGCTGGCGTTTTATTTTCTTCTTTTAGTCACTCTACCCTTAACCTGCTCTTTAATCTTCAAAGCTTTCTCATGAGTCTTTTCTCTTAAAGCTTTAGTCGCATCATAGATCTTATGCGAACCTCGCTTGAGATGCTCATGATAATAATGATAATGAAAATATCTCCGCAAGCTGTCCGCATATTCTTTCCCTACCCACCACACTCCTAAGATCAATAAAGGCCAAGAAAAAATATAAATCACCGCTGAAAGCATCTGAAGATAAGAATCATAAAAATAAAAGATAAAGGTTATTTTACTCACCAAACCCAGAATTAAACTTAACAAGATCAGAATAATACCCCAATAAAACTTTAATGAATATTTTAGCTCCATTTTAAGTAAGATGGTTTAAGTCTAATTAAACTTTTCCCCTAACCAAACTTAATTTCTTTAACCGCTTTAATTTTCTCTTTGAAATATTCTTCTTTCAGACAGTTCTTCACCTGATTCTCCAAGCTAGGAAATTCTACTTTTATTTTAGCCATTATCTTTCCATCACTTTCAAAAGTATTCTTATTCTTCTTCTTGAAATCTTTGACAAACTCTTTTAATTTCAAGGGCGGACCAGGCCGAATTTCTTCCTCAGGCAAGAGCTTTTTAGCTAAAAAGAAATAAAACACTGCTTTTTTATCCCAATCCCAGCCGGATTGCTTTATCTCAAATTTGCTTAATTCTGTCTTCAGAAACTCAAAAGCTTTGACTAATTTAGCCCCCACTACATCTTCTTTCCCTGCCAAAGGCCCTATAGTAAGATAAACTAAATTATACTTATTTTCTTTCTCTCGCAATCTTTTAAAGCTGATTTCTTCCCGCTCAAAGTATTTCTGGTCTGGATGCTCCAGATATTCTCTGGCCACTTTCTTTAAAGAAATAAACTTTTCCAGAGATAAAGCCGCAGCTGCATTCCGGTCTTTATCTACCGGATCAATCACTACAATAGGAGATTGCAGCTTAGACTTATTGATCTGAAAAAAAACATCTTTCCCTTTATAATATTCTTTAATATCAATCACTTCATTGATACCCATGGAGATAGCTGCTTTCAAGAAACCCTCAAAAGAACCGTATTTAGTGATTAAGATTTCTAGCACATAGCCGCTGAAGCCAGAGATATAAGATTCAGCCCCGTATAATTGGTTGGCTTTACAGAACTGTTTAGCTAAACGAATTTCATCTTTCAATTTTTTAGCCTGGTGATTGACCCAGATTGCATGTAAAAGAGAAATATCTGTGATATTCAAAGCTTCCTCAACTTTTTTGATCTTTATAATCGGAACAAGCTCAAAATTGTATTTTTGATAGACCAATTGGAAATAATCCCTGCTTCCATGTAATCTATTTAGTTTAACTTTAGGAAAAGCTCTTTTCAAAGCAGCATAAAGAAGTTCAGATAATTCCGCTGATTTATCTTTATATTGCTGGTAATCGTATTGCACAAAAATATCAATATCATGGATACCAGAAAGCCAGGTATCTTTTTCCCCACTTCCTCCTAAGATGGCCTTAGCTCCGCTTAAGTTTGAATTTAATTTCTTCAAGAAAGAGTTCACCGCTGCTTTAACTTTCTGCGATTCAGTCTTATTTGGCTTGATTTTCTCTAAGACTTTCTTCTCTACTGCTTTTCTGAGGATTAAGTTAGCCATATCGGTAAAGAAAAGGTGGTTAGTTATATTAAACTTTGCGATGAGGGATATATAGATAATTGCGTTGATTATGTTATTCGTTTTGGCAATTATCTATATTAGAAATGCGTTTATTGTGTCACAAAATCAACGCATTTCTCTATATTTAATCCAGATTCTGTTCATCCCCTCGCGGGGGGTTGGTGGGTGGTTACTTACTTAACAGTGATGACTAAGCCAAAAACTTTATAAACAGAACCTCTTTCTAGCCTAAAATATAGCTATGGCAACGAAAAAAGAAGAAGGTGCTCCTCAAGCAGAGCCTCAAACTGAACCTACTTTTCTGAAAGGCGTAGCAACGATGGCTACTCTGGCAGAAGAAGCGAGCCGCAAGTTAAGGACGGAAGTTCATGGGGACAGCTTTAGATTCAAAGATTTAGATTTATCTTACTTATTTCCTCAAGCCGTTGGTTCTGTGGAATATTTGGAGAGATTAGAGCCGGTAGTCAGCGAGTATTTAGCTCAAACAGCACGATTCGGGTTAGAGCAGGGCGACCATCGCGCCGGCACTCCTATTGAAGAGAATACTGCACACTATGAATCTACAGTTACAGAATGGATGGCAAAAGTTTACACCCCCAGAAAAGAAGAGATTGATAAAAAAGTGGATGATGCTTTTCTTAGAATTACTAACCATGCTACTCAAGAATTAAGAGATCTTGCTTTTGCTCTTTGCTCTGGCTCTGCGGAGATAGATAGAGCTTTAGCAGTGGTGGGAAGGCCAGAATTAAGTTTAGAAGAGCTAGCCGGAAAAAAATCTGAACTTAAAACCAGATTCTATGAGGCGGAACTTCCCCATCCTGAAGATTTAATCAAATTGTACGAATTATGTTTCAATGCCGAAGTCAAACAGCGAGGCTGGATGGAGTTAAAGGATGAGAAATTAGCTGAAGCTTTGGAAATGGAAAACGTTCCCTTAGAAATGTTTGCGAAATATACTGGAAGGGAAGTAAAACTGCCGGAAAAGCAGCCGAATGAAGAATTAAAGCCCAAAAAGAAAAGGAAACGTAGGCAGATACTGGATATCTTGAGCGGTTCAACGCCGTCAGCTAGTACGGGAATAAGAATTAGCTTAACCGGACAGAATTCAGAATTTACTGCCCGCGACCATGTGGAAGGCTCAAATTATGTTAAAGCGTTACGAGCTCTGCGTACTTCTTACGCTAAGAAAAAATGTCCCGCTCAACCAACTATCACCATTAACGGAAAAATTTATGTTCGACCGCCGACATTGTATGAAGTTCTAACTGCAAGAGTGAATGATTTCAATAGCAAGACGAATCCAGACGGAACTCCTCGTGAGAGTGAAGATCTTCTGCGTTTCTTTAATGTAGCTTTAGATTCCTGTACCGGTAGGCAGTATCGTGGTGGAACCAGCAAATTCAAATTAATTCCCATCTGCCCACAATTAGTCGCTTTATCTGCTTTGCCTCGAGAGAATTATTTGGAATTACCTTACGCTGATTCTGTAGGTGAAGAAAGAGATAGCAATAATGGGAAGTATAATGTTAATTTAAGCAAGAGTGAAGTGCTGAAGCATCCGGACTGGATTTTTTTAGCTAACGGAGACCGCTCTTTGCTTGGCGCTACTTTTGATATTTTTACACAGGTTTGCGGAGGCGATAAGGATTGGAGGGGAATGGCTGTTTACATCAATCCTTTGCCGCAAAAAGATGCATTGAGGTCGCTGTGCGTCAACAGCCACAGCTATCAAAGTGATGCTGACGGCGGGGACTTGCACTACTGCAGCCGCTTCCTGTACGGGTATAGTTAACCAAGAAAGTTCTTTAGCAGAAAGAACGCCACTTGGTTTACTATAATGAGGTCGCAAGCCGAATGTAGCCCATCGTCGTCGCACAAAAATGTTTAGGTTTGCGAAAACTTTTTATTGCTAATCTAACCCATAGAAACAAAACTTCCAGAGTGGCATCCAAAATATATTTCCTTTCTGCCCTTCCACATCTCTGGTAATCAAAAAAGCTTTTTTTATCTTTAAGCTTCCCCCATACTTTTCTAAGAAAAATTCCACCCAACGGAGATCATTTTTTCTAATCTCTGAAGAATATTTTACCTCAACCGGCAATGATTCTTTCAGGAAATCTATCTCTTTTTCTTTATCTCTCCAGTAATACTTTGCTTCCAGCTCAAATCCAACTAAACTCTCCGCATACTTGTCCTCTGAAACTTCGTAGGGGAGAGTAAGGCAAGGATGGTAAGGATAAATTTTAGATAACTTGCGGGAAGCAGCCCGTAGTGAAGGGCGGAAATTTAATACCCTCTTTATCAGGAAAGAGAATTCTAAGTAAAATAAAGCTTTATATAATGTGGCTTTCGCTCTGCCCAACTCTTTAGCTAAATCATCTATGGAAATGATTTGACCGGGCTGGCCCAGAAATAAATTAACTAATTTTTCCAGCAATAAGATATCTACATCTTTGAATTCTTTGGGAATGTCTTTCAGGAGAATAGGCTCGATGACTGCTTCCCTTATGTAATTTTTAATAAACAAAATGTCCGCTTCTTTTACTAAAGCAGGGAAAGGGCGGTAGAGGAAAGCACGAAATTCTTTTTTTAGCAATTCTTCATACAAAGCCGGCTTGTTTTCATCGAATTTAGTTCCTTTTAGCTGTAGAAATTCTTTAAAATGAAGCGGCTTTAATTCGTAGTACATTGCTCTCCCAGCCAGGCTTTTCTTTGCCTCAGCAAGAATAGGCAGAGAAGCTGATCCCGAGACTACGATTTTAATATTATGATAATGGTCATAAAGTAATTTGGTGCTGGCTACCCACTCCTTCGCTTTTTGGATCTCGTCTAAGAATAAATACACTTTCTCTTTCCGGAAATCTATCCCTGTTAAAGATGAGTATTCCTCCAGAATTTCTTCTATTCTTCTGCTTTGAAAGTTGGGCTCATCAAAGGTACAGTATAAGATTTGAAGCGGGGAAACATTACTTTTAATTAGATCTTCTATTAGCTGAAAGATTAGAGTAGACTTTCCCACTCGGCGCAAACCAACAACTACCGTAATCATTCTGCGCGAGAGATCCTTTTGCAGGTTAAAGAACAGTTCCCGGCGTACTGCGGGAACCATTTCTGGCTTTACTTTACTTTCTGTCCACCAAGGGTTTAACTCATTTAGCTTCATTATTTGTTTTGTAACAGAACGAATATATAAGCTTTTCGTTCTTCAATAAAACAAATCTATGTGACAATAGGGGACAGCAAGAAAACGCCAGCGGCATACAAAAAACAGAAAGTTTTAAATACTACAACTTTGTAGTATGGAGTAATGGCTGAAGAATTACCTTACTTTGCTGGAAAAGAAATTCCCCCAAAATATTTAGGAGAATACTTTTTCAATCGCGGGAAAGAGCTAAAAGAATTAAAATGGAAATTAGAACGAGTTCCCCCGTTAAACTTTGCTCTGTACGGCCAAAGGCGGGTCGGAAAAACTTCTTTGATTGAAAAATTAAAACAAGAATTAGAAAAAAAGAATTTACCCATTTTCATTAAATGCGAGGAATTACTGCCTCTTGATGAACTTACTTTTTTAGAAAATCTCACTCTTAGGCTATTAGAGGAGTATAGCAAATTAAGCCCGCTTCTGGGAGTTAAAAAAACGATGCAGGACTTGGTAACTACCACCAAAATTGGATTAGAAATGGCTGACCTTACCTTTTGGCTGAGGTTTGGCGAAAAAAAAATAACTCTTAAAGAAGCTCTTGACAAAAGCTTTGATTTAATTAATAAAATAAGCTTGAAATCACAGAAAAAAGTAATTATCTTTCTCGATGAATTTCAAGAGCTGTTTGGGTTTGGAGATAAATTCTTATGGGCGTTGAGGGCAAAAATTGCCTCCAGCCAGGCTTCCTTTGTAGTCAGTTCTTCCTGGCATCGCTTTAAAGAGGAATTAACCCATGAAAAAAGGCCTTTCTTTAATTTTTTTGAGACTTATGAGATAAAAGCCGTACCCAAAGAAGAGGCGCGGAGCTTTCTGCTCAAAAGGGCCCAGAAGTTCAACCTTTGTTTTGATGGAGCGGTTTTAGATAAAATTTTGGAAGTTTCTGAATGTAAGCCGTTCTATCTGCAGCTTTTAGCCTTAAAATGTTATATCTTAAGTTTGCCTAAGAAAAAGGTTACTTTAAGTGTTTTTGAAGCTGCTTTAAAAGAAACTATCACTTCCATTCCTGCCCATCTGATAACCGGTTTTGAGCGCCTGAGGGGAAGGAACAAAGAAGTCTTCCTGACTCTGTGCCTTTTTGACTTTAAAAAACCAGCTGAGATTGCATCAAAAATCGGTTTAGATGCAAAGAATGTTATCGTCATTCTGCATCGATTGATTAAAGAGCACGACTTAGTTAAAAAAGAAGAAAATAATTATTTTGTCGCAGATAAATTCCTTAAAGAATATGTGAAGCTCCAGTATACTACATTATTGTAGTACTACAAGTTTGTAGTATATTAAAGATTTTTTTTCTCCAAACGTTAGAGTTATAGTAACGAAAACTTGCCTGCTCATGCCTAGGGTCACTAACGTTCTCAAGTTCTCTGACGAGAACTATCCACGGGCTAAAGCCCGTGGCTTTACGACACTCGCTTACACTGGCAAGTCCCTGAAAAATTGAAAATTTTTGGGGCACAGAAAATCTTTGATTTTCTTGTGTTTCGGAACAGAAATTTAGCGCCCTAAAGGGTGGAGCTGTCAAAATGCTCGCGACCACCACCAGTCACATTCTGTCGTTGCACTCCGAAGTTGCTTAACAGCAACGACTGGTGGCATGCCCGCCCTTCGGGCTCGGGTCGCTCGCAGAATGAGAGCTGAACATTTTGACTGAGAAGTGCGCCACCAATCAAATCAAGTTGGAACTTTGTTCCTCGTGAGTTGCTTAACAGCAACGATTGGTGGAAACGACTTTATTATAACCTAAACTCCGTTATAAGTAACACCAGCTTATTTTCCTCCCCTTCCTTCTTCCTTCTCTTCCTCTCTCGGCTTCATAGTTGGAAACAAAATTATGTCCCGGATAGAATCTGCCCCAGTCATCAGCATCACCATCCGATCCACCCCAATCCCAATCCCCGTATTAGGAGGCAGGCCGATCTCTAAAGCACGGATGAAATCCTCATCCATGGGATGCGCTTCTTCATCTCCGCCCCGGCCTTTCTTAGCCTGTTCTTCTAACAATTCCCGCTGTAAAATAGGATCATTTAATTCCGAATAACAATTACCCACTTCCCAGCCATTGATGAACGGTTCGATCCTCTCAATTAATTCTGGATCATTTCTATGCTGTTTAGCTAAAGGACAAGATTCTTTAGGATGGTCAATAATATGGGTCGGTTGGATTAATTTATCTTCACACAACTCTTCAAATAATAAGACCATCATCTCCCCCCGGGAAGTTTTTCCCTCACACTCGATCTTATGCTGGCGGATTAAGGCTACCAATTCTTTATCAGACAACTTATCTAAATCAATCTTCGCTAACTGTTTCAAGGCCTCTTTCATGGTCAATCTTTTCCAGGGCGCTGTCAGATCGATCTTATTCCCGCCATATTCGATGATCGTAGTTCCTAACACTTTCTTGGCTACATAATCCCAGAGCTGTTCGGTTAATTCCATAGCTTTATTATAATCCGCATAAGCCCATTGGATTTCCATCATGGCAAATTCAGGGTTATGGGTTCTATCTGCATCTTCGTTCCTGAAACAAGAGCTTAAATCATAAATCCTTTCGAAACCGCCTACAATCAGCCGTTTCAAATCTAATTCATAAGCAATTCTAAGATACATGGGCATCTTCCAGGCATTGATTTGAGTAATAAACGGCCGGGCATTCGCTCCTCCATACTGAGTTTGTAAAATAGGCGTTCTAACTTCAATAAAATCTTTCTGATCTAAGAACTCTCTGATCGCCCGATAGATCTTCGCCCGTTTGATGAAAACTTCTTTAACTTCCGGATTGACAATTAAATCTACATATCTTTGCCTGTACCTTAACTCTTCATCTTTAAGACCATGAAATTTTTCCGGTAAAGGTAATAAAGATTTGCATAAGATCTCAGAACTGGAAACTTCAATGGTAACTTCCCCTTTTTGAGTTTTAAAAATAATTCCAGCAATACCCAAAAAATCACCCAGATCAGTTTTTTTAGTTATAATATCGTATTTTTCTTTACCTAATTTATCCTCCTGAAGATAAAGCTGAACTTTTCCGCTTTGATCTTGGAGATGAAAAAAGCTGGCCTTGCCCATGACCCGTTTAAGCATGATCCTTCCTGCCACCGAAACTGTATCTTTGGTATGGTCTCCTGAATTCAGATGAGAATATTTCTGATTAATTTCCAGAGCATGATCAGTTTGAGAATAAGAATAGGGATAAGGATTGATTCCTAAGGCTTTTAATTCTTCCAGTTTCTTTAATTTGCTTTCATCTAAATTTTCAGCCATAAACCGCTGTTAATAGCTAGAGTTATATAAAGATTTCTTTGGAATAGTACTATATTAGGTGCGATTCAGATTAAGTGAAAACAACCCCCACCTAGATTAAAATAAAGTCGTTTCCACCAATCGTTGCTGTTAAGCAACTCACGAGGAACAAAGTTCCGACTTGATTTGATTGGTGGTGCACTCCTCAGTCAAAATGCTCAGTTCTCATTCTGCGAGCGACCCGAACCCGCAGGCGAGTATGGTCGCGAGCATTTTGACAGTAAGCCAGAAAGAGTCCAGTAAATTATTACTTATTTTATATATTATTACTAATTTAAGAACAATTTATAAAGAACTGTATATTTTAAGTAACATGGTGATTATTTACAATCCTGATAGCGAACAGATCATCCCAGAACGGATAAAGCAAGCAGAAGCTATTTTATCCCAGATTCCGACTAAATATTGTTTTATTACCGGTTCATTTTTGTACCAAGAGAAATATAAAGATATTGACCTTTTCGTCATCTCCAAGACCAAAAAAGAATTAAAAAGCAATAACCAAAAAGTAAAAATAACCTTTTTAGACTTTAACCAACTTTATTCTTTATTTTATCATTCTATCTCTAAAAGTTGTTTCGCTAAAAATATTCTTCCCCAAAAGCCGTTAAAGGTTACTCTTTCTGACTATTGGCAAATTATTAATGAAGCTATTCCGACTTTATTAAATCAGAAAGATAAATTCCACAAGAATGTTCGCTTTTTAATCCTTTACACCGAATACTTTAAAACCGGCCAAATCTTAGATAGTTTCCAGCTCAGCCAAAAAATTCTTTCTTTTAAAAATTACCTAGAAATTATTTATTACGTTCAAGCTGAAGTTCCCCCAATCATCCAAAAACAGAGTAAACCTTCTTACGCCAAACGTTTCTTTTATACCCAGGCAGGATATTATAAAGAGCATCAAGAATATGCCGCCCAAAAGTTTTTATATCAATTAACTCATGAAATAGCTAGGATTTTTGCATATGGTTAAACCAGAAGAATTCAAACAGAAGATAGAAGAGTTAGTTTCGCAGGAATACAAGGTAGAATATTTAGGCAATAATTTTGACCAGATCGTTAATCTTCTTACCGAAGTAAAAGCTCAAAAGATCTATCAATGGATAAGTGAAGTAGTTCAACGGAAAATTCAACCGATTGTCATCGGTTCAAAAAAGCTATATAAAGAATGGACTGCTAATGAATTACTTACTTTCCGTTATCCTTTCAATATCGAAAATACAGAATATCGAATTCTTTTTGTAAAAGTTAAGAATTCAGTTTACATTGAATTTCATCTAGGAGATCATAAGTATTATGATAAAATAAGAACAGATCTTAATCTCAAGAAAAATAGTAACTAATCTTACTTAATTCTTTACTCTTTCAAATGGCTGGGATAAGCCATGGAGGTAAAGAAATCTTTATTCTCTTCGTAAGGCAGATATCTCTTTAGTTTAAACCACTGTTTGATATAATTCTGTAAAGCATAAGATTCCTGATACAATTCTTTCTTTCTCAGATCTATGGCATCGCTGTAGATCCGATTGGTAAACAAATCTAATAAGTGTTTCAAAAGCCAATGTTTCTTCCACTCTGCAACATATTTTTTTTCTAAAATAGAATTAATTTTCAGTTCAATTTCCCCTTTGTTTAATTTAATCTTTTGGCCTTTAACCACCATTTCGGTAGTGGTAATGCCTAAACAATGCATCTCGATATCCATATAATACTGTATCTTAGCATCATCTAGTTCTTTGGTTATCCGCCAGAGAATCCAGATCTCTTTCATTCCCTGCTGATTAGTCCTATCCCCATAATAACTTTCCCAATGGTCTAATTTATCTTCCTTATCTTTCCAATTATTTTCTAACATCCATTCATGTAAAGCTTCATAGAAAGCTTTCAGGTCAAATACATCTTTATATTTAACCCTGATGGGCATGAAAGGAGGAAAAATATTGATCTGGGCATCTTTATCCAGTTTCTGGGTAGGCATAATTAGAAGTAGTCTTTAATGGTTTATAAATTTTTACTCTTCAAAGCACTACCTAGAAAGCCAAAAGACCATTCAGAACCTCAATCTCATTTTCATCCAAAGATAAAAAATCCAGGCGGTACCTAAGCCCATGTCTAAGATAGCTAATTTTAAGAAAGTTCTGAGCTGGTTGGCACTAGCACTAAGCATGGTAATTCCAGACTTTCCTAGAGTAATTCCAAAAGGGGTAAAATAATAATTTAATGGCCAGAGGAAAGGCACACCCTGATGAGAAACAAAATCTATCAATAGATGCATCAAAACACCAATACTTAAGGCAAAGGCGAATCTTTTCGCTTGTTTTTCATTTAACAGCCAAAAGACAAAGAAAGCCAAAATCCAGGCTAAAATTACAAACAAAAAACTATGGGTAAAAGTGCGATGGAAATTTGAGTGCAGAATAAAATTTATCAAATAATCTGCATCCGGAAGAATTCCTCCTAAAATCAGCCAGGCCCAGGTATAATTTCCGATTTTATTCTTATTTAAAAATTCATAGCTCTTGCCTGCCAACCAGGATCCGATCAGATGTCCGAAAGCGAAAGTCATAACTAATCCCGCAAAGAAGTGCTTTTTTAAAGCTTGTTAAAGTGAGTTTTATGCATAGAAGATATAATCCAAATATTTAAATTTCTTCCCAAGCTTTTTTCAATCTTAAAGCATCTTCATCATTAATCGGACTCTCAGAAATAACTATCCCTTTAACTCTAAATTCTTTCAATGCTTTTAATAGCTCCAGATAGCGTAAATCACTCTGGTTCAGGTTCAGGTGCCATTTCTCTCCTTTCTCTCCATATTCTATTCCTGAGATATGAATATGCATATTATCTAAAATTCTTCTACCTAACTTTTTTTCCAGAAAAGTTAAAATTTCTTTAAATTCTACATAACTATTATTTTTCCCGATAGAACGCGCATGCAGATGGGAAAAATCTACGCAGGGTAATACCTGTTCCAGCTCCTGGCTTAATCTTACGATTTCGGGAAGGGTTCCCCATTGAGAAGGTTTACCAGTAGTTTCCGGCCTTAACCAGATCAGATTATTTTCTGAGTTTAAGATTTCAATTATCTCAGCCATTCCTTTCTTAATTATCGAGAAAACTTCTTCAACATTCTGGCCCATATAATATCCAGCATGGAAAGTTAAACTTTTCGCTCCAGCTTTCCAGGCAATTCTGGCTGCCTTAAGAATACGCTCTTTGCTCTCTTCTATTTTTTGTTTTTCCAGAGAACTGAGATTAATATAATATTGCCCGTGGCAGGTAAGATTAATTCCATTCTTCTCTGCGATTATCTTTACCTCTGCTGCCTTCTCTGCAGAGATATTTATTGAACGCACAAATTCCAATTCCATTGCTCCTAGGCCTAATTTTCGAACTTGTTCAATTCCGCTCAGCACTCCGCTTTTGGGAGTGGATAAAGGAATTCCTGCTGTGCCAAAATATAGTTTGTCCATAGATCAGAATAAGAAATTAAATGTATATAAAAATTATTACATTCTAATCTATTCAAATCCAATAAAAAGATTTAAAATAGGCTCTGCTTTCCTAAGCTAAAAAGTAACTAGGGTCAGCTAGGCTGGCGCGCTAGCCCTGCGTTGTTACCGTGAATGAGCTTTACACGGAGCCGAAGCCTGATAAAAGGGCCAGTTTGGTTTTGTTGGTCCTGATCCGCTTTGCAGACAGCTTGTCCTTTGGGATGGACTTGCTGGGAATCTGGTCAGATCCGGAAGGAAGCAGCCATAACCTGTAGGTTTCATGTTCAGAGGGTCGCAAGCTCGAGAGGCTTTCAGGAACAAACCAATGGAGCTATATTGGTTCGATTGTCGGGCCTGCCCCTAAAGTTTCTTTTAGTTCGATCAGAATAAATTATTCTAAGAATATCTATAGACCCAAACTAAAAACAATTTAAAACCATCTTAACTCTTGACCATAAAACTTTCCAGAGAGAGATTAATCAGTCCTTCTTTCGCCTGCATCTCTTTGAAGGCAGGATCTAATTTCACTAACAATTGACTGTTGCAGAAATGCCTTTGCACTGGCACGCCTTTGCTCATCAGGCTGGATAAGCATTCCGGAATCAAAGAATTAGTTAATTGCGCTTTCTGGGCGATCTCAGGGTAAGATAAAGGCTGTTCTTCAGTATACAAAACTAAGAAAACTTTTCTCTCCGTTTGATTTAAAGGCATAATCTGGGGCTTTTCCAAATTCAATCCCATCCCCAACTGCAGATTATCTAAACGCTGAGACATTTTTTCTACTTTAATTTCCATCTCTTGAAGATAATCAAACAGAGCTTGAATTTCAGTAGTATTCTCATTAATAGAATTCAGGTGCTCTTCTAAAGCCTGCTTGACCTGGTGAAATTCTCCTCTTATTCCTCGGATTAAGTTTGACATATTAATATCAAACGCACGAAATAATTGTAATAAAAACGAAGCGATTTAAGCCTAACCGGTACGTTTGATATTACGAGACGTTCGTACGTCGAGTTTACCTCTAATCCCCATTATCAAAAAAGAGCAGAAAGATTTTGCTCTCTCTCACTACCACCCTGTTAAAATGGATTTTTTACTGATTTAAATACCTTTCGTTTTTGCTTCTAACATCACTTTGGAATGGTTAGAAAAGGTTAATAAAGAGTTTAAGTTTAAAGAACAATTCTTCTTAAAAAACTATTCTCTTTAAATCAGTTTAAACAAAATCCAATAATTCTTTTAATACTATTGACAGTTCAGTAATTCCATCACTGCCGCTATAATGAGCTTTATCTTTTTCAATCACGATTTTAGCTCCCAATTTCTCTTTAAATATTTTCGAATCAGTTAAGGGAACAAAATGATCATTATCTGAAAATATGGCCGTAAAATTAGAAGTGTGGGATTTAATTTTCTGCCAATCGATCGGTGTATCCAACCAGGGACGGGCAGTTTGGAAATCTTCTGCATTTTCAAAAGCTTTCTCGCTTAGGTTTATCCAGCCAGCCAATAGGATAACTCCGCCAACTTTAACTTTTGGGCTTAAAGATTCTAAATATCTTAAAACCGTTTGCGCTCCGATAGAATGTCCTACTAAAAAAGTGTTCTCATCTGGCTTCCTCACTACTTTTCTTAAGAAACGAACCCACTCTTCAATTTTCGGGTGTTTTGGTTGAGGCATAGCTGGAACCGTAACTTGAAAACCTTTCTCTTCCAATTCTTTCTTCAGCCAGGGAAAACCCCCCTCTTCAGGATAGCCGTCCCAGCCATGGATGATAAAGACTCGTTTCATGATCAAGTAAAACTCAACTTTAGTTATAAACTTTTTCAAACCATACAACAAACCTTAAAAACTCTTTCTACTTCTAATCCAACATGGGTATCCGCTCCAAGAAAGATTTAGAATTAGAATTAAGCAAACTCAAAAATTTCCAGAATCCTTCTTTAGAATTAGAACAGTATGCCACTCCCGAAGATATTGCCGCAGACTGGGTCTGGCAGATGGCTTTGAAAGGCGAAGTTGCTGGAAGAATCATACTGGATGCAGCCTGCGGTCCGGGCATCTTAGGAATAGGCTTATTACTGATGGGAGCAAAAAAAGTTTATTTTCTGGACCAGGATAAAGAAGCCATCAAATTATGCCAGGAGAATTATCAAGCCATCCAAAAAGAGTACGAATTAGGTTCCGCAGAATTCATCATCGAAGATATCTCTTTGTTTGATGAACCAGTGGATATCGTTATTCAAAATCCTCCTTTCGGCACTAAAAACGAACATGCAGACAAGAGGTTTTTAGAGAAAGCTTTTTCCGTAGCTAAAGTAGTCTACAGTATGCACAAATTTTCCACTAAGACTTTCGTAGAAGCCATCGCCAAAGATTTTGAATTTAAGATAACCCATCATTGGCGTTATGATTTTCCCATCAAAGCCACTTTTGAATTCCATCAGAAGCCAGTAAAAATTGTAGATGTAGGTTTATGGAGAATGGAAAAGATAAGATAAGAAGTATTCTTGATTTTAACCGAGTATAGAAATAAATTAGAAGATTAGTTATAGACGATTTTGAAAAACTATTCAAAATCGTCTTAAAGGACTTTAGTTTAAGCCCAAACTTTTATGGTTAAAGAGGTTATTCAAAGTCCTCTATAATCGAATCGTATTAATTCTTAAACATTTACAAAAGCGCAACATTTAAATATACCAACTATTTAAACGCATTATGGCTACCATTACTATTAATATAGATAACCAAACTGAAACCATCTTCAGGGAAGCTGTTAAAGAGGAATTAGGCACAGAAAAAGGGAAATTGGGGCAGGCGGTAAATGAGGCGCTTCAATTATGGATCAATAAAAAAAAGCAGGAAGAGATTTCCCAGCGGCAATTAACGCTATTAAAGACTGGTTTTAAATTAGGTAAGTGGAAATTTAACCGGGATGAGCTTCATGAACGAACCAATTGATTGTTATTTAATAGATAGTAATATCTTAGTTTATGCTTATGACCGCACTGATACTAAGAAGAATGCCCTTGCCGTAAAGATATTAGAACAGTGTTGGAAAAGAGAAACGGTTTATGCTATTTCGGTACAGAATTTAGCAGAATTCTTCGTGATTATTACTAAAAAAGTACCTTCTCCCTTACCTGTAGAAAAAGCAGAGGAGATTATCTCAGACATCTGTTCTTTTTCCGGATGGAGGATTCTTAGTTATAATCCAGAAACACTTATACTGGCGATACAATTATACCAAAAGCACAAAAAACATTTTTGGGATGCAATCTTGGTAGCCACTATGCTTCAATCGGGAATAACCCAGATTTATTCGGAAAATGAATCAGATTTAAAAGTTTTTGATAAGGTTGTAGTTAAGAATCCTTTTTTGTGATGATTCCTGTTTTTTGAAGTTATCTCTTCTTCTCTTCCCAATCCAAGAAAGTTTCTTTTTTACGATTAATAAAAAATAAAGTTACAAAGAAAGTAATCACTAAAATCACAAACCCAATCTTGCTCTTGCTCTGGAAATAGACTAAAGTAGCGATAAAAGTGGTTACGATACTGCCCATGAACAAGCCCATGATAATGCTCTCTTGGAACTTCACGAATAAAGCCAATATTAAAATGATTAAGTTAAAGATAATCATAAACATATATTTCTGCCCTTCATAAGCATTCTTTTCCTCTTCCCAACCTTTTTGATCGTTCCAATACTCTTCCTGACATTTCTGCTGTTTGTCAGAGATGGCTAAAGATTGCGCTTCAGTAACTTTTTCAGTAGCTGGATAAGGATATTTGCTATAACAATCCGGACCCTGATAATAAGAATCTGTGCCGGTATATTTAGGAAAGAAAACATTCGCTCCCAAGAAGACCATGGGGACGTATAATAATACGATAATCAGAACGTAAAGTAATTTAGTCCAATTCATTAAGTAAGAAGAATAATTTAGAAGTATTTAATGGTTGCGATTAGGTGACTTTAATTAAGTCTTAAGTATCTAAAATCTCTCCCGCCTCTGCAATGTTTCATCGTTTACCTTTTGCATAAAACGAACTATTGGGCCTAAGTGAGAGTGACCTCCTCCCCGCACTAAAGTGCGGAGATTTCTGGCTCACTTTGTTAAAAAATCTGTATTCATCACTCTTTAATTATTTTACCTGGACCTGCATCATAAGGAAAAGGCACATAAGCCTTACAAAGCGGAGCTGGATGTTCACTCTCACAATCATTGCTGGTGACTTCAGCCACTTCTTCCTCATCTATCTTGTTATTATCATTCTTATCAAATGACATTTTTAATGTATATTTGACTTGACTGCCATCTCGCCAGGTAATACTGGGGGAAAATTGTTTCCATTCAATCATCTCCTCAAAATTGCCGTCGCCATCTTTGTCATGTTTTCTGATAATAAACCCTTCTCTAGAACAAGTGGTTACATCATCGATTTTGCCATCCCTATTCAAATCATAAGACAATTTAATTAATTGATATTCATCATTATAATAACTACTTGCGGAAGTTACGGCATCTGCATCACCAAAAACATCAGAACAATTGTAATAGAGGTAATCTAACGATCCGTCCTCCCCGCCAGGCAGCATCGTTCTAATAAATGTTAAACTATCTTTTCTAGTAAATTCTTTATTCTCTATCGGATAACCACTTCCAGCCACAAAAGAAATCCGGACAAGAGGTACATCCTGTCCTTCTCGAAGAGGAGGCACGTACAATCTCTTCAATTTATCTACATAAAATTCCTCTTTATAAACCACAGCCACCTCATTCACAACTAATTCATCTATGCCCGGACCAGGATTTCTTGTAGTTAAGTACTCCAAAGTGTATTCATCGACAGTCGGGCCTGAATCATGATATATTGTAGTTTGGTACCGCCCAAGAATCCTTTCTTGATCGTAATGCATGGGAGTAATCTTAGGGTCAAATATCTTTGGATTATATGGGCGACCAATCCACCGGGTTTTTGTCGGAAGAATGCCCCAAATGACATCGGATTTACCATCGCCATCTAAGTCATACGAGTTTCCAGTTAAATATCCATTATCATCTTTTATCTCTGTCCAAAGATTTCTTGCTTTCTCACTTGAATCTTGACTTTGAGGCGATTCAACTGCTGGTTTTTGAGAATAAAATGATGGATTAATTTTACATGCTAATGGAGATAAACCAAGTCCCAAAACTAATGCTGCAAGACCTGTAAATCTTCTTACTGTTCGTAATAAATTGTGAATATATTTCATTTTTGTATTTGTGCCCCCCTTTGAGAGTATAGTTACTACTTTCCCATCCCCCACCAAATTGTTATTGGTAAGTAACAAGTATATTAAACTTCCGTTAGGAATTCCATTCAAAATAAGAAAAACAAAAAATGAATTTGAAAAGATAGTTACGTTATCAAAAGAACAAGAAAAGATAATGAAAGCTGTTGATAAGAATATTCTGAAACTCAATGTATAAAAATTAGGAGAAATTCAGGTAATTATTTCTTTGCTTTTCGATATGCTTCCATAGCCTTTGCTCCTTCACCAACACTGTTCCAAACATCTCCAAGTAATTTCCATTCACCAATCTTTTCAAAAATATTGGCAGCTTTACCATATTGATCACTCCTCTCATACCAGATACCAAGCTGTCGCTGAACATCATGCTCATTTAAACCAGTTTTTTGGAGAGTTTTAAGACATAACCTCAACTTACCGTTAGAAAAATAACTTTGTGCTAACTTCAGTTCTAATTCTTTTGCCTTATCTTTTTGACCTATTCTATTTAATATCTCTATTATTTTCAGGTAAGTCTTATACTCTAATCCGCCTCTTTTTTCAAGCTCTAATCCTAGTTCTAAAGCTACCTCTAACTTTCCAGCTTTTTCAAATGCATTTATAGCTTTTAATTTACAATCATAGTAATTTCCGCGGTCATACTCGTGATATTTAGAATAATTATATGGACTCTTCCACCAGTTAGCTACTCTTTCCCAACAAGGTCCCGCTCTTTCCCAATCACCTACTTTTTCAAAAGCTTCTGCAAGATGTTCTTTCTTCCCAATACCAACAATCAAACTCATTAATATACTCACTATTCCTTCGTAAGTTTCTTTTGGTAAACTCTTTTTATGTTTCACAAAACCGATTAAGTAATTAAATTGTGCTTCTGGTTGCAAACACCGCAATTTTGCATGTATTTCTTCCAAATTATCCCCATATATTTGATCAAATTCTTCACTTAATTTCTTTGCTCCATTCAAATCAGTAGAGAGTGCAGCAATCCACTTTTCGGTATTTTCTGCTAATTTTGCTAATTCCATTAAGCATTGGTGGGCTTGTTCTAGCTCTTTAGATTTAATCGCAGCTTGGAGCTGAACCAGCAAGTCGCGAAGGCGACCCTCATACATAGAAGAACTATTAACCAAATCAGCAGCTTCTAAATGTAAACGGCGGATTAATTCTTCAACTTCAGTAATCGTTCCAGAAACTTTAATTTTATCTTTCGCCTTAGACAAAATGCTCTCTACATTATGTTCATAACGATTAAATCTTCGTTCAGCTTTTCCAATATAACGGACATCTCGTAGCAGAAATCTTAACCCCTTCAAATCTGCATTACTTTTGGCTCTTTCTATATCTGTTTTTAACTTGAAAATATCTTTTTTTAACTCTAAGAAATAATTATGTTCGGTAGCTAACCAAGCTACGGCTTTACTAATCACCTTTTGAAGCTCTTTTTTGTCCATTTATAATCTTAAACAGAAATATAATTCTCTTAGTTATAAACTTACCTTACCCCTCTCCGCTAGTAAAAGAAGAAAAATGTCAGTTCGGACGCTGTTGCAAGACCACCACAAATGCTTTTTTTCTCCTCTTCTCGGAATAATTTGCTTAGAAAAAATAAGTGTTTCTCTTTCTCAGTAGCTTAACACGTTTGTTTTTCCTCACTTTTTCTCTTCTTTTTTAGTCAAAAAAGAGAGCTCACGCTGGTTAGGATGCTACCACTACCCATTTCTTACAGTTTGTATACTCGATGACATAAATAATTATAGGGGACTTTGAATAACCTCCTACGGACAACACAATTGAGCCTATTCTAAGTCCTCTAAGACTATTTTGAATATATCAAATGCGAAGTGGTATTTGAGACTATGAGACCATGTCGAATATAGGTTTTTCAAAATCGTCTATACAGAATAATATGTCATCTCGTAATATACCGAAGGACATATAGCAAAGCGTTTGCTATATGTCCTTCGTACACAAAGTGAAAAAATTATTTCACTTGTGCACAGATGAAGTAGTTTCTTCATCTAGTATATAGTGTCGAAGAATTATTGTTCAATATTTATGTTCGCTACTATATGTCGTCGAAAGAGGAAAAAGATACACAATACAAAAGCGGAAAACACTGTGACCATACAGCCACCGCCCACCCGACTAAGCTTTATAGTTTCTCTTACAGCCTGTCAACTTTATGTAAAGAAGAGATAATGAGTTGGTTTAATATTATCGCCTTAATCGAGAAATTATTATTCCATTAATTGATTCCATCTTTTCTTGTTTCTGATGCAATTGTGCTTGTTCCCCTACGGAGAAAACGCCAGCTGTACCGCTTTTCCCAAGACTCATTAAATCTTTAAGGAGAGAGACAATATCTCTTAAAACCGTGGGATGGAGATTATCCCAAGATTTTCTCCAGGGAACATCGGTGCGCACCCTTTTTATAATCCATTCCAAGAAAGCGGTATAATCCAAATATTTTTTGGTTATTATTTTCTCCAAATCCTCCATGCGGCTTAAGCAATTCTTCCGAAGTTCTAAATCTGCCTGCTTTTTAACACCATATCTCAATATGATCATCATCTTTTGGGCACTTTTCCATGAATTTTTTATCGCGTCTAATGTCACTCTAGCTTGGGCTTTCTCGTTTTCTAATCGCTTATTTTTAGCTATACTATTGGTTAATACCAGCGATCCAGGAAGAGCTTTTTCTATTTCTGCATAAAAAATATCTGCTGCGACACAAAATTTCTGAATTACATCCATTTTAATAACCTCCACTCACTGATTTTAATAGTTTCAACCAATTCCCGCAAACTTTAAAGTCCTTCGTGATACTTCTTTCTGCACAAAATTACCATACGCCTCGAATTCTCCCCGAGCCAAGAGTTCACTGGCCTCTTCTCTGGGATAAAACTTTTTCCAAAGGGCAATCAGTTCCCCCCATATCGCTTTTTCTCTTCCCCGAGCAATAAGGGGAACGCTTTCTTTACTCACGGAAGCATACTTTTCCATCACTTTGAAAAAATGTTGATATTCATCGTTACAAAGATTGGCTACGGCACTAACTTTATATCCAATACCACTTGTTAATCCCCATTTTGAGCTGTAAGTACAAAGATAAGATATAACACTTCTAAGAATATTTTCCTTGTTTTTTGGGAGAACAAAATCTTTTTTGTCCCAAAATGAGAAGCCAGTAAAATCCTCATACTGACCATGAGATGCATAATTATACGTGGCATTGATAATATCATACAATAAATGCCCAATCATTAGGTTCGCTACCAATAATTTCCCGTCCAAGAGCCCACAACCGTGAATGCGAGATTCAATAATATGCTTAGCGATGTAATCTCCCCCGCCGATGGCTTGATGCTTGGAAAGCTGTATATCTGAAAAAATGCCCTGAGAATCAATCCATGATTTTTTCTCATAAAAAACAGTATTAGCCATACTTGCCAAGAACTGGGCAACCTCCAAATCTATTTTAAAACTCTCGGCATTCATCCCCTCCCGATATAAGAGAGTAGTTCCCTCTTTAACATCTTCCCTTTTCTTTTCGTCCCATAATTTTCCTAAATCTGTGATCAAGATTAAGAGGGCTTTAAGGTGAGAAAGAGTTTCTTTTACTACCGCGTTTATTTCTTCCCAATTTATGGGTTTCTTAGACAATAGCTTATGCAATTCCCCATTCCAGGATAATTTATTAATTAAATCTTTTTTGTATAAATCCGTTTCTGCCCGATGTTTTCTAAGAGTCGCTAGTTCTTCGGTTCTCCCCAACGCCGTTTCTAATTCGATATAATGGTCTAAAGCATCAATGAGCCTGCCGCAAAAGCGGTCCATTCTCTTTTCTATTCTACTTACAGTTTTTGCTTCATGCCCGGCTTCTTTAAGAAAATGTTTTTCTGCATGGATAATAGCTGCATCATATTTGCCTGCACTTATTTTTAATTCTAATCTTAGAATGTTGCCAAGGTCTTCAGCCAGTTCTGTAACCTCTGTATCCTCTTTTATAATCCAATTCTGAGATCGTTTGGTTTGCTTAATTAATTTTCCTAAAGCTTCTTTCAACTCTTTCTCTCGCATCATTTTTATATCGGAAGGGCAAATAGTTTTTAAATTTATGGGTAATAAGTATGTATTAAGTTTCTTTGAGGCAGGGGTTTAAAATTGAGCGAATAGAATCTGCCTTCTGACTGACTGTTTAAATCGGGCAGACCTATTCCGCCTCCCTGTCCCCGACTTAATACATACACTATTTCATAACACTTTTAATTTTACGTGCAAGAAATTCCATGTGCTCCTTAGGATGCACTAGAAGCATAGCCATACTTTAGATACAATGACAAAAATGAAAATAATAATACGGTTTATCCCACATAATCAATCTTCTTTTCTTTGATCTGTTTAGCCCGGGCTTTGCCGAAATAATCTTCCAATTGCTGGTAAGCTTCTTCAATTTCTTTATCCACAGAAGGTTTGACCACTTCTAAAGCTTTCAGGAAATGTTCCATTTTCACTTCTTTAGATTTAATATCTTCCCGCAAAGAGATCATCGCTGCTTCTCGACAAACTCCTTCAATATCCGCACCCACATAACCTTTGGTTTTCTCAGCAAGTTTTTCAGCGTTAATTCCTTTAGCTAGAGGCATACGTTTCAGATAGATCTCAAAAATCTTTTTCCTTCCCGCTTCTTCAGGAACCGGAGTAAAGATGATCCGATCAAATCTTCCCTGACGCAATAAAGCCGGGTCAACAATATCCGGACGGTTAGTTGCTCCGATTACTACCACATCATTAAGGCTTTCCAATCCGTCCATCTCCGTTAACATCTGGTTGACGATTTTCTCGTTGACTCGATGCCCCTCATCGCCAGAACCGCTTCTGCGCGGAACTAAAGCATCAATCTCATCAAAGAATAATATGGTTGGTGAAGTTTGTCTCGCTTTTCTAAATATCTCTCGAACAGCTTTTTCTGATTCGCCCACCCATTTAGATAATAAACTTGGACCGTTAACTAAGATAAAATTAGCTTCACTTTCTTTAGCTACTGCTTTAGCCAGCATGGTTTTACCAGTACCTGGCGGGCCATAAAGTAAAATACCGCGCGGAGGACGGATACCCATACGCTTGAACACTTCCGGTTGTTTCAAGGGCCATTCTACTGCCTCTTTTAATTTGTTCTTAATTTCTTCAAGACCGCCAATATCTTCCCAGGTGACATCCGGAATTTCTACCATTACTTCCCGCATGGCTGAAGGACGCACAATCTTCAATGATTCCTGGAAATCTTGTTGGGTAAGCATTAATTTTTCTAAAATTTCTTTTGGAATAGCTTGACCATCCTCAATTCCTTCTTTCTTCAAATCTGGAAGAACTCTTCTTAATACAATCATGGCTGCCTCTTTGGCTAGAGCGTTCAAGTCTGCACCCACAAATCCATGGGTTACCCGAGCAATTTCTTTAAGAACAACATTCTTTGATAGTGGCATATTTCTAGTATGAATCTTTAAAATTTCCAACCGGCCTTCTTTCCCAGGCACGCCAATCTCAATTTCCCGATCGAATCTTCCCGGCCTTCTCAAAGCAGAATCTAATACCTGGGGCATATTGGTAGCTGCAATGACAATCACTTTACCTCTGGATTTCATTCCATCCATTAGTCCTAATAGCTGAGCTACTACTCTTTTTTCTACATCTCCCCGCGTCTCTTCCCGCTTGGTGGCGATGGCATCAATCTCATCAAAGAAAATTATAGAAGGTGCATTCTGTTCTGCTTCTTCGAACTTTTTTCTTAAGTTCGCTTCCGATTCTCCATAAAACTTGGACATAACTTCCGGTCCATTAATCAGAATGAAATGGGAATTTGTTTCTGAAGCTACTGCCTTGGCTAATAAAGTTTTTCCTGTACCTGGCGGACCATGCAATAAAACTCCCTTGGGAGGTTCGATACCTAACTTTTCAAAGATTTCCGGATGTTTTAAAGGTAATTCAATCATCTCCCGGACTTTTTTGATCTCATCTCCTAATCCCCCGATATCTTCATAATTTATCCCTAAACTTAATCCTTCCTCTTCTTTAAGCTCTATCGCTTGAGGATTGAATTCCACTTCAGTTTCTGGAGTGACTACTACTATCTCTTTCTTAGGAATTGTATCTACTACCATAAATTTCAGATCACCAAAACCGAACCCAGCAAACTGCGCTTCCATTGCCGAGAAAATACTTTCCATACTATTCCCGCTGACATTTACTCTTCTTCTCGACCCGCTTAAAGAAATAATATCCCCTTTGACTAAAGCCTTGCTCATTAAGCTGCGCTTAAACAATTCCGGAGAAGCTCTGATCATGACCCCTTTCTGAGCCGGAGCGATAACTACTTTTTTCGCGGGCTTGATTTCCGCTTTCTTGACTATAACCATCTCGCCTATGGAAGTTTTAGCGTTCCTGCGCAGATTTCCATCCATCCGAATAATATTTAGACCAATATCTCCCGGATAAGCTCGATCCACAATTGCGGCAGTAATTCTTTCCCCTTTAACTTCTACTATATCCCCAGAATTAACCCCAATCTCTTTCATAAAGCCAGAATCTATTTTAACTATACCTTTATTTACATCATCCTGTACTGCTTCCATTACTTTAAGTTTAAGTTCTGGCTGAGTCATCTTTACCTTTTTTAGCTTGCCTTTTATATAAAGATTATGGTTTTAAAAGTATATTACTACTAAATAATAGCGAAAATCTTATAAATACTCTTATTAAATAAAGGTATTGAGTTATATAATCCTAAAACTGAATAAAATACCTAAAATGAGATCAACACTTTGTGCGCTTTTAGCTGGATTAAGTTTAATTCCATCTACAGCTAGTCCTAAAATTCCAGAATCAAGAATGGACCCATTAGTTGTAAAAATAGTGGAATTATTAAAAGCTGATCCTACTACTTCCCGTAATTTACAAGATAACTGGAAAGCAGATTTTTCCCGCCATTCAACTGATGGTAGAGGAAGTGCTTATTTTCCAGCCAAAAGCGGAACTTTAATCACTTATTCCCAGCAATTTCGAGAAGGAGATAAAACCATTATAATTGGATATTTTGATAATGATGACAAAAATTTTAAGCATCCTGACTTTCAATCTGATGGAATAATCGGACCTGCAGACTCGTTAACAATTAATATAAATTATGATTCCGTCCGGGGGAAAAAACACAGATCCGGTTACGAATTAAGAGATTATGGATTAGATCGAAAATTGGATGTGTCCCATGGAGATGTACTAGAATTAGGTGTAAGCTCAGATGAAGCCAGTGATTATTTTTATGAAAAAAGTACAGAAATTGATCAAAAATATACTAATCTTCTAAAAGAAATGGAAAACAGATTAACTAAAAAGAAAGAATAAAAAACACTCTGATCTAAACTACTTATTCCTCTTCTTTTTCTTCTTTCTCCTCTTTGGGAGCAGGCCCGGCTTTGACCTTGGGTAAGGGCAAGGGGCTAGGTAAACTTACTTCTTCGCTGATCTTAATGGCTTGGATATTGCCTTTATGTAACGCAGCATTGATGACCATCTCCATTACTTCGGGAGGAATTCTTTTGTTTTTGTCCCAACCTTTCTTGATCTCATCAATTTTCTTTTTATCTTCCACATAAAGAACCTGGCCTTCCACCTCAATCTTGCCGTAATTCGGCTCGTAATTGCAGATAAAGCCAAAAGTAAATTTAAGGCCTTTCTTACCTTCCATGGCAAAGGTAAAATCCTCTAACTCTTTGATAGAAACATTATTATTAATCTTGATCTGACCACCTTTAGCATCTAAGTCTCTCTCTGCAATAATCTTATGTAAATTTATTTTCACAATTGTCATTATTAACCACCTTTTTCTGTTTTTACTAAACTTTATTCGTTTTCATCCATTAGCAAGGATAGTTATTTATAAATTTTCCGAGATTTTTCTTCTTAGATTTAAGATCACTTCACTTTAAAATCGCATTTCTGCATTTCTGTAGGTGTAAGAAAACTACCGATTTTGCAATTTTGTAGTTATGGTTTAAGCTTAGATTATTTGATCCCAGTAATTCCAGTCCAGATTTTTGCATTCATGTAGGTGTAAGTTTTTGGGTTAAGTTTATATATTTGTTTCAATTTAATCCAAAAATGTTCTTACAAAAGAGAGTGATTAATGGAATTACTTATACTTACTTAGACCATAGTTTTCGCATTGGAAACGAAGTTAAAAAAGTTTCTTTAATTCTGGATAAGAATAAACAAGATTATAATGAAGCGATAATAGAAAAAATCGCTGCTGCCCGTGCGGCATATTTCACCAAAAACTTCCAAACTTATTTTTCAGAAGAGGAAATGACTAAAATTGAAACTGAAAAGATATTTTATCAAATATTCTTTAACTCATTAGACCGAAAATTCCAAGAAGCCATCTGGGAAGAATATTTACGCCTCTTTCTAGCCAACAGTATGGAATTAGAAGGATCAACTATAACTCCTCAGCTGGCAGAGAATATTGATAAGAGAAAGAGAACAATTTTGCCTGAAGCAGAAGTTAAATTATATCATAACTCTAAAGGTGCATTCAAAGAGATAATAGGCTCTGAATTAAGGTCTGTAATCCAGTTTAAGCAATTTCATCAAATGATTTATGAGGGAATCATCCCAGATGCAGGCAATTTCAAAAAATTGCCCAACACTTTTGGTTATACTGAAAAAGCAAGAACCGCTCCTCCAGAAAAAGTAAGATTAGAATTAAAGAAAACCTTAGAGAATTATCAGAATAAAGAGATATACCCTTTCCTAAAGCCGTTGCTATTCCACTTAAATTACCAGAAGACTCATCCTTTCACTGATGGAAACAGCAGGCTGGGAAGGATACTCCTGGTAGCGCAGATGTGTAAGTTGAATTATCCTGCCCTGATCTTCAAAGGTGATTTGGGTTTCCAGATCAGAGAGACTTTAATGGAATATATCAATCGTAACCACTTGGATTTCTGCAGGTTATGCTTAGAGCAATATTTGCTAACTTCAATAAAATTCTGGAGGCCAATGATTAGGAAGTATTTGTATTGACTATTAGATAGTCTTATAATAAATTGCCTGGTTTAGGTTGCATTATTTACGCAATTTACTATTAGATAATTGCGGATTAAAGCCACAATATTAACCCAATTATATTTCAGAATCAATTCTCTATTCTAGTACTCGTTTCTTTAGTATTAACGCACACTTTGAACATCAGAAATTATCTTTTTAGCAATTGTCTCAGCAAGGAAAGAGTTATTAATCAGTTCTACGTTTATTTTTTGTTTTCCATTGATTAATTCCATAAATCGGATATAATCCAAGTCTTCGTATGATCTTGCTTTCTGATATAATTCATCCAATTGCTTAGCTAATTCTTTCGGAACTGAAAGCTTAAGCAAAAATGGGCCGGAAGTGCCATAATAATTAATGTTATTAAATGAAGGAACAATCTTGGAGATACAATTTTTACCAGAGTAATATTTTCTAGAAATCTTGTCCAAAGAAGTATTTCCTGTGATTTTTACATATATTTTAGCATGATGTTTTGCGTGATTATTTATTAGACTATCTTCGTTTTCCAAATTACCGATTACCCACCAAACATGATGGCCTTCCCAGGTTATAATCGGGTTTGTACTGATAGAAGCTCCTTTAACCTCAATTTCGCTCCAGAACAAATCACTCTGAACTAAGTTATCAAATTCATAAACAGAGGTTTCTCCCTTGGAAAATATATTATTATTCACAGAAGGTTTGATTTTGTTGTAATAAATTGCTAACCGCTCAAAAAACTTCTTTCGTTCAATGATCCAGGCTAAACTTAGCTTATACTTGGCTTGGTCATTTTGTAGAATGCCTTCTGCCACCAGTTCTTTTACATTCTTAAATGTCGCCTGATAAGAATGTTTGTCCCCATCCAAAGAATGATGTATTTGCATTATGCTTAAAGGATACTTATTAATAAGGATATTAATTATCTTTTCTTTGCTTTTCATTTCAAGCGGGTTAAGCATAAATTCAAGTAAAGGAGGCATCCATTTAAACTTTTTGGTTGATTTTCATTAAACCATAGATTTTTATAGATATTGGTTAAAGTTAAGAGCATGGAGAGAACAATTGTTGAAGAAATGTGGGGGATTTACTCTCTATCATATGTAAAGAAAAGAATGTCAAAAGAAAGAGAAGAGCTGGACAAACGCTATTATCAAAGAGCTACAGCGGGTGAAAGATTTGGCAGAGTGTTATATGACGCAATGGTAAATTTGTTGAAAGAGGCTTCAGATTACAGGACACAAAACCAGAAAAACACTGAAAAATAAAAGGGATACAAAATGCCAAGAGAGAATAATATTTTCCAAAGAGAGATTAGATGTCACGTCCCAGATTCATACGATGTATATTCGGGGGATATAATCGCAGTAATTTATCCTGACGGCCGGTCAGAAGTATTATGCGGATACGCGGTTAGAAGACACAATAATGGAGATCCAATTATCGCCTGTTCTCTGAAAGAGAAGGACAGATTTGATGAAAAATTGTATCACAAAACTTCATGTGGGTATAATATTCAAAGAGAGTTAACGGATCAGTACTGAAATAAAAAGTTAAAACAATGGAGGGTATTAAAAATGGTTGTATCTGAACAGTCTTTTGAAACGCTCGGAGCGTTATACCAACGCTATATTTTACAGAAGGACTCTTCTAAAGCAAGTGGGGATTTAAGTACCCCAGCATTAGATTACATCGTTGCCGAAACTGAATCGATGAGGGGCTATGATAAATGCAATCGGCAATATAGCGATTATAGAGATCGCGGTAAGTGTAGGTGTATACTGTTTTCAAGTTAGAAGCAGCTATTTTGGTAGTTCAGCTTTATTAAACAGTAATGATTTTTCAGCACCATAAAAATGAAAATATCTCGGCCAGATAAGTTTCCTCTTACGGTAATAGTTAAACCCACTAAGAGATGTAATTTAAGTTGTAAGTACTGTTATGAAGACACCAGCAGAGATAACAAATCAATGGATAATTCTACCCTCGAAAAGGTAATCTTTGAGGTTTTGGCTTACAATGACCAAGCTTTTGGGAATGGAAAGTTTGTGCAGGAAACAGAATTTATCTGGCATGGCGGGGAACCATTACTGATGGGAAAAGACTTTTTCCAAAAAATTAAATCGCTTCAACAAGAATATTTAAGCGGTCGGACTGACCACAAAGTTAAAAATGGAGTGCAATCTAATCTAACTTTATTGACCCCGGAACTCTGGACTTTCTTAAGAGATGAAGATTTTGTGGTTGGTTCCAGTTTAGATGGTTCTAAAGAAATCCATGACCGTTGTCGGGTATACCAAAATGGTGAAGGGTCTTATAAAGCAGTAATAGAAGCCATAGATTATACTAGACCAACATCAAGATCATTCTCTCCTATAGGTGTTTTAGTTGTTTTAACTAAAGACAAGTTAGATCAAATCTCCGAGCTGTATCATTTCTTTAAACAACAAAGAATCAATTTTGATTTTGGTCAATTATCTGTTGCCGGAAAAGCAGAAGAGAACCGAAGTTCACTGGAGGTGAGTGCGGAAGAATGGGGAAAAGCAATTATAGAGCTTTTTGATTTATGGTTTTATGATACCACTGAACCTTCTCTTTATATCTCTGAGTTAGTTAAATCTGCTGCAGGAGTTCTTAGTGGAAGTATTTCCTCATGTATGTTTTCAGGAAATTGTCGCCAAAGTTATATTTCTATAAACCCCAATGGAGAGGTATACCCTTGTGGACGTTTTGGAGCAGAAGAAACTTTTAAACTAGGGAATATTAATGCTCAGAGTCTCGCAGAAATTATGCAATCCCCCACCCAAAATTATTTACTCTCCCGAGATATAAGAACTATTGAAGATTGTAACGGATGTGAATATAAAAGCCTTTGCAACGGTGGTTGTTTTTATAATGCGTACTTAGCAACTGGTGATATTTTCCAGAAAGATCCACTTTGTGAAGGATATAAAATGGTTTACAAACATATTAGTAAAAGACTACAAGAACAATTAACTCAATTATTGATTTAGAATAATTAAAATGAATGAGTACAGATATTCAATTAACCTAAAAAAGGCTTTTCTAATCCCTGAACAATAAAATGTATTTTCTCTTACCACCAAAAATTCGGAGACATTTATGTTTTTTGGATCGGTCATTAAAAACAGGTGGACTGGGTTTTTATCTTTTCCAAGAGATGGTTGAATATAATCAAAATGATTTAATTTAAACTAAATATTTTCATAAAAATTTATCTGTCAATCGGAAACCGCCCACCACCGGTCACAGACCGGTGGCATGCTCGCTCCCTTCGGTCGCTCGGGGCGGTTTCCTCAGACCCTGAATTTTCCACGAAATGCAATCTCGCTGAAGCTTATGCCACCAGTGTAACACTGGTGGAAAATTCAGATTTTACTGGCCATCTTATTATCTGGCCTTTCAACTTCTAATACAATTTTTTGCTTGTTCTTTGAGAGATATTCTTTCAGTAAGTCTGTTCCATTCCTTTTTCCCTAAATTCTTCTTTTATTGCCAAATATTCCATAACCCATAAATCTCCAAAATCCCAATTAGTAACTATTGCAACTATTTTTTATCTTTAATAACAATGGAGAAAAAAGAGTATCGCTTGTTTTTAATCAGCTTTTTCTGTAAATCCATTGTTCTTCTTTCGTCTGAAGGGAAAGAAGATTCATATATCCCCCACACTCCTCTAAATTCTGCTGAATTCTCGTCTCTTATTTTGATGAATCCCATCTTGCAAGTGATAAGATTTAATCTTTTATTTATTGGGCTATTTATTGAGTAATATGAAGATGAGCCGAATTATTCCACTGCAAAACTCCCCGCAACCAGCAGCGGAAAAGCGATCGTCGCATCGCAGTGGATTTTTACATTGGGAGCATTAACTTTTACCTTGCCCCAGGTAATCGCCTCTTCCACTCTCGCTCCTGAATCCGAGCCGTCATATTCCTGGGCAGTATTGATATAAACTACAAAATCAAACCCTTCTTTGAAAATATTGGCATTGAGAGCAAAATGTTTGCTGATCCCACCTCCTAAAATTATTCCTCCGGTCTTCTCAGAGTTTAATACCAGCTGAACTATATCTTTCATCTCTTTGGCTATATCAATCAGAAAATCCGGATGGCTCTGCTTGAAAAAGAAGATTAGATCTCCAAAAGAGCCATCAATCAATCCTGGGCAAAAAATTGGAATATCATTCTTGGCTGCCCAATATAATACTGATGAGGAATCGTTAACTTCCAATCCCAGTTCCCGAATCAAGTCTTTAGGACAGAATACTTTTCCGCTTTTTTTCTGCTGCTGGTAAATTCGTTCCAGGAATTTCTGGATAAACTGATCGAAATAAGCAAAACGGTCATTAGGCACGAAAATATTCCCTGTTCGATTGATTCCATGCTCAAAGAGCATCTTCCCAGAAACCTCAAACTGTCCTAAAACAAATGGTTTTAAAACTTTGATGATATCTTCCTCAATTCCGCCCGCGGAAGTTACCAAAACATCAACTTTCTTGTGTTTTACTAAATATTTAATAATCTCCCGACAGCCGGAGCTGATCATATTGGAGGTATAAGATAAGAAAATAGTCACTTTTTCTCTGCGCATGGCCTTGACAATCTCGATTCCCTGAGCTAGATGGGTAGCTTGAAATCCGGTCTTAGAATAAGCCTGCAGAAATTTCTGGAAGTCTAGACCTTTCTCGAAATCATAGCCCTCTATTTTCGGATGACCTTCTAAGGTCATGGTTTCCCTGGGCATGTACTGGAGATGCTCTCCTTTTTGGAATAAAGGTACTGATGGTTCTGTTAATGTTTTTTTCGTCATAGTTCTTTCCTCCTGGTATTAATTTTTTATTTGTGATGGAATTGGTTATTTTAAGTTAAGTTTAAATCATTAGATTTGCAATAAAACTAAAAATAAAGCTCTTAACTCTAAATAGATCTAAGAAAACAATCAACTTCCAGTTTTGCGGATAGTATCATTAAGATTCATAGTTTTAACCTAATCAATCTCCGAATTCATTCATATCCATCAACATTTTATCATGTTGTTCTTTATACTGCTCGTAATGGTCCTGGCAGACTTTCCTTCCGCCCCAGGCTTTTGAGGCAGGATGATTACAGCGCGGTTCTTGGCATTCTTCCATAGAGCTCTTAAAAAGAGGCCTTTTTTATAAAAGTTACGGGTAGAATTATTCCAGTAAATCTGTTTCCGTTGGGCCTGTTTCTATCGGATCAGTTTCCACTAAATCTACATCGGTTGAATCCGCCTCCCCTAACTCAGTCTCCACTGACCCCAAACCCCAGACTTGTGGCTTCTCACGAAGGTAATTCTGATTACTCCTGCTCTTAATAGAAGCATTAAGTTTATAATATCCCTCTGCTAATGAAAATTTCAGCCATAAATAAACCATCCTTTGTTCCTCGGGAGCTGAATGGCCCCTAAATTCTATTTCTAACGAGGTAAACTTTTTCTTCACCAACTCTTCCAAAGAACAGATTTCAGAGTTAACATTAGCTTTCTGGATTTTAGGTGCTTTTTTCGAGTTATAAGCAAAACTAATTTGATATTCCGTCAGCGCATCTCGTATCGTTCTAGTTAGTTCAGCAGGAGCATAAGTATTTCCTATTCTCCATTGGTCAAAGTCCATGGAATCGGTGGTTAGCAGGGAGTTTATAAAGATTGTGAGAACCTAAAATCTAAAAGCTCCACTCTTTCAGTTTCCTTAAGCCAGAGAAATATTCGCTGCGATTCTTAAACGATATCACTTCTGCACGATACTTTCCTGTGGATTGAAGCACGGTTGCTAACCTATGGGGAATGTAACCACTTTTTCCAATTTCTTTATTTAGAAGACGATTCAGAGAAAGAGGTAAACCCTCCTCAGGAATATCATCAGAGACATCATATTGCCCAAAAAACAGCTTAATGATGTTATTAGCAGGGGAATGGTGTGCAACAATACTTACCAAATCGTCGAAGTATTTAGAAGAGGGATGAAGTTCAAAGTTTTGGGCTAATACTTCCAACTGGTTAACTAAATCTCTTTGGGAAGGGATAACCATATTGTCTTTATGAGGGTAATGTAAATCTATCAAGCGGCTCTTATTTTTTGGGGTGTATAATCCATAACCTTTAGTGGAATAATCCCCGCAGTTCTCTTTCCCCCCTTCCATACAGGATTTTGTCCGTTCTTCACGTGGAATGGTTAATGTATATCTACGTGCATCACCCCATACACAAAAAGAGGATTCGTGGCCAGAATTATAAGTCAAATCTCTCGCCGCAATGATATTCTCATAAAACTGGCTTGAAACCAAGATGTCCATTAAAGTGTAATTCTGCAAGTGGGATACAGTCATTCCGAGGATAAACAAATAGGTATTATAAAAGCATGATTGTAGCAGAACATAAATAAAGATTTATATAATTCCTACATTTTAAGCCATCCCATGAACCTCGTAGACGTCCATTGCCACCTGAACCATGCTTTATACAAAGAGGACTTAGATGCAGTCATCAAGAGGGCAAAAGAGGTAGGGGTGAAAGTTATCGTTTGCTCTGGCGTAAATCCGCCTGGAAATCATCAAATTTTAGAATTAGCACAAAAATATCCAGAAATAGTTAAAGTCTGCTTGGGAATTTATCCCATTGATGCTTTGGGATTATCAGAAGGAGAGACGGGATTGCCTAGACAAACAGTTCCTATTAATCTCAACGAGGAATTTGAGTTCATTAAGAAAAACAAAGATAAAATTGTGGGCATCGGCGAAATTGGGATGGACTTTCATTGGGATAAAAAACATCATCCCCAACAGGAAGAAAACTTTAGAAAAATTATCCGCTTCGCAATCGAATTAAAGCAGCCCATTGTAATTCACTCCAGAAAAGCAGAGAAAGAATGTATTGATGTGTTGGAACAAGAGATAAAAAATAAAGATATTTCAGTAGTGATGCATTGTTTTTCCGGGAATAAAAAACTAATTCAACGTGCCGCTGGGTTAGGATATTACTTCTCTATCCCCGCAAATATCATCAAACTGCAGCATTTCCAAACCCTGGTAGAGATGGTTGATATTAATCAATTGTTGACGGAAACCGACGGGCCTTGGTTAAGCCCCTATTCGCAAGGGCATAATGAACCTGCTTTTGTAGCTGAAGCGATTAAGAAAATCGCTGAGATCAAGAAATTAACTGAAAAAGAAGTTGCCGATCAGATTTGGGAGAATTATCTGGTCGTGTTTGAAAATTAGTAGTTTTCCGCACCCATCTCTCTTCTCCATCCCAGAAATCTTTAAAAACCAGCCTCTTTCTGCTAAGATTAAAATGAGCCAAAAAGATAATTCCAAAACAAGAAAGTTCCACAAAAAAGGAAGCACTGCCTTGGCCCTCATCGCCATTATCTTAGCTATAATTATTCTGGCAGTTTATTTGGTAGGTATTGCCCAGCGGGATTGCAATAGCAATAAAGATTGTCCGGAGAATGCTTATTGCGGAACTGATTATGAATGCCATGATTTTCCCCAGCAGATTCTAGTCAAAGAAGCTAATTATGTGCCTGCCTCTATCATTTTCGGAATTAGTTTGATTATTGCTGCCTATGTCTATCGCGGAGGAAAAATTCCCTTTGTGAAAAAGAAGATAAAAAATGATTTAGAAAAATATAATTAAAACTCTCCTAACCTCTTCTGCTCTTTCTTACCCCTTAATAATTTACTTTTTTCTAACAACAAACCTAAATCAAACCCGAACTTTTTCTGGATCAATTCCGAAGCATATCTTAACATTAACTCTTCGGAAGCAAAACCTATTGGTTTTTCCGCTAAACTCTTTCTGGTGGCCTCCCGACAGACCCACACCTCCAAAGGGATAGTATAATCCGGAGTAATAAATCTTAAGACTAAAGCAGACTGCTGTCTTTTATTCTCTTTCATTTTTTCTAATAAGCCCAATCTACAGGCATAGTAGCCGCCAGCACATTCCTGAGCGTACTCTTTTCTTCCTGAATAATCTTCATAATCTGTGGAATAGAAATTACCTTCTTTCGACCAGGGATTAACTTTATAATCTAGATACATCTCAAATAATTCATAACTCCAGATTTCCGGAAAAAATAGAACCAGATAATAATTTCCCCATTCTCCTCCGCAATAAAGCTGATAATCACCAACGGAAAAATCTTTTACCTCTTTAATCAACTCTTTACCTAAAGTATCATCAATCATGGTGATACTCCAGCGCGTCGGAACTAATTTTCGATTGTGTTTCAGCCCGATTCCGCCAACAGAAATCAGTTTAGTCAAAAAATTCTCCTCAAAACCTTTCTGATATAAAGAGAGAACCGCGGAAGCTGCTTTTAGGTCTGTATCCGAGAAGACTCTCTCCACCCGGGAATCTACTTTAGGGTTAGCAGTGATTATCGCTTTGAGCAATTCTCCCTGCGGACCGAAGGGAATAATCTCTTTTTCTGATTTAGGTTGTAATTTAGGAATCTCTTTCAGGTTAACCTCTAACTCTACTGCCTTGCTGGCTAGGCCCACTTCCTGAATTACATCTAAGAAACGGCTGTTGCCAATACTTATTCCAGCTTGTCCCGTCCTTGGCTGGAGAACATTTCCGCTGGTTCTGGAATTAACCAAATTTGATCTTAGTTCTGCGATAGTTCCTACGGCAAATTTCCCCTTGCTCCATAATTTTGGGGAATCGTAATGTTCAATCTCACCGGAGAATTGCGGGCTGAGGAAACCGATGTTGATATGGGGATAGCCGTAACGGCCGATGAATGGAGCTGGGCTGGATCCGGAAAAGTCTTGTTTGAATTGTTTTTTTGCTGTAAGTTGAGGAATCTGTTCAATCTCTCGATACTTTACTTTTAGTAATTTCATTTTAAGAAAAAAACGCGCCCCCACGAGGAATTTCGTAGCCATTCACCAAAATGTGGGGCTAAGCGAACGTAGTTGAGCGCACGCCGCACCTCGCTCCCAGTTGGCGAAAGAACTGTTCGAACCCCGGTTCCAAGCTTTTTGTCTTCTTTCGAGACCGCAAGCTCGTGTCCTATCCGCTAGACTATGGGGGCGTAATCAAGCGGAAAGAAAGCTTATTTAAAAAACTACCTTCCTTTTTTAATATCACTCTTTAATGGTAAAAATAGCAACATTTATAAATTAGCTTTAAAATCAATTAATCTATGACTAACCAAAGGAAATCTTTCTTGGAAGATATTGCAGAACATATTCATCCCCTCGCTTTAGAAGCTACTCCTCAAGTTTACGTAGTGGGAAGTATAGGCGCAGGGAAATCTTCTTTAATCCATGGAATTCATAACCAACTCCGATATACCAATAAAGGATTAAGGATAGACCATCGCAGAAAAATGCCTAGAGCTGAGTGGCAAGATCACAAAAGAAGATACGATATTCATAGGAATAATGCCACTGTCTTTCCGGAAACAAGCACTGTTTATACCTCTTCTGCAGAAAGAATAATTCCTCTCGAAATGCAGGTAGAGGGAAGCCACCCTAAAGCAGAGAAATTATTTGCTAGAGAAAAAGATCCCCACGCAGTTGTTTTCTGCTTAGACTTATTACTAATCGCTAAACTGTTAGACGAAAGAACGGTAGTAAAGAGAGATGAAGAATACAGAACTAGCCAATTTGTCCAACCAAATTACTTTAAGTGCGAACAGAATTATTCTATTCTTGTCTCATTATTAGAGGCGCTGGACCACACTGCGTATTGGAAAAGACTAAATATTCCTGTTTTAGCAGTAGGTACACAGTACCAAGAAGTAATTGATCGAGCTGAGAAGAAAGATTCTGATTTTATTAGAAGATTAAGTAAGAAGAACTGGGAAGATCTGTTTTTAGAAGACGAAAAAATTCCCGAAATAATAGAAACAGAGATAAACACTCAAGCAGGGTTATGCTCAGAAGTCCTCTCTGCCATTTCAAGTAACCGCTTTTTGGAATTAATCCAAAGCATCATTCGAAACAGAGCTAACGGTACAGAAAGAGTAGATTACGCTACTTCAGTTCCAACCCAGGCTCCGCCCTTGCCTGAACTATTCTCTGAAGTGTTATTCGTAGACTCTCGACATTCCTCTCGATACGGAATAGAAAATGCCGCTTACCAGATCGCCAGAGCAGCTATACCTCGATTAGATCATCTGCGATTAGTCTCGCTTTCCCATCAAGTGCCAGATACAGAGAGAATAGTAAAATATATTTCTTTAAGAAAGTAGCAAAAGAATAAGATTTGCTAATTACTTTTTAATCTCTCCGCCGCCCGCAGGCAGGAATCTAATGATTTCGTCTAAATCCCCACCTTTCAGTTTATGTTTGATCTTTTTGGCTAAATTACTCTTGGATTCTTTCCCCTGAATTATCCTCACAAAATTCTTAGTTTTAGTTTCTACTGCTTTTATCGGTCCGCCAATGATTTCTTCTCCAACCAACCCGAGAGCATATTCTAATTTCGGATAAAGATAATTTGTTTTCCCTCGGATCATGAAACTACCCTTGCCCATGTATTCTCCGGGATTAGCTTCCTTACTGACTTGTTCAGGTTTAACGTAAAATACATCAGCAGTAGTATGCCCTAATTTCCAGGCTCGGGAATGTACTGCTACTGCCTGGCTTGCTTCTTTAATGGTCTCCTCGCCAGCCTGCTGGCCGTTTTTAATCACAAAGAAAGGCGAGCCGGCCATATCGGTATGAAAAACTAAATCTTCTTTATCAGTATGCTTCTTGATCACCAGTTCATTAGAGGTCGCATCTTTCCCGCCGATGCACAAAAAACCTTCAGAAGAGATGAACCAATGGAATTTTTCATACCATTCCCTTTTCTTTTCTTTCTTCTCTAATTTCTGGATCTCTTTTTCCATAAAAGAACTTTCCTCTTTCTGCAACAAACCTAACTTTCGCTTGCTTTCCACCAAGGCTTTTTTCGCCCCCTCCAATTTTCTTTTTGCTTTTTTGGCTAGGTCAAAATAAGTTCCTGCATTCTCTTCCAGAGATTTATTCAGTTCTAGTTCTATTTCCATTAAAGATTAAGAAATATTCCTGGGATTAAAAAGGTTTAGGTTGAAAAAAACTGAGCCTGAAGGGACTTTCAGTCAAGCAACCGTATACCCTAAGCGTCGTAATAAGAGGGATTAAACGAAGTTTATATCCCTCAGACCTAACTTGCATAGGTTTGCTTGCATTCGAACCCTCGGTTTCTGCCACTCTCAAAACATTTTGTGCAATATTCGTATCTTTTGGAATTTCTAAAGGCATTGAATAGCATCCCAACCGGAATAAATTTCAATCAAACCTAACCTTGTTCGTGGGTCGAACGAAGTGAGTACCCCACTTGGTTATTTTCGATCGAACATTTTGCGAGCGAAGCGAGTCAAAAGGTTCGTGTGAGGGCAGCGTCTTAACCGCTCGACTACAGGCTCATTAGAAGAACTAAATATTAATTGGTTATTAAAATCTTTCTAAAAAAAAATATTGTATTCCGAAAAGTAGATAAGTTGGATAACACCGAACGCGGTGCAGGCGGGTTTGTAAGCATTGGGGACAGAGTAGCTGTTCATAAAATATGAACAAAAAGTTTATAAATTATGAACATTTTTGGGTGTTATGCACCAATTACTGTCTTCACCAGAGAGGGTAAAACTTTTGCGGGAAGTAATTTACAAAAAAGAAAAATTACGTGTAGGGGATATCTCTCGAAAATTAAGATTAAGTAAAGGATTAGTCTCAAAATATTTTGTGCTCCTCAAAAAGGAGAAGGTTATTGCTAATGGTAAGATTAATCATTCTCATCCTAATACCAAAGCCTTAAAGATATTTATAAATTTACAGATCATTCCTCAAAAAATGTTCAAGAAGTACCCTGAAACATTATCAGTAGGTATTTATGGGAGCGCAGCAAAAGGAGAAGACACTGAAGAATCAGATTTAGATCTCTATGTATTCACCAACAAAAATCAGAACTTAGCTTCTCTCAGCCAAGAATTAAAGAAAATATCTCCTAAAGCAAAACCATTATTTCTTAATAAAGATAAATTTAATTTAATAAAAGAAGAAAACCCTTTATTTTATCATTCTTTAATCTTCAGTTCAATAACAATTTATGGTGAAAAACTTGATAACTTATAAAGAATGCTTAGAAAATGGACTATTGCGCAGGATTCCTATATCCCAAAAAGAAGCAGAAAACAGTTTAAAAACTGCCTACAAATGGCTTAGTGAAGCAGAGAAGAACCTAAATGCAGGAGCATTTAACTCTTCAGCAATATCATCATATCTTGCCATGTTCCATGCTTCCCGGTCTATTTTGTTTCGAGATGGTTTCCGTGAGAAAAGCCATTACTGCCTAGCAAGATTTCTCGAGAACAATTACGTTAAGAAAAAAGAGCTGGAAGAAGAATGGGTAATCATGCTTGATCACTACCGTGGATTGCGCCATGATGATCAATACGGCACTGATTTCTATGTTACAAAAGAAGAAGCTGAAGAAGCATTAAATGCAGCAAATAGATTCGTAGAAAGAATGGAAAAATTATTCTCGAGAATGAATTCTTAAGTCTATTCGAGTATAAGTTAAAATATTCTTAGTATTTACCTAAGAAAAAATACCACTCAACAAGCCCCTATACTCTCCACCACTAAAGCTTGTTCGCCACAGATCTGCTCTCCCTCTTCTAAAACTATTTTAGGTGTAATCTTAACCTGTTTGATCTCGCCATTAACCAAAGGATCATAACCTGATTTGCCCATATAGATCCCTGCTTTACCTACTCTTGCTTCATTAAACTCAAAGGACTGCGCCTGCTGGCTGCCGATAGTGTTCAGGATCAATCCTTCCACTTTAATATTCACTCCATTTTCTAGGGTGAATTTTATCTCTTTGGTATTGGCATCAAAACAAATCTGTTCTTTCCCACCCAGATTAGAAAATTTCAATCCGATATTAATCGGGCATTGAGCTGCCTCTTCTACCTGGGCTTGACCTAAATTCATCACTACTACACCTACTGCTACTGCAAAAGAAACTAATAGAAAAGCGATCATTAAAGGAGTAATAGCTTTCTTATTCATTTTTCCATCTCCCAGGGCTTGCCCTGATGCCAGATCTCTTTAACCCGGTTGAAAGGAATAAAAAATTCTCTATCCGCCTGTTTTAAGACTAAAAAAGTCTCTTTTTCGATTCGGTCTAACTTTTCGGCACTTACCAGGATATTCTTTTTCTTGATTTTATCATAATAATGGATAGTAAATTCCTGTTTCAGAGGATGCAGGTGCACTTGATGCAAAGCGTCAGAAATTTTAGTAATTTCTTCTCCTCCGAAAGGATCAATTTGTTTGAAAATCAAGCCAGAAAATAAGATAATCGCTAGACCCACCAGCAGACTAACCCAGGGGATACTGATATAAGGCAGACCGCCCACTCCATCCCAGATTCCTGCCCAGAAGAAAACTATTCCTAATACCCCAAAGAGAGACCAAAAATATTTTTTAAGTTTATTGAATGGGACCATTTTCATAATCTCCAGTAGGTATTTCCTTTATACAATATTTCAGTAATGCGATGGAAGGGAATGAAAACCTCTTCCTCTTTTTGATCATGTTTTAAGACTAAAGTTCCCTCTTCGATCTCTTTAACCCTCTCTGCAGGGATTAAAACCTCTTTATCTGTTACATTATCTTTGTATTTAAAATGAAAATCTTTTTTTTCCGGATGGTTCTGCACAGAAGTAATTACTTTACTCACTGATTTATCAAGTCCACCCAAAGGATCAAATTCTTTAAAGATCAATCCAGAAAGAGTAAGCATGGCAAAACCCACAAATAAAGCTACCCAGGGATCGCCAAGAATAGGTATTTCATATAATCCTTCCCAAAGGCCTTTCCAGACAAAGATTATTCCCGCTGCTGCTAATAAGGACCATAAAAAATGTCTGTCTTGTTCCCGCAATTTCTTTCCACCTCTTTTACTATAAATAGTAATAGGATAAAATCTGGCTATATAAACTTTATTCTGATTCAAGCTAGTTAAACCAGAACAATAGGTATCCACTTAATAGTAGTTATAAAACCAAAGATTTATAAATAACTCTCCTTTTTAATTCCTGAAAAACAGGTGTATTTCATGGAACAAGCCATTACTGCAACAAACCCTAGAATCATCCTTCCAGACGTCAGTCTGGCTGCCATTGTCAGAGACGAATTAATGAATCCAGCCGGGGGCATAGTGGATTTTGTGCATTCTACTGTTCCGTTTGTAGAAGAAGCGGTGATAGTGGATACTGGTTCTAAAGACGGAACCAGACCGGCTTTGGAAGAACTGCAGATTAGGTATCCGCAATTGAGAGTCTTTGATAGAGAGTTTGACGATTATGCTTCCAGCAGAAATTTTTCTTTAGCGCAGGTAAGAACCAAATCAGTTTTGGTGCTGGATGCAGATGAAAGATTGAGAGCAGAAGATTTTGTGACCTTGGCTGGGATAATGAAAAAAGGTCATTATAGGAGCTATGGTTTTAAATTTATGGACTGCTTCATTTCAGAATCGGAAGATGAATTGATTGATGGGCATAATCCCCGTTTATTCTTAAAAGAAGGAAAACAGTATTTCGGGATGGTCGAATCTCTTTATGATCAGTATTTAACACCAATAACCAACAAACGGGATTATCTGTTTACCAAGATTATAATCAATCATTTTGGAAGCACTAAATCAGATTCTCGAAGAAAAGAAAAAGAGTGGTATGAAAATGTTGTTAAATTAGGTCTTGCCACAAACACGGCCCCTTCTGATTTGCCAGGGTTCCGAGAATGGAAGCGTTACAATCCCCGAAGGGAGGAGTCCAGATAAAGATGGACACTTACGAACTGAAAAAAGAGCAATTGAAATTAGCCCAGAAAGTGCAGCTGGCGGACGGTTTTAATAGAATTAAGACCATTGCCGGAACTGATTGTGTTTCTCTTGGAAATAAATTGATTGCCTGCGTGGTAGTCTGCGAATTCCCTTCTTTAAAATTAATAGAACAAAAGACTTATTTATTAGAAAACCCTTTGCCTTACCAAGAAGGATTCTTAGCTTACCGGGAGATGCCGGCGATTATAGAAGCATATAACCAATTATCAGAAGAGCCGGATTTAATTTTGGTGGACGGAAGCGGGATCGCCCATCCTAGAAGGATCGGAATGGCTTCTCATCTAGGATTGGCTTTGAATAAACCGACTATAGGAATCACTAAGAATTTATTGCTGGGAAGAATCGAATCTGGAAAGATTATGTTAGATCATGATATTGTCGGCTTTGAGATTAAGACTAAAGAGCATGCCAACAGTTTATTTGTCTCTCCCGGGCATTTGGTTTCTTTAGGCTCAACTTTAAATCTCATTCCTAAAACCATTCAATTCCCCCATAAGCTGCCTGAACCGATTCATCTGGCCCATAAGTTCGCCAAGAAAAGATTGGGAGAATTAACCGAGAAAACAATATTAACCCAAACAATAATAAATAGTCAAGAGATAAAAAGCGAGGAAGTAAACTAAAATGTCATTAGAATCATTATTAGGGCCGGCAAAATGGATAGATGAACAGGTACTTAGGCAGTATACTAAAGTTGGGAGACGGTTTAAATTAGATTATGGACGAATGAAATATTTTGTGGGACTGAGTCTTTGGTCTATTCATAGTGCATTTTCTATTGTTGCAGGATACCAGGTTATAGGTGATGCTGAACAATTGGTAAGAATAATATCAAACATTCCTGATTTTAGTTATAATATAAATGGGGCTATTGGTATATTTAAAGATGAAATTATTTCAGAAACCAGAACAAAAGATCCAGTTAAATATATATACCAACAAATAAATTTGATTGAAAGACTTCCAATCCTTGCAGCCGGGGTTGGGCTTGTCGGAAAAAGTGGAATTAATTTATTTAATTATATTCTAAATGGAGAACCAGTTGATTCTAATAATTATGATTGTCTAACTTATGGTGTTGGATTACTTTCATTAGCATCTTCAATGTATATCAAAGAAATGGATCCAAAACTATTGCAAAAACAACCCAGCAAAGTAAAAGCATTCTTTAAAGGATTGTATGAAAAAGCAAAAGGGTTAGTCCCCTCCCCAAATCCAACCCCAGAACCAGCGATAGCAGGGGCATTTTCTGGGTTAGAAGATTATGCTTTAGCTCCTCAGCTTATACCCCAGCCAGTGCCGCTTCAGTCATCTGCGGGTTTAGAGGATTATGTTAAAATCTAAATCTAGGCGTTTATGATAATATCTTTTTCCACCCAAAATTCAAGAAGATTTTTAAATGGGTTTCATTTCTTCATTATTATAGCGGGGTAGGGAAGCTAGGAGTACCCGGTGAATCAGGTAAGTAAATGTATCTGGTTCGGAAGGCTCATAATGCTCTTAGCGAGCTTCAGACACCCATAGATCGAAGGTTCAAATCCTTCCCCCGCTACTTTTTTTCTTTAAAAAATGAAATAAATTCAGAAGCTTTTTAAACTTCAAGGTTATTCTTTTATTATCATGAATCAAAGAGGCGCTTTAGACCCTTTAAATTTAGTGATGGGATTAGTAGCTTTAGTAGGCGGTATTTTAATCATCATAAATAAAGGGGATTATGGTTTGATTCTTTTAATCATTGCAACCTTAATCGAAGCACTTGCGAGGGTAGTCAAATGATAGAAATAACCGGATTAATTACTGGATTATTAATTATCTTACTAAATCTTATTCCTCTTATCTTAAGAAAACCAGAATATCTGAAAGTTACCATTCCGCTTTCATTATTGATTGGAGCAATTAAAGTTTTATTTTTGTAAATTACTTATAACCTCTCTCTGACCATTCTGTCCCACTTCTTTCCGCAACCTATTTATTCTTCCCTGCCTTTAAAGTATCATTAAAGATTAAAAAGTGACACTCAGATGGAACCAAGCATAAGAGCAATGATCGGACCTAAATACGATGAAGGCATCGTCCATGAAGTCGGAGCTATACTCGATAAGATATATACGGATAAACAACCGAAAAATTATCTTGGAAGAGATTTGTTTAGTGACTACCTAAACCGAGCTTTCTTCCTTCCTGAACCAGCCAAAAGAACTTCTCATTCAGCAGACCTCTCCGACAGATTAGATCTTCAAGAATCCGATTCTGCAGCCATACTTAAGCACTTAAGTAGTATTTCCGAATATTATCAGAACGAAGGCCCAGCAGGTTATTCCTCTGGAAATCCAAATGCAGGATATTCTTCTAATTCTAGATGTTATCAGTAGGATTATAATTTTTTTTATTTAATCTCTTTCCTTATGGATTAAAAACATTGTTTGACTAAACATTTTTTCTTATGATTTGATCAGAACCAGAAATAATCGGATAACTGCATCTTCTCCCGCTTGCTGAACGATCTTTATCTCCCGAAAGTAAATAGGTAGAGAAATGTTTAAGCATCCAATCTCTTTTTGGAAAAGCTTTAGAAAAATCTTGATGGATCCAAGATTTAAGATAATCTAAATTCGCTGGATTAAGTTCTTTTAGGTCAAAAATATGATCCCCTCCTTCATGTTCTGCTAAACAGCTGCCCACCAGCAGAGCAATCCCGTTCAGTTCAGAAACAGGGATGCGTACTCCGCAGCTTTGGCTTCTTCCGGTTCTTAAATCAATATCCTCTCCGATTCCATCAGAATGATACTGTTCAACGTCTAGCCTAAAAGTATCACTCACTAACTTAACTCTTAGCTTTTCTACCGTCAATGGTTGTAAACCCGATACTCGTAATAATTCTTGTCTGTAGAAAAGATGTCCATAAACTAAAGAGGCACTAACCATTCTTTAAAAGAAGAAATAAATCATTTAAAAAGATTGTTGGTCTAGAATATGGAAATTAAATTAATAATCATTTAATTAAAAAAAAACAAACCAAAAAAACTTTAACAGATATCTCCTACTTTCTTGGCTAATTCTTCTAACTTTTTCACCAATTCTTTAGCCGTAGCCGGATCAATCTTAGTAGTCACATCTTCCATCTCTTCGTTCTTATAAACATTGATCAGATTAACCAGATCCCTGATTTGGTCTTCTGCAGACCTGCTTCCAGATATTGAACAGCAGCTGCACCCGCTAATTTTTTTTGCCATCTTTATTTTCACCTCATCTTTTGCTTCATTCGCTGAAAAACGCTTTATAAAATAGATAAGCAGAATAGACGTCTGCTTTGCTGGTAACTTCGCAGGTAGAATGCATTCCTAAGACACAAGGACCAGCATCCAGGCAATTAAGTCCATACTTAGCCATATACATCCCGATAGTTCCCCCGCCTCCCAGATCAATTTTGCCCAATTCTCCGGTTTGCCAAGAAATCTTATTCCGATCCAATATTCCCCGGATGTAAGACATGTATTCAGCAGAAGCATCTTGAGTATAATATTTCCCCCCTGCTCCGCCATATTTCTCTACAGAAACTCCTTTACCAAGATAAGAGACATTGGTGGGGTCATGCACATCTTTATAGTTAGGATCCTGTCCGGCAGTTACATCTGCAGAAAGGGCATTAGAATGTTCTAATAATTCATTCACTTTAATTTTCAAACCCACTAAACTAACATAATCAAAAGCGAAATTTTCTAATAATGCTCCAGCTGCTCCCGTATCTCCGGTAGAGCCGATCTCTTCTTTATCCACAAAGAGAGCTACTGCCGTATGTTTAGGGGCTTTAGTTTCCATCAAGCCTCGTAAAGAAGCATAGACGCAGGCTTTATCATCCTGGCCATAAGCTCCCACCATAGAACGGTCAAAGCCTAAGTCCGCTGGTTTAACCACTGGTACTAACTCCAATTCTGCACAGATAAAATCTTCCTCTATTAGACCATATTGGTCATGCAGATGTTTCAGAACTGTAAATTTAACTTGTTCTTTAACCTTTTCATCATTTACCGGAATATTTCCTACCAAAATGTTTAACTCTTCACCTTCAACAATTTTATCCGCTTTGCGTTCCATCTGGTTTTTAGCTAGATGGGGAAGTAAATCCGGAATGATAAATTTCGGCTCGTTTTCTTTTTCGCCGATACTAATCACAACTTTCTTGCCTGCTTTGGTAAAAACTACTCCCTGAAGAGATAAAAGAGTGTTGACCCAATGGTACTTTTTGACTCCCCCGTAATAATGGGTTTTGATTAATCCTAAAGCTGCATCTTCATAAACTGGCATGGGCTTGAGGTCCAATCGCGGAGAATCCACATGGCTGCCAATCAGCTGCCATTTCGCAAGATTTTTTCCCACTACTGCTGCCAGAACAGTTTTATCTTTGATATTCTTGTAGATTCTATCCCCGGGTTTAACAGTTTTAAGCGTAGAAATATCCTTGAATCCGCTTTTCTGAAGCGATTGAATCACGTTAGCAATGCATAATCTCTCGGTTTTAGAATTTCCCATGAAATGTTTGTACGCTTCTGCGAAATGGAACACCTCTCTTTTCTGGGATTCATCAAAACTTAACCAAGAACTCTTTTTTTCCAGATAAATCTTTTTCTGCAACAATTCATTTTTAGACTTTTTTTCTGCCTCTGCCATAGCTATCACCTCTAATTAGGATAATTTTAGATAATTACTATTAATTATTATCTAACCTAATTAAATAATAAAGAGTATTTAAGTGTTTTGGAAAGCTTGGGTAAATACTTCTGCTTAGAATTAGGATTAATAGATTAAATCGGATTTTTGGTCCTACCTGCCCTTTGCAAGGCAGCATATGCCCCCATCATATAACTTCCCATTGCTTCTTGAACAGGAGGTCCATCCTTAGCCATCAACTCTACTATCTTTTCCACTTCTAATAAACAGCCATATAATCCTCTCCAATCATTAGAATAGTCATAAGGCCTGGGAGCAGGAATATCAGGAAGTCTAGTTACTCTAGGTCTTAATATAATTGTATCTGCTTGGGATTCTTGACCGTTTACCCTTTTTCTTAAAGTTTCGAAAAGGTCTGGTTGGGCAGCCATCTTTGCTTCTAAGCCAGGTTTTACTCTTCTAATTTCCTCTAAGGTTACTTCAGCTGCAACTAAAATATACTCTCTTTTAATTAAACTTTCTATTCTTTCCGCGGCATAGCGATCTGGCAACAAGCCACCTAAATCATTATATGCAGCGTACCGATGAATCTCATCCCAAGACAAAGATACATTTACCATAAAATAAAATAATTAATAGTATTATATTAATATTATGCTTTTGAAGAAGATAAATCGTTCAAATCATAATCGCAGCATGATTCTACTAGAATTACAATAACTATTTATATCTGGCCAGCCATCAATCGAAAATCATGACTAATTTAGACATCTACCTCACCGAAACTCCCCGTATCTTCTTTACCAGCCTGAAAAACCGTTTCCTAAGAAAAAAGTATCCAGGCAATGCCGAAACCATCTGCAAAGAAATCATCAAAGACTGCTGGAACGGAAGGTTCTTTCAGACTTCAACCGGCAATTTTAAGCAGTTCTGGAGCAGAGATTTTGGCCTATGCACTGATTCTTTAATTAAATTAGGATACGAAAAAGAAGTGCACCAGACCTTGCGTTATGCTTTAAACCGCTTCAAGAAATACAAAAAGATTACCACTACTATTACACCCTATGGAAAACCTTACGATTTCCCCACTTTTGCAGTGGATTCTCTGCCCTGGCTCATTCACAGCATCAAAGTATCAAAATTTTCTTATTATGAATACAACCATTTCTTAAATTCAGAAATTCAAAGATTTTTCAAACTAGTTATCAATGAAAGTACGGGATTAGTTAATCCAGAAATCTCTTTTTCTTCCATCAAAGATTTTGCAGTAAGAAAAAGTTCCTGTTATGATAATTGTCTGGTAGCTAGACTGGCTGAAGATTTACGCCATCTCAAGCTGGATAATCCCTTTACCAAATACGATTATCCCTCTCTGATTAAACGCCATTTCTGGAACGGTAAATACTTTTATGATGATCTTACCAGACAAGAATACGTGGCTGGAGATGCTAATCTCTTTCCTTTTATCTTAGGAATCATCTCTGATAAAGAGATGCTCACTTCTGCTCTGCAACAGATTAATCAGGCCCAGCTAGACCAACCTTTTCCTTTAAAATATGCTAATAAAAAAACCGGGATTAAATTCGTCTGGCAGGAATGGATCATGCCTAATTATGAAAGCGACAGTGTCTGGACCAATCTCGGTCCTTTATTCATTAAGCTAGCAAAACAAACTGATCCAAAGAAAGCTAAAGAATACCAGGAGAAGTATAAAGAACAGATTGAAAAATACGGGAATTTTTTAGAAGTCTTCTTTGCTAATGGCAAGCCTTACCAAAGCCTCTATTATTACTGCGATTCCGGGATGCTCTGGGCAGCTAATTACTTGACCTTATGAGAAAAGATAAATTCATTCCCGCGCAATAGCTGGAAACTTTATATGGTCAAGCACGAAAATAATTATAAACCATTGATTTGAAACAACGGGAAATGGGTTATTTCCATCTACTGGCTTTATTCAGCGCTACTCTTTTAGGTAAATGTGATTCTGAAGATTCTAACCATCAGATCTCTGGTCGGACCGTCGATACCACTCCCGGTTTAGAACAGAGATTAATCTTAGCCCAACCTCAAGAAATACCCTCAGAAGCTGAACTGGATGCTTTTAATGATGAGCTTGATCAGCTCTTCATCTCAATCTATCAATATAATTACCCTTTCGAAGCATTAGAATCAGTAGAAGGAATCACCGGTCCAGCTCAGCAGTTAATCTCCATCACTGACCTTTTCGGAAGGGCAGTCTTTTCCAACGATGAGGATTTAGTCCATTATGTGCTCGCCGAAGGTGATTCAGATCAGACCAGAGAATTCATTAATCTAGGATTAGATGCACGTTCTGCTTTTCTTTATACTCTGCTGGACTTAAGCCCGGAAGAAGCAATCTCTTTTGCTGATTCAGATAAGCCTAATGCCCTTTTAATTTTCCCTTACTCGGATTGGAATTACAATTTTAGCTCTTCAGAGATGAGAGAATTAACTCAGAAATTAAAAGAAAGCTATGACCTTTTGGTGAAGGTTGCTAATCAGGAAGAAACTTTTTATTCGGCTTTGGAAGAAGTGCCCGACGCAGAACTATTGATTTTATCTGGACATGGCACTGCCTCTAGTTTATCCTTGGGGGAAACTGACCTCAGCTGGTTCCCATCAGAGAAAGATGAATCTTACCAGATCGATTTATCTGACTGGGAACTAGAAGAAATCCTAAACCAGCTGCATCCCTCTGCAGTGATTTTCTTAAACTCCTGCTCTAACGGTTATGGCCGGGAAAACTTAGGCAATCTCGCTAATTTTATAGCTAACCAGGCCGGAGGTAGGAAAGTCATCTCTGGAATAGACCTTTTCAGCAGTGGAGAGATTATGATTAATTCTATTTATCCTTTCGATGCCAGCATTATCGGACAACCGTTAGGAACAGATTTAACTTACGTTACGTCTGGGCAGTATTAACTTTTTCCGTGACTGTACCGAGTTTTGGCTTTAATTATGATTGAAATTTCAACCAAAAGCTTTATGACTTTAAAACGATTATACTCTAAAATACATCTTTGAGTATAACAATTATTAAAAGAGGCGCACCTACATTTTTAATCAGATGGACCCTAAAATCTCTGTAATAATTCCTGCACATAATGAAGAAAATTATATTAAAAAATCTTTGCATTCTTTAAAGAGCCAGACTTACCAGAATTTTGAGACCATTGTGGTCTGCAATGGCTGTACCGATAATACTGAGGAGTTAGTCCGGAAAAGAAGCAACGAGAGATTAAAATTTTTTTCTTTGCCGGAAGCAAACGTGAGCAAAGCCAGGAATTTCGGGGCGAAATTAGCTTACGGAGATATTTTTTTATTTCTGGATGCAGATACTAGTTTAGAAGTTGATACTCTCCAAACCATAAAAGATCAATTTGATCAGAAACATGCTGTAGCCACTCTAAAATCCAGACCGGATGAAAACAAATTAAAGTATAAATTTGCCCTAGCCATCAAGAACTTTTATAATTCTACCGGACTATATCATGGCTGCAGTGGTGCTTTAATCTGCAGAAAAGAAGATTTTTGGAAAGTAGACGGATATGATCCTCAGATTATAGTCAAAGAACATCGTAAACTAACCCTTAACTTAGAAAAAGCTACTGAAAAAAAATTTAAATGTATTTCCTCCTATGCTACTACCTCCATGCGCAGGTATAACGAGTGGGGCTTGACTAAAGCTACTCTCTTCTGGGCTAAACAATGGCTCAAAGACAATTTTGGGGATTTAAGCCAGAGTGATTATGAGAAGGTAAGGTAATACTATTTTTTAGCTTTGCCTTCTAGACCAAATCTTCCTAGAAAACTTTATAAAATATACTTACTTTCAAAGTAAGTACAATGGGAAAACCAAGCAAAGAGCAGGAAGTACTAAGATTATTCTTAAATTACCCTTCTAAGCCTTGGCGTTTTAAGGAGATCAACGAAAGAGTAGCTCTTCCCGAAAACAAGACCAGCGCCTGGCTGAAAAAGTTTATCGACCAAGATTTGATCAAAAAGGTCAAAGAAACCGGTAAACTGCCTTATTATCTTGCTGATTACCAATCTCCAGCCTATACCAATACCAAAAAGCTCTTTGCCTTAAACCAGTTTCATCAATCCGGACTGCTTAATTATCTTTCTTCGATAAAAGAAGCTAAAGCAATAATTCTTTTCGGCAGTTTTTGCAGGGGCGACTGGCATCAGCAAAGTGATATTGATCTATTCATCTACGGAAAAATAAAAAAGTTAAATTTATATCCTTTCCAGAACAAGCTGCATCGGGAAGTTCAGATCTTCATCTGTAAAGATAAAAAAGAATTAAAAAAATTTGGGTCAGATTTACTGAAAAGTATTATAAAAGGAATTACCCTAAAAGGAGAATTGCCAATAGAGGTCTTAAAATATGCGTCCGTTTAAAGATGAAGAAGAAGCTTATGCTTGGTGTATTTCTGAAGGTAATTTAATCCCTCAGATGGAAATAAATCTAGGGCGGGTTAAATCTAATTTAAGTATTGCCCAAGAGAACTTAGAGTCTGCTAAAGATTCTGTTTTAAAGAAACGCTGGAATACTGCCTACCAATTATATTATGATGTGATCCATCAGCTGGTAGAATCTCTATTAATTTTCGATAAGGTAAAATCCACTAATCATCAATGTTTGTTTGCTAGTTTATGCGTAAAGCATCCAGAATTAGAATTAAGCTGGGATTTCTTTGAGAAGATCCGCACCAAAAGGAACGGAATGAATTATTATGGCGCACCGGTTCAAGATAAAGATTGGAAAGAAGTGGGCTTACAATTCGAATTGTATATCAACCTCTTAACCAAAGAGATTAAAAAGAGATTAGAATAATAATTATTAATAACCTTAAAAAAACAAGGATTGAAAAACATGAAAATAACCCTCTCCGGAGCTTTAGGCTCAGGCAAAAGTACGGTAGCTAAACTTGTCGCTCAGAAACTGAACTTAAAGCATTACTCTACCGGAGATTTCATGCGCGAGATCGCCATCAGGAGAAAAGTAACCTTATTAGAACTGAACAAATTAGCTGAGACCGATCCTTCAGTAGATAAAGAGCTTGATGAACGGCAAATCAAGTTAAGGAAAGAAGAAGATCATTTTATCATTGATGCCCGATTAGGCTGGCATTTCATCCCTGATTCGATTAAAGTTTTCTTGAATGTTACTGATGAAGAAGCTGCCCGAAGGATCTTCGCCGAGAAAAGGAAAGATGAGAGGTATAATACTACTTTAGATTTAACCTTAGAAAATATTAAACGAAGAAAAGAATCTGAGACTAAACGCTATCAGCAGTATTATGGGGTTAATTATTTTAATTTGAAGAATTATGATTTGATTATTGACACGACTAAACTAACTGCGAAGGAAGTGGCTGATAAGTTGATTGAATTCGTACGAAAGAAGCGATAGGTAGCGCCAGTAGAAGTATCGTTTATAATACCAACAAATTTATATATTAGTCTTAAGTGAAAAAATTATAATGGGATCCGCTGGGTATCATAGAAGGGATGGAAGAGAAGGAGCACTGGGTGAGGTTGTTAGTGGTGAATATAAGTATATTATTGCAGTAGTGGGTGTTAATTTAAACACAAATAAACCTACTCGAGGAGGATACCGGTTATTTAAAGAACTGGATGAACCAGCAATACAGAAATACGCACACACCACCTCAGCGGAGAATGGGGTGGCACTAGAAAAGATAGAAATCTTTTCATTAGAAGCGAAATTATTACAGGAACTGAAGCCTTAATTAGCAATGATATTTTTCTAAAAAAGATTTAATCCAAATATTTCACCACTAATTTTTTATTCCCTTTCTCCAGATGCAGGTAATGCTCGTTTGCTCCGCCGTTTATTCCTTCATAAAGTTGAGATTTAATCATTATATCTGCGGGGTTTGTTCCGAAGAACCCTCGAATTCTTTCCACTAAATCAATTGGCCTAACCCCATTATCGATCAAAGGCTGACTTTGTAAAGTCAAGACCTGGTTTCTAACCCCTTTCTCTTGGATTATTCTTATTGCCTCATCTATAGAAAGAACGGTTTCTGTTAATGGTTTTCTGGTACGATTATAGACAATATGAAACATTTTAAATGTGATATAACATATAAAGAATATACTTTTATTATAAAAGTTATGGATTAGTGAAGCTCCCAATCACAGCAGAGCTGTGGGGATTTCTTTCCGATTAAAAATAAAGAATTAAAGAAAAAAGAAAAGAAAAAAATTAACTTACCTTTTCCCAGCACCAAGTATTGGTGGAGAACCACTCCTTACTCCCACAGGTCCACCAAGTGGCAGTATTTTTCCGTTTATTCCACCAAATATACCACTATCTAGGTCATAGTAGTTAAACTTCCACTTGCTTCCGTCACAGGTGTATATTCCAGACACTAGATTGTCTTTATTGGCAGAACTACATTGAACCCATTGCCAAGGGAAGGGACCACCTTCTTCCAGACATAACCAAGAAGTATCGGCTTCCAAAACACCTTGTGTTTCAGCTACACACTGTTTCCAACCATCATTAGAACACAAGAATGCACCTTGGTTGTCTTTCGTACTCTTTATACTTGTATCTCCTGGCTTCTTATCTGCTCCTGCAATACCACAAGAAGCCCAAATATCTCCTCCAGTACAAAGATAAGTTCCACTCCAACTAATTTGAGTTAAGGTATTTGAATTACATTCTGCCCAGTTAGTTGCTTCACAAAGGTACTTACTGCTTTTAACAGAGTCTCCGGACCAACCCACTCCATCTACATCTGCACATCCTTTAACATCTGAAGTACAGCCAACTCGTTTAGTGTTATAAGCTAGTGCTACTTCATTTTTTTCTGCATCAGAATACAAATTACTAGCTACACAATACTCACTCCCAGCACAACTGCTGCAGCCTTTCTTGGAGTTATCAACCTTCTTCCAACTATTCCCATCACAAATGTAATTGCCTCCATCACTTACCACATTTACAGAATTGCTATTACATTTCAGCCAACTATTAGAATCACCGCAGACATATGCTGGCCCACCAGCCAAGACATCGTAATTTACTTTACCTCCGGCAGCAGTAATACACTGAGTAGATTTACCACAAGCGATTCTACCTGCATCTTCAGCTTGTTTTAATAGTTTAAGCTGAGTGAAAGGTTTACCAAAGTAACTTTTCTGATATTCATCACTAAACACACAATTCTCGCCAGATTTACAAGATTTACACTTTTCAGGACTGATCCATTTCCCACTTTTACATAAATAAGAGGTTGAACCTTGCTTTAAAGTCTGACCATCTTTTTCACATTTAATCCAATTCTTGCCGTCAGAGACATATTTTCCGTCGCCATGTATCCCACTAGGAATACTTGTATACGTCAATTTAGCTGAGTTCCAAGAGCTAAACGTTATTCCAAACATCGTAAATCCTCCATCACAAACTAAAGTATCTACTAATGTTCCCTTTGGAACACAATCACCATTTGTCTTGGCACATTGGTTCTTTTCTGCGCAACAAGCTACTCTTCCAGAGGTTGTATAAGACTCAGAAAGCAACCATGTTGGTGGATCACAAGTTTTACCGGTAGTTTCACCTAAGAAATCAGTACTTAAATAACAATCCGGCTCAAATTTATTTAGGCTACTAGCTGCAATATAATTACAGGAACTTCCCTTTTGATTGACTTTATGCCAAAATTCGCCATCCCAATACATTTTATCTACTACTATAATTTTTCCGGCATCACTCTTATCAAGGGTAACCCATTTAATGCCATCACAATAATACTTTCCTTCCACACCATTCTTATCTTTACTTAATTTTCCTTTACCATCAGCATTGCACATAATCCAAGTAGTATCACCATTAGCTCCACCTTCACAGAAATAAACGGGTACATAAATCCCGGCTCCTGACACTCCACCTGCACCAACACATTCATTAGGAGAGATACAAGCAGATTTACTGTCACAACATCCCACCAGATTTTCCCAACCAGAAGGAGCTAACAACGATTTTCCTGCAAGATCTTTAAACTTAGAGATTACATAAAAGTCTGAAGCTTCACCATCTTCCCAGATACACGCTTCACCAAATTTAGTTTGAGATGCACTTTGATCAATTGCTTTTCCAAACATCGCTCCCTTAATTGGAGAATATAAGGTTACTGCTAGCACCACTAGAATTATTACTCCAACAATCCCCCCGATTAACCAAGTTTTAGAATTCATCTTCTTAGAATTATTCGAAGAAGACTTAACTTTATGTTTTGTCACCATTTCCAATCCTCCTTTTTTGATAAATTTTAACCATGGATCAATTCATGGTTTAATAATGCTAGTATTCCATTACAGGTATATTAAGCTTACGATTATCGTTTTAAGCTCTCCAACAAAAAGTTTTATAAATAACCTGCCTTGAAAAGCAATCTATGGCTGAAAAGATCCAACTGCACGATTTTATTGAATTAGATTATACCGGAAAATTAATTGATGGCACAGTTTTCGATACTACTGAAAAAAAAGTGGCAAAAGAAGTCGGATTCAATGAAAGATTGAAAGTAGCTCCTGCCACCATCTGCGTAGGAGAAAAGCAGATCCTTCCCGGATTGGATGACCAATTGATCGGGAAAGATATTGGCCAGGAATACGAAATAAAATTATCTCCAGAAAACGCTTTCGGTAAACGAGATATCAAAAGGTTAAAGGTCATGCCCATGAGCGCCTTCAAAGAGCATAAGATGCAGCCTATGCCTGGATTGCAGATTGAGGCAGACGGAGAATTAGGAACCGTAAGCAGCGTCTCTGGAGGAAGAATCATCGTCAATTTCAATCATCCTCTAGCTGGTAAAGAAGTTATCTATCAGATTAAAGTAACCAGAAAAATTACTGATGCTCAGGATCAGATCAAATCCTTTCTCAACACTAGCCTAAAGTTTAGCGAAGATAAGTATACAGTTAAAGTGGAAAACAAAAAAGCAGAAATAAAATTAGCCTTTAGTTTTCCAGAGCCGTTTACTCTTGCTTTAGAAAAGAGATTGAAAGAATTAACCGGATTGGAAGAAGTCAAATTCCTTGCTGAAACTAAAGAAAGCAAAAAAGCAGTCCAGAAAGAAGAGCAACCAGCACCATAAGTTCAGCAACAAAAAACACTATCATTTTATTCTCTCTTTTCAATCATATAGTAAAAGCACCTAATCTGAAAAAATAAATACTGGGCTTTTACTATTACGAGAATCATTAACTATTCTATAACTCAATGATTCGAGTATAATAATCTTTATAAACCTGCTATCTTTCTAAAACCCTCTAGATAAAGAGCAAAAGAGGAGGGTAGAGTTCATGGCTGATTATTCACGAGAGCGGATGTCTAATTTTAATAAACCAGTTAGTTTTCAGGCAGAAGAGATTTCATCCAGCAAAGCTGCTACCATGACCGTAGATGAAGAACTCCAGCGTATGATCGCTTCCCAAAAAACCAGAATTAAAGTTATCGGTTGCGGCGGCGGAGGAAACAACACCATCAACCGTATTTTCGAAGTGGGCATCAAAGGCATAGAGACTATTGCCATCAATACTGATGCCCAGGATTTATTATACACTTCTTCAGATAAGAAATTATTGATCGGAAAAGAATTGACCGGAGGATTAGGCGCAGGCTCTAATCCCAAAATCGGAGAGGAAGCTGCTAAAGAGAGTGAATCTGACCTGAAAAAATTATTAGAAGGTGCAGATTTAATCTTCATCACCTGCGGATTGGGGGGAGGTACCGGAACTGGTAGTGCTCCTTATGTAGCCATGCTTGCTAAGAAAATGGGCATCCTTAGTGTAGGAGTCGTCACCATGCCTTTTACCATGGAAGGCTCTCACCGCCATGAGAATGCCCTGATTGGATTAGAAAAGTTGGAGCAGAGTATTAACACTTTGATTGTCATTCCTAACGAAAAATTATTGGATATCGCTCCCCATCTGCCTTTACAGACTGCCTTTAAAGTTGCAGACGAAATTTTGACCAATGCCGTTAAGGGCATCGCTGAATTAGTTACCAAAGCCGGATTAGTTAATCTTGATTTTGCTGACGTCAAAACCATCATGAGTGAAGGAGGAGTAGCTTTGATCGGAATGGGGGAATCTGATGGAGAAAACCGGGCTGAAGAATCAGTCCAGAAAGCTTTAAACAACCCTTTAATTGATGTGGACATTTCTCAGGCCACAGGAGCTTTAATTAACATCTCTGGAGGAGAAGATTTAACTTTAGAAGAGTCCAGAAAGATAGTAGAGACTATTTCTGAAAATCTTGATCCCCATGCAAAAATCATCTGGGGCGCCCAGATTTATCGAGACTTGGAAAAGACAATCCGCACTATGCTCATTATTACCGGAGTAAATTCTGACCAGATTTTCGGTGCAGACAACCAGTATTTCGGCAAGAAGAAGAAAGCTATCGCAGACGAGTTAGGGATTGAGTTTATGAAGTAAAGTATGGGTTTTTATTTTTAATTATTGATGCAATAAAAAGTTATGGATATAATGTCTGGTAAGATTTAGAGATAAAATTATTCAATCAGCATACTCCGCCAGGCTGATGCGCACTAAATTTCGTACTCATATCCTGCCGCCTCGGGTATATCCTATTGTCTTACCCGGTTCCAAGTCTCCCAGATGCGGAAAACTCTTGCAATAATCGGAAAGGTCTGTTCTGCTTCGCCGAAATTCTTCCTCCCTGCCCAGCAGGATCAAAGTATCCCCGCAGGTGATTTGCGGAGTATGCTGATATACCCCATTCTTGAATACCCAAGCAGAAACATCTGGGTTTCCTAACCATTTTGAGCTAATATCACTTAACCCAAACAAATCCAAAATTTTATCCCCGCCTGAGCCCCAAATCGCTGCCAACAAGAAATCACTTTGACTAAATAGGTCTTTTTGAATTGATAAAGGACCTATAACGGAAAAAAGATACTTTCTTGCTTCTGAAAAACAACCGTGATAGGTATCATTGAATCCCCCAGTATGCACATAAGCCCTGCAAGGATGATCCTCGAATGGAAAATTTAATCTGGCCACGAATCCCATCAAGTTTTAAACTTAATTGAATGTCAAAGCTCGCGCCCACCACCAGTGAACAAAACACTGGTGGCATGCTCGCCTACGGGCTCGGGGCGCTCGCATTAGGAAGATACGAAAGCCACGAGTGTTTTCTGTCTAGTTGAAGAATATTTCTGTTTGTCTAAATATCGATCATAAATATTCATATCTCCGCTTCTCCCATCGGTGGCAGGATTCCAGAATCCTCCACCTCTAAAAAGCCAACTTTTCAGCCACCAAAATTCTTTCAGAATTTTCGGTGCGGTGAATCCTTTCAGTTTCTTAGTTATTTCTGGCTTGCTGTAAATCCCTAAACACAAATTGATGTGAACATGGTTGCTATCAAAACTTTTCTTTCTCCAATGTATTTCGTATTTTTGCAGTGCTTCAGTGAGCACTGCATCCGTATATTCTCGAATTGCTTTTTTATCAAAGACATTGTGACAATATTTTGTCTTGAGCGAAAGCATTATCCATACTTCGCCCACGGCAGAACTATATCTAGTTGGATTAAATTTCATTAGAATCACCTTTTTGTTTTAAAATTATTTTTGAGGATAGCTAAAGCTATCCAAAAGATTTAATTAGAAGTTAATCGTAGCATTCCACGGGTTGTGTTTGACCCTCAGCTCTGTACGAACAGAGCTCGGAGGGTATTTTTTGCTTTAGGTTAACTTCTTTGAGTGAAAAACAAAACTAGAATATTAACTTACGCCACCGGTCACGCTCACTACGGTTCGCTTAAGACCGGTGGAAAACAAATTATAAATCTTTTGCTATCTTTAAGTAATAATTTATTTAATTACTTTGGTAAAGGTATAAACTTTAAACCAGAAAATAAAACCTTTCCCAAAAATTCGAAATCTTTATAAATAACCCCCAATCCTAAACTATTAACCGTAATACTACTCTTCTGAGTAGGAGGTTCATGATGGATAAAGAACAAATCAAGATAGCTTTAGAAGAACTGAAGAAAGGCAAGAAGCGCAACTTCTCTCAATCTTATGATATTATTATAAATCTAAGAAACCTCGATCTAAAACAAGCACCTCTAGATTTTATCGTCAATCTACCTCATCCTTTCGGTAAGAAGATTAAAATCGCTGCTTTTGTGGACCAATTATTAAGAGAGCAAGCCCATAAATTCTGTGATCTAACCATCGAAGAGCCAGACTTCATCAAATATAAAGATAAAAAAATAGCCAAGAAATTGGCTGGTGAATATGATTATTTTATCGCTCAAGCTACTTTAATGAGTAAAGTAGCCGCTAATTTTGGTAAGATTTTAGGAACTAAAGGAAAGATGCCCAACCCTAAATTAGGTTGTGTCGTTCCTCCTAACGCTAACCTAGAGCCTTTAGCCAAAAAATTAAGATTATCTGTACGCCTCGCTACCAAGAAAGGCACGAATCTTCAATGTTTGATTGGGAAAGATAACCAGTCTGAAGCCGAGATTATAGAAAATATTCTAACTGTTTACCAAACTGTCCTGAAACAAGTGCCTAACGAAACTCATAATATCAAATCCGTATTACTAAAGCTCACCATGAGCAAGCCGGTGAAAATCTAAAATGGTCAGTGAAACTAAAAAACTGCTTGTACATCAACTGACTAAAGATCTTCAGAGTTATCCCATTGTCGGTTTGGTCAACATGGAAAATCTTCCTGCCCCCCAATTGCAGAAGATGAAAAAGATGCTCAAAGAGAAGGGCGTAAAAATCATCATGGCCAGAAAAAAATTGCTTAACCTAGCCTTAAAAGAATCAAAATTAGAAAACATTAAGGAATTATCAGAAAAACTTCGAGGCATGCCTGCTTTTATTTTAACTAAAGATAATCCTTTCATTTTATCTTCTATCATTCAGAAGAACAAGTCTGAAGCTCCCGCCAAGGCTGGACAGACCTCGCCAAAAGATATAATTGTCAGGGCAGGCCCAACCAATTTTGCTCCTGGCCCAATTATCTCTGAATTAGCTAGTGTGGGAATCAAAACTAAAGTTGATCAGGGAAAATTAGCTATTCTTGCTGATACTACTATTGTTAAAGAAGGAGAGATCATCAACCAAAAAGTATCCGAGACTCTTAAACGCCTGGATATTAAGCCTATGGAAATTGGCTTAAAATTAGTCGCAGTCTGGGAAAATGGATTAGTCTTTGAAGCTAAACAACTTCATATTGATGAGAAAGAATACGCTCAGAATATCACTCAGGCAGTACAATGGTCCATGAACTTAGCTGTAGAAGTTTGCTATCTAACTTCAGAAACTACGGAATTGATCTTACAGAAAGCTTTCCGAGAAGCTAAAGCAGTGGCTCTAGAAGGAGAGATTATCAATGATACGACCAGAGAAGAGATTTTGGCTAAAGCCGAAGCTCAAGCTTTATCAGTGAAAAAAGCGGGAAATATTGAAGCTCAGATCGAGCCCAAACCGAAAACAGAATCTGCAAATAGCCACAAGAAAGATAAAGAAGATAGAACCGAAATTCCTGACCAACAGCCTGCACCTAGACCAGTACCAAAAGAGATTAAAGTAGAACCTGAAGTTAAAGCCGTGCCTAAAGCTGCAGAAGTTTCTAAAGTTCATCATCAAGAAGCAAAAGCAGAAATAAAAGTAGAGACAAAAACAGAAGTTCATACTAATTCCCCTACTATCCATACAAACTATTCCCGAGAATCAGAAAAAATGAACTACGAAAAGATGAAGCTGGAACAAATAAAAAAAGATAAATTGCCTGAGTTCCATCCTAGCTATGGCGATGTTAAAGTAGATGATGCTCAAGAGCTCTTTCAAAAATTACAGAAGAAAGGCACTCTAAGATAATAAAAAAAATAAAAAATCAGAGATAAGTAAATCAATTGGAGGTTATGAAAAATGGAATACATTTACGCTGCGATGCTTTTGCATAAAGCTGGAAAAGAGATCTCCGAAGCTGCAGTTAAGTCTGTACTTACTGCTGCAGGCGTGAGCGTGGACGCTGCCAGAGTTAAAGCTCTAGTGGCTGCACTGGAAGGTGTGAACATCGAAGAAGCTATCAAGAAAGCAAGTATTGCTGCCCCGGTAGCTATGGCCGCTGCTCCTGCTGAAAGTAAAGCTGATGAGAAGAAAGAAGATAAGAAAAAGCATGAAGAAGACCAGAAAAAAGCTGACGATTCTGCAGCTGCTGGACTAGGCGCTTTGTTCGGATAAAATTTTTTTAATTTTATTATTTTTATCTTTCTTTTTATCTTAACAACAATTTACAACCACAAACGTGATGGTCTATGCCCGAGGAACAGACTGATCTAAATGAGCTCAGAAAAGAGTTTCACCAAAAGAAAAGAGACCTGGCTAAACTGCGTTTCCAGCTGAATACCATCCATTCTCAGAAAGAAGAAGCTTTTCACGGACTGCGTTCTACTCAAGATAAGATTCGATTAAAATTAAAGCAGGTCAAATCTTTGCGTGAAACCAGAGATACTTTAACCAAACAAGTCCAGACCCTTAAAGAAGAGCGGGAAAAATTAAATCAGGGGGTTAAAGAAAAAGCCGGAAAGAAAAAAGAAGTTGACCTAAAAAAGCAGGAACTGATCGAACAGATAGATTTCAAGGGCAATCCTGCTGCTCTTAAACGCCAGATTGACCAGATGGAAACGAGGCTGGAAACAGAGCTGATGCCTTTTACTAAAGAACAGCAGTTAAGGAAAACCGTCAAAGAGCTCAGAGCTCAATATAAAGAGATCAGCCAATTAGGAACAGTCTGGAAGGAAGTCAATACTGCTACTGCAGATTTTTCTGAGATGCGCAGGAAGGCTCAGGATACCCACCACGAAGTCCAGAAGATTGCTGAAAATTCTCAAGAAAAACATCAAGAGATCCAGAAGACCTATGAAGAATTAAATAAATTAAAAGAGCAAGAGCAACCTCTAGCAGAAAAACATTTACATCTAAAAGTAGAATACGAACAAACCAGAAAATCTTTTGAAGAAGTTCAATCGCGAGTTAACGAATTAGGCAAACTCTTTAAAGATGAAGAAGAGAAAGATTATAAAAGTTTAGTCCGAGAGAAAACTGCCCAAGTGCAGGATAAGCTCAAGAAAGGCAAGAAGTTAAGCACTGAAGATATTCTCGCTTTCCAGGCGAGTAAGGAATAGTCAAATTTTTCGTTTTTAACCAAAAATGAACCAACTCGATGCGGCGTGTATTCAAAGATACGGATTTACTTATGATTTCTTCAATGAGTACCCTTATGGTGGGACTAATTTAAAAGATGAAAGCTGGCGCGAGTTCATGCAACACTGTACAAAAGGTAGAATACGAACCTATACCCAACGTTACCAGAATGACCCATAAATAATCGAAGCCACTGCTCCTGAGCTGGTAAAAACTTTAGATGGACTAGCTTCACAAATAATTGATGCCGGGAGAAAAAACGATTTATCTTTAACTAAAAGATTAGTTTCAGAACTCTGTGCGATGAGGAAAAAGTAAGATGATTTCCGGATTGTTGGCGAGACTTAGTCCTGAATCAAAAACAGACCTGCATTTGCTAGTAGAACTTTCACCTTACTGCCTCCGCATCCAAGAGCTATTGGCATTTCCAGAATCTGGAAACAGACCTAGAAAAGATTCAAATGGTTACTCCTGCCAGTCTAATTGCCATGGAACTTTATTATATATTTTAGGATTATTGGAATCCCTCCAATTTTATTCTCCAGGAGATATGGAACAATTTTTGGGTCAAGGATGCTGCCAGCAGGAGAGTGGAGAGATTCTTGCTTTCGGCTACTCCCCGACAGATACAACTAACCCCGGATGGCTAATGCACACTGCTTTACATCTAGGACCATACCAAAATGAAGAAATAATCTTCCATCAACCTAACACTGGAGAGAATTACGAACTCTCTACTATTCGACACTATAACGCTGTTTCAAACAGCAGATGCCAAGGGCATTTTACTCTAAAAGTGTAAGCTGTTAAGTAAGAAAAAAGATAATTCTCCTGTTTATTAAATTCTATAAAATTCACTCCATCTTCCCCAACAGATCACTCTTAGAGATAATCCCTACCATCTCCCCTTTCTCCATCACCAGAACAATAGGATTATTTTTCAGCAGTTCCAGCAAGGTTTTCTGCCCAGTATTCACTGATACTATAGGTGGAACTTCTTCCATCACTTCTTCCACCTTCATTCGTTCTATTCTTTCAGGAGAGCCAACAATCTTATTTAAGATGTCTGTTTCCGTAATTAAGCCGCATACTTTTCCCATTGCCATCACTGGTATCTGAGAGATCCCTTTCTTCTTCATCACCTGAATGATCTCTTTGACCTTATCTCCCATCTCTGCAAAAGAGACTTTCTTGTTCATTAGATCTTTGGCTTTCAGTTCCTCTTTCTCTCGCAATTCTTCTAAAGCTTGGAATATCTTTTTAGCCTTAGAAAACGAAGGCTCGATTTTACCTGCCTCAATCTTGGCGATCAGGCTTTGGGAAACGCCGGCTTTTTCTGCCAACTCTTTCTGATTGAGATTGTGCTTATTCCTCAAGCGTCTTATTTCATTTAATTCCTGCAACATCTATTCTAAAGAATATCTTTTCTTTATAAATATTCCTATTGGAATATTCTGGTCAAGAGGGTTTATATATCTTTTATCTCCTTCCAAAGAATTAATCCCCTTTACTAGAGGAGATTACTTAACGAGATATAATCTTAAGGTCTAATCCAATCAATAAAACTTTAATGAAAAAACGGAGGAAAATCAAAAATGCCAAAAAATTATCTGTTTACATCAGAAAGTGTGACCGAAGGCCACCCCGATAAAATCTGCGATCAGATTTCTGATGCAGTCTTAGATGCAATCTATACTGAAGATCCGCAAGCACGGGTTGCAGTAGAATGTTTAACCAAGACCGGTTTTGTGGTCGTCGCAGGAGAAGTTACCACTAATACTTATGTAGACATTCAAAAGATAGCCCGAGAAACAATCTTAGAGATCGGCTATGATAAGCCGGAATATGGTTTCGAAGGCTCAACCTGCGGAGTACTAGTAGCCATTTCCGGACAATCCCCAGACATTGCCCAAGGGGTTAACGAAGGAGAAGGTCTTCACAAAGAGCAAGGCGCAGGAGACCAAGGTCTCATGTTCGGCTATGCTTCTAATGAAACTCCTGAATACATGCCCCTGCCCATTGTCCTGGCCCATAAATTAACTAAGAAATTATCTGAAGCCAGAAAACGCGGAGAATTATGGTACTTAAGACCGGATGGAAAATCTCAGGTTACAGTAGAATACGAAAACAATAAGCCTAAACGGGTAGATGCAGTGGTCATTTCCACTCAGCATTCTCCGGATATTGATTTAGAGCATATCCGCAAGGACATGATTGAAAAGATCATCAAGCCCGTCTGTTATGAATATGTTGATGAGAAAACCAAATATTTCGTTAATCCTACCGGAAGGTTTGTCATTGGAGGGCCAGTCGGAGACGCCGGAGTTACCGGAAGAAAAATCATTGCGGATTCTTATGGCGGGATGGGCCGGCACGGAGGCGGAGCCTTCAGCGGCAAAGATCCCACTAAGGTAGACCGTTCTGCAGCTTATATGTGCAGGTACATCGCCAAAAACGTAGTTGCCGCAGGATTAGCAGACCGCTGCGAAGTGCAGGTAGCTTATGCCATTGGAATAGCCCAACCTGTTTCAATTCTGGTAGAATCTTTTGGCACCGCTAAAGTACCGGAAGAGAAAATTTCTGAGTTAGTTAAAAAACATTTCAACTTAACTCCTAAAGGAATCATCGACACTTTAAACCTGCGCAGGCCGATTTACAAGAAAACTGCTGCTTTCGGTCATTTCGGCAGGAATGATCCTGATTTCACCTGGGAAAAAATTGATAAAGCCGAATTGTTAAAGAAAGAAGCAGGGATTGAATAAGTTTATTTCTCTTAGATTTATTTTTTAATTTTTACTTTTCCATTTCTTCTGATCTTGGTTCTATCCATTCTCCTTACTTTTTTTCCATCTCTCTCAGCCACATCAATCCGATCTTGATCATCATCTTATTGAATTTATCAGAAATACGATAAGTTTTCTTATACAAATCATAATCAATCAAACCCATCCCCCGCATAGGAGTTAAGATCCGATCATAAAACTGGCGTTTATTGTAAGAAAAAACCACTTCTTTATCCAAAGGCGATTTACCTTTTTCTTTGATTACCTCTCCCTCATGCAGCCTGTTGGCAAAAACTCCCATCTCTGTCTTGCCGATCTCACCACCGTTTTTCTTCATGTAAGCAAGGAGCATTTTAGCTACTTCTTCCTGCTGTTCTGTAGCGAAGATTACAGTATAGATGTCTTCAGGAAGATTAAATTGATCAAAGAGCATAACCATATAGCTAACTAATCTAAAATAATATATAAATGTTACCACTCTGTATACTAAAAGCCATACTTCCACCATTTAAAAAGAGAAAAACTTTTATATTAATCCCGCCTTTCTCCCAAAATAGATTTAAGTGTGTTTTAGAACTTTAAGAAATTAACTGATGGGAGGTTAGCTAAAATGTCTGAAGATAAGAAGAAAAAGAAAAAGTTTGATGAAGACGACGATTTAGATGATAATTTTGATGAAGAGTTGGATCTAGACAAAGAGGATACAGATTATTAGAGAATTAGATCTTTTCTTTTTTCCTTTTAAGTTTGATTAATTGATTTTGGATTAATACTTAAAACGTTTTTCGTAATCTTTATGGTCAAACCATTCCAGAATTACGTTTACAATCCTAACCTCATCGCTTTCTATGGTATAAATTAATCTCCAAGCATTGGGGAGATCGTATTTCCAGAGGTTGGTTATACCATGTTTTTTAACATACTCTCTTGGTCAGAGATGTTTTGCAATTTTTAGGCCACAGGTAGGATTCAGCTTCAGGTCATCAATGGCTCGATCAATAAACTTGTAAAGCTGCTTATCCTCAAACTTACCCTCTTTAAGTGCTACCCACTCTTGTTTAATTTTTGGGGTAATGAAAGCAACAGAAATTTCTTTAGTCATCGGACAATTAACTCCTCCTTAATCAGCTTCTTAACTCTATCTGGATTAAAAATCCAAATTAGGCAGCCATCTTTATCTATAATTATCTTTCCCGATTGTTCGAGGTAGTCTAAGATTACTTGAAAAGTTTGGTACATCATTTGTTTAGGAAGCTTTTTCCATAACTGATATTTACCGCATTCTTGGTTATACTTTTGGATTGTTTCTTCTACCATAAATACTGATTCCAGAGTTGGGCTATGTAAAATGGTTGCTTCCTGCATCTTATATAAAGATATATAACAACTTATATTTAAATGTTTCTTTAAAGAAAAATCATTTAACCCATTCTTCCCAAGCCGGCCTGGCAGTTCCATCCTCATTTCTCAGGCCCATGCTATTGAAAGGTTCAATCGTTTTTTAGTCATACATAAAACTCCAGACCATCACTTCCGCATTTAACCCCTTAGTCAACTTAAAAAAAGTAGAGACAAATTCCGCCTGCTCTTTTTGGTCGCTTTCCCAGCCCTTAATCTGGCTCTGTGCAGACCAGCCAATTTCAGTAAAAATTATAGATTTAATAATAATAACAATAATAATAATAATAATTCTCTTTTTTTCCAGCCAAAATATTTATTAATCTCCACCCCAATCTATTTTAAGTCATGCCCAAACTATCCATCTCCTGCATCATTCCCGCTTACAACGAAAGCAGGAATATCTCTAAAGTATTAGAGGTCGCAATAAACTTTCCTCAATTTCAGGAAGTAATAGTGATAGATGACAGTTCTACTGATAATACTACCGAAATGGTGGGATACCATCTTCAAAATAATTCCAAGATCAAACTTCTTGCCCACCAGAAGAATCTGGGAAAGACTGCTGCGGTTAAGAAAGGGATAGCCGCATCTTCCGGCGAGTTGATTGTCATGTTAGATGCAGACCTTCTGGGATTGACTGCAGAAAACATCGCAGAATTAATCCAACCGGTTAAAAATCGGCAATACGGATTGGCTATCCTTGACCGTGCCGGGGATAGGGAAGCGGTTTGGGGCTGGACCAATTGTGCCAGATTTTTCGGAGGAGAGCGCGCTTTCTGGAAGAAAGATTTTCTGGCCATGGATCTACCTACCGATTCCCGCTACTTGTTAGAAACTAAGATGAATTTTCATTTCATCGAAAAGAAACAAAAAATACAAACCATTTATTGCGATAACCTTTATACAGTACACCAATTCGATAAGATCCATTTCTGGAAAGGATATAAAAATTATCTAAAGATGTCTGCTCAAATCTTAAATAAAGCTACCCCCTTCGGCTTTGTTCTGATGGGCATTAAGATAGAAGAAGATCGGATTGATTATCTCTACTCTTTATTAGAACTATCCGTTTTATTTGCTCCTTTAGTTTTAGCCAGCGGAGTGCTTTATGCCAGCGGAACTTTCTGTTACCTTCGAACCAAGAAATATCTGTTCCTGCCAGAAAAGATGATTACTTCTTATCGCACCGCTTTAGAGAATCTGAATAAATTGATTAAATTTTAGCCGATTAAAACATAACCCTGCGAAAATCTAAAAGAAACTTGAAGTCCTAATATTAGGCACATTTTCGTTACAGAAAGGACAGCTTCTAGGCATCTGTTTGTAAGGATCATACTTAAAGCGGTAAGCGCATTTCTTGCAGGTGCATTCATATAATTCTGAGCCGGGAATTTTCTTCACCTGAGCAACCTCTCTCTGCTTAGACTGATGAAATTTATTCAGGTATTCATCTTCCTGATCCCAACCAGCCGGTTTCTGGTTTTCCACTTTTTTCGCTTCTTCCTGTTTCTGAGTCTTCCCGCTGAAACAGTCAGGGCAGACCATCATCTTGAAAGCATAATGGAGCTTAAACTGGTCTACTGGGGCTTCTCTTCCACATTTCCTGCATTTAGCTTTAACTGTATTCATAGTTCCTCTAAAAATGGGTAGTTGTATTTATAGTTTTTTATTTTAGGGAAGATAGATGAATAAAATAAGAAGAAGAATGAATTAATTCAAATAGATAACCACTTTATTATTTCAAAACCTATACACTCCCTCACCACAATCCATTTAAGAGCCAAGTTATCTTCCAGCATTCTAAACCATGCTCCAATTAGAAGATAAGATTATTGTCGCTTTGGCTGGACCGATCAAAGCAGGAAAAGATTTCTTAGCAGCTCAAGCTCCTCTTTACCAGGAAACTCTTCTTAAGTCTCTTCAGGGTAATTTCTGGGTACCACCAGAATTAACCCTTATCACTGGAGAACAAGATCCAGACTTATTTGAAAGATATTCTTTTAGCCCTGAAAGCTATGCTGAAGAATTCCAATATCATTGCATGGCCAGGCGTCTAGCCCAGCAAAATCAGGTAGATGCTGCCAATGGGTTAGTTCTGCTCGGGCAGCCTTTAGAGATAGACCGTTGGATTTATGCAGAAGCTAACCGGAAACATTTTGAGGGTAGCTTTCAGACCTACGAAATGCTCCACCAGCAAATTCAAAAAAGAGTCACCTCTCCGGATTTGTGGATTTATCTCCGCATTCCAGAAGATAAGATGGATGTACTTCTCCAGCGCATCCGTGAGCGAGGTCGTCCCGGAGAAAAACAGTTTTTAGACGACCCTTCCTACCTGCTCAATAATATTCGTCTTAACGACCATTTCTTTAGCGAAGTAGTCCACCAACCAGTAATCACTATTGATGCTACTGATCCTGTCTTTGGGATGCCCTCTGCCGATGTATCGATAAGAGTAGAAGCACTCGTCCCTTATTTCCAACAAATCTCCCGAGAGATCAGAAAAAGCCATCCCGCGCCTCGTCTTACTCTGGACGAATGGGGAGCTGTAGACCATAACCGAGCCCAGAACGCTTTCGGAGAGGCCAGAAGGCAATTAAGAGATTATTTAGCTCAACATCAGACCATTCTAACTTTCGCTGGAAATGTGGGTGCAGGAAAGACGGGAATGGCCGAATTAGTTCAGAGAGAATTGGAAGCTAAATTACATCGAGAACTATCCGGGAAGGGAAACCAGCTAGGAGGAGAAGATAGCTTGCTCAGTAAATTTTTGCGGGATAAAAAAAGATATGCTAGAGCCCTTCAAGAAGAACTTCTCCCCATAAGATTAGAAGCAAGAGCAAGACTTTATGCTTTAGGAGAAAGTTTTACAGAAGACCGTTCACCTGTAGAGGATCAATGCACTTTCTGGCGCAGATTGCACCAGCAAGGACATCTTAGCGATGAAGATCTGCGAGAATTAAAAGCTCTGGCCATTGAAGCTTACTCTAAAGCCCCAAAATCTGATGTTTTTACCTATCTCCAACGCTCGCCCCGTGAATGCCGTAGAAATATCCTGATGCGAGGAAGGCCGGAAGAAGTAGGTGCCTGGCCCGAAGAAGAGTTACAGGCTCTGGATCGCTTCTACCAAGAATTATTCACAGATATGGAACAGTATGATTCCCATCACGGGCCCAAGATTATTCTTCCTTCTGAAGAATTCGATCCCAAGAATACTACTCATCAAGGCTGGCTCTGGCAGGAGATCTTGCAAGGGTTGCTGGAGAGAGATGATCTAAAAGCGGATAGAAAAGAATAATCTCGTAACCATAATCGAATACTTTCCCTAAATCAGAACCGTCTTAATCATCCCTAAACAATTCTTGCTTGCGCACTTACATCGCATCTTTAATTCCGGAACTTTTTCATCAAGATAATTAGCCGTGATTTCTTCGCCTTTCTTAATCTCTCTCTTAGCTATATCACAAAGATGGTTGGAATAAGTATTGGCATCACAGGAATGGTTTACAAATCTTGCCGGAGGCTGATGCAGAATATATTTACCCTCCCCCACCGAGGAAACATATTCTTTCTCTTTTTCAGAAAGTTTATCTACCTCTTTTCTAGTTAAAATCTTTGGAAGACTGTATCTAATCACCATCTCGCCTTTTTTGAAATCTCTGGCTGCAAAAACTCCTAACCCTTCAATCTTTGATTTTTTAATGATTATATCAAACATAATTATTTCAAGATCTAGAAAGGATTCAACTCTTCTTAAGATTATCTATAAATCAAGTCATGATGATCATAATCTTCAAATAAGACAATTCTTTTTACGTTATCAATGGTAAAAACTAAAACGAAGTGCCCGAGATGGACTCTCTGCAATCCCTTCATAGAATAGTGTAAGTCTTTGTATTGGTGTTCTGGATTCGCTAGAATCTGGTCCATTTTTTTACAGACAATTGAATATTGATTGGAATCTTTCTTCTTTAGTTTAGCTAACTTTCGAATAATCTCTTCGCTATAGCTGTCTGCATACATCTAACCCACCATTTTTTCAAACTCTGCCCTGGAGAAGTGTTTGCCTTTCAGAATCTTGGCTAATTTGTCTTTGTATTCCGGTCTTAGCTCAGGTTCAAGAAAATGTTCTTCATATTCTTGAACTACTAAATTAATTGCTTGAGATTTATCTTTCAGTCCAAATTTAGCTTTCACAATATTCAATACCCTATTGACGTTCTCTTCGACATTAATTACCGCTTGCACCATATTAATTCATATATATAGATATATATGAGGAATATATAAATCTTTCTAAAGTAAAAATGCTCGCGACCACCACTCATCGCAGACTGGTGGAAACGACTTTATTATAAGGTGTAACAGAAAACTATGGTCATGATTACAAATATGCACGGTAAGTATCTCTTAAATCTTTTTGCGATTCAAAGATCGGTCGGTAATTGGCAATGAATTGTCTTAGATCCGGAGGATTTTTTATTGGAACAACCTCTGAGCTGCGTGATTTTACGAACCTGGTATGTTGAGGATCATTTACTCTGGCCTCCAAACCTTCGAAACGGGCAGACCGTTTTGGAAGAGTACTGGTAAATACTTTTAATAGCAGCCTCTTTCCAGGAGGCATATCCAGAAAACGGGTACTTATTTCCAGCACCACCGGATGCCCCTCGTAGACAGTTTCAAAAGTCTCTTTGGTTTGTGGGTAAGTATGCGGATGAATAACTTCATAACCATAAGACCAGATTAAAGCTTCCGAACCCATTTTCTTTAAAAAAGCACTTTACTGTTTAAAAGTCTTATGTTCTATTATTCTAAAGTAGTAGGTGCATATCTTCACTCACTTTATCCTGATCACTTCCAGATTCTTAGGCGCAGCTGTCTCTATCCGGTACTGCTGGTGGATAGAACTAGCTAAATCTAAACATCTGGAAGATTCTCCATGCATCAGGATAACTTTCCTAGGCTGAGGATTGCATCTGCGCACATAATTCATCAGCTGTTTCCTGTCCGAGTGATTAGTAATCTCTAATTTATGCACTTCCAGATTAATCTTAAGCAGATGAGATTTACCCTCATCCCCTCGCATCATTAATTCAGTTTCTCCGCTTCTGATCCGATATCCTAAACTTCCCGGAGGCTGATAGCAGGAGAAGACTAAACTATGTTTTTTTCCTTCTGCAAGGCCTTTCAGATATTCAACAGATGGCCCGCCCTGCAGCATTCCTGAAGTAGCTAAAATTAAGCAAGGCCCTTCTTCCAATATCAACTGTTTTCTTTCCTTCTGAGAGCCTACTAATTTAAACACTTTGGATAAGAACGGATTATCTTCTTTATGAAAGATCTGCTGTCGAATATTTCTATTCAAAAATTCAGGATAAGCAGTATGGATAGCCGTGATATCCCAAAGCATTCCGTCCAGATAGATTGGCGCATCCGGAATTTTCTTTTCCCGCATCAATCTCTCTACGATAATCATCACTTCCTGAGCCCGTCCTGAACCTAATACCGGCATGAGCACTTTTCCACCCCGCTCGAAAGTTTTCTTGACCACATTGATCATATATTCTTCCGCTTCCTGCTCGTTAAGATTATTATCTTTACCACCATAGGTAGATTCCATCACTAAAGTTTCCACTCGCGGGAATTGGGTATTAGCCGCTTCTAAAACATTAGTCCTTCCATATTTCAGATCTCCAGTAAAAACTAAATTATGCAATCCATTTCCGATATTCAGATGCACAATTGCCCCTCCTAAAATATGCCCAGAATTATAGAATGTCAACCTGATATCCGGAGTAATGTCGCTAACTTCCTCGTATTCTAAGCAAATAGTATGCAGAACCATATTGCGCACTTCTTCACTGGTATAGATCGGATCTTTACCTTCACTTCTCTGGATTTTAACCATATCTAACTGCAGTAGGGCCATGGTGTCCCGAGTAGGAAGCGTACAATAAATCGGTCCGGTATATCCATACTTAAACAAATAGGGAACTAGCCCAGAATGATCTAAGTGCGAATGAGTGATGATCACTGCATCAAGCTCAGAAATATTCAGTTCTGGAGCATCAAGATAGGGATAAGCTTCCGGACCTTCTTCGCTGGGATCAATCCCGCAGTCCATTAATATCCGAGATTCAGGAGTTTGCAGAAATAAGCAAGTCCTTCCCACCTGCCTAGCCGCACCTAAAAAGCTTAATCGAATCCATTCATGTTTTTTCTCTCTCAGCCAGCCGTCATAAATCCGATGGCCGGTCTTATCTAAGAATTTTTTACGGTACTCTGCATTTTCATAAAGTACTGAACGAATACTTTCGATTAATTTTGATCTTATGGGGGGGATACGTTTGATAAAAGGCACCCAAAAGGTTTTCTCTTTGATCTCTTTGAGCAGATCACCTTGCTTTCCGATGACCACTCCTGGCTTTTCTGCATGAATAATCACTTGGCTTCTAGGCGGATCAAAGATCAGCTCCTGAATCCCCGCTTCCTCAGAAATGATCTTTTTAATTTCTTTCTCCGCTTTTTCTCTCTCCATACAGAGAGAAGGATCAGGCCTTAATTCGATTCTTTTCTTAAACTGCTGTACTGCTTCTTTAATCGTGCCTTTATTATCTAAAAAATACTTTTTATCTTTAGTGTAAAGTACGATATTGGCAGCTTCGAAAGCTGCATCGGATATTTTTCCTTCCGGAAGGACCTTAATTACTTCTTTCAATATGTCTGGCATTTTCTAAAAATCTCCTAATCAATTTATTTAAAAACTTTAATTTGAAACCTAAATTTTAATACTCTTAACTTTTAAAGTGTAATCAAATCCATAAATTATGAAAATGAAACGAAAAAAGAATAGTTATTCATAGATTGCAAACTAATTCTTTATGCATCACCCGCTTGACTTCTTTACTTTTGATTACTACTACATCAATCCCATTTCCTGAACAGGAATCTCTTTGCATGGCAGTATTCACTGCTTTGACCACCAGTTTAACTCCTTCATCAATGGATATGCCTTCTTTATATTGAGTTTCTAAAACTCCATAAGCGAAAACCGATCCAGAGCCGGAAGAGATAAAATCTTTAATTTTAGTAATGCTTCCATCTGGGAAAAGGTCATATAAATGTACTCCCTCTGTATCTTTTCCTCCTAAAAGGAAATGAGCAATTCCTGGCATCATGCTCGGCCTGCGGATATTAGAATAGAGCATTCCCCCCAATAGGTTTGCTGCCTCTTTCACGCTGGGGCTTTTATTGGTCCTAACCTCTTTCAATTTAAGCTCTGCTTTGATTAATTTGATCATCAATTGGGCATCAGAAACATTTCCGGCGATAGTTACCGCAAAATCATCATTGATAATATGCACTTTTTCCGCTCTTTTATCTACGATCATGCTTCCGGCTGTCGCTCTTTTATCTGCAGCCATGACTATTCCGTCTTCACAAACTATTCCTACCGTGGTAGTACCTGTTTTTAATTGTTCAGTTATTTGTTCAGCCATTTTAAACACCTTCAGAATGTGATTATTTACACATCTATCTCTTTGAATCCTATCTTTTTGTACTAGGATAATCTGCTTATTTTTAAAGGTTTCTAAAAATTTGGCTCTGTGGAAAAAGTCGCGGCTTAGCCGCCAGTGAGCGCGGAGCTAGCCGAAGGCGTATTTGGCTTTAGGCTCATTTAGGTAGGAACTGTCTGCGATTGAGCCGTAGCGAACGGGACTTTCTACAGAGCCTAAAAATTGATGAAATTATTAAAATTATAAAAATCTTGCAGATTTTTGGTGGTTACAGTAAATTTTTTCTAGGAGGCAATTTTCAGCTTATTTTATTCTTTCACCGGCTCTTCTTTAGTGTATTTCTCATGCACCGGAAAGTCAGAATCAGGATCAATCTCTATCTCACCCAATTTCTTTCTTTTCTTTCTTTTCATCGTAAATAAAGTAGGAACTCGTTTATTTACGATTAAAAGGCTTTTCGCCTTTTTTAGTTTTTGGCACGGATCTGTTTCAACCATCTTAAATAAAATAAGCCCCCGGTGGGAATTGCACCCACGACCTGCAGATTACAAGTCTGCCGCAATAGCTACTATGCTACGGAGGCGAGTGTAGTAAAATGAGAGTAATTTCTTTATTAAAGTTTTGGTGGGGTTTGACAGAATTATTTTTGCTCAAAATAAATATTATAGTTCAAAATTGATGGATTTCTACTATAACTTTAAAAATAACCCTTTCTTCTTCCTTCTTTATAGTAAAAGCACTAAATATTTATATTCAGTTATGTGCTTTTACTATTAGGAGAAGCATTAAAAGTAAAGGATATCAAACGCATTTGATATTAGGAGACCATCAGGTCGAGTTTAATTTAATGCTTCGAGTATAATGGGCCTGTAGCATAGCCTGGATAGTGCGGTCGGCTTCGGCTAGCCGTATTAGCTAGATGATACCGATTGATCAGGGTTCAAATCCCTGCAGGCTCATCATTTTAATTCTAAGGCCTCAAACTCATCTAATAAACTCCCCTTATCTATCCCCAAAGAGAAATCCAAATTATCTATCTTCTTTCCTGCAATAAAATCAATAAATCTTTTCTGCTTTTCCGCATCCCAAGTTTCAAAGGTTACCGCCGTCCGGCACATAAAATCAATATCGCAATGATTAATTCTTAAATCCACTCTCTGATGTAGAGATGGATGTAAAGGACAAAAAATCTTTCCCTCCAACTCAATCAGATTTCGGCAGACTCCTAAACGCAGATCATGAGGATGAGCTCTATCCCTAAACTTCATCAGCTGGGCTTTAACTAAGGGATTCGCAGCTTTAAACTCAGCAGTATTCTCTTCAATCGCCTCTTTAATCTTTTCTTTAGAGATAAAATCTTTACCGCAGCAGCCCATACATCCGCCATTGAGTTGGCAGAGGAGAGTAAATCTAGTCATTTTTATCTTAGAACCAAGCTTATTTTAAAAGGATATGGATCTAAAAATCTACATCTCTTCTGGGGCTTTGATTCCCAATAAATTCAATCCGTTCTCCAGCACCTGCCTGCAGCTATCCACTAATAATAGTCTGGCTTTCATCTGCTCCTCTCTCTCAGAAATTACCGCACATTTATGATAGAATTCATTAAAAGCCTGAGCTAGAGAAATTAAATACTGAGCCAGATGGTGAGGTTTATAACTCTCCGCAACTTTTATCACCGCTTCCGGGAACTCATACAATAATTTGACTACCGCTTTTTCTTCCGCTAGCTGTAATTGCTCGAATTTAATTTTCGAACTAATACTCAGCCCCTGCTCTTTTTTCGCTTTTCTGAGAATACTGCAGGCTCGGGCATGAGTATATTGAAGATAAGGAGCAGTCTCTCCATCAAAAGAAAGCATCCGCTCCCAGCTGAAATCTACATTTCTGATCCGATCATTGCTAAGATCTCCGAAAATAATAGCTCCCACTCCCACCTCTTTAGCAATTTCTTTTTTATCTTTCAGGGTGGGATTCTTTTCTTCAATAATCTTCTCCGCTAAGTTTATGGCCTGATCCAGAACCTCTTCTAAGAAGATAACTTTTCCCTTACGGGTAGACATCTTTCCCTCTGGAAAACGGAACAGGCCAAAATCAAGATGTTCAAATCTCTCTTTTTTATATCCTAGCATTTCTAGTACGATAAATAATTGCTGGAAATACATTTTCTGTTCAGAACCAACCACATACAATAACTTCTCTGGCTGATATTCTTTCAAGCGATATAAAGCTGCAGCTAAATCCCTGGTTCCATAAGTTGTGGCCTGATCAGACTTTCTCAAGATCAGGGGAGGAAGCTTATACTTTTCCAGATTAATAATTAGCGCTCCATCAGAAATTTCCGTCTTAATTTTCTTCTGAATTTCTTTGATAGTTTTATCTAATAAATTATTGTAAAATGATTCTCCGTGATAAGAATCAAAATCAACTTCTAATAATTCATAAATTCTTTTGAACTCTTCTAAGCTTAACTCTTTAAAAGATTCCCAGAGAGCTAAATTCTTTTTATCTCCATCTTCCAGGCTCTTAAAAGCTGCCCGCGCTTCCTCATTCAAGGTTTCATCTTTCTCTGCTTCTTCATGGAATTTAACATAAAGTTTAAGCAAATATTTAATCGGCTCTTTTTCCAGCTCTTTTTCTTTACCCCATTTATTAAAAGCTACAATCAGCTTGCCGAACTGGGTACCCCAATCTCCCAGATGATTTACTCCTATAAGTTTATATCCTAAAAAATGATGCACTTTATACAGACAGCTGCCGATGACCGTACTGCGCAGATGTCCAATCCCGAAAGGCTTAGCGATATTTGGAGAAGAGAAATCAATTACGATTACTTTTCCTTTGCCCAGATTGTTTCTTCCGTAATTTTTCTTCTCCGCATAAATTTTGGTCAGAGTCTCTTCAGTAAGAAAATGATTATTTACGAAAAAGTTCAAGTATGGACCGCTAACTTCCACTTTAGAAAAGGATTTAGGCAGTTTCAATTTCTTTTTTAGTTTTTCTGCCTCTTCTTTAGGGTTTTTTCCTAATCTAAAGCAGGGAAAGGCATAATCTCCTAATTTATGGTCTGGTGGAACTGCGATTAAAGCCGAGATTTCTTCCTGGCCTAAACTAACCTCTTTAGCTAATAATCTAACTATTTCGTGTTTAAAGTCCATTTTAAAAACATATTTCAGGAATTAAAAGCGATTTATATATGTTGCTATGATTAAATTAAAAAATGTACCTCAAAGATTAGTCATAATTTTCTTTCCCTACAAAATCAGGAGAGAAAGGAGCCAAATAGTGTTTAATTACTGAAGCGGATAAAGTTCTCCGAAAATGCGGTCTTAAACGTTCAACTAAACTCCGCAGAGTCTCCCCGCGGGCTACATCTTCGTCAAAGACCAACACTATCTTTTCAGCAAATCCTCGAAGATAAGATTCGTCTTGAGCAGAAATAATCGGAACTTTATCTTTCCTCTTAAATCTGGAACAGCGCACAAAATACAATTCTGCATCCAATAGCTCTGCCAGAACAATTCCTGGTTGGATACTTCCATGAGCCGCACCAACAACTAATTTTGGGACTTGCTCTCCGTTTCTAATCTTTTCAGCTAAAGCTCGGATTAATTCTGGGTCAGAGGCATTCCAGGTATACTTATCTTTTTTATGAGTGTAAACAAAATCAAGCAGAATTGTAGGCAGAGTAGTGATATGGGCATCTAACTCTATTAAACTATTAGGAGTTAAACTATAAATTTGTCTTGCTAAAGAAATACTCTTTAAGAAAATATTTTGTGCCTCCTCTTTTTCAGTAGCAGAATACGTGGTTAAATTAAGCCTATCTAAATTAACATCGAAATATACTGTAGGATGAAGCGGTAAACCCTGTTCAAGACAGATTTTATAGTTTAAAGCAACATTGATTATGGCTTGAGTTTTAAGATAAAGACTATTTGCTGCAGAAGAAACTGTTTGGGATATAATAGTTCTATCCTCGGATATCTCCCCTAAGCTAACCTCTTGCCTAAACCTCAAACACTCTTCTAAAGATGAACCGATTTCTCTTAATAAATCAAAATAACCTTGCCGGAATTCCATCTCTAAAGGGGGATCATCCCAGGAAAAACTAACTAATTTTTTTATCATTCACTTCTGCCTAAAAGAATGAGTATAAATTAATTCTCAAAGTTCAGTAGATAGGTTATTCTTATTCAACACAAATACCTTAACCTCTCCCCCGCAGAATGATCGTATCAGGTCAACCGCTTCTTTCAAGAGCTGGATTAACTGTTCAGAACCAAATGGGGGCAAAGCCTCGAAATGCACTAAAGCAGAAGTAGATTTCGCAGTTAATTTTGTCTTTTCATTTTTCCAATAATCCAGCTTAGTTCCCAAAACTTTCTTTTGGTCATGATAATATAATTCTCCCTTGGAAAGATTTTTAATTCCGTTAAATTTATTTTTTTCTTCTCCAGAAGTTCCCGCAATAGAGAAAACCATCTCTCCCTCAATCTTTTGCGGATCATCTATCCCTATGGGAATGATCTGTTTCAGAGCCAGATAGCGAATCAGATTGGTTAAAACATCATTAACCGCTACCTTTTTCTTACTCAAAACTGATTTCAATAATAATTCTACAGAGGTATGATAATGTTTAGCTTCCTTGCCGAACTCCTGCTTGGCTACATTCCAAGGTGAGATTAAATGATGGGTCTTAACCGAATCTTTATTAAAAGTTAATCTGACCACTTTTTCAACATCTTTCAATAACTCTTTGGACTCTTTAAGTCTAGTTTTATTATCAATTCCTTTGAACAAAATAAAAGCAACCTGAAACTGAGGATGAAACTTCTTAAAGACCTCTTTTTCAATAGAAATTTTCATTTTAATTTGTTTCAGTTTAGTCCTTGAGATTTAGTCTTTTAGATTCAACTTCATTTATGGCGTTTATGATGATGAACTAGCTCTTGCTTTCCAAAAGCTTTGGCCACTTTCTTTTCCCGTGACCTTCTACGGAAAGATTCAATTATTCTTTTAAAGAATCCAACCTGCTGCCTGGAAGTTCTTAATCCGTAATGCGAATTTAATTGGTCTAGATCAAAACGAATATCGGTTAACACTCGGAGCGCCCTCTTCTCATAATAGATTCTGACTATGATCAAAACCGCATATAAGCCGAAGATTCCTCCCAGAAGATAGCTTAAATTAATTACTAAAGGCCGGATAGAATCTGTTAAAGGCTGGATTAAACCTAATATATCCGGAACTTCACCTATCATTGATTCAGCTATCACCATTAGTCACTATTAAAATTCCAGGCTTTTTATAGTTTGCGGTAAGGGTTTAAGAAAAAATAATTTTTTAGTTCTGAAACTAATCTCACCCAAAAATACCTTTCAGAAAACTCTTGCTGGGCTTCTCCTCTTTAAATTCCATTAGCAATTCTTTCAATTTCCGGTCTACCTTCTTAGGAACTTCAATCCTGACCTTAACATATTCATCACCTGCTCCGGAATCCTGCAGATGAGGCAGGCCTTTTTCTCTCATCCTGAATGAAGTTTCCGAATCAGTTCCCGCAGGAATCTTTAACATTGCTTTTCCAGTTATAGTAGGGACTTCAATCTCATCTCCCAGCACCGCCTGAGTATAAGATATCGGCACTGTAATAAATAAGTCATCCCCCTTGCGCTCAAAATATTGATGAGTTTTAACCCTAATTTGAATGTACAAATCTCCGCTAGATCCTCCCCGCCCTCCTACCTCTCCCTCGCCAGAAACTCTTAGGCGCATTCCCTCATTAACTCCTGCTGGAATACTCACTTCAATTTTCTTACGTTTTCTGACTAAACCTTCCCCACTGCAGCTAGAACAAGAATCTTGAGGCAGCTCTCCTTTACCATTACAATAAGGGCAAGGTCCAGTCTGCTGGAACAATCCAAAGGGAGTTCTCTGGGTTCTTTTCATATAACCAGAACCATGACAGTGATGACAGGATTGGAATTCTTTTGCTCCCCTACCCTTGCATTCCGGACAAGCCTCTAATTTATTCAGCTGAATGTCTTGTTTAACTCCTTTCGCTGCCTCTTCTAAAGTTATTTCCGTTTCGTAAAGTAAATCTGATCCTCTTCTCGCTCTTGAGCCTCTTCCCGTAGCTCCGAAAATTCCTTCGAAGATATCATCAAAATTTCCGAAAGCTCCCGAACGGAACTGCGACATCACATCCGAGAAATCATATCCTTCGAATCCGGATGCGCTTGCACCTCCTCCGCCTGAAAATGCTGCACTGCCGAACTGGTCATACTGCTGACGTTTCTGATCATCTCCTAAAATAGAAACTGCTTCGTTGATCTCTTTGAATTTTCCTTCGTACTCTTTCTTCTTATCTTCAGCAGCACGGTCAGGATGATATTTCATAGCCAATTTCTTGAACGCTTTTTTGATCTCCTCTTTAGTTGCGCTCTTATTTACTCCTAAAGTGGCATAATAATTCTTATCTGGCATTTTTTATCTCTCGTTCTTTATTTCTAATTTCATCAGCTAATTTAACTGCCTCTATATTAATCAATCCCATCAACTTATTTTCAAATTCCCGAATAATCTTCTCATCTTCCTGCCAAAATTCTGTTCCTTTAGGATAGGTCTTTTTCAGGTAATCTAATCTCTCTTTCAGGCTAACGATACGATTATGGTTGACTCTCCAGTCTGCATAATGCACGATTCCTTCTTCCCAATTCCGGTCAATAATCCCAGGAGTGCTCACTTTCCTTAAAGATAAGGCTAATTCCGGATAATCCTTTTTAAAGATAAGGTAAGAAACTTCTCCTTCATGCAATCCAGGATATTTTTTTCGTAATGATTTCCAGACTCCTATTTCTTCTTTAGTGGGATTAAAATCAGGATATTTTTCTGTAGGCCCTAAATTCTTAATCGAAACCACTTTAAACAGATCATGCAGTAAAGCCATCCGGTTAACCAAATCGGTTCTAACTGCGACTCCTTGGCTCTGCACTTTTTCAGCGAGGAAATCAGCCACTCTCTGCACGCATAAGCAATGCTCTCTAACCTGCTGAGGCACTTTATATTCATTAAACCAGTCTAGGCATTGTTTTTCTGTGGGAAGAATCATTTTACTCTCCTCACTATTCCTTTCTCCGCGTCTACCTCTACTAAATCGCCGTCTTTAAAGACTTTAGTGGCGATTTCTGTGCCCACGATGCAAGGTAATTTAAATTCTCTACTCACGATGGCAGCATGACAAAGAATTCCACCTTGATCTGTTACGATTGCTTTAACTTTAGGAAGTAAAGGTACAAAATCAGGATTAGTCATAGGACAAATTAAGATTATTCCAGGTTTAATCTTAGCGAATTCAGCAATAGTTTTTATTACTACTACCTCTCCCTGCACTTTACCTGAATAGACTACTTGTCCTTTAACCTGATTTAAATTCCCTACTCGTTGCACAAATAAATTATTCTCCTTGCTTTCTTCAGGAGTTAATATTATAATCTTATCCCCAAATCTTATAATACCTCTTTTTGGAGAAGTCAGTAATGGCAATTTTTTTCCGATTAATCTTTGAAAGATTTCTGTAGGAGTAGATAAGAAAAATTGTTCTGGAGCTAATCCACAACGATGGGAAAATTCTTTAAATATTGAAAAACACCGATTTCCACAGATAGATACGGTATTCCAATTATCCATTTTTGTGGTAATAAAAGAGCGGATAAGTTCAACTAATCCATCTGCATCAATACCAAAACGGTGGATATTATTCATCTCTTCATCAAATTGGTGTTGTACTAAACGGCGATCTTTAGTAATCTTTTCTAATTCTACGCTAGGATTTTGATTCAATGACTCTTTAATTCTTGCCAAATAATACTCAAAACGAAATGGAGATAAATGCCAATTACAATTAGCCATCCAGGAATATTCTTGCTGGTGAGTAGACATTTTTTGATGGATTAAAGGGTGTTCTTTTTTTAATCTGTTTTGTATTTCTGATAATTCTTCATGCACAACTAATCTCTTAAGCAAAGGGTCTGAATCAATCTCTCTAGCAATTTTTAATAAGTCTATTCTTTCATTAACAATAGTCAAATTTCCTTTAGGAGAGGTAAGATTTGTAATAATCTGATTAACTTCTGTTTCACTTTTACCTTGGAAATATCTCTTTAATTTTTTAACTAATAATTCTTTAAAAATCTGATCCAAAGGTTGAATAACTTCTCCAAAAACCATTACTGGAGCAATTCTACGTTCAAACTCTAAGAATAATTTTTGTAATTCCAGATTGCTTAATCGTTTAAGATTAATTTTTTGTACTTTTTCTGAGAAAGAAAAAGATTCTTGAGCATATTTTCTCATTAGCTCTTGAATTCTAGTAAAATATTTCAATCCTTCTTTCAAATAACTTTGATATTCTTCTTCATAAAACCGGTGGAAATCATCAGCAGTAACAAACAAAGATCCTTCTAAATACATAATGGCAGAAAAACGACTTTTAAAAAATCCTAATTTAGAGGCAGGCTTATAATTGGTTCCGTTTATTATCATATAATCCTGTAAAAAAGGGGTTTCCCAAGTACCAATCTTCTTCCAAACCGTACTTTCTATTTCGGGAAGGATCATTTTAAGAGTTTTTTAATCTGGTCTTTTGTAGGTAATTTAATCTGGTATTCTGCAACAAAGACTTCTTTTTTAAGTTCACCAAGAGCATAATGAACTGTCTCCTCATCTTTAGTTTTACAGATTATTAAACCGATCGGTGGGCGCTGTCCTTTTTGTAATTTATTTTGTTTATACCAATTAAGGTAAGAATATATCTGGCTGACGTGTTTATGCTGGAACGGTTCAGTTTTGACCTCAACCAGAATATGACAAAGCAGACCTGCATGGAATAGCTCCAGGTCAACTTTATCATAATTTCCTGAAATTAGGATAGGCACCTCTCTTCTCCCTACAAAAAAATCAGGGCCTAGTTCTTGAAGAAACTGCTCCAATTTTTCCAGCAGAGAGTTTTTTAAATCTTTTTCTTTATAATTGGTTTTCAGCTCTAAAAAATCAAAATTATAACTATCTTTAAAGACCAGCTCCGGTTTTGCCAGGGGGAATTTCTTTTTTATGACCAGGCCCCCTTCACGGGAAGCTCGCTGATACATCTTCTTTCCGATTTCACATCTTAAAGTCCGCACACTCCAGCCATTTTTGATTATTTGCTGTCCATAAAATTGCCTTTCTTCATTGTTATTCAGGTATATTAACTCCACGATATGCGACCAGGATAATTGTTCAGACACTGTCTGAACGATCGGATAAACTGTATAAAACCTAATCATATAATGAAGCATAACTTTAGAAAAGCCTAGGTCCCGAGCTAACCTGCTAATTAGGAATTCACCGTAATCGGCCTTATCTTTATGCTGCAACTCTTCCCGTACGATTCTCTCTCCGATCTGCCAATAAGTCTGGACTTTCAGATTATCAACAGCTTTATAGGCCTGATATTTGGCTTTAGTTAAAAGAGACTTTAAATCCTGTAATAGTTCGGGATAATTTTCTAGAGCATCTTTCATCCCAATTTCCTCACTATTCCTTTCTCCGCGTCTACCTCTACTAAATCGCCGTCTTTAAAGACTTTAGTGGCGATTTCTGTGCCGATGATACAGGGCTTGTTCATT
>Ga0209541_10000144_pt1 | contig 127399 bp, 122 predicted proteins | sample RifCSPlowO2_01_FD_184027 | JGI IMG/M metagenome (GOLD analysis project Ga0209541, IMG submission 184027) | Groundwater microbial communities from Rifle, Colorado - Rifle CSP2_plank lowO2_0.1 (SPAdes) (version 2) | ecosystem: Environmental > Aquatic > Deep subsurface > Groundwater | place... | reverse complement strand
TACCCTGCCGATTATTCATGGTTTAATTGAACTATACAAAAACTGGCATGAGGTCTTGTCTCATTTTCCTTCATCCTCAAGGCACACCTTAGGTTTTCGTATTGACACATTACTTATTGAAACAGCTGAATTATTATTCTCCGCAAGTTTTTTAACAGGTTATAGAAAACTAAATTTAGTCGAAAAGTCATCATCTAATCTAGATGCAGTAAAGTTTCTCATGAGGTTGGCTTGGGAAATTAAATCAGTTAACAATAATAAATATATCATCCTTTCCGAACAATTAGAAAAAATTGGTAAACAGATTGGCGGCTGGTTGAAACAATTAAAAAACTCCCCGCCCTTACAGGCGGGAAGAAATATGGATAGTTGCGAGACCGGACGAAGACCCAGCGATTGTCAGGATTCCAGACGTACTCGGGCCTGAACCAAAGCGTGTTGAGCCACAGGTCATTGCTGTCGTGTTCGACGCTGAACACGTTCAGATTGCCGTCGGAGTCAGTAATGTATGAGACGCTGTCCTTGCCACTGCCCGTTGAATACTCTCTGGGCTGTATCTAATTCGGTATCAAAATACCTTAGCATTTCATACCAAGTATCTTTGTTTTTTTAGAGGCCGCTCAAAGCCGTAACCGTAAGCATGTCGCCATTTCTAAATTGTAATATAAACTTTTTAAAACAAAAAGGGTCGGTTGGAACTCACATCCCAACCGACCCCAGAACCGAGACTCAAGAAACCAAGGAGCCTACTTGCGAGACCGGACGAAGACCCAGCGAGCGCCAGGACCCCAGACGCACTCGGGCCTGAACCAAAGCGTGCCGAGCCACAGGCCACCGCTGTCGTGTCCGACGCCGAACACGCGCAGACCGCCGCCGGAGTCAGTAACTGGCTTCATGGCAATTCGAAGCCACTCGCCGTTCGGTTGATCCTTGTAGTCCAACCGCAGAGCCGGTCCAACTTCTGCCGGACAGAGACTGAGACCGAGCTGCTTGGCCACTTTAACGATCTGGGCGAAGGTCGCCCCGTTCGGGAAGCCCAGCTCGGCAACCGTGACTACGACGAGCTCGAGTTTCTTCGCGGCTCTGACCAGCTTCATCTTGCCCAAAAGCCGGTTGGCAAAGTCGCTGACTCGGAACCCGCCATTCGCGAGAGACTGACCAAGCGTGGCCAGTGAACTGTGGGCACCGATAGTGATCGTGCGCCACGTCGGAAGTTTCCGAGGCACAATTTCCATCGCGCCACGGATGACGCCGAGAACCTTGCCGAGAAGATCACCGCTCGACAACGTCTTGACGTCTGCCGGTGTGAGTTTGTTCCTTTCGAACGCGTGATCGAGTTCGGCTGCTTGCCGACTCGACATGACGAACTTGTCATTTGCCATGACTTGTTCTCCCTTTCCTTTTCGCAACTCGTCTCCAAAGAGACACGTTGCTCTGTTCGCTGCCTGATTGCAGCTTTTTAGAGATTTAAATCCCCAAAAAGCCACAATCAGTATTCGCAAGTAGCATATAAAGGCACTTGTACTGAGCTTCTTGAAGTACTAACTTGCTTCTCAATTATACCACTTTTTTACCAAAAGAGCAAGAGGTCCGTTATAGTACGAAGTTTTTGTAATTTTGATACTTTGGGATTTGTTTAGAAATTAGGACTTAGAGATTAGAGTTTCCGCAATACGCTTAGCTATCTCGACCATATCCTCTTCCTTCATTCCTTGAGTCGTAACAGCCGGGGTACCTAAACGAATTCCGGACGGATCCCAAGGTTTTCTCGTATCAAAAGGGATTGAATTTTTATTAACGATAATCCCATTCGCCTCAAGTCTATCGGCCGCCTCCTTGCCCAATAATCCCAGTGAGGTAACATCGACAAGTATCAGATGATTATCCGTTCCTCCGGATATTAATTTAAAGCCTGCGCGCTTCAATTCTTCCGCTAACTTCTTGGCATTTTTTACTACCTGGTTAGCGTATTTTTTAAAAGAGGGCTGAAGCGCCTCTTCAAATGCCACCCCCATGGCAGCAATAGTATGCATCTGCGGACCGCCCTGAAGGCCCGGAAAAACAGTTTTATCTATACTTTCGGTAAGATTGAATTTAGATTTTTGGATTTGGTGCTTGGAAATTATTATAGCTCCTCGAGGTCCACGAAGGGTTTTGTGAGTCGTCGAGGTTACTATATCTGCGTAAGGAATCGGCGAAAGATGAACCCCGCCGACGATAAGTCCGGCAATGTGAGAAACATCCGCCATCAACAAAGCGCCTACCTCATCGGCAATCTCCCTGAATTTTTTAAAATTTATCTCCCGCGGATAAGCCGTCGCTCCTGCGACAATCAGCTTCGGACGAAATTTTTTGGCTATTTTCAAAATATCTTTATAATCGATAAATCCTTTTGTATTGACTCCGTAATGACTAAAAGAGAAAAGTTGACCAGTCATACTTACCTTATGGCCGTGAGTAAGATGTCCGCCGTGCTCCAAAGACATCGCCAAGATTTTATCTCCGGACTTAAGTACGCTCAGGTATGCCGCCAAATTAGCGATACTTCCCGAATAAGGCTGGACGTTTATACCGTACTCTTTCGATGACGCCCCAAATACTTTCAATCCTAACTCTTTTACATAATCCTCTAATTCATCTGTAAATTTATTGCCGGAATAGTACCTGAATCCTGATTTGCCCTCGGCGTATTTGTTAGTAAAAACTGATCCTAAAGCCCTCAAAACATTTTTTGAGACATAATTCTCCGAAGGAATCAGGTTGATGACGGTCTTTTGCCGTTTTTCTTCTTTTCTTAAAATTTCGATTACTTTTGACATATAATAATTTTCTATAAGCCCGCTCCGCCCCAACCTATTCAGGGCACGGTATAGATTTTTGATAAAATCTTGCCTTTTACTCCCGCCAGTCGCGGTCCGTAAATCCCTTCATAGGTTGAGGCTTCGCTTAGTTTTGAAAATGCGCTAAATATTCAGTGACCTGATCAGTTGGTCAGGTCTTGATGGGCCGACGCGGATAATCTTAGGCTTGCCGCCTGTCAGATCCAAAACAGTAGACGGCTCGGACTTTGGAAGAATACCGACATCGATAATCAAATCCGGCCTGCATGCTTCTCCCGAGAAAGTCTCGATGATTTTATATATATCGCCGGTACCCTCATCTCCGGATATATTAGCCGAGGTAGAGGTCAGAGGATATCCGAATTTACCAAGCAATTGATCGACGAAAAGATGATCAGGAACCCGCATGCCGACAGTTTTTTGTCCTGAAGTTACAATATCAGGGACAATCCCCTTTTTTGCCATAACCACCGTCACTTTTCCCGGCCATATTTTCTCAAGCATATCCTCCTGCCGCTTATTAATATGCGCCAACCCCTTGGCCCAGACAATGTTTTTGATGATCAGGGGCATCGGCTTAGCTAAGCTTCTTTTTTTTATCTGAAAGATTTTTTTAACGGCTGACTCGTTCATGACATTGGCCCCTAAACCATACAGCGTATCGGTAGGATAAATGATGACTCCGCCCGAATTCAAAACCTCCACCGCTTCTTGGATGGCATGAGAGTAATCTTTATTCAAATCGACCTGAAGTACCTTCATAAACTCTAAATTCTAATATCCCCCGGCCTCGCCTTCGGCTTGCCGAGGGCGGGCTAAATCCTAAACAAATTCAAAGTTCTAAATTCAAATGCTTTAAACTGTTTTTGACTTTAACATTTGGGCATTTGATATTATTTAGGATTTAGTATTTTGGGATTCGGATTTGCGATTTAGAATCTGCTCTGCTTTTTCTAAATCGCTGGGGTATCCTATCGGTAGCCAGAAGTTTGACCTTATAGCTTTAAACCGATGACCGGCCTCAATCATCTGAGCGATACTGTCGGTAACATAGTATTCTCCGTTAGAATGCCTCCGGGCCGGATACTTGAAGACATTGCTATCTAACACCAAAACACCGGTTGATACTAAATTCGTTTTTGGATTTTCCGGCTTTTCTTCAATTCCTAAAATGTTCTCGCTTTCATCGACATCAACTACTCCGAATTTTCGAGGATCTTCGGCTTCAAGAACCAGCATTGCGCAGGAATCGCACTCGGAACATTTCTTGAAATTATCAGCGCCATGAAAATCGTCAGCATAGGCAACGATGAATTTCTCGTCATCTCCAATCAGGTCTTTACAAAGTTCAAGAGCATTATAAGTTCCGAGATTTTCTTTTTGATAAACATATTTAATGCCGACCTTCCTGAACTTATCTCCGAAGCAGCTAATAATCTGATCCTTGAGATATCCGACGACCAGAATCACTTCATCGACTGACTCGGGCAAGTCATTTAGAATATGCTCAAGAAGAGGCTTGTCGGCCACTTTAATCATCGGCTTTGGAGTATTTTCGGTCAGCGGCCTCATTCTTAGCCCCTCTCCAGCCGCAAGAATAATAGCCTTCATAGCGTTTAATCGACTCAACGACCATGATATGGTAAATCATTATCTGCTTTTTGACAAGCTCGAAAAAGAGTGCATAAAAAGAAACTTTTTTGGGTCGGAATTTTATCAGTCCTTAGGCGCACCGCGCCTTTTTATTTTTATACACAAGGCTATTGATACGCATAACATTGTCACGCATAGCTGCTCTGCTGTCTTTTCTTGTTCCGTCAAAAATCAACAGCCCACCAAGTGGCCCGTTGAAGCTGAGAAATAGCGGTTTTTAGAAGCCGAAACTGGAAAACGCGAAATAACCAATCAGGTAAAGAGTGGAAAAAGATAGCCAAAAACCAACTCCAAAAAATAAAGATTCCTTTAAGGTGCCTCTGGATGATTTTTTTAACTTCAGAAAGGTCGCATAAATAATGGCCGAAATAAGTCCATAAGGAATCCCTAATATGATAAGGTATAAGTTAGAGTTGAAGGCGGGAAAAAGATCGGAAAATAGTATCCCACCATAAAAAACCAGACACTATAATGAATAGGAGGCCTAAACCAAGCCCATGAATCATTTTAGTAATCATAAAATATCTACCTTAATTATACGATGGGCCCGTTGATTAATCTTACCTTCATTATACTCTTTTTCGAGTTGCCATAAAAAACAGCTCGCATATTCGGGCTGTTTTTTATTCGGTGGATATTTAAAAACCAGGATAAAAATTAAAGAACAAAAATAGCAATACTGCGTTCACGACGACAAAAAGTCCACCTAAAAAATACCATAACGGTTTTCCAGTGGTTCTAAAGTTTAGACTAATCAATACGACAGATCCAACCAGAGAGACCGCGAGTAGCAATGGAGTTACCGTAGAGCTTAAGGAACCAAAAAGTTCTTCTCCAAACACGCCCAGAATTATGGGTAATAAGACAGCAATTATAAGCACTGACACCATCTTCATTATTATTTCAACAACCACTCAATATCCTCTCTAAGAATATCGTATGCCCGTTGATTAATTCTGCCCTCATTATACTCTTTCTCTAATTGTTTGAGAAATGCAGTTCCCAACACCCCATCAGCTTTTTTACCCTTTGATTGCACGCTTTCGGAAGTAGGCGCCTTACCCAAGAATTAAGAAATTAAAGTCCGGTTAATTCAATGACATCCTCCCCGCACTAAAGTGCGGGGTTTCCTTTGTGCTCCGCTATTCGCTCGCTACGCTCACGTGACCATTGAAGTAAAAAATCAACAGCCCACCAAGTGGCCAGTTGAAGCTGAGAAATAGAGTTTCTTTAGAAGCCGAAAGAGAAGATCAAACCAAAATAAACCCACGACCCCAACAACAAGATGAGGGCTACGGAGAGTATCTTCCAAACCAATCTCGAGTTCTTATTGATAAAGATCAGAACAGACCCGACCAAACCGATCAATAATGCGCCCATACTAATCTCTTTATCGTAGTCGTTTCCAAAGTTAAAATTTGAGGGGGTCGAGAAATAAGAATTGAATAGGGCCAAGATGAGAGGTGCTACGATCAAAAGTAATAGTATCCTATAGTTAGCCATGGTTTAATAACTTACACTTATTGTACCATCCTTAACTTTTACCACCAAATACCTCACCCCATCGACTACCTCTTTGGTAACCTGCCCGTCTTGGTAAGTGACTATCGTCGATTTATTAGTTTTCTTGTCGTAATAGATCCCGGCAATCTCCTGACTTTTTATTAAGAGCGTCTGGCTGAACTCGCTAATTTGACCATTTTTCATCGCAAATTTGACTGCAAAGATATTATCCTTCAAGTCGTTTATTTGTCCGTTGTATACAATCGACTTAAGCGATAATACATAAAGATTGCCGACTTTCGTCCTACTAAAATTCAACTTGGATTCGTTCCCCGCCTCATCTTCAGCCGCACAGTAGATGGGCGTGCACGAGATTGAATCGTTTGATACGATAATAAATCCTTTTTGATCGGCATTGAATGAGATGCCAAATTCTGGAGCCGTCTTATCTATTTTAACTTCAATCGCCTTCATTTCTTCGTTGTTTCCTGCTTTGTCTACCGAATAATACTTCAACATCGTAGTACCCTGTGCGCCAATAGACACCGGCCCCAAATAAGATACAAGGGGGCTACCGTTGATGGAATACCTTGTCTCGAGAATCCCTGAATTATCATCAGTGGCGCTCAGGGTTATTGACATGTCACTTCTATACCAGCCGTTATTTCCTTGTACGCCAAAAATAGAAATCTCGGTATTGGGAGGACTCAGATCATTCAACTCCTCAGAATCAAGCAGAGATGAAGAATTGATAACTTCAAACTGCCCATCATTGTCATAATCAAAGTTAATCTGGTCATCAGAAGTCGTATCCGAGATCATAAATTCTATCTGACTATCCGGTAAAATAGCTACGTCATTGAATACCGTTGCCTGAATCTCTTGGCCATTTTCGTTTTCAGTAATGAACAGGTCAAAGCTGCCAGCATCTGTACCCCGAGCTTCTATTCTGTACATCTGGCCTTCGTCTGTAGGAAGAAAGATAAATTTCCTATGATTAATTATCTCGTAATCTACACTCGGAATTCCGTATTCAATTCCCCCGTTTTCGATCGGTCCAGTATGGTTATCCTGGGCATCGTAAACATGAACTTCGACAGGGCTTTGAAAGGTAACGGATTTACCTTTAATCTGGCAGTCTGAATAATTTTGAGTTATGTCTCCGGAAATCTGAGGAGTATCTCCTGACAATATATCGAGGATGAGTGACCGCGTATTGCTGTTGCTCGGAAGTTCGGCATGTGTACCATTCAATATGTAGAATTTTTTACTATCGGGTATGTTGATGGTTGAGGCGCTTACAAGAGGCACAGTTTTATCCCCGGAAACGTCGCTGATTTTCTTTATGTCTCCGTTAGCCGATAGCCTATATGACCCCTGAGTACCGACCTTGCAGCCGGCTATATTGTAGGCATCGACACCGGAAAAATCCATGAGATCCAGTCCTTGATTCGAAAATTCTTGAGCCTTGGAGGCTAATACTTGGTTAAAGTTATTACTGACATACTGAAGACTCTCTTGACTATTGAAAACATTGGTACCAAAAGAGAGATATGAACCCCCGAGAACATTATATGTTTGATTAGGCAAAAGCTCGTATACGCTCGGCATGTTCAGGGATAGCTCCTTGATCCTATCCTTTTCAAGCCAAGGTATCTCAAAGTTATCTCCTGCCATTAGAACCTTGGCTACCTTAGGAGCGCCCAAGTGAGGGGTTCCGACAAAAATTAACTTATCGATATTATTTTTGCCATAAGTATCTATATATTCCTTAGCTATTAGCCCTCCCATACTATGAGCAATTATGCTGACCTCATCTGATCCTGTTTGGGTCTTAATATCTTGAATCTTTTGGTTGAGTGCCTCTTTCGTAGTTTCGAGGTCAAGACGCCAATCGTAAGGGAGATAGAAGAGGGACTGGTTTAATTGGTATCCGTTGTTCGTTAAGACAATTTCTAAGTCCTCAAATATATTAGTCTCGAATATAAGTAAATCTCTAATCTTTTTTATCACGCTTCCACTATAAGCATTGGTCAAAGGAATCCCCCCTATATCCAGAGCTAAGTTATCTATCAAGAATTGATCGTTGTTAAATTTCATTCTGTCTAGATCCGCCCAGATCAAATCATTCCCATTATATAACTCCGTCCCGGCAATCCCGGGTATAATCAAGACCGGCTCCTTGCCGGGAACCCGGGTGCGGGTTCCTTCGAGTATGAATGACCATTCTCGGTTGGGATACTCGACCCAGGAGTGGGTAGAGTTTTCAAACTGCCAGTAGGAAGAGTTGGGGTGTTCGTCAGAATTTCGATAGCTGGTTATGAAAGTACCGTAGCTTAAGGGATTAAGGCGGGACCAGACGAACCAATAGGTATGATTGGCTAATAGGTCGGGGCATCCGTACTGGTTTCTGGGTTCAAAGGAAGCATAGTAACCGGAAGCCGAAGGGAAATATACTCCTCCGTAGTAGACAAAGGCTAAGCCGGTACCTTCATCGGGTGTGGATCCTCCTTCGTATACGGTAAGAAACATCTGATCAAAGATACCTCCCGATCTGTATACCATCTGGCTGACCGTACAGACCTCCTGGTCGCTGTCGGGGATGTACTTCTGGGCTATTTTGAGAGAATCGGTGGCAAAGGTGCTCCATTCGGCCTGCGAGGCGGGGTTAGTTACTTCGAAGAGTATTTCGGAGGCGGAGGAGGTTGAAACAAGGGAAAGCGAGAGAGAAAGCAAGGCCAATACAACCGAGGTCTTGAGCTTGTTCATAATGCCCGAGATTATATCCCAACAAGGATAAAATACAAGGCCCCCCATGTTTGGAGGTCTTACCTCCAAACATGGGGGTAAGGCGCCTTACCCAAGAATTTAGAAATTAAAGTCCGGTTAATTCAATAGCACACATAAACAATGTTATGGTGTATCATAACCGTGTATATGCGTAGCTACTCTACTGTCACTGACTTAGCTAAATTTCTTGGCTTATCTACGTCATTGCCACGTAAAACGCCCACATAATAAGCAAATAGATGAAGCGGGACCACGGAAAGCATCGGGGTCAGCATTTCTATCGTCTCGGGAATATATATTACGTCATCGGCAATTTTGGCAATTTCCTTATTTCCTTTAGTAGCGACGACAATGACTTTCCCCCCGCGAGCTTTTATCTCCTGAATATTGTTAACCACCTTCCCATACATTCCGTCTGACGGAGCAATCACGACCGATGGGAAATCTTTATCTATCATCGCAATCGGACCGTGCTTCATCTCCCCCGCTCCATATCCTTCAGCATGGATATATGATATCTCCTTAAGCTTCAAAGCTCCCTCCAGCGCAACGGGATAGTTATATTTCCTTCCAAGATAAAGAAAATTTTCATATTTATAATACTTATCGGCTATCTTTTTGATTTGCTTTGCTCCGGCAAGAATTGATTTAATCTTATCGGGTATCTTGGTCAGCTCATCCGATATTTTCCTGCCCGTATTCAGAGACATATCTCTTTGTCTTCCTAAAAATAAAGTCAGCAGGGCCATTACGGCAACCTGGGAGACAAAGGCCTTGGTTGAAGCAACGCCTATTTCCGGACCGGCATGATTGTAAACTCCGGCTTTTGTTTCCCGAGCAATAGATGACCCTATCGAATTGACCACCCCCAGAGTCAGGAGCCCCTTTCTTTTGATCTCCTTAAGCGCGCCGAGAGTATCGGCCGTCTCGCCAGACTGGCTGACTGCCAATAAAGCGGTTTTTAAATCAAGGTTATGCTTTTTATACCTCAACTCCGAGGCATACTCTGTTTCCACGGGAATACCCGAATACTCTTCGAGCATATATTCTCCGACTAAAGCAGCTAAATAGGCCGTTCCGCAAGCCGTCAAAATCAGCCGATTTATTTTTCTCAAATCATTCTGAACCAATTCTAATCCCCCAAGCTTAGCCAGTCCGTCTTTCAAAACCAGACGCCCCCGAATCGCATTCGATACGGCTTCAGGCTCTTCAAAAATTTCCTTGAGCATAAAATGAGGAAAGTTGTTCTTGCGAACCATATCCTCGGACCACTCTATCCTTTCTTCGTTTCTCAAAACCGCCTTCCGATCAAGGGTAGCAATTCTAAAATCATTATGAGTCAGGATAGCGAACTCGCCGTCCTGCAGATACACAACCTTGCGCGTATATGGCAAAACGGCCGAGGCATCGGAAGCGACGTATTTTTCATTGTCGGTGAAACCGACAAGAAGCGGACTGGAATTTCGAGCTACTATTATTTTGCCGGGATGATCAGCATGGATAAAGACAAAAGCATATGTTCCGACTATAGACTTGAGAGCAAGTCTTACCGCCTCTTCAAAGCTCACTCCCTCGTTTTTAGCAAAATCCTCAACCAGGTGGGCCACAACTTCCGTATCGGTATCGGACTGAAACTTATGCCCCCGCTTCAAGAGCCGGTCCTTTAATTCTCTGAAATTTTCGATTATACCGTTGTGGACCAAATAAATCTTCTTGCTACAGTCAAAATGAGGGTGGGCATTCCTGTCTGTCGGCGCTCCATGGGTGGCCCAACGAGTATGGCCGATAGCGGCTTGGCTGTCCCATGTGTTATTCAGGATCTTTTCGACTTCATGGATACGGCCCGACTTTTTCTTGCACAAAATTCTGCCGGAAACCACGGCTGCTATTCCGGACGAATCGTAGCCGCGGTACTCAAGACGCTTTAAGCCGTCCAGTATGACTGGTATTGCCCTTGTCTTATTCTTAGATACATACCCGAATATTCCGCACATGACGATTTTATCTGCGAGGAGTTGTGCTCTGCACAGACGAGCAGTTATAAAACTCGTCACCCCGCACTATCTGGGCTCAAAGTGCATGCTACCACACCATCAGAGCCGTAAGGCGGCTTCGCCTTATACTCTTCTGAAATAAATGGCCTTGATTCCAGATAGTGCGGGGTTAAGTAACTGTTCCTGTGCTCGCTACGCTGCGCGCAGACATTTACATTCATTATATCAATAAAAGCGCTGTTAGGCGCTTTTATATCTTAGTTACCATTAGCTGACTACTATACTGACGGAGCCGGAGCTGATTCTGTCTTTGGCGAATCTGTTTGAGCTTTTCTTTTGGGCTTCCAGCTCTGCATCTTGGGCTTATTCCATACCTTGTAGTTCACCATCAAATTATTGACTGTCGGGGATACTTGAGCGCCTTTTGAAATCCAATATTCAATCCGGTCTTTTTTAGCCTGAAATTGCTTCTGATGAGGATTATACGTACCCAAAAGCTCAAGGAATTCTCCCTTGGGTCTTGAGGTGTGCTCGGTAACTATGATCCTAAAATGAGCCTGGCCTCTCTTTCCTATCCTTTGCAGTCTTACCATTAACATGGGGTATATAATAACAAAAATTCTATACTATGCAACATGCTACACGCGGCTGACAATTTCCTTCATTTTTCGGACTTTTTCTTCTTCCAATCCTTGACTCATGAAATCGACATAGTTAGAAACAATTTTTTTGAAAACAATACGGCTTCGGTCATACAAATCGTTCTCCGAGAATAATTCTGCGATCTTGTTTTTAATCTCGGCCACCTTGGGATTGGTCGGATCGGTTGATTTAATGTTTTCTGCAAGCCATTTCTGCTCATCTTCAGGAAGTTCTCCTTGAAGAGACTTAATAAGCTCTGCGGCAAGATATTTTTTGAAAATATCAAAAGCCCTATCCTTCTCGGGGGACGAAAGGCCCAAAACATTAAATAACTCAATTAAAACCGGCCTAAAGTTTTCCATGACATCAAATAACTTATTTCTGCTCTAATAGCTTATCGATAAAATCCCCTATCAAAAATATAGGTAATATTGGTAGCCATAACAAAAGCTCTGACTCCCAGGCGGACTGCCTTCCTCTTGATTCCTTTGATGGTGATTTCTCTGACATATATCAATATTATATTGCTTTTATAAAATCCTTACCAGCCCTTTTTCTTTAGGGCATCCTCGGCGGCCATTTGCTGGGCTTCCTGCTTAGACGGCCCCCTGCCGGTTCCGATCAGATCCTTCTCAAGGAATACACCGACTTTAAAATTACGGGCATGATCGGGGCCCCATTCCTCTAAAACTTCGTATGTGGGAGTAATCCCTACTTTATCCTGAGCTTGTTCCTGAAAAAGACTCTTCGAGTCGCGATAGAGGCGCTTTTCTATGATTACCGGGAGTTCCTTTAATATAAATTTATCTATAAATTTGGCCGCCGCCTCATAACCCCGGTCAAGATATGCGGCTCCGATAATCGCCTCGACGGCGTTGGCAAGGATATACTGTCGTGCCCGGCCGGTATCCCGGGCTTCGCCTCGGGATAAGAGCACAAAATCGTTGAGATCAAAATCGCTCGATATCTTCGATAACATATTGGCATTAACCAAGGCGGCGCGCCAATTGGTCATTTCCCCTTCCGGGTTAGGGTAGTTTTTATAAAGGTGGTCGGTCACGACTAACTCTAATACCGCATCGCCTAAAAACTCCAAGCGTTCGTTGTGATCAAGGTGCCAATTATGATTTTCGTTCAAGTAAGAACGGTGAGTAAGGGCCTGGAGCAAGAGGTTCTTGTCTATGAATTTAAGACCCGTTTTCTGTTCAAGCTGAGAAATTTTATCTTCGAACATTTCTTCAATTTACAATTTACAATTTACAATTTACAATTAATTTTCAATAACTCAGTAATTGAGAAATTGAATTATTTAATGAAAATTGAAAACTGAAAACTGAAAATTAGTTATTCTTTGCTTTCTTTATCTTTATCCTTTGGTTCTTCATTCCCTTCTTTATCTTTTGCCGGGGGCGCATCATCTTTTCCGGGTTCTCCGATTTCTCGATAAACCGTACCTAAAACTCCGTTAACAAATTTCCCGGAAGACTCGCCGCCGAAAGACTTGGCTAATTCAATCGACTCGTTAATGGCGACCTTCGGAGGCACCTCTTCCCTGTTTCCGAAAAGCAATTCATAAAGCCCGACCCGCAAGACATTCCTATCCACCACCGCAATCTGTTCAAGGGGCCACTGAGGAGCGGCTTTTTCAATAATTAGATCGAGTTCTTTAATATGGCCCATTACGCCGTCAATGAGCTGGTGAACAAAGGTGCTGTCTTCAAGGCCGGCCGCAAATTCCTCCAAGTTTCTTTTGACTATCTCTGCCAACTCGTCATTTTTCCTGCCTCGAAAATCCCACTCATAGAGTGATTGCATAGCTACGCTTCTTGAAAGGTGCCGTGATGCCAAAATTCAATTTACAATTTACATTTTACAATTTACAATCGATGTCTCAATGATCTAATTCTCAAAAATTGAAAATTCGATGAAAATTGGTACTTGAAAATTGAAAATTATTTCTGCCTGTGCTTCTGCTTCTCCTTCTTTTTCAGTTCCTTAGCCAAAACATTAATGATCTCTTTCCCCTTATAGTGGCCGCAATTTTTGCACACCAAATGAGGTAAAATCATTTTTTTACAGTGAGAACAGGCTGTCAATTGTTTGGGCTTAAGGGCAAGGTGGCTTCGTCTTCGAAGCTGCTTGCCCTTGGCCATGTGGTGTCTTGGAACTGCCATAAGAAGTGGCCCAAAGCTTAAGGCCCCAGATCTAAAGATTTAAACGTTAAGCTTTAAGTGCAATACTAACACGAAATAATAATTTTTGCAATTGCCTAATCGGCCGATCAAAAAGACCCGAAAAGGGTCTTTAGTCCGGTACGGCATTGATATGGGCAATCCGATCGTCGTATTCGGCATTATGATTGACCAGCCGAATAGCCAAAAAAAACAAATAGGGGTGCTTTCTCAAGAAATTCGTCTTCCGATCGCTTTCTTTTTTTAACTTTTTAACCACAGAGAGAATCCCCGATTTCCCGGCTATTTCCGCGGCACGAACATCAACCATCCAATGAGGCCGAAAGTCATCGCCAAATCTCTCCGCCTCTTCCGCATGAGCAAATTCATGAGCCAATAAGCCCGCTAACTCATCAGGGGTAAACTCAATCAACGCTTTCTCGGTTATGTAAATGCATTTATAAACCCAGAAGTAATAAGCGTTGAGATAATCTGCTTTGAAAACAATGACATAGCACGGATCATGGATAGACAGCGAGACTTTAAATCTTTTTCTTGCCTCATTAATCTGCTCATAGTATCGGACGACCTGGTCATTATACAACGAAGCGGCCGGGAAATCGGTTTTATGCTCTTCTGTCTCAAGAAATCCAAGAGCATAAATATTTATAAGAAGAAAACAGCCAAGCAGACCCGCAAAAAAACGAAAAATCATCCGCCCAAGCCAGTTTTTATCAAAGAACATGCCCTACCTCTGCCTCTAAGCGGACCCGGAAAGCTTAAAACAACAGCAAGATTTGTCTATTTTACTTGTCCACACCTTTTTCTCATTGCCGGCCTCGCCACTAATGCTAAAATAGAGTTATAGATCCTAAGTTCTAAATCCGAAATCCTAAACAATCTATGTTTAGAAATTAGAAATTAGAAATTAGAAATTATTTTGAGATTTACTCACCTCCACACCCATTCCCACTATTCACTCTTGGACGGACTCTCGAAAATAGATGAATTAGTGGCTAAAGCCAAAGAACTGGGAATGGAAGCGCTCGCTCTCACCGATCATGGCGTCATGTATGGCGCCATTGAGTTTTATAAGAAAGCCTCCGCGGCCGGGATCAAACCGATCATAGGCTGTGAAATGTATATTTCCGAAAACGGAATGCACGAAAAAAGAACGGGCATAGATGATAAGAGATATCACCTAGTGATATTGGCGGAAAATAATACCGGATACAGAAATTTAATCAAACTCGTAACCGCCGCCCACCTTGAGGGCTTCTACTATAAGCCGCGCATTGATAAAGAACTACTGCGCAGCCACTCTGAGGGCCTCATCGGTCTTTCCGCCTGCCTCGGAGGAGAAATTTCCAGAGCGGTTCTCGCAAAAAACAACGAGAAGGCCAAAAGAGTTGCATTAGAATATCAGGAGATTTTCGGAAAGGGAAACTTTTATCTTGAGGTTCAACAGCATCACCATATCGAAGAGCAGAATTTTGTCACACCCGAATTAATTAAGATATCAAAGGAAACCGGAATTCCTTTAGTCGCCACCCAAGACTCGCACTACACCCATACTGAAGACGCTCATGCCCACGATGTTCTGCTTGCGGTTCAAACCGGGAATAAATTAGATGACAGCGACCGACTGACAATGAGAGATGATGACTTTTCATTGCTTAACGGAGAAATGATGCACGAAAAATTCAAGAATCTCGATCAGGAGTCAATCAGTGAGGCATTTGAAAATACCAACAAGATCGCCGAACGATGCAACGTAAAAATAGACCTTGGCAAAACCCAGCTTCCTAACTTCGAATTGCCTAAAGGCTATCAATCAAGCGATGAGTATCTTCGAGAATTAAGCTCTGCCGGACTAAAGACGCGGTATGGAGATCAGATTGCCCCAGAAATACTGGACCGGCTGAACTACGAGCTGAAAGTCATCAAACAAACGGGATTTGCTTCATATTTCTTAATCGTTCAGGACTTTGTAAACTGGGCGAAGAAAGGGGGTATCGTTGTCGGCCCGGGACGAGGATCAGCTGCCGGAAGCTTGGTTTCTTACCTACTCAATATAACCAATGTCGACCCGCTGAAATACGGACTGCTGTTTGAAAGGTTTCTAAACCCTGAAAGGATTTCAATGCCCGACATAGACCTCGACTTTGATGACGCCAGAAGAAACGAGGTCCTGGAATATGTCGCCGAAAAGTACGGACACGATCATTTCGCCCAGATCATAACTTTCGGTACTATGGCTGCCCGCGGCGGAATAAGGGACGCTGGAAGAGCTCTGGGATATTCCTACGATTTCTGCGATCAGATCGCTAAGATGATCCCCTTCAATCCTAACCAGGGAGAAAAGACCGGCCATCTTAAAAGATGCCTTGAGACCGTTGACGACCTAAGAAACATCTATAACACCAACCTTGACGCCAAAAACCTGATAGATTCGGCCATGAAGCTTGAAGGAGTAGCCCGCCATGCCTCCACTCATGCCTGTGCTGTTATCATCACTCCTCAACCCCTGACCAACTACTTACCCCTTCAGCGCGGCACAAACGAGAGTGACATCATCACCCAATACGAAATGCACGCCGTTGAAGATTTGGGACTTTTAAAAATGGACTTCCTTGGATTGGCAAACCTGACTATTATCGAAAATACCCTGAAAGAAATAAAAAGAAACCACGGATTAGACCTGAATATCGATTCCATACCCCTTGATGACAAAAAAACATATCAGCTTCTCCAAAAAGCCCAAACAACCGGAGTATTCCAATTAGAAAGCTCGGGAATGAAAAAATACCTGAAAGATTTAAAACCCAGCCAGTTTGAAGATATCGCTCTGATGATCGCTTTATACCGTCCCGGGCCGATGGATCTTATCCCCGAATTCATAGCCCGCAAGCATGGTCAGAGCAAAGTTACATATCTTCATCCAAGCCTTGAGCCCGTGCTAAACAGCACTTACGGCATTATGGTTTATCAAGAACAGCTTATGGCCGCCGCTCAGGCCTTAGCCGGCCTTTCACTGGCCCAAGCAGATATCCTTCGAAAGGCGGTAGGTAAAAAAATAAAAACCTTAGTCCAGGAGCAAAAAGACAAGGTTATAAACGGCTGTCTGAAAAATAACGTAAGGAAAGAGGTAGCTGAGAAATTTTGGCAGCTAATAGAGCCGTTCGATCGATACGGATTCAATAAAAGCCATGCCATCAGCTACGCCGCCATAGCTTATCAAACCGCCTATCTTAAAGCGCATTACCCCGTGGAATTCATGGCTGCGTTCATGAACAGTGAAACCGGAGACGTAGAGCGGGTGGCCTTCCTCATTGAGGAATGCAAAGAAATGGGCATCGAAGTCCTTCCCCCGTCTATCAACCACAGTTATGAAAAATTCGCGGTAGTTCCTTCAAACAGTTCCGGACAGATGAAGCCGTCAATCAGATTCGGGCTGACGGCCGTTAAAAACGTAGGTGAGAATGTCGTTTCCGCAATTATTCAGGAAAGGGGAGAAAACGGTCCGTTCAAAGTAATCGATGATTTTATTTCAAGGATAAATAACAAAGACTTGAATAAGAAATCCCTTGAGAGTTTGATCAGATGCGGAGCCCTCGACATATTTGGAGAGCGCAATACGCTCCTGGCCAACATAGAACAATTGTTATACTACTCCAGGGAAAAACAGAAAAAATCTTCGATGGGCCAAGCCAGCCTCTTTGGAGAAGTGACGGATACGGAATTACCGCCCCTTCGTCTTGCCATAGCCGAACCGGCTCATAAATGGGAAAAATTATTGTGGGAGAAAGAGTTGTTGGGATTGTTTGTTTCCGATCACCCTCTCAACAGCTACCAAACTCAGCTTAGACTGGAAAAGGTTACGCCCATAAAGAGTATTTCAATCAATACTCCGGGGCCGATAAAAATCGGGGGGGTTGTTACCAAAACTCAAAAAATAGTTACAAAAACCGGCAAACCGATGATATTCTCCTGGCTCGAAGACTTAACTTCAAAAATAGAGGTCGTGGTCTTTCCTAATGTTCTTGAGAAATACCCGGATGCCTGGAAAGAAAACACCGTAGTTATAGCTCAAGGAAAGGTTAACGACCGCGACGGCGTATTAAAGCTGTTATGCGATAAAGTAACTCCTCTTACGGTAAGGGCGTAGGGGGAAGATGGAATTAGGCATTAGGAAAATCAAAAACCACCCATAGGGTGGTTAAAACTTTTTAGAAACATCGAGTTAAAATGAGCCATACGCTTGAAATTGGTACCTACCAGCCTTAGACAGACGCCAACGACTCCGATATTCTTCCGACAGCATAGACATATAAATCAGCAAGCGCCTGCAAGCCATGGCTAAAGCTTCTTCGAGCTACCATGGTTACTACTATAAAAACCCAGGCTACGGAGGTTATCAGCAAAGATAAGGCCACCCAAGAAAAAACTAACTTATTTAAAAATTGATTATAGATTGGACTTTTTGAAATATCGATTTTATTACGCCACGTTTTAATAAGTACGATCGATACTCCCAAAAGATAGACCACTATTGCTTCCACCGGCCAATTGGACATATCCGGTTTTCCCCTCTTTTCAATGAACTGAAATAGCTTCAAGATAATACCAAGAATAATCACCCCGGTCAAGTCTTTTGGGTTACTGGAATTTTTGTTATCCTGATGAGATAGTTATAAAGTTGATCGGGTTCATAAAGCTAAAAGGTAATTAACGAAACTAAAACTTTAAGAACTTTACAAACTTTATAAACCTTAAACTATGCCGAGAAATTCTATTGACGCAGTCCGCCACTCTCTTGCCCATCTTTTGGGTGCGGCTGTTTTAGAATTGTATCCCGGTTCTAAATTAGCCATCGGCCCGTCAATCGATGATGGTTTTTACTATGACATAGATGTACGAGGTAAGATTTCTGATACCGACCTGCCCCGAATAGAAACAGAGATGAGGAAAATCCTGAAAACCTGGGACAAATTCGAAGAAATAAAGGAAACGGCTCAGTCTGCTAAAAAACGCTATGTCGGCAACGCCTTCAAGCTCGAACTGATTGAAGAATTAGCACAGAAGAAAGAGAAAATAACCTCCTACCAATCCGGAAAATTTATAGATCTTTGCCGGGGAGGCCACGTAGAAAAAGCCTCGGACATAAAGCCTGATTCATTTAAGCTTTCGCGTGTCGCCGGCGCCTATTGGCGGGGAGATGAAAAAAATCCTCAGCTCACCCGTATTTACGGTTATGCTTTCGGAACTAAAAAGGAACTTGATGACTATGTAAAAATACTCGAAGAAGCCAAAAAGAGAGATCATAAAAAACTCGGTCCCGAATTAGATCTGTTCACCTTCTCTGACTTAGTCGGTCCGGGGCTTCCCTTATGGACGCCAAAGGGCACTCTGCTGAGAAATATTCTTGATGACTTCGTATGGAGTCTTAGAAAACAACATGACTATCAGCAAGTCGACATTCCTCACATCACCAAGAAGGAGCTCTACGAAAAAAGCGGCCACTGGGATAAGTTTCAGGATGAACTATTCAAAATAACTACCCGCGAGGGACATCTTTTCGCCATGAAACCGATGAATTGCCCTCACCATACCCAGATATACGCCCGCAAGCCCCACAGCTATCGTGAACTGCCCCAACGCTACGCCAATACCACCAAAGACTACCGAGACGAACAAACCGGGGAATTGTCCGGCCTATCGAGAGTTAGAGCCTTTACCCAGGATGATGCTCACGTTTTCTGCCGAATGAATCAGGTCAAAGAAGAATTCCTGAAGGTTTGGGATATCGTCCATGAATTCTATAAATCTTTCGGTTTTGAACTTAAGGTACGTCTTTCCCGCCACGATCCCGAGCATATGGAAAAGTATCTGGGCGAGGAGAAAAAATGGCAGTCGGCCGAAAAAATACTTAATGAAATAATAAAAGAAAAGAAGGTTAGAGCAATTGATGGACTCGGCGAAGCGGCTTTTTACGGACCCAAGCTGGATTTTCTGGCAAAAGATTCGATCGGACGAGAATGGCAGGTGGCAACCATACAGCTGGATATGAACATGCCGGAAAGGTTTGACCTGTCCTGTATTAATGAAAAGGGAGAAAAAGAGAGAATTGTAATGATCCATGCGGCTATAATGGGTTCGATAGAGAGATTCATCTCGATAGCGATCGAGCACTACGCCGGAGCTTTTCCGTTATGGCTCTCCCCCGTTCAGGTCGCGATACTGCCGATATCAGAAAACCAGAATAAGTGGTCAGAGTCCATCGCCGAAGAATTAAGATCAGAGGGTATACGGGTCGAAATTAATTTCGACAACGAGACTCTCGGCAAGAAGATCCGTCAAGCCGAATTGCAGAAAATCCCCTATCTCCTGATAATCGGCGAAAAAGAGGTCGGCGCAAAAACGGTATCCGTTCGCCAGAGGAGTAACGGCGACCTCGGCCAGATGACGATTGATAAACTAAAGGACCGGTTAAAGAGCGAGGTGATCAGTAAAAAGTAAAAGAGACCCGGTTAGGTCTCTTTTGATTTCTTGAGAATGACTATGAGCAGCGCCAGAAATACGACGGAAAGAAGAATGAGCTGATGGATCGGCTGCATCCTGGAAACTAACCCCCAAGCAAATACCATCATCGAGTTTTTCACCAAGTTTCCGGCAAGGACACAAAGCATGCCCTTTTTTGACTTCGACATACTGCAAATGAAAATAGCCGCTACCCTTGTTCCTGTTTCCGGAATCGAAGAGAACGAGAACAAGCCCCAATAGCCCAAACGCTTTAGTTTCGCGACGACCGGATTAGTATCTGAGATAGACCAATGAAGCCATCGGTGCGAAATCTCTAAGATTCGGTCCTTAAGACCCGTTTCTTCGAGAACTGGCGCAGCTACCGTCTTGATCTCCTTACCAAGCTCGATAGTTTCCTTAACTAACGGCTTTTTATAGAAGGTTCGAAGCACCAAATCTCGAAACCAGACCAAAAAGTAAAACCAAAAAATCAGCTCAAGAGTAGAAACGATACAGATAATTACAAATATCTGCTTAAGGGTAAGGGCTGGTATAAGCCAAGAAAGATCGTATAGGCTGACCCCCCAAATACATAGGGCTCGCTTATGAAGACTCGGGATAACAACCCAATCGGTATTTAGGAACCAGACTACAAAAGCCAGTAGGAACGGCCAGACCTTCTGCCATTTTTTCAAGGATCGCCCCCTTGTTAACTATACGGTGCTTGATATATAATACACCAAAAATGAATAAAATCAACCGACCGGCTGGCAGAAAGAAAATTATCGTAATCGTAGGGCCCACAGCTTCAGGAAAATCCGATTTAGGCGTTGAATTGGCCCGAAAATTTAATGGAGAAATAATATCGGCCGACTCAAGGCAGGTGTACAAAGGAATGGATATCGGCACCGGCAAAGTCCGAAGAGATCGGACTTTGCCGAAGTTAAAAGTTTTCTTAAAGAAGAATTTTTATTCAGAAGGAGTAAGGCATTATTTATTGGATATGGTTTCGCCGAAAAAACAATTCACCGCTGATGATTTTAAAAAACTGGGAGAAAAAACCATTAAAAAAATCCTGGGAGAAAATAAAATTCCGATTATAGTCGGCGGAACCGGATTTTATATAGATATCCTCCTGGGCCGGATGAAAACGGCTTCGGTGCCGCCAAATTTAAAACTGAGAAAAACTCTCGATAATAAACCGGCTAAACGATTGTTCGAGATGCTGTTAAAGCTTGACCCCCAACGAGCTAAAACTATCGACCGCCATAATAAGCGCCGACTGATAAGAGCATTAGAGATTATCCTCACCACAAAAAGACCTTCTCTGACTACCTACCACTTACTACCTACTACTAACTACAAGGTTTTATGGCTCGGTATAAACCCCGGAAAAGAAGTCCTGGCTAAGAAAATAAAAAAACGCCTCGACCAAAGATTGGATCAAGGAATGATTAAAGAAGTATTTAAGCTCCGTAAACAAGGAATGAGCTGGAAGAGGCTCGATAACTTCGGTCTCGAATACCGGTGGCTCTCGCGCTACCTAAAACAATTTTCAATTTTCAATTTTCAATTTTCAACAAAACCAAACGCCGAGAATTTTAAGAAATCAGAATATTATCAGAATCTTTTAAGGGATATTATCAAATACTCGAAACGCCAGATGACCTGGTTTAAGAGAAATAAAGAGATCCATTGGCTGAGCTCTAATGAGGCGAGTGAGCTCAGAAAGGCAGAGGGGCTGACGAGAAAATTTATTTATTCCTGAGGCTCTTTTTCTGAAGGTCCGCGTATTTCTCCTTCGGTTGGAGTAGTGCGCTCGGATACGAATTTTGACCCCCTCTGTTCTACTCTTCTTTCCATAGTCGCATCGTATCTTTCTTTTTCAGTTAACGACTCCATGGCTGATTTCTCGTGGAACCTCTTTTCGCCCAGGTTCATTCTGGGTTGAAAATTAGTTACCAATCTTACTATAAGTTTTTTGATCATAGTTTTATTTTAACATACCTTTTAGAATCCCCTCGACCACCTGGGGATTAGCTTTGCCCTTGGTTTCTCTCATTGCCATACCGACAAGAAACCTGATTGAAGCTTCTTTCCCAGCCTTAAAATCCTCGACGGCTTTTGGATTATCCGTGATAACCTTCGCAACTGCCGAATTAAGATCCTCTACGTTAGAGACCTGCTCTAGATTTTTTTCTTTGATTATCTGTCCAGGCGAAAAGCCCGTTGCAAACATTTCTTTTAGAACAGTCTGGGCGCCGGACGAGGAAACCTCTGAATGAAACACTCTGACCACTAAATCAGCGAACATTTCCGGACTGATCTTAGTATCGGCCGGATCGGCGCCAACGCTGTCGGCCATTCTCTTCAGTTCGGTAATGACGTAGTTAGAAGCAAGCTTTAAAAGCCGGCCTTGGTGTTCCGGATCCGGTTTTTTAAGGTGATCAAGCCTATCAAAAGATAACAATTCGCTGGCAACATGCTCAAAGTAATCTCCTAACGGCTTATTAACCGTAAACATCTCTACGTCATGGCCCGGCAATCCGTACTGTCTCACGAATCTTTCTCTCCTTTGCTGAGGCAATTCCGGCATTTCCGACCTGATCTTTTCGGCAGAAAACAGGGTTGGCGGCCCGCCCGTTGCGGGCGAGGCTCGCCCATTCGCAATGCGAATGGGCGGCAGATCAGGCTCCGGAAAATAGCGGTAATCATGGGCCTCTTCTTTGGAACGCTGGCTGAAGCTTTGTTTTTTAAACTCATCCCAGCCTCGGGTTTCCTGTTTTATCTTTTCTCCGGATTCCAACAACTCTCTCTGCCTTTTTATTTCATAGTCAACCGCGTCGGCCGCAAATTTAACCGAATTAATATTCTTAATCTCTACTTTGGTGCCCCAGCTTCCATCAGGATTGGTTAAAGAAATATTGACCTCAATGCGCATCTGGCCCTTTTCCATATTTGCATCGGATACCTCAAGATACCGCCATATAAGTTGCAACTCTTCGGCGAATCTTTTAACTTGGTCGCCATTCTCAAAATCAGGCTCGGTTACTAATTCCATCAAGGGCACGCCAGCCCGATTGTAATCAACCAAAGAGTAATTTTTGTCCGGCAGATGATATAAACGTCCGGCATCTTCTTCTAAGTGAATCCGCGTTATACGAATTTTCTTTGATTGTGAGTTATTGGTCGTAGGTTGTAGGTTAAGGTATCCTTCATAGCACAAAGGTTTCTGATATTGGGATATCTGATAACCCTTAGGAAGATCCGGATAAAAATAATTTTTGCGTTCAAAAAACGTATCCTCGGCAATTTTACAGTTAAGAGCGAGGCCGGCGGTTATCACCTTTTCAATGGCCGCCATATTAATTACCGGAAGAGTTCCCGGATGACCCATGCAAATCGGACAAACGTTAATATTGGGATGCTTTTCATCCGGATCATTTAAAGAATCGCAGAACATCTTGGTCTTCGTTTTTAACTCTGCGTGTACCTCCAGTCCTATAACAGGTTTGTACATTAAATTAATTTAAAATTTAAAAATTAAAATTAAAAATGACAATGTAAAATTCAAAGTTTTAAGATTTTAAACTATCATTTTCCATTTTGATATTTGAACTTTACATTTTGTCTAGTTTATCACTATTTTTACAACAAAAAAAGCCCCGATTTGGGGCTAAGCTTACTATGCGACAAAGTTTAATCTTTTCAATTTATCCAGAAATTCGCTTCTTTCGCGCTTATTTACTATCCCTCTTTCCAGTATGGCAGATAATCTTGGCATATCCATGGGCCATTGATTCTGGCTGAGTATATCCAGCTCAAGCCTTGAAAAGGACAAAGCGTAAAGCTGATAATCTTCAAAGGCTCCGTAAGATATGGGCATGGCATCTTTAATGATGCGAGCCATAGCCTCGCCGAACACCCTGATCTCATACTGGGCATGGGTATCGAGGCGCAATCTTAAGAAATGGAGAAGATTGTGCAGATCAATTTTCCAGTACCATTGAGTGTAGTTAGCCACAGATAAGCCGATGCGGGAAAGCTCTTTTGCCAAACCGACATCATCAATAAACCGTTTGTAGGTTCGGTACTGACTGTTGTATTCAGCCTTGAGTAAACCCAGAACAAAGCGCTGATCTTCTTCGCTTAAATTTTCGCTCCTGCCCTGGCGGTTATCGGCTGACTGCTTTTTCAGAACGGCCGGCTCAGGAAGATAAAATTCGTCCAACATTTTCGAATATCGTCCGGAGTATTCATTCACATTGGCGGTCCGGTGGCGGATCCATTGGCGGGCTACAAAAATAGGCATCTTGCAATGGAACTTGAATTCCACCATCTCTGAAGGGGTAGTATGCAGGTGTCTCCGCAAATATCGGATAAGCCCCCTGTCTTCGTTTACTTTTTTAGTCCCCTTTCCGTATGAAACGCGAGCCGCCTGAGCGATCGACTCATCACAGCCCATATAGTCGACAAGATAAACAAAACCATGATCAAGACACTGAATCGGCCTATGCAACCACTTTTCCGCGCCTTCGCTAATTGGGCGGAAAGTTGAATGAGTTTCCTCAAATATTCGAGCCGGAAGATTTTCTTCGCTCATATCGCTCCTCAATGTTAATGTACTGCTAAAGAATGTTATCAAAAAAGATATCAACAAAAAAGCCCCGCTGCAGCGGGGCAGAAAATCACAAGTCTGTACTATCGGTCAGGCCCAAGATAAAGTAAAGAACATTCTTGGTCATCTCGAAGACTTCTTGAGGACTCTTACTGCCGTCGATAACATAGCAGTTATCGTAATCCTGGGCGAAAGCAAGATAATTATTCCTTACCCGCCTTAGATTCTCGATCTCTTCGAACTGATCAAGAACCTTGCCGGATTTGAGCATTCTATCCATCGCAACCTCAACCGGAACATCGTAGATTATATTTCCGTCCGGCCAGATAAAATCAGTGCCTGAATACTTAAAAACCTGTTCCTGAATATTCATTAAATCATCGAAGTTGGCATAGGAATCGGCGCCGAAAACTACAGAAACCGGTCCGCGATCAGCTAAGACGTGAATCCCCGAAGAAATCCAAGGAATAACCCTGTTCCTGTAATTCCAGACCCTGTCCCTGAAGTACATCTCCTGGAACTGATAGGAATGCATCTCCGATAACTTCAGGGTCGGGTGCTGCTTTCTCAAAATAGAATAGATCTCCCGACCGGAAGGTTGATCAGTCGGTTCCTTGGTAAGAGCGAGTTTTAGATCTTTAAAATAAGCCTTTAAAAAGTTGACTGCCCGGGCATACTGTTCGCTTTTACCGGAACCGTCGATCCCCTCAAAGGTTATAAATTTTCCGGGATACGGATTTGATATCATATCGATCTCCTTAAAAAGAACTGAACTAAAAGATTATAGAACTTTATAAATCAGGATGCAAGGAGCAATTCCGTCGGCTTCATAAAAACCGCTCAACCTTAAGCTCCGCCGTAACCCATTCAGGGAGGGCACGACATAACAGATCTTACTCGCCCCTTGTCCATCTTCAGCACGCCTCCGGCTTTTCCTGCGAAAACCTCGGCTATGTTCGCCCCGCCCTTTCAGATCCAAGCAAAGGGCGGGGTCTCAAATGCTTCAGATGGACAAGGGGCTTCGTCTTAGTTTTTCGTAGATCACTTAGTCGGATTAAATCTCTATAGACACTGAGCGAGGCCTTGACCGTGAAGGGATCTACAGAAAATCATAACGAAGCCTTGGCTTATGAGAGGATTTGCGCAGGCTGACCGAGCCGAGTAAAAGACAAAATTTCAGCTCGCCTCGCCGAAGCCTACGGCGGAGCGCGGGCAGAAATTTATGGCGTGCCTCGAATAAGCCAAGGCTGAGTGGACTCTATGCCGTACCCTGAATGGGTTGAAGCAGAGCTTCTTTATGGTGTGTCCTTTATAGATTGGGGGCTAAGCAAGTAAAAATCCCCTCTGGGGATTTTTACTTGCTGACTTCTATGCCCATGGAGCGTGCCGTGCCTTCGACTATCTTCATCGCGGCATCGACATCATTTGCGTTGAGATCTCCTATTTTTTTCTCGGCTATTTTCCTGACCTGATCTTTGGTTACCTTTCCGATTTTTTCTTTATTTGGAGTCCCGGAGCCCTTTTCGATTCCGGCCGCAACTCTTAACAGATAGGCCGCTGGAGGAGTTTTTAATTTAAATTCAAAAGTCCGGTCTTCGTAGATCGTAATCTCAACGGGGATAACTTCGCCCTGCTGAGCCTTGGTTGCCTCGTTGACCTGCTGCATGAACTGTTGGAGATTGATCCCCTGAGGACCCAAAGCCTGACCGATCTTGGCCGGCTCCAGCGCTCCGCCGGTTACCTGAATTTTTACTATTGTTTTTATTTTCTTCGCCATAACTTGTTCGCCCTCCGCCAACTTTCGTTAGGCGGTACGGACCCTTCGGGTTCTCTCAACTTCTTTGTTAAAACCTGCGGTCCTCCCTCGCCATAGTTCACTATGGCTCGATCCGGTCCTCGGTTTTACCTCGAATTTGAGCAAACGACCTGCGTTATCAGTGCCACATATTTATAATTTCTTAATCTGCAGAAAATCAAGCTCGACAGGTGTCTCTCTTCCGAAGATAGTCACCAACACTTTAACTCTTCCTCGCTCCATGTCAATCTCCGATATCTTCCCGTCAAAATCCTTGAACGGCCCGTCGGTAATCTTGACCCGGTCGCCCACCGCCACGTCAATTTTGTATTTAGGCTCCTCGACGCCCATCCTCTTCATAAGTATGTCGATTTCGGCAGCTGATAAAGGCGTAGGAATGGTCCCCGCTCCGATAAATCCGGTAACATTTGGGGTATTCCTGACCACGTACCAGGAATCATCATCGACAACCATTTCCACTAAAACGTACCCGGGATAGATCTTCTCTTCAATGACCTCTCTCTTTCCGCCCTTTATCTTGATCTTTTTTTCCTTGGGAACAAGAACGCTAAAAATCTTGTCCTCAAAACCGAGGGATTCTACTCTTTGTTTAAGATTACGGGCGACATTATCTTCATAGCCGGAATAGGTGTGAATGGCATACCAATGACGCTCTCCTGTTGTTACCTGTTTTGGCATTTTATTTAAGTATGAGCTCCTTTAACAATGTTCCAAGGCCCAAATCGACTAATCCCAAAAAGACAGCCAAAAAGAGGCTGATACCGACCACTATCAAGGTATACTGGGTTGTCTGCTTTCGAGTTGGCCAGTTGACCTTTGAGAGCTCCGTTTTAACGTCTTTTAAGAAATTGACTACTTTGTCCATAGGTGAAATAAATAGTTAGAAAACCTTACCCCGCACCAATTTCGTCCGCTGACCGCCATTAAGAAAAGAGGCGGAATTGGTGCGGGGTTAAATGGCTGTAACCAATCGCAAAAGCTCTTGGACATCCATTTAAAAACGCCCCGGGGCGTATTAAATTCATATTACTCCCTACCAAATAAAAAGTCAACGCCCTCACTTGAGGAGGATTGGCTCTGCAACGGCAAAGATTTATAGACAAGGATTAATAAATTAACTGATGAATAATTTATAGACTCGGCTATTATACAGAGCAGCTGCTTTGCAGATCCTCTTCAAGTGCAGGGGTCAACCACAGTACCGTCTCAAGAAGAGCTTATAATCGAGCCTATCTTGTCTCCGGCTATGGCCTTTTTTAAGTTTCCTTTTTCGAAAATATTAAAAACCTTTATATCCCAGTTAAGATTGCGGGCCAAAGCTACGGCGGCTGAATCAATAATTCTTAAATCCCTGGAAAGATAGTCTGTATGGGTAATGACCTTTATCTTTTTGGCGGCGCTATCCTCTTTTGGATCACGATCATAAATCCCGTCCACCTTGGTTCCTTTGAGGGTCAGGTCTGCATTTAACTCATGGGCTCTTAGAACCATGGCTGTATCGGTAGAAAAATTGGGGTTACCGGTTCCCCCGGCCAGAATAACCACCCGGCCCTTCTCAAGATGACGCATCGCTCTTCTCCGGATAAAGAGCTCCCCAAAAGATCTCATTTCGGTAGCGGTCATAACCCTTGTATGGATACCGAACTTTTGCTCCAGAACACCCTGAAAAACAAGCGCGTTCATGGTGGTGGCCAGCATTCCTACGTGATCGCAGATCGTTGAGTCCTTAAGATCTAAGCCTTTCTGGATTTCTGATCCGCGCAGAAGATTACCTCCGCCGACTACAATAGCAATTTCGGCCATATCGATCACGGAAAATATCTCATTGGCTATAAAATCTATGGCTTTTGCAGAAAAATGGGTCTTGGAGGATCTATCTCCCAAAACCTCCCCCGACATTTTTAGAAGTATCCGTTTCTTTGTCATTTATATATCGAGGTTTTGAACTGACTTGGCGTGAGTTTGAATAAACTTGCGACGGGGCATGACTTCGGAGCCCATCAGAACATCAAAAATCTTATCTGCATCCTGAGCATCGCTGACATTAACTTGCAATAAAAGCCTTTTTTGCGGATCAAGGGTCGTTTCCCAAAGCTGAGAAGGATTCATTTCTCCCAAACCCTTGTAACGCTGGATCGATACGCCCGAAATTTTGACTTCGCCCTCGGCAACTTCTTCCGTGGCCTCTTCCAAAGATTCCGCCGGCGACTGGCCATCTAATGAAGTTACCTCCCAATCCCCGCCTGAATCCTTCCCCCTTGCCTTGGACTTTGTTTCTTTTTTAGATTTATCCTTTGAAGCAACTCCGGCATCGGTTCTTAAGCCGTCTAAAATCTTCTCCTTTTCTGATTCATTATAGGCATAAAACTGCTTACCGCTTTTTTGAATTTTATAAAGAGGCGGCTGGGCTATATATAGATGTCCTTTTTCTATGAGTTGAGGGAAATATCGGTAGAACAAAGTCAGAAGCAATGTTCTGATATGAGCCCCGTCAACGTCAGCGTCGGTCATGATGACTATCTTGTGGTATCGGAGCTTGGTTAAATCAAACTCTTCCGAGATGGCCGTCCCCAAAGCAATAATCAAAGCCCTGATTTCCTGATGAGCCAGCATCTTGTCTATGCGCGCCTTTTCTACGTTAAGTATCTTTCCTTTCAGCGGTAATATTGCCTGGGTCCGCCTATCGCGTCCTTGCTTGGAGCTTCCGCCGGCGCTCTCTCCCTCAACCAAGAAAAGTTCCGATTCGGATGCATCGCGGGTTGAACAATCGGCCAATTTGCCGGGCAAAGTCATCCCATCCAAAGCTCCTTTGCGAAGTACCGTTTCTCTTGCGGCCTTGGCAGCTAATCTGGCCTTAGAAGCTAAAATGACCTTATCCAGCACGGCCCTTGCATCATTGGGGTTTCTCTCCAACCAATCGGAAAACTCTACATTCATGACCGTTTCAACGGCTGTACGAGCATCGGGAGTACCGAGCTTAGCCTTGGTCTGTCCTTCGAACTGAGGCTCCTTCAGCTTGACTGAGACAACCACCGTCAAACCTTCCCGAACATCTTCTCCCGAGAGATTATCTTCTTTTTCCTTCAAGAACCCGTTTTTACGGGCATAATCATTTAAAATCCTGGTTAGCGAGGAACGAAATCCGGTAATGTGCGTACCGCCCTCAATGGTATGGATATTGTTCGCAAAAGCTAATTCACGGCTGGTCAATTCCTCAATATACTGCAAAGAAATCTCGACAAAAATCCCCTGATGATCCTTTCCGACATAAAAAATATTTTTGTGCTTCAATTCCTGGCCGTGATTCAAAAAGTCAACATAGGAAACGATGCCTCCTTCGAAATAAAACGTATAGGGGAAATTCTGGGTGATCTCTTTATTTTGCCTATTGCTTAAATATTTTATCGGAGTCCTTTCATCTACAACAGTGATCTTCACTCCCTTGGTCAGATAAGCCTGCTGACGCAAATGATTAAGAATTGTAGTCAGATCATAGTTCGCATCTTTGAAAATAGTCTGATCGAATTGGAAAGTTATGACGGTTCCCGTCTTGTTAGTCTTACCAACCTTCTTAACCGCCCCCGTCGGCTTGCCTATTTTGTATTCCTGAACAAAAACATCCGGCTTGCGGTGGACCTCGGCTCTCATCCAGGTTGAAAGGGCATTAACGACGGATAAGCCGACACCGTGAAGTCCGCCGGAAACTTTGTAAGCCCCGGAGTCAAACTTGCCTCCGGCGTGGAGGGTTGTGGCGGCCAACTCAAGAGCTGACTTTTTGAGTTTCGGATGAGGATCGGTCGGAATTCCCCGGCCATCATCTGTCACCCGGACTTTGTTGTCCGGCAGAAGAGCGACTTCAATATTCTTGGCATGACCGGCCATCGCTTCATCAAGTGAATTATCAAAAACCTCCCAGATTAAATGGTGAAGTCCGTCAACGCCGGTAGAACCAATATACATACCCGGCCTTTTTCTGACCGGTTCAAGGCCCTCTAATACTTGTATGTCTTTAGCGCTGTAAGAGTCTTTTTTTATTTCTTCATTTGCCAATTTTGTTCAAGAGTGAAGCGATTGACCACAAAATTGAGCACCTCGCCGAAGCCCGAAGGGCAAAGGCGGGTAACCGCTAATTCACTCCTCTTTTAACTAATAAATCATAGCATTTCAGCTTATCTGAATCAAGCTTATTTTAGCATCAAAAAGGGGCTCAAATAGCCCTTTTTTGATGCTATCCACAAATCAATATTTCACCTCAGCTCCGCTCCAAATTGTTTGACGGTTTCTTTGTAAATCTTTCCTTGGATAGGATCGATCTCCTCGGTCGTAAGAGTCCTCTCATTAGAACGATAAACGATTCGATAAGTATAGCTCAGTTTCTCTTTTCCGAATTTTTCGGCATTTTCATATTTATCCAGAAGTTCGACTTGCTCCACTAAGTCCCCTCCTATATGGCGGATCAGATCAAAATAGTTATTCGGCACGAACGTTTTCTCAACCACAAAAGAAATATCCCGAGTAATGGGCGGAAATTTGGAAACTTCTTTAAATTTATTTCCGAGCTTAAGCTGTTTCTTCACCCGAGGATCATCGGACCATAATAACCGTATGTCGGGCAGTTCCATGGAAGCCATCGCCAAACGCTCTAATCCAAACCCGAAAGCCCAGCCGTTATATCCGGTTACTCCGAAATTTGATAAAACGCTCTTTCTTGGTAAGCCTGATCCGACCATCTCCACCCATTTCCCGTTAATCTCCGCCTCCATCTCGTAGCTCGGATCGGTATAAGGGAAAGTATGCTCGTAAAAACGGAATTTAATATTTTCTCCAAAAATGCTTTTTCCAATCTTAGAAAGAGTATCTTTCAAATCATCCGCCGCAACAGTTTGCTTACTGTCGGGAGCAAGGTAGAGTCCGCCGATCTGGTGAAAAACATTCATGTGGCTACGGTCGATTTCATCCTTTCTGTAGACCTTGCCATAACAAACTGCCCCGAAGGATTCGTTTTTATTAATACGCCCTTGAATTTCTGGATGATTCAAATAATAGTACCAGAATGCGGTGTCATGGGTTCTTAAAACATTTTTCTCGTCAACATAATAAGTGTCCGACTTACTGCGGGCCGGATGACCTTCGGGCATATTAAAAAGATCGAATAGAATTTTTGTCGGAATTATTTCCGGTATTTCAACGACATCGAACCCCCTCAGGACGCTTAGGGTCCGGTCGACTATTTCTTTCAAAGGGCTGTCTGAAGTCCGCGACAAGTCGGGCATATCTAAATACCTCTTTATCCTTCCACTTTCAAAATCACTTCTTTGATTAAGCTTGTCTCTTAGAATATGGGCTTCCTTGGAAACAATTTTGATATATTTACCCATTATTATTTCTTCTGCTGATTATCCTCAAAGCCATAAAAGCGGTCAAAACCATACCGAGCATAGACATCAAAAACGAAGCGAAAAATAAGGCTTTTATTAAAAGCCCGACACGATAAGGATCGAAGTTGACCGCTATCATAGCAAGTCCGCCCAGTGAAAGGACGGTGATTAAAAAGACAATAAAAAACTGCCAATTAATCATAGATAGTGGTAGAAATTTACTGCGCGGGCGACGGGGCTCGAACCCGCAACCTCATCCGTGCACTTATCTAATATTTTCATATTAGGGTGGACTATATCTTGCTCGTGTCTCAATAGAATTAAGATTTAGAGTCTCTGGTATCTAGTCTCTACGGCGCCCCCGCCATAGCGGGGTTCCCACGGTATTACCCGAGCTTTCGCTGTAGGGCTTCACCGTTATCCCAAAGTTATTCATCTTATAGTTTCCTATAAGAGCTGCGTGACTCCACAGGGATGCGATCTAACCAATTGATCTACGCCCGCAATAAATTTTTAAAATAATGCTCAAATATAACCTTTTTTCTGCTTAAATACAACTTCCCGGCATCCTTATACATAAAGTTATATAGACCAAAGCTGTCGTTAGAAGAGAAACATAATCGATGACCTTGGGCATAGAATAGAGTCCCTCCCTTAACAACCGCGTACTTTTTTAATACGCCCCAAAGTCCTTTTAAAAATTTCTTACTTCCTGAGGTAAGGCCGGTTATAATAATTTTGCTTTTATGCTTGCGGTCTTTTTTCTGATATTCCGACGCAGATACATGTCCATCACCATCAAAATAGCCTCTTAAAAAATGTGGGGCAAGCGCTCGAGGTATCTTTGGCATTTTTAGAATTAGGCTTTTATTCGGCATAAAGCCCAGACGTAGAAGATCCTTGAATATCTCCTTGCTTCCAATCTGTATTTGATATGCCTTTTTCCAGTTTTTATTTTGTAAGTTTTTCTTTCTGATATAAATTTTATGATCAGAGCCTAAACAAAACTTGATCTTCTCAAGAATATCTCGGTCGGTACTATAGAATGCGATAAAATGAGCGCCTCGCTTGTTTTTGATCATATTCCCATCAGCCGCAAAAAACCCTAAAACATAAGTCATTTCTGGCGACCAATTCTTGAAAAAATCCTCATTCTTAGCTTTAAATACGGGCATTTTACCAATAAATTCTACCGCATTTCCGGCAAAATTAAAAGCCCGCATAAAGCGGGCTTTTGAAAATTTTATCTGTCCCAAGACTCTTTCTGGGCGGCCAAAGAAAGCTTAACCAAATGCTTCCTTGGGTTCTTCATGAAAATCTCTCGAGCTTCCTGAAGAGACATCCCGCCCAAATAACTGACAGTGGATGCAAGGTGGCCGGCTATCTCTCTGATGATCGGGATCACAGATCCTTTGTACTCTATCTTTTTCTCAAGTCCCTCTGGACTTAGTTTGGAAGAGGTTTCATAAGGATCGTCTACCTCTTCGGCTCGAAGCCTTTCATACATAGCCTCACGGGAAGCCATACCCCGGAATATCTTGGCCTTTCTGCCGGTTGAATCTCTGAAAACGAGACCGGGAGTTTCATCGGTTCCGGCAATAAGTCCTCCAACCATAACCGATTCTGCTCCCAAAAGAAGAGCCGAGGCGATGTGTCCGTCTCTCTTTATTCCCCCATCAGCTATGATTGGAACATCAGAAACTCTGGCACAATCATAGATAGCCTGAGCCTGAGGAACGCCTATATTGGTATTAAATCTGGTCGTGCAAGCCGATCCCGGTCCAAGTCCGATCTTCAGACCGTTTACGCCCAAATCCTGATAGACTTTCACTGCGTCCGGGTCAACAATATTGCCGACAACCAATTCTGCTTCTGGAAATTTACTCCTGAGATTCTTAACCGCTTCAAGGCCAACATCCGATTGGAAGTTAGCGATATCCATAATTAGGACATCCGCTCCGATCTTGATCAGTTCAGCCGTACGCTCTATATAATCTCCGGTGGCGCCGACAGCCGCACCGACCACGAGTCGTCCGTTGGTATCTTTGTTGGCTAATGGATAGAGTCCGAGATTTTCGATATCTTTAGAAGTTATCAGACCGACAAGTTTCCTATCTTTGTCGACCAAAGGAAGCTTCTCAAGTCGGTTTCTATCCAAAATCTGGCGAGCCTTTGAAAAAGAAACGTCCGGCGAGGCCGTAATCAAATCTTTTTCCGATTTCATCCTTTCAGCCACGAGCTGATCATCGGAAGCAAATCTGACATCCCTCGAGCTAAGCAGTCCGAGCAACTTGCCGCTGTCGTTTATGACGACCAAACAGCCGATTTTTTCTCTTTCCATTATTTTACGGGCTTCGCCGATAGTGCTCCCCTTGGAAATACTCCGGGGATTTTCAATTACTGAGCTCTCTTTACGCTTGACCTCTTCGACTTTTTTACATTGATCCCCTATGCCGAGGTACCGATGGATAATACCGATTCCGCCTTCTCTGGCGAAGGCAATAGCCATACGGGCACCCGTTATCGTGTCCATATTGGCGGAAACGACGGGCACATTAAGAGAAACATGCTCTGAAAACCGCGAAATCAGGGATATTCCCTTTCTGCTTTTAGCCTTTCCCCAACCGGGAGGAACCAAAAAATCATCAAAAGTACAGCCTCTGAGCTGATTTAAAAGCCACTGATCCTGCCGGCTCTTCACGAAATGACTCCTTCTGATTTAAAAGATCACCCCGTACTAATACCACAACAAAGGGCATCTTTGCAATTGCAAAGATGCCCTTTGTTGTGGTATCCAAGATAGTTTTAAACTTTCGTATTTAAAATTTAGATATTGTTTAGGATTTTTCTTCGAGAGAGGGATGCCAATAAATTTTTTCTATTTTACGGGTGCCGTTATAGGTATAATGGTGCTTTGCAATAAATCCTGTATCGCGAGAGCTATTGCTAACGGCCATATCGTTGCCCATATAAAACCCGATGTGATAATGCTCTTGGCCGTCACCGGAAGAGACTTTTTTCTCCCAAACCAAAACAGCCCCCGGCCTCGGTTCCTTCGCCTCTTTCCAGCCGAACTTAATCATATCTTTTTCGGTACTCTTCACATTCGCATGCAGATCTGTGATCATTTTTGATAAATATAAAATCGAGGAAACAAAAAAGGCACAGCTCAAGCCTCCGTCTTTTAGAATATCAATTTCTTTTCCGTCAATTTCCGCGTATAAATTCCTGAACATCCAGTTTTCACCCTTAACTGCGTTCTCTATCAGGGTTAAGTAGTTTTTTGTCAATGAAAGTTTCATATGAGATTATTTAATCATATAACCAGAAACTCCGCAAAAAGCGGAGTTTCTGGTTGTTCATTTTCTTATCCTCAACAAAGGGCATCTTTGCAAAGATGCCCTTTGTTGATTTTGTTGATTGTTGAAGGCTGTTCCCTATTCCTTACTTTGGCCTGATTTCTTTCCAAATAGGAATCGCCTTGCCGACAGAAACCTGCCTTTGACTGCTCGTACAAGAGTAACCATTTACATCAGTAGACCTTACGGTAACTTGATAAATACCCTCTAACGTATACGTGTGAGTGGGGTTCTGAAGCGTGCTGGTCTGGGCATCGCCGAAATTCCAGAGCCAGGCCGAGGGAGCGGCGGAGAAATTAGTTCTATCGGTAAAAGTAGCCGGGAAACTCACTGGAGGAGCGGAAGGAAAAACGTTCGGATGATAATTCGGAGCACGATTATCCGGCCAGGCATTGACTGGCGTTCTCCAGCTCGTATTTCCAGCCTGACAACCTCCCGGACTTACAGGATAACCGTTACAAATTGTCATGTTAGCCCAAGTCGATGGCAAGCCTGCGTTATTCCAAGCCATGACACGGGCATAATAAATCGTGTTAAAGGCTAATACTCCTTGCGGAATAGTATAATTTCTGGAGGCTCCTCCTCCGCAATTAGAACCGGAAGGACAGGAATCGACTAAAGGACTGCTAAAATTAGAGTCGTTATCTACCTGCACCCGACGGCCGCGCTGAGGATTTGATCCCGGATCCGAGTATGACCAGCTTACATCGCCTCCCGGCCCTCCTCCGCAATAAGTCGGCTCGGCAAGAGTTACATTGCTGACGGTCGGAGGTACGCTGAGGTTGAAATTAGTTTCAAAATTGACCCAACCAGATCCTTCCCATCCAGCGCTATAAGCATAACCCGAAATATCGTTATTCGTTAACGGACCATCGACTCCAAAATTTGGATTGAAAGCCACCGTATAGACCACGGTGCGGCTGTTCCCGCTGATTGAGCTTGAGCATGAAACAAGTTCTAAGTAATCATGACCATAGCCAGTGGATGACCCCGTATTTTGAATAGAAGCCCAGCCACCACTTCCTAAAGGTGAACATGCTTGATTGTCTTTAGTGCCCGACCAACCGCCCCCATCAGTACTATCCCAGGCAATAAATCCTCGATAGGCACCGGAATTTGTACCCTGATAATTTATAATGATGTACTGATGACGTATATTTGCCCCTCCGGTAGAAATCATGCTGGTTTCTGTAATGTTGTATGTGGTGACACCGTCGGGTATAACCGTCGGAGAACTAATAGTTATACTATTAACGGTCGGAGGGGGGAGATACATACCAAAGTCATGGCGTAAGGGAGGATTGCACTCAGCCTCACAGCCGGCTAAAGTCTGATAACAAAATCCTGTCGTCTGACCAGGAAGGTATATAGCTAAATTAGCCTCGCAAGAAGCCCTATCCGCGTAATAACTCGAGGTCTGGTTGCAAGTATAATTAAGATCTGTCCTGCAGGCATACATTTTTTGTTTAACCCTTATGCTACCGGTACACGTTTCGCCGAACCACTCAACACCATCCTGAACCATCGCCCAATCAAACGGATAGACGCCCCCAAGAGTCGGAAAATCGGGAGCGATAAAATTATAGGTAAAAATAGTCGAAACTCCGGGACCTATCGGCTCCGAAGAAAGAGACACTCTGCTGGTCCCCCACCTTGTATTGTCTCGGGAGTTTTGGGAACCAAGCCTGTAATCTGCCCCACTGGTCCAGCTGGTAGTGCCGTTATTCATCATGGTTATCGATGCGGAAAATGTCTGACCGGCATTAACCTCTGCGGGTGCGCTGATTCCTATACACTGAGCGCTATTAACCGAAAATACATTAACAGTGACTGAATCCTGGGGACTAGTTCCCCCGGGTCCGGTACAATCTATCGTAAATGTCGTCGGCGAGTTAATGGGTCCGGAAGATTCGCTGTTGTTGGGATTGGCTGTTTTTCCACCCGACCATCCCCCGGAAGCCGTACAAGAAGTAGCGTTACCGGAAACAGTCCAAGAGAGGTTACCGCTATAACCGGGATTAACAGTAACCGGACCGTCAGATCCGTCAAAGAAAATATTTACTGAGGGCGGAGGGGGGGGGATGATAGTAAAGGGAATAAACTGATCGCTTGAATCGTCATTACTGTTGGCGGCACTCAGATGAATGGTATAGTCTCCGGGACCGAGACCCGATATATCAATATACTCTTGGAATGAGTAATTCCATTCCTGCAAATCGCTGCATTGGTTGGCGTAACCGTTCGTATTGTTTGTTGCGCTAACCGGCCCGGCCAAACCGGTGCCAAGGATATCGTAATATAATGACCCCAACTCAAATGCATAAGAATCATAGAACCCTGATCCGCACATGCACTCAACCGTACCGGCATCATAATCTCCATAAACAGAGATCGTTTGTGGCCCAACAAAATCAACAGCAGCAAAAGTTATCTCCGGTAAATTATCAATGCCTCCCTCAGGACAATTCCCGCCGGAATCTATGGCGTAAGCGATCGGAGCTTCGTAAATACCGTTAAGGAACATAAAAACAGCCAAGATCGAAAATATAATAAGGCTTAAAATTAAAGAAATACGCATAGCAAAAAAGGCCTATGGAACATTTATAAGAATCGAGTCATCGGTTGTTCTAACATATCCGCTTAATACGGTATGCGAAAGAAGATATTGTCCGGACTGTACTCCGGTAAATACATAATAGCCGCTCGCATCCGTAATCGCAGTCAAAACGGCGCCGGAAGACTGATTAGTCAAAGTTACGGTTTCTCCGGCAAAGACGGGCTCGGTACCCTGATTATAAACTCCGCCGCAACAAGTGGTTGTATCTAAATCATGATAAACATAACCCGAAACAACCGATCCGATTGACGAGCTTACGTTCACCGTAACCGAAGCATTGGCGCTTCCGCCTGGGCCAGAACAACTAAGGGTATATGTGGTGGTCTGATTCAATGGCCCAGTATTTTGCGGTCCGGAAGTACCGCTCCATGGACCTATCGTACAGGAAGTCGCATTAGCGGTACTCCAATTGATAGTCGCGCTCTGACCGGAGGTTATATTGCATGAAGAAATCTGGCCGTTACAGTTAAGCGAAAGGCTCGGAGGAGGCGATCCGCACGAACCGTCGGAAGTATAGACGATATTAAAGGTTATTGTTTCTCCGGGATTAACGGTTTGGGTTGCCGGCCCGGACAAGCTGAATGAATTGCAAGATTGCGGATCGGGATGAATCGTATATGCGCCGGGAGGAACGTCAAAATAAGAATTATTCTGACCCGAAAGCCACGATGGACCGGATATCAGTGAAGCTCCGTCGATATAACCGGAAGTATCAAGGTTTGTCGTAATATTTATATTTGCCGGCTGAGAAGATGTTACCTCGAAAACCAAACCCGGCGAGTGAACATAGATTAACTCATAATAATTACACGGCGGATCCGGATTTTCCGGACTGTCCCAGTAGGCTGTATCGCAATTACCAAATTCTTCTCCCGGACTTTCCGTTGAGTTAAATGCGACTTCGTATATTCCTGGCGATAACCCGCCAATCGGAATGGGAATATTGTTGAATCTGAATATATTTGGTTTCCAGGGACCGGGAGGAGGGCCAGACCCGCTCGGACCGTCAGGATCATCGGGATTGCCCGAAGAAAAGTTCGTAGGACAAGCTATCAGAATATCTCCGCCTTCAGCCCTGTTGAACTTTCCAGACGATTGCACATAATCAGGGCCTCTTTGGAAATTTGATCCTGTAATGACAACTGCGCTACTACTGTCAATGATGTCATAGCCGAGCTGAGGAAGACCAAACCCCCCTAAAGGACTTCGCGGAAAGTAACCGTATGTATTGGAGCCCTGGTTGCCGCAATCCGGTATCCAGGGTTCGGTATAAAACTTATCGTTTAAGTAGAGAGTTGATGTGCCCACCGGAACCACATAAGAATTGAGTGTGACTCCAGTACCGTACTTACCTCCGCCATACATGCCTTGAATTGCAAAGGATTGAGGTGTAACCAAAAAATAGACTCCGACTAGTATAGTTAAAATAAGGATGGATTTCTTTATGGCCATACAAGATAATTGTACCATAACTCCTTTATCTGATGCTAATAAAAAACTAAAAGGGACAGGTCATAGACCTGTCCCTCCTTTGTTGAAAATACTATCCCCCTCCTTTTGTCACCCTGATCCTCAGGAACCGGAAGTCCCCACCGGTTCCTGAACCCTGTCCGGTAACCTGAAAGTTAGCCCCCGAGATGTTGTCGATATAGGGCGAGGGTGGATTGCCTCCGTCGGCTTCGTACCTTCCTCCATCCAAGACCCTGAGGAGGTACTCTTTGCCTACTTCGAGAGAAGGAAATACGCACATCCAACTATTACCGGACCCCTTCCACTCAAGAGGATACCTGGATGGACCTGCTGTCGGATAGTAGGGCCAGGTACACTCCTTGATCCCACTGAATTTGCCCGTGAAAGACATCTCGCCCAGCTCAACAATCGGTCCAAGCGACGGCAGGGCTTCGTAGTTCGGCCTTGGCCAACTGTACAGAACCGACACATCCACGAACTCTACCGGAGGTGGGGGCGGGGGCGGAGGTGGGGGCGGAGTGGGAGCAACCTTATCGCAGGCTGCCACCAATAGAATAGAAAAAATAGCTATTAGAACCCTCTTCTTGGTCATACAACACCTCTTTTGAAAGAAACTGTCTTAACTATATCACTGTTTTATAAGAAAATCAAGAGGTCGGGAGGTTCACTACGGGGGTTGTAAAACCGGCCTTTTTCTGGCCTGTTTTTTAAAAAAAAATTAAAACTTAAAAATTCTATCTACCCTACCTCCCATTGATAACAATTTTCCTTACCCTAACCGGCTCGTCCTCATACGGATTACTTATATTAGTATAGGCGGTGACCTTGTCGCCCACTCTGAAATAGTCGGGGCCTACTCCAACCGTTCTCCCGGCCGTAACGCTCAGTATCAAGACATGGGAATCAACTATTATCTTCTTCTCTTTTTTTACGAATTGAGTACCCTGAGTGGTTCTCTCCACCCAGCCTGTATCTATGACGATATACCCGTCGCCAGCTTCGTTGACGGTCCCGCTCAGAGAACTATTAACGTTCTCAAGGTTTTTAATTTTCTCAGAGGCTATTTCCGGCCTCGTAAACACATGCCATAGCCTAAATCCTACGAAGATCAAGACCGCTAAAACCAAAGCTATGATAGTGGTCACAATATGCACTTTCTGAAGTTTTATGGTATTCATATTTGATTTATACAGACATTAACTTATTATACCAGAAATATCACCCGCCTTCACCCTCTCTTGTTTCGCCGAATCCCTGTCCCGCACGGTAACCGTATCATCCTCGAGGGTTTGGAAGTCAATGGCTGGATATTTAATCCAGTATTTCTGTCTTGAATTTCTTAGCCTCCTCCATGAAAAAATTCTGCCAATCTTGGATCGGTAGATTCTTAATCATTCTCGGATAATCTTCAGCCTCTGTCGCTTTAACGAACTGGGTCCCAAGCTGGATAAGGTCGAGGTGCCAATCAAATTTGATTCTGGCCTTCTTTATTAGGTCGCTGACTAAATACCCTTTATGCCGACAAATGGAATATAGATCTATAAAATCTCGGGCTTTCGTTCTTTGGTATATCGTAAATAATTTATTTACTCCGATATCTAAAATACTGTCTATCGCTAGGTCTTTCTGTTTCTCTCCTCGATCAAGTCTGGGAAATGGGAAAAAAGTGAATTCTGCCTTCAAGATCTCATTGTCGAAGTGCAGAAAAAATAGGTTTCTGTTATAGCTCTGCTGAAAATCGATTTTTTTTATCCGCAAATTTTTCTTTATTTGACTGAAAAAAACATTCAAGTTAAAGATATCGAATTCTTTTTCAGAAAAAAAATCCAGATCTTCCGAGTAACGATGGTTGAGATAAAAAGCCGCCAGAGCCGTACCTCCGGTAAGATAAAAATTCTCTGTAATGAACCTGTCGCTCCCAATCTTATCAAGAACAGTAATCTGGTTTTTAGTAAGTATTTCTTTCACCTAAAAGTAGCTTGAGAAATTTCCTGCGATAAGGATCAATGCTGATTCTATCCCAATGTAACTTGAGTTCCGATATTTTTATTTTCTCGCCACCGGCTCCATAATCAATCATCTGTTCCAGCTTCCAAATACCATATTTCCCCGGATTTTTTGCTAACTCTTTTTCGTTAGTTGACCAATTATACATGCGTATATTATATCAAAAATCCTTTATTTTGCATAGTGCGTTGTTGAGATTGGTCGATCTAAAATTAGCTGCTTAGACTTGCTTGATACTGCGGCTAATAATTTCTTGAAGCTCACCCGCCTTCACCCTCTCTTGTTTCGCCGAATCCCTGTCCCGCACGGTAACCGTATCGTCCTCGAGGGTTTGGAAGTCAACGGTAAAACACATCGGGGTTCCGATTTCGTCTTGGCTATAATATCGCTTACCAATATTCCCCCTATCGTCCCAAGCGATCGGAAGTAGTGAGTGGTTAGTAGTAAGTAGTTTGTAGACGGAACGGGCCTTTTCAATTAACTGAGGCTTATTAGCTAATAGTGGAAATACCGCGGCTTTATAGGGAGCGAGCTTGGGATGCAATTTGAGAACAACCCTGTCTCCATCTTCATGATAGGCATCACACAAAACAGCAAGAAGTGTCCGATTCAATCCAAATGTGGGTTCGACCACATGCGGCAGAAATTTTTCTCCCGTGTCTGGATCGGTATAATTCAAGTCTTGGCCGCTTTTTTCCATGTGATTTTTTAAGTCAAAATCGGTTCGATAGGCAAGGCCGTAAAGTTCTTCCTGGCCAAATGGAAAATCATATTCCAAATCAACAGTACGCTTTGAGTAATGGGCCAGGTCTTTTTTCTCAAACTCGTGAACATTGTTCTTATTAATACCGAGCATTTCAATCCAGCGATGCATTTCTTTCTTCCACATCTCAAATACATCTTCCCAGTCTGATTCTTTGATAAAATATTCAAACTCCATTAGATCAAATTCGCGAGTGCGGAAAATGAAATTTCCCGGCGTGATTTCATTGCGAAAAGCTTTGCCTTGCGACGCAATGCCGAATGGAAGTTTTACACGGGTAGAATCAAGTATGTTTTTAAAATTTACAAACATCGCCTGAGCAATCTCGCCGCGCAAATATGACTGTGTCGAACTGTCTTCTGATGCCCCCAGACGAACCGGGAACATAAGGTTGAATTGTTTGGCTTTAGTGAATTCTTTGTTGCCGCAATTTGGACACTGATCACCGATCTGATCAGCCCGATATCGCTGATGGCATTTCTTGCATTCTACAAGCGGATCAGTAAAACCAGAAACATGACCAGAAGCTTCCCAGACCTTAGGATTCATGATAATGGCGGCATCAATGCCGACCATGTCGTCCCGACTTTGAACAAAATGCTTCCACCAGAGTTGTTGAATATTATTCTTTAGTTCAACGCCCAACGGCCCGTAATCCCAAGAATTGGCCAACCCGCCGTAAATTTCCGACCCGGGAAATATAAATCCCCTCCTCTTACAGAGACTGACGATCTTCTCGAGCAGGTTATCCTGATTGTTGTTCTTAATATTCTGCATAATATGCGCTATTTAAATTCCAAATCCCAAGCACCAAATCACAAACAATGTCTAAATCTCAAATTCTGAATCTTAAACTTTTTATAGATGGGCCATTGGAAGTTGGGACTTATTTGGAATTTGTCATTTGGTATTTGGTATTTTCCAATAAAAACCTCTGGTTTTTATTGGACGGTTCCTTCTTTGGGCCTATCGGTAAGCTCCTCGGTATTTAAATCCTTCTTTCGTATTATAACATTAAGCTTCGTAAAATTATCAGTCCCCAAGAACTGAAACTCTTCCAAGATATTCACAAAGCTTCCTCTTTGAATGCTCGATGGTTTAATTTTTACCCTGAAAACGCCCTCGTATTTAGGGGTAAAGACCCCTATCCCAAACGGTACCACAGGCAAAGACCACGAAACTTCTTGCGTATTGGGGTTAAAAGACGGCCGCATATCATCGGGCACGGCGCTCGTTTGATCCATCCAGGAGACACCGGAAGATAGTTTGGCCTTGACGACTGCATTGCCGATATCATTCCCGGGATTTGTGATCTGCCAATGAATTGTAAAAATCGTTTCTTCTCCGGCTCTTGGAGGCAAAGGCCCCGAAGAACCAAAAACAGGATCATTGTAATAAGCCAATTGATTTACCGTCGGCTGGGTGCCTATTTTCGTAATCGAACTTATTGAAACAGCAATCTCTTCGACATTCGAATCGGGAAGGACATTGGGCGTATTCAGGAGCGCAATCACTTTGACAAAACGGTCGCGGGAAGAACCGCCGGAGGCAAAAGCCTGCTTAAGAGCAATTCTGAAATTAACCTGTCCCCTTGCTCCCGGACTAAGATTTATAAAATCAGGCAGAGTGCTGGCATTCCATAAAATAGTCTTAGTGGAATCGTCGAAAAACCCTCCGCCGGCATTGAGCGATGCGAAATCAAACATTTCTCCCTCAAGCTTTACACTTAAATTCAGCCCGGAGATATTGAAATTGGAATTGTTGGCATATTGGACTACGTACCTTAAACTATCGCCCGGATAAGCTGAATATTCGCTCGATTCATTAACCGATATACCCACTCCGAGAATCGGACTGGAAATCATGGTCACCGAAGACGCTCTTTCATAATCTACGTAAATATCTCCGATTTTTCTTTTTAGCTTCAGAGTGATCGATTTAGCCTCTCCTTCTTTTCCTTCTAAAATTCCCTGAATCGAAATCCTCTCTCCTGAACCGCGGTCAAGCATCGGAACAATCCATGCATTATTCCCCTGATCCGGCTGAGGATCATAACTTCTGACCGAAAATCCTTCGGGATAAGCAACCTCAAAAAACAAATCGGAAATGTCCTCTCCTGAAATATTGCGATAATCGAGAATATAGGTAATCGGCTGGCCCGATGTAATATTCGGCGGAGCGACGAGAGTAAGCTCCACCGGCATAGAAACAATCGTGGTTGAAGTATTGGCCGCTTTCTCAAATGAAGACTGGAGATTGCCGGCCCTGAAAGAAAGAGTTACCTTGGCGGTCTTGATATTACCCCGATCCCCGACGATAAAAACCTTTATTTCCTTCTCGCCCTTCTGCCCGGGAGCCAATTCTTCCACTTCAAAACCTTCAGTATCTCCTTCAACGGTTAGGCCGTCTTTGATGAACGTCGCTCCTTCGGGATAGAAGAACAGAAAGTTAAGACCATGAAGAGTAGTCTTAGTCGCATTGGCATATTTTATCTTATAGACAACCTCGTCTCCGGCCGAAGCCTGAAGAGGGCTTTCAAGCTCAAGCTTAACGTCTTTCTCGCTAAAAGAACTTTTGCCACCGAACCAAAAAGAAGATATGGCAACAACCAGCAGAAGAGCGGCGAATAAAATAAGGTATTTTAGGGCTTTGTTGGCGAAAATCATATTTTTATATCGTCACTGCTTTTATCAGATTTAAAGAATCAAATTTCTTTTCAGCTATACCTTGGAAGATAATTTCAGATACGGAAGAGTCGTTCATTTTAATAAATATTCCCTTCTGGCCCGATAAAAAGCAGTCGGAACATAGAGCTCCGCCCAAATCCTGGCTGTAGGCTCTGTGGTTTCCGCTTGTCGGACTAAGGCACAGGCAGCATTCGCTAAGATTAGGCGCATAGCCCATAATCTTCAAAAGTTCGGCTTGTTTTTCATGAATAAATTCAGAAAAGTCATTCTCTCCCTCTTTGACCTTTTTATCAAGCAGTCTGAATACATTCTCGATGAACCTCCACAGCAAGGGGTCCTTTTCGTTATCAAAAACGATTTTATCGATAGCCTCAAGAAAAAAATAAGCTGCCGCTAAAGCGTTTAGGTTGGATTTAATGAATCCGTGGCCATTCTCTAATTGGGCTCCGGCTATGATAGGGGTTGCTCTTCCGCTGACAAGGTCGAAGTCAACCAAGTTGAAAAGATCGACATGCATGGCCTGAATGGATTCTTTCTTAAGACTGCCCTTGGCCATCGCCGTTAGTTTGCCGAATTCTTCGGTGTAACAGCTGATGAGCTGATCATGTTCTTTGACCGGCTGTTTTTTTATAATTATCGCCCTCGTCCTCATTTGATCATTTTTAGTAATTCCCTCAAAACAACGGGCAACTCTATTATCCCGTCGTCTTTATCAAAATGCCCCTTATGGCCGTCCAAAATGGTTTTGGCCCCGAGATTTTCTTCAAAAAGAGTTTTATTTTCTAAATCGACATAGGGGTCGTTTTCAGAAAAAACCGCAACCAAACTATGAGCATGCCGTTTAACTTTTTCAAAATTAATAATTCTTTCCATCCATGGCTTGGCTATATCCCAGTCTTCTTCGGTAGTAAGATTTTTCAGCTTAAACCACCCGGCCACAAACACGCATCCGCCTACCTTGATATCCTCCGGCAACTTCTCAAGATATCTCATTATCGCCTGACTACCGCTTGAATGTCCGACAAAGTAAGTGTTCTTATCCGGAGAATCAATCAGATTTTCGAGAAACTGAACCCAGACTTCTATCTTCGGGTAGTCAGGATCCGGCATAGCCGGGGCAAAAACTTCGAAGTCTTTTTCCTCAAGCTGCTTCCGGATCCAAGGGAACCAAGCCTCGTCAGGTCTCCCCGCCCAACCATGAATTATATAGACTCTCTTAGCCATGTGTCTATTTTGCCATATTTAACAGCTCTTCCAAAGCAACAGGTAAGTCCAAAACTCCATCGCTTCCGCTAAAATGACCACCGCCTTTTACAATTATAAGCTTCGCGCTCAGTCTATTCCTCAACTCTTCAGCTCTTTCCATCGGAACCCATTCATCATTATCTCCATGAATTACAAAAACTCGTTTAGGCATTGGGGTCAAATAAAAGTTTGAGTTCCTTCATTTTTTTACCATCCATTTTTGCCTCAAAAAGCTTATAAACAATCTCTTTTTCCGCAAAGCGTTGATAGATTCCTAATTCCAAAAATTCATCGAAAGTCACCATCTTCAAAGTAATCTTTTCTCCGGCATCAAGACTAGGGTCGGAAACCCTTTTAAGATCTTTGGCTATGAACGAATATACGGCCCAATCAATTTTACTAGTTGGCTGCTGGGCATCCCAAAGAATAAACCGACCGGCAGCATATCCGCTCTCCTCTAATAACTCTCTTTTAGCTGCCGATAGTACATCTTCGCCATCCTCAATTCGTCCGCCAGTTGCTCCTATAAACGACTCCCTCCCCGGTTGTTGCTGTTGCGTCAGAACAATTCTACCATCGGAGAGAACCGGAAAAACTACCACCGTATCCGGTCTTTTTAATTTTTCGAAAATGGTCTTAGTCCCATCAAAAAGCTCTTGTTCCCATTGATAAACATCAAATATTTTACCGCTAAAAACCTTTGTGGCCGATTCTGGAATAGGTTGTTTTGATTCTGGTCGCTTGATCATTATTAAGATTAATAAACTCTTTCAAATAATTAGGTGACCTATTTGAAGCATTCGGGACCCCATCTCTTGATCATAAGGGTATTCGCACGGGTTTTTATCTAAAACACCAAGCGAAGCTTTAACCTATGAAGGGATTTACGGACCGCGACTGGCGGGAGTAAAAGGCAAGATTTTATCAAAAATCTATGCCGTGCCCTGAATAGGTTAAGGCGAAGCGTCTTTATATCATGCCCTTCATTGGCTAAATCCGAGTAAGATTTTATGACGCGCGCCCAATAACCCAAGACTGAGCGCCTATTTTCTGACTCCCACCCAAATCTTTTTCTGCGGAGCCAATTCTAATTCTTTTTCTACATCGTATGCCTTAGTTCCGGTCTGACCGGCGATAAACTCTTTTAATAAAACCTCTTTCTTAATCTCCTCGGCCCATTGATTAACCGCCGCCGCCACGTCTTGGTCGTCTGAATGCCATCGGCTGAAAACTTTTTCATCCAGTCTGTATTTGGCTTCCTTTCGCATATCTTGCATCTGCCTGATCAACTCCCTCACATAACCTTCATGGATAAGCGCCGGATCAAGATCAAAATCAAGCGCAATCTCCGCTTCTTGTTTTCTATTGTAGGCTAATTTCTTCACATTTAACTCGTCCTCAATCAAAACCTCGATGTCCTTCTGAAACTTGCCGCTTCTTTTGATACTCGCCGAACGAATAGGCTGACGAACTTTCACCTGTTTTTCTTTTCTCAGAGCCAACCCCGCAGCCACAACATTTCGAGCTTCATCCATCTCAGCCTCCAATTTGAGGTTTATGGATTTCTTATCGGCCGATAGCCAATCGTGGAGGTGTACGCTTAAGGTTCCTGCTTTATAGCCACGATGCATTCTCCTATGGATATCTTCGGCAAGAAAAGGAGCAAAAGGGGCTAAGATCTTGGATAAATCCAAAAGTAAAGACCTCAAAAGAACGAGGGCTTCTTTTCTTTTTCGGGAGCGTCTCAACCACCAATTAGACAGATCTTCGACGACAAATTTCTCCAGACTCCTTGAGGCCGAAGTCGGATCATACTTATCTAAATCAGACGTAACTTGGTCAACCAAACCATTGAATTTAGAGAGCATCCATTTGTCTAATAGGTTAGAACTTGAGGCGAACGATTTGTAACTGGAGACTTCTTGCGAGTAAAGTTCGTAAAATCTTACACAATTTTGCAAAGTAAATATAAACCCTTTAAGGCGGTCTTGGGCGCTCTTTTTACTTACGACTATGGATTCGCCTAAGGTGCTGGCGGTGTAGAAATACCAGCGAGTTGCGTCCACTCCGACTAAATCCATTATCTCATCAGGCCTGACCACATTGCCCAAAGATTTGGACATCTTCTTGCCATGCTCATCGAGGGCATGGCCGTTAACCATAACATTTCTGTAAGGAATCCCTTTGCCAAGCAATGTTGATATGGCCAATAAAGTGTAAAACCAGCCCCGAGTTTGATCGATGCCTTCTATGATGTAATCTGCCGGAAACTGATCTTTGAATGTTTTTGTATTTTCAAAAGGCCAGTGCCATTGGGCGTAAGGCATCGCTCCGGAATCAAACCAGACATCGATAAGGTCAGGAACTTTTTTCATAACTGCTCCGCATTTCTGACACTTGATGGAAATTTTATCGATAAATGGCCGATGAAGATCTAATTCTCCATATTCATTTCGAGGAAGTGATTTCCATTCTAACGGTTCGAGCGAAGCCAAAGGAGGATACCAGCCTTTTTGCCTGTTTTCCAAAATTTCTTTTTGATCTTTTCCGGAGGCCATATTGTACAGGAGCCAAAGAGGATCTCCGTGTCCGACGATAAGTATCCGCTTTCCCGAATATTTAGATTCCAGATCGTTAATGAAATCCTCCGTCCTCTTTCTGACATCGTTCCAGCTTTCTCCGTCGGGATGAGTTTTAAAATTAAAATCTGGTCTTAGGTCTTTAACCGGACAAAGCCTGTGGGCTTTGTCCTCGCAGCTTACGCCGTGAACTATTTCTGCAAGCCTTTGATCTTCTTCTACTTTCACATGGATTAGTCTGCCGATAATTTCTGCCGTTTCTTTGGTACGCATGAAAGGAGAGGTGAAAATGATATCCGCCCCGCCCTTTCGGTCAAGTTCTTTGGCGGCCTTTTCAACCTGCTTTTTCCCAATCGAAGTAAGCAGGTACTTGTCTGATTTCAACACGGAACTGATTATCATTTTCCCCGATTCATCCCGAGTAGTACTGCCGTGCCGAATAATATAGTATGTATTTTTCCGGCCTATCGCCCTGCTTTCAATTTCCTTAACCGAACCCAAAACTTCATGGCTCTGGCACTTTACACATTCCCAAACCGGCAACGGAGTACCCCAGTACCGTTCCCGGGAAAAAGCCCAATCCTTTCCTTCTTTGAGCCACTGGCCGAATCTCCCCTCTTTTATATGCTCGGGAATCCAATTAACCTTGGAGTTATCCTTGATCAGCTGATCCCGGACTGCCGATATTTTTATAAACCAGGAGCTCTTGGCGTAATAAAGGAGCGGGGAATGGCATCGCCAGCAGAACGGATAATCATGCTCGTACTCCTCTTCTTTCAAAAGAGCGTTTTTTGCCTTGAGACTGTCCATTATTTTCTGGGTGGTTTTTTCTTCGGTCGGCTTGTCTTTGTGTTTTACGATCATCCCGTCAAAGTCCTTCCCCACGCCGGTGAATCTCCCCTGCTCATCAACAGTATGAAATTTGGGCAGGCCTAATTTTGTTCCAAGGACATAATCGTCTTCTCCGTACATCACGGCCGTATGGACCACGCCCGTACCGTCATCGGTAGAAACAAAATCAGCTTCATAAACTTTATAGGAAGTTTTTGATTTCAGCTCTTTGATATCGAAAAGGGGCTCGTACTCTAAACCAACCAGGTCGCTGCCCTTGAATTTGGAGTCGTGAATTTTCAATCCAGGATCGGCCCTGAAAACTTTCTCAACTAAATCCGAGGCGAGAATATATCTCTCCCCCTCTTTCTCGACAACTGCATATTCGATGTCCTTGCCCACCGCTAAAGCAACGTTACCCGGAAGCGTCCAGGGCGTGGTTGTCCAAGCCAGAATATAAGTCATTGCCGGAGACAACTCCTTAATTTTTAGTTTTAAATTTTTAATTTTAAACTTAATAATAACCGACCTGTCTTTTACTTTTTCATATCCCTGAGCAACCTCATGCGAAGAAAGCGGAGTTCCGCATCTGACGCAAAAAGGCAGAACCTTATGGGCGCGGTACAGTAGCTTTTTTTTCCAAATTTGCTGAATGATATACCAGAGAGTTTCTATATAATTATTCTCATAAGTTATATAGGGGTCTTTCATGTCAAGCCAAAAACCCATTTTCCGGGTCATGGCCTCCCATTCTTCTTTGTATTTCCATACGCTTTCTCTGGCTTTCTTGTTGAATTTCTCGATTCCATAGTTCTCGATGTCTTTTTTGCTTTTGAACCCAAGTTCTTTCTCGATTTCGATTTCAACCGGCAAACCATGAGTATCCCAGCCCGCCTTTCTTAAAACAAAAAATCCCCGCATAGTTTTATAGCGGCAATACAGGTCCTTATAAACCCGAGTCAAAAAGTGTCCGATATGAGCCCTCCCGTTAGCAGTCGGCGGTCCTTCAAAAAAAACGAACCTCTTGCCCTTCCGGCGCAGATCTAAAGACTTTTTAAAAATATCGTTTTTATGCCAAAAATCGAGTGTTTCCGACTCAACTCTCTTGAAATCATACATTCCGCCATTATAGCTGAACTTGAGCCAAAATTCAATTTGAAAAAAGAGCCTTTTTGTGTTAAATTATTTGAATGAAGAGAGCGTTATTGTATCTATCTCTCCTTTTCGCCTCAAATGTGGTCAGCATGTACTATAGCCTCTACATCAAGTGGTGGTGGTTTGACGCGGTACAGCATTTTTTAGGAGGATTTTTCATAGCCATGCTGATAGCCTCTTACTTAAAGGACCATATGGTTTCCGGCAAAACATTTAAGAATATGCTGGTTGTCACAGGCGCTACAGCCCTCATAGGAGTATTCTGGGAATTCACCGAGTATACGGCCAACCAAACATTGCCCGGCTGGATTTATGAGCAATTTCAAATAAAAACCTACTTCATCGGCGATCTAAAAGACACCCTGTCTGACTTATTTCTCGATATAGCAGGGGCCGCGTGCTTTTACGGCCTACATCTTCTCAACCGCAGAAATTCCCATGAGTCCAAGGCAGTTTTTGAGAACAAGATCAACGGCCCAACAAAGTAAAAGCCGCGCCTCTTCGAGTTTTTTGTTATCATGCATAACTCGGTGTTTTTCGTAAAAATTGTGGAAATCCCCCGCCAGCTCGAATGCGTACTGGGCTAATTGGTGAATCTGATAAGTCTCGGAGACTTCCTCGATCAACTCCGGAAATTTGGACATCTTTCTCATCAACCCCAGCTCTTCTTTCTCTTTGAGCAAACCCGCATCTGCCCTTTTTATGACTCCGGACTCCCGGCTCTCCTGAGATTTATTGAATATGCTGTTCAGTCTGGCAGAGGCGTATTGAATATAGAATACGGGGTTTTTCTTGGACTGCTCCTCGGCCAAATCGATATCAAAATCCATATGCGTACTCAAGTCCTTGGCCATAAAAAAGAACCTGATTGCATCCCGGCCGACTTCTTTCAGCAAGTCAGAGAGCAAAACGAACTCTCCTTTTCTTTTGGACATTCTCTGGAATTCATCTTGTTTTTTTATCAAAACCAACTGATGAAGAAGAACTTTGAGCTTATCGGGACTGAAGCCCAACGCCTCCGATCCGGCTAAGAGCCTCGGCACATCGCCATGATGATCGGCTCCCCAGATATTGATAGCCCGATCAAAGCCTCTTTTGAATTTATTTTTAGTATAAGCGATGTCGTTCATCAGATAGGACGTGGATCGGTCGCTTTTGACCAAGACGGCTTCTTTATCGCCGCCGAACACCAGCCAAATCGCCCCGTCTTTTTCTTTGGTATGGCCCGCCTTTTTCAGATCACTAAGAACTGCCGCCACCTCTCCTGATTCATGCAGTTTACTTTCCGAAAACCAAACATCAAATTTTACACCTAAATCACCCAAAGAGCTCCGAGCCGAATCTATGAATTTTTGAGTTGCATACTTACGGCATTTATCCGCCACCTCATCGAAGTTTTCATCGGGACCGATCAGATTACTTTCTTTTATCTCTTTAGCTGCCTGAATAATATATTCCCCTTGATAAAGATTTTCTTCGAAATCAATATCCTTGCCCTTTAATTGAAGGTAGCGCTTGGCAACCGATTCCCCCAAAGTTCGGATCTGAACACCGACATCATTGATGTAGTACTCTTTTGTAACTTGGTAGCCGGCCTTTTTCAGAACATTCCCAAGCGCATCACCGAAAGATGCCGCCCTTATATTGGCGACGGTCAAAGGGCCGGTCGGATTAGCCGATACGAATTCGAGGTTGATCTTAAAATTCTTTTCCTTGGCCGAACCGAAGCCATCTTTTTCTTGAACTATTTTTAAAAGTTCTCTATGCAAAAAGCTCTCCGATAAAAAGAAGTTGATAAAACCTCCGGCCGGCTCTATCTTCTCGAAATATTTATTGAGTTCGGTATCTCGCGAAAACTGATCCGCCATTTGGCGGGCCATATCTTCGGGGTTCTTCTTCTCTTTTTTGGCCACAATAAAAGCCAGGTTGACCGAATAGTCTCCCATATTCGGGTCGGGAGGGATAAGAATGCCGAAATCTGCTCCAGGATATTCCCGAGAAATTATCTGTCTGATTAGATGTTTAACCATTATAAATACTATACATGAAAAACGGCAAAATAAAAAAGGCGGTTAACGCCTTTCCCCCCTCGGGGCATTGTCAATAAACGACTGAAGCATTTTCTTCTGCCGCCCCGAAAGACTGTTATAAAAGCAGGCTTCCCATTCCAAAATTCTTAATTCACCGTATCTAAAAAATTTATCGGGGTTTTTAATCTTAGCTAAATCTTTTTTGGGTCTTGATCTTGCTTCGTCGTCTAATAATTCGTCCAAAAGAACATGGCCAATCTCGTGTACCAAAATCTTCGCGTGGGCATGCCTTCTGTCCAAATATATAACCTCGTCTTCAAGGTCAACGCAGCCCCAATAACTCCTTTCGTCTTTATTTTTAGACTTCCTGAAATCAGTCACAACAACCTTCCAGGCACTGTTGCTCAGAAATAACATAGCCCTTTGAAACCACCAGTCCCTAAACGGTGCATGACTTTTGGATCTGGCCACCGTACAGCCTCTTTAAATATCAAGAGTCTGCCCCTATATTAACTGAATAATCCTAAATGTAAAACCGCCACAATTTATGTCGCCACGCTCCGGCGTAGTCAACTCCTATGCGCTTTCCCTTTTTGATCTGGCCCGGTTTCACTTCCTCTCCGCCTTCCTCGATCCATAACTCTTTAACTTTACAGATGTCGACTCCATTCAAATGCTTGTCGATTTTTAATTCCCGACAAATAATCCCCGGACCTTTTAATTGCAAGTTCAAATCTGTTTTAAATTTAGAATTTCTAATTTTCGGTCTTTGTTTAGTATTTAGTGCTTCGAATTTCGGATTTATTATTTCTGCCTTGCGGATTAGAACCGCGGCTGGGTATCCTTCTTTCTCGGTTACGACATTAAGGCAGTGATACATACCGTAAATCATATAAACATAGGCATGGCCCGGCGGTCCAAACATAATTTTTGTCCTTGAGGTCAATCCCCGGGAAGCGTGGCTGGCTTTATCCTTAAACCCGCAATAAGCTTCGGTTTCAGTAATCTTCGCTCTAATCAGATTTCCTCCTATGCGCCTAACCAAGTATTTACCCAATAATTGGCGGGCGACGACAACGGTGGACCTATTGAAGAACGAGGTTTTTAATCGTATACTGTATTTATAATTCAAAAGGTAAATTTCAAAATGGAAAATGACGGAGTAAAATCATTAAATTTAAATTTTACATTGTCATTTTGATTTTTGAATTTTAAATTTTTCACTCATGATGAATAGCGTTGAATACGATAAATTAGCAATCGATGCGGTCAAAAAAGTCGCTCCTTCGGTCGTCAGTATTGTTATATCAAAATATATGCCTAAGATTAAGGGCATATATCCCGCTCCGTTCTTTAATCCTTTTATGTACGGGGAGGTTGAGGGCGGAGAAAAGGAAAAGGTCAAAGTCGGAGGCGGATCAGGCTTTATCGTCCACCCCGACGGATTAGTTCTTACGAACAAGCATGTCGTTTTCGATCCCGACTCCGAATACACGGTCTTGACCATGGATGGAAGCGAATATCAGGGCAAGGTCATTTCCCGCGATCCCATCAATGATATTGCCGTTTTGAAAATAAATGCCAAGGGTCTACCGGCGGTAAGGTTGGGAAATTCGGTAAAACTTGAACTCGGCCAAACCGTGATAGCCATAGGCAATGCTTTGGGGCTTTTTTCAAATACCGTTTCCAAGGGCATCATTTCGGGACTTTCAAGAAAAATTTCCGCTTCACTGGGAACAGGCGGACAGATGGAGCATCTCCGAGGAGTTCTCCAGACTGATGTTGCGATTAATCAGGGAAATTCGGGCGGTCCGCTCATAAACCTCGATGGCGAAGTAATCGGAATCAATACTGCCATAATTTTCGGCGCTCAGAATATAGGCTTTTCCATTCCGATCAACTGGGCTAAGCAGGATTTGGAAGATATCATCAAGCACGGCCGAATCATCAAGCCGTTTATCGGTCTGCAATATGTGATGCTCAGCAAAGAACTGCAGAAAAAATACTCTTTGCCGGTTGAGTACGGAGCTTTGGTCGTCAGGGATCATATCCCCAATTCAGTGGCAGTCGTTCCTGGTTCTCCGGCCGACAAAGCGGGCGTACAAGAAAATGACATAATTCTTGCGTTAAACGGGGAGAAGCTGACCGAAGACAAGGACTTGAGCGACAAGCTTCAGGGTTTCAAGGTGGGCGAAGAGATCGATATGTCTGTTTTGAGAAAAAGTGAAAATCTTTCGTTGAAAGCTCGTCTCGAGGAAAGAAAGTAGATCTCTCTACCTAATCTATTATCAAGACCATAATTGACATCACGTATTAAAGATGCTACCGTATAAAAACGGCTGGAGCCGGGAGGGGAAAATGAGCGAACACTATAAGGAAATCTGTCGAGATTGCGAAACAGTCATCAGTCAGTGCCGCTGTGCCGGACCCAAAACCATCCGCCTAGGTCTATGCCAAAACCGCAAGACTTGCCGAAAGAGAAAGAACGCTCTCAAATTTGTCGCACTGCAAAAATAACCCGGACTACACGCTACCAGCCTGCTTTTTGCGGGCTTTTTTATTGCTACAAAACAGGATAGTATTGACCTATGAGCGAATACGCTAATAACCCGAAAGCTAACTTTGATTATGAGATCCTCGAAACAATCGAGGCCGGCATTGTATTGACCGGACAGGAGGTAAAATCGATTAAAAATGGAATGGCGTCGATCAGGGGTTCCTACGTCAAAATAATCAACGAGGAGCCTTTTCTGATAGGATCTGCGATCCCTCCCTATCAAGCCGCCAACGCCCCGCCCGATTACGAACCGCAAAGATCAAGGAAACTATTAATGTCGAAGAGGCAGATAGCCTCGCTTATCGGGACATCGAAAGCTCACGGCCTCACCCTCGTACCCCTAAAACTCTACGGTAAAAAAGGCTTCGTAAAACTTCTTGTCGGAGTTGCCAGAGGTAAGAAAAAATACGATAAGCGCGAAACAATAAAAAAGAAGGACATAGCCCGCGCTAAACAGAGAGGACTCGGGGTTTAGCGCGGCAGAAAGGGATCGGGAAAACACAATTGTTTTCCCGGAGCGGAAGAATTGAAACCGAGGGGTTTCAAGGAGGGAAGCTCCGTCGCGGCGGAGCGAACGACGATCAATACAAAGAAGTGTAGAAATTTAAAATCCCGCTTAGCGGGATTTAGTTTAAATCAAGCGTGAGCTCTTTCGGGCCGTCGAAGGTATCGAGAGTCATTTTCACTCCGGTCGGTTTTCCAGTCGAGTCGTAAACAGCCATAAAAACCGGCGACTTATTTTTATCCTTGGCAACATGCCATTTTCCATTAACCTTGATGGCAAAGCGACGGTCTGCGTCACTGGCGCCGAAAACCATAGCTACTTCCGACCCCCTCCATAGGAGAGTGTTGGCATACATCTTCTCCGTATCGTTGTAGTAAAACTTGGCACTGGTCTGGAGATCCGCCTGCTGGTTGTTGGTCTGGACAGAAACTAACACACCGCTCTCACCCTCAAACTTCCAATTCTTACTCGTCAAATCAGGGACTGTGGGATTGACTGGCGTCTGACCAAAGCAACTCGTCACAAATACAAGCGACAGGACCAAGGAAAGGGTTGCGATTCTGCGCATCTTTTTATTCTCTCTTTTTCTGATTTCAATGAGCTCCTTAAGTGTCGCAAATATGATTATTGAAGTCAATATATCGTATAGGCCTCTCTATATACAGCTAATGAGGGATTTTGACTGAAGTAGGGCCATTTAGTACATTTACCCTATGCCTAAAGTACTAATCACCGTTGGTCCGATTCCTGCCCGCTTAGATTCTGTTAAATACATCACCAACAGATTCCAAGGCGGACTTGCCCTGAAAACTTCAGAAAAGTTAAGCAACCTCAAACATCAAGTTACCTTAGTGGCTTGGGAATACCTAAAAATAGAAACCAACCTACCCATTATCCGGGTTAAAGATGTCTATGATTACTTTCAAAAAGTCACTTCTTTCAAGGCTGATGCCTACATACTTGCCGCAGCTGTAGCCAATCTCGCACCCTTCAGTCCCTTTGTTGGGAAATTTCCATCTCATAAGTATAAAGTTGGCGACAAATTTTCGATAGACTTTACCATCGCTCCCAGAACCATTGATGAAATTAAGAAAAGATATCCCGTCACAACTCTTATAGGATACAAGCTTTTTGACGGAACTCGAGATGAACTTATCAGGGCCGGACAAAAAACTCTTTTCGAAAGTCGGGCGAATATAATCTTCGCCAACCACCCCGACTGGGCTAAGGAGAAAAAAATTGCAATCACGGCCGACGGAGCATGCTTTGATATTACCTTCGATGAGCACATCAAACTCATAGATAGCCTCTTAAAGTCGAGATTCTATAAAACCAAGATGGCAGCATTCCCAAGCCCGACCTTGGATGAAGAGACCGAGTTTGTTATTGAGAACTACCCAAGGGATAGAAAGGCTGACCTGGTATTCGGTACTTTCGCGGTCAGAATAGGGGCGGGATTCATCACAACCACCAGAGGAAAGAGGGCGGGAGAGAAATCCTTATCTTTCGTTAAAAAGGTCGATCATCGAAAAAGGATCGTTTATACGAACCGAAAGGCCACCCTTAACGCTCCCCTGCTCGATATGCTGTTTCAAAGGAATCCCCACATAAAATTTCTGATTCACGGCCATGAACTAATCGGAAAAAAAATACAAAAAGAATACCAATTCCCGGGTACTGACGGTGATCTTAAAAACTCTTTCCAAACCAAGAAAAAATCTTTTATCATCCGCTTGCCTTACCACGGATATATAGCCGGTTTTGCCGATTTCTCTGATTGCAAGCAATTTGTTAACAAGCACCGCAATGTGGACTAACTATCGAAAAACGTTTCCCGCAAGGTACATTAAGTCTGGATACTTTGATCAGTATATCCAAAGGGTTATTTCCGAAAAAAAGCCGAAAACCATTCTTGATATTGGAGGGGGCCCTCAAGGAACCGAGACTCTTAAAGGATCTGGGGGCAGAGTTTACTTACTCGACCCATTCATCCCCCATAAACCAAGATGGATATATAAAAAGGTTGGCTGGGATGCTAAAGAAAAATTTGATGCCATCGTTTGCAGAGGGAGTATCAACTACCTGACAAAGGGTGAATTATTAAAAATAAAAGGCTTTCTAAAAATTAGGGGCTTCTTTATCGCTAATTCTTTTTTAAATCCTCCCCCTGAAACTTGGACAGAGAGACAGTACCAGACCATCTCCGATCGGATCGGAATCGAGCGTTTTCGATATAACCGCAAGAAAATAGTTATTGAACATGAACTAATTCCGGACAGAGGAGGGATTATCAAGCATTCATTCTTCTATTATTCTCTCTCAGATTACAAGAAGATATTTCCCGGACTAAAACTAATGAATTATAAAAATAACTCGATAATTTTATATTTCGAAAAATAGCGTAGTGGCTCTATGCCCTGACACCACCGAGGTACTGAGATAGAACGGTACCCCTTGAAATTATCCTGTTTTTTGATATAATATGGCTATTGGGGATGTCGGGCTTCGACGAAGCTTACGACCGATAAATGCTGGGGGTGGCATGATCGTTCAGCCACGGAAATCACATCCGATCAATTGAATAGGTGCCAAAAATTCACCTAATTACGCTTTCGCCTAACATCGTTTAGGTAAGCCATTCCACCGCGGTGTCTACTGGCGGATCATGGAGTGTCATATTGTAGACTGGACAGTTTTCGTTTTTTTTCTTCCGGAGGCTGTTGAATAAATTAAAAGAAATAGCCGTAGATTATTTTGTCGGTTTTCTACTTTACGGCGAAAGACTAAATCGTCTATCTCGGTACACATTTATCGGTATAACTTTCGGACGTGGATTCAACTTCCACCATCTCCACCAAGCTAAGCTCGGTTCATCTGAGCTCAGCAAAAAGCAACTTTTAGTTGCTTTTTGCTTTTTACCAAGCAACTATCTGAGGCTATTGATAAGAATTATAAATATCTTAATATTACCGCAGTATATTGAAATAAGGGGTATATTCGATGCCAAGGACCGCCCTCCTGCTCATGACTGCTCTGTTACTGCCTACTGCTTTGGCCACTGCTCAAGAATTGCCTGATAGCCCGATAGTTACGAAGAGGGTCATAGAGAAAAGAAATTTTTACCCGGAAAATCTTTTTGAAAATACATCGGCGGACAGACCTCGCTTCAAGATCAGATTTCCCGATCCATTCATAGCGACCAAGCCTAAGACGACAAATTACCGTAACATCGTCATACAAAGCGGAGTTTTCTTGGGAATCCAAACTTCCATCAGACTAACCGAAGAAAAAACTATCAGAGAACTTAAAGGACCCTTCCTTAAAGACTGGTTCGAGTCTGTCCGGTCTATCAGAGGATGGAACGACGGCAATACGTCTCTGACAAACTGGGTCGGCCATCCTTTAATGGGCTCGACGGCCGCCTTTATTTTCGCCCAAAACCATGAACCTTCAAAAAGAGCCAAGCCCGGGTGGAACAAGGCCTACTGGAACTCCAAGAAGAAGCAGTTGATTTTCTCATTTATATACAGTGAAAACTTCGAGTTCGGACCCGTATCGGAAAGCTCTATCGGAAACGTCGGTCTCCGCCGCAAAGGCGAACAGTCGTACATGGATCATGTTGTCACTCCGCTGGCCGGCACGCTCCTTTCCATCGGAGAGGATCTGATAGACTACAAGCTTATACGGCCGGTAATGAAAACACATAAGGCCTGGGGTGCCATACTTGCATTCTTTTTGAATCCGACCAGGTCCGCCGCCAACATGCTCGCATTTAAGTGGCCGTGGCATAGAAGTTACAACTAAGTCAAACACCTCCTATATGGGAGGTGTTTTAAAATCACGCCACCCTTTATGATATATCATAAAGGGTGGCTGTTCACTATATCATTGCCAAATTCGATTTGAAATTAAAATCCATAGTAAAGGCGGGTTTTTAATTAACAAAACCGCCTTAAGCGGCGGTTAAAAAACAACTCCAAAAGTTCCGGCAAGGTGATTCTTTCGATTAGTAAAGCGCAAGTAACTGATGCCCATATAAATAGGGTGATTAGCGCTGGGGAAATAATTTAAGCCTAATCCGTAATTGCCCAAGAGGTCCCAATCGGTCTGGCAAGAATTATAAAAATAGTAGTAACGACAAACATTTTGCCATTGGTTGTAGTAACCCCGCAAGGAAATGGTCTGAACCTGGCCGTAAAGAGTAAACCCTCCGTTCAAATACAAATTCACCCTACGATTCTTGATAACATCAAGCCCCATGCTCGGACTGAAATATAAGCCGTGCTTGTTCACTCTTGCAACGCCGATATAATCGATGAAAACCTCCTCCTTAGACACGGAGACGTAGTCAAAGGCGAAGTCCAAGCTTAGCTTCTTAGTAACGGACCCCCGGCCTAAATGATCCCCGACTTTAAATCCTACTGAAAAATTACCTTCGTTGCCGGAAACAGCGGCGTTGGAATTAAAGATCCCTCCAACCCTTGCTTCGGCTTTCCCGCTTCTATCGCCTTGATCCTGAGCCCAGGCCGGAACAGCAAAAGATGTAAGCAAAATTGCGAAACCAATCACTCTCTTCATTCGAATCTCCTTATTTAAGTATCAAAGAGCCTATACTTTTTATAAAAAATATCAAGTTGTGTCAACTAACCGCCGAACAAGAACACAAAAGTCCCGCATTGGCGGGACGTATAAGTTACTTTTTCACCTTGAGCATTTTCTTGGCTTGCTCCCATTCCTGACGCTGTTCTCTTGAAATTGAGGGATAGTCTAAGTCTAAAGCTTTAAGTCTTTTAACGATAACATCCGCAATCACCGCCCGAGTGAACCATTTGCGATCTGCTGGAATAACATACCACGGCGCCCAAGGAGTGCTGGTATTGGAAATCGCACTTTCGTAAGCTCTCATATACTTAGGCCAAAACCTTCTTTCTTTAATATCAGACAGAGAGAACTTCCATCTTTTAGAGGGCCGGTGCCGGCGCTCTAAAAATCTTTTCCTCTGCTCCTCTTTGGAAACATGGAGAAAGAATTTCAAGACAATGATTCCATTTTCTGTTAAGAATTTCTCAAAATTACTTATCTGCTCAAATCTCCTTTTCCAGATATTCCTCTTTCTTAGCCCAGATGGAATCTTTTGCTTCTCTAAAAATTCAGGGTGCACCCTTACGACAACAACTTCTTCATAGTGGGAGCGGTTGAATACCCCGATCTTTCCCCGCCTTGGCAGTGCCTTAACATGCCTCCATAAAAAGTCATGATCCAACTCTTCACTCGTGGGAGATTTGAAACTATTAACATCAAAGCCGGCGGGATTAACTTCCCATAAAACATGCTTAACTGCACTATCCTTACCGGAAGCATCCATACCCTGAAGAATAATAAGTACGGCATGAGTGCCTCGAGAAAACAAACGATTCTGAAGTTTTCTTATTTTTGCGACATCTGTCGAGAGCTGCTTTTCGGCATCTCTCTTAGTTAAGCGTCCGGTAAAATCTGGGTTACAATCCTTAAGCCTGAATTTCTTAGCAGAAACGAGAAAACGATTTGAGTTCAAATCTAACTCCTTCTTGAAAGGTATTTAAAGGAACCTTCTGATTATATAAAAAATTCGTAAAAAGTCAACCCCCGTGTAACTGCCCCTCTCCGGGAGGAATCGGTGATCTCTCTCCCGGACATCCTCAACTAACCGGTACTCGCCGAAGGCCTCGCTAAACCGAAGCCATTTCTCATCTAAAAAATTCCTTCCACTCTGCGGGATAATCTATTTTTATGGTCTTAAACTCTTCCGTCGTAGCCGTTCTGAACGTAACCTCGGTAGCACATAAGGCTATATCTCTGCCATTCTTAAATCGTAAATCTTCATTCTTAAATCCATATTTAGTATCCCCCGCTATCGGGTGGCCCGATTCGGAAAGCTGAACCCTTATCTGATGAAACCGACCTGTCTTCGGTTCTATTTTTAGAAGGGAAAATTTATCATTCGCCCTTACTGTTTCATAATAAAGTTCCGACTCTTTGCCCTCATCGGAAACCTCAGCGATTCTTTCGTCCTCTTTTTTTACCAAAGAATGACGCAATATGCCATTGGCCGGATCCATTCGTCCGACTACCACTGCATGATATATTTTGCTTACATCCCGGCTCCTGAACTGTTCAGATAACCTTGAAGCGCCCTTGGAGGTCTTGGCAAATAAAACAATGCCCGCAACTGGCCGGTCTAAACGATGCACGATCCCCAAGAATACATTGCCTGGCTTATTATATTTTTTCTTTAAATATTCCTTAACCTCCCCGAAAAGACTGTGGTCGCCGATACTTTTCGAAGAAGCGGGTTGGAACCCGTTAGAAGTCCGACTTGCCAAAGGCATGTCGGCAGACATCCTAAAGGATGTCTTACTTCTAACGGGTTGAACTAAAACGCCCGCAGGCTTATAAACCGCAATCAGATGATTGTCTTCGTATAATATTTCGAGATTCTTGGCGGAAAGCATCTATTTAATCGGCGGCTGCGCCGGTTTCCTGATCAATTTGAGAAGTCTATCCCTAAACACAAAGAGGATCAAGGCCGCTATGACAACCGTCAAATACGGCCATAGGGCCAGCAATCTGCCCGTAAAATCTTCATCGCCGATTTTTAAACTGGTCGGAGGACCGACTTTCTCCATCACCCTTCCCTCGTCGGCATAAACCACGGCATAGTATTCGCCATCCGGAATGCCGGTAATCGTCGCTTCCGAAACCCCCCTGGGCAGGGTGATCTGCTTTATTAGGTTTTTATTATTATCAAAAATATCAACCCGATAGCCTTCTTCCGGTTCTCCTCCCGAAGATGTGCTCCACTGAACCGTATAAAACCCGTTCCCGCTTTGGATATAAAGAACATTATTTTCCGGCAAAGGAGTAGGCGCGGGGGTCGGACTGCCGTCCGGAGGCGGAATCGGAGACGGCGGGATGGGTGATGGCGGAGGAGGCGGGGTCGGAGTCAGTAAGGGAGTCGGAGTCAGCGAAGGAACCTTCAGGGTAGTAAAAGCTATGGTCTGACTGGCCACACTACCAAAGGCATCATAAGAAGTGACTCTGGCAAAATATGTCTTGTTCGGATCAAGAACGTCACCGGTTTTTAATAAGTGCTCTAATTCAAAAGTATTATCGGATACGGCCGTAACAGTTATAAAATCAGAACTGAAACTTATAAGAAGGTATGAATTAGCCGCTCGATCAGTATGCCAAGAAACCTCCACCGACCTGTCTGTAGCTTCGTTAATGAAAAAATCTGAGATAACTAAGGGTGAACTATCCGGAGTTCCCGAAGGAATCGGGGTTGGGGTCGGTGAAACGGTTTGAGCAGGACTGACTTCTCCCGAATCAAATGAACCGGCAGCCTGAACCTGATTTCCCCAGATATCCCGCACCGTCAAAATATAATTATAGGTCTGATCCGGAATCGTGGACATGGCTATGCTGCAGAAATCTATTCCCGGGCCACAATATTGATAGGCTCCGCTGAAATTTATGTTTTGATTGTATCCCTGCCCCGCCAAACCGTAAGCCATGCTATAATCAACCGGCTCGGTTGAATTGAAATCAAGACGAGTTTGATTCGTGGAAACAGGAGTTGTTGAAATATTAGACAACACCGGCGGAACAGTTTCGAATGTTTCATAAAGAGCGAATTTAAAGCTGAACTCTCTCTCTTCTGAATCTATGTTGGCGACGCCGTTTATGTATTGTGAAGAATAAGGAGCGTTGTGGCCGATAAACTGAATCCGACTGGAGTAATGAATCCTCAGATTAGGCATGCCGGTTATTATCCTGAGAGTATAATTGCTGTTATTGGTTACGGCTATCTGGTTAAAGTCTATATGGAACCTCTGGCCTCCGGCAATCGGACTGATGGTTGGAATTGTCGCCGTCTTTGAGGCCACAAGAGTACCGGCCTGATTTCTCAATTCAAAAGTGGCGGTTCCGCTTGAACCGCTATTATCAAGCCAGAGATCCAATCCGCCCAAGAAATCGTTCTGGGGCATAAATATTTCCGACGGAGAATCGACGCTAACCGGGTATAAAAACGATGAGTTATCGGGATTAAATTCGAAAAAAGGACTTCCGTGGCCGAAAGATACGAGGGGCGTAAAAACAAAAATAAGTACTAAAAAGCTTATTTTTTTCACATACTTATTATAACACAAAACGCGCCCTCGGGCGCGTTTTGTTCGGAATCATAATAATTCCTTATCGAGTGACCGAGATGGCCTCGTTTAATTCTGCGAGAGGAGCGGTAACGGTAATTCTACCTGCGGCACCAGCCTGCATGATAGTGTAGCCGGTATTGGCCGCTGTTCCGCTTGACGGATCCATTACCATCGTCGAAACATAGGTCGGAACAATACAGGGGTCAAGATCAATATTTCCTGACGCAGTATCATCTCCGATATTTGTTGCCGTAGCCGGCAATGTTACCGTATCCGTACCGCAAGCGGAGAGCCAGACCCCTCTTGCGTCAGCCATTCTCTGGGTAACGGCATTCAAGATAGTATTGACATTTGACCATCGCTGGGTGTTTCGAGCCTGGGCAAATTGCCTGGCCGGATTCAAGGCAACGATGACGACCGCCGCCAAAATAGCGATGATGCCGATAACGACTAAGATTTCGATAAGAGTGAATCCTTTTTGATTTCTCATAAATTTCATAAAATTCAATATTTATTTATATATTAGGTTTTAATTATACCTTTATCCGCCCAAGCGCTTTGGAGCAGATAAATCGACCATTAGTACTAATTTTACCATCCCGAGGCTCACTTTAGGATAAGCACTTATCAACATATCCCCCTAAAGCTCCTCCCATGATATCTGCTCGTACTGGCTTCCAGTCGGAAAACTCGGCGGAGGGGAGAAGAGAAGATTGGGATCATAGATGATATTCCTCTGCTGATAGCCGGTGCCGTCGGTATAGGAGAACCCATATTCATCAAAAGTGGCAAGAATACCGTAAGTGGTGATAACGGCCCGAGTATGATACGGAGAGCATCTTGGCTGATTACCTTCCGGACCACGGTAATAATTCCTACCGATGCGCCTGTTCTGCGAAACAATAGCGGCATCAATCCGAAGATCGTCCTCGCTTACCCATCCAACGGTAAAATCTCCCTGAGCAATCAGCCCAATGACATCAGTCCCGTCATAATTCGTGTACAGAAGATCTTTATTAACCATAATATCCTTCAGCTTGGAGGGATTCTCGGGCAGAAGACCGGCAGAAATTGTCAGGCGAGCGCCATCAATCTGGCCGTCGATCCAAAGATGATCCTCCACGAAAATAACCCGATTGGCCGGAAAGGCATAATTTTGAACGAAAACTTCCTGATCGATGCTCCAGCTCCCCCAATCCTGCTGACCCTGAACATTTATACAGCCGTTCGGCGTATTAACGGTTTTTTTAACTTTATACAAATCGAAGGTGTCGTCAGTCTTTAAAACTATATGATATCCTTCGAATCCCTGTCCGGAAGGACCGAAATAATGTCCGCCTGACTGGGCGTCGCCCTTGATTGCCGCGATACTTGAAGTAATCCCGGCAAAATCTACAGCCGGAACGGGAAACTGCCTGCCGGCCATGAAAACATCGGGCCTGTCCGGCACGGCAGCCGGCGGCATCGGATCTGCCGGAGCAACATGCGTATGGACGCCGAACTCTTCATTTCCGGAATGTTCGGGATCGTTATAGTCGGTTCTGGCGCTGGTAACTATGTTATGGGCAAGGCCGTCAAAATGAACTCCCCCGTTCGAATGAACCGGCCCGAAAACTTCCGTACCCGGCGGAAAATATATATCTGAATTAGATACAGCCGCATATTTCACGAACGATGAGCGTCCCATTTTTACCCTGACCGATCTCTCAATATCGGGGTTAGTTGTAATCTTACCGGTTGACTTTATTGTGACCACTGTTGATCCTTGAACCGGAGAAGTAATGTCGAGAATGAATTGACCGATTACATTGCCGTCCTTGTCTTTATAGTCATGCACATACGGTCCGGTCTGGCCGGTGCCATCCTGAAAATCAGCCGGATCATGGGCAAGATGCCAGCGATAATATTCGGCGCCGGCTTCAGCGATCATAAGCGCCAAAGCCCCGTCATTGCTTCGATGGGAATTTTTTAGCTGAGCATCCACCCAGATAACCAATCCGCCTAAAATGACTATGGCAATCGAGCTGAACAATAAAACCATCAGCGCAAGCTGACCTTTCTGTCCTTCTTTGCTTAAAAATTTATTCATCATAGATTTCTTATATTAACCGAGGCTGATAAATTGATCTGGGATATCGTATCGGCCGGATTCTGATCAACGGTGATGTTTATTTTTATAAGCCGGACGAGAGGGATATTAACGGGGAAATTCAGAGCCGCCTGGCTGCCCGTGTAGCTTGAGTCGTAGTAACTGAAAATATTGCCGGCCGAAGCTAAAACATTATGGACCGTCTCGTCTATGTCTTCATCGCCGGCAGGATATGCAAGCGGAGATCCGCTGGCCTTGGTCAATCCCCTTTTCAGGATATTGCCGTCTAAAAAGTACCTGATCTTTTCGGTTAAGCCGTCCCCGTCGATATCGCTGTAAAATGTGATTGAGTTCTGAGAAACAGATTCGATCGCATAAGCTCCGCTTACCGATTGGTTCATTGATTTCATCTCAGAAACCATTCCCCTCAAAGTAAGCTGTATTTCATACTGGCCGGTGACGCTTTCCCCGAGAAATATTCCAAAATCAGAAATATCCAGGCCGAAAGAACTTATCGTTAAAGCAAGCCCGGTAAAAATGGTGATGGCGATGATTATTTCTATTAATGTGAAGCCCTTGCTCAAAGAATTATGAATTATGAATTATGAATTATGAATTTAAAATCCATAATTCATAAGCCCATAAATCGCTATGGCTGCAATACCGCCCTGTAATCTTCCCAGTTGGAATTAACTATCGCGTCCGTATCGGTAAAAGTCTGATAGCCTCCCTTTTCAATGGTTACCGTGTAGGTGTCCTGGGTCAATCCGTCAAAATAAACCTGGCCATCCGGAATGCAGGATGAATGAAAATCAACGGTCAGATCATCGAGGCTTGGCGTAACGGAGTCGTCAACGGTTTTTAAGAAAACTTTATAACGCAGATATCTGTTGCCGTCATGGCCGGAATATATATCCGTTCCGCTGACCGTATAAAAAGAACCGGGCGTTCCGTCAGGACCTATAAAATTCCAAGTACTGTTGTCGTTGTTGGCGGCTATCTGAAAAGAGAGGCTGTCAGGACCGGCCTGAGGCGGTTGAGAAACCGGATTCCAGCTTAAGCCGTAAAAGACCGTAACCGATGTTCCGAAATCAACAGTTGAAGAGATCAATTCCTGGCTTGAAGTCGCATACTTTCCGTTTATCTGGCCTAAGACGAGCTGGCCGGCCGGATTATCGGTTTCAACGAGTCCGGTCTTGGAGGAATACTGGCCGCCCGACCAATCACTCTTGTTCAAAAATTTCTGGCCGGAATATTTAATCTGACTGAGGCCCGGCCTGGAAAGAGTCACCTTGGCGTCATTTATCATCTGGCCGTTCTGATTCTTTACGGATATTAAAATCCCCGAAGGGTTCTTGGGAGCGGTTAACCAGGTAAACCCATAGCTGCCGTTAGGATCGACAACTACCGGGGGCATCGGCGAAGATCCAGAAATTTCAAAATTCAAATCCTGATTTCGAAAATCATATGTATCGAACTCCAAATTATAGACGGCTCTGTTACCGCTAATGTCGGTGGCGTGGGCAACGGAATATTTTAAAATATCGGGATTGGTTCCGATAAGTTTGAATCCGTCCTGGATAAAATCCATGCCCGGAATCCCCGCACAAAATTCATCCTGAGCCCTGAAATTAAGAGTACTGACCCGATCGATAACAAAACTTATCTGAGTAACCTGCTGGCTGACGACGGTGGCATGGGGCTTAAGGGGGTTGGGATTGGCTAAGTCTCCGGGATTATATGTCCTGTCGATAGAATATCCTGACTTAGAGACGGTGATCGCATATCCGACATTGCTGACCGGAACATCAATTAACTTAAGCGTTCCGCTTATATCGGTAACGTCGCTTATATTAACGGCCGGACTGACATTATTATTAACAACCGAAACGCCGGCCCCTGCAACGGGTTGGCCCGAGGCGTTTATTACCTGAATAAGAAGCGTTCCCCTGTTGGTGACGCTTTCAAGGCCCTGGGGAGCGACCGTGGTGGTTATTTTTGCCGGAATATATCTTAAACAGGCCGGACAGCTTACCTCCACCTCAATCAATTTATAATCGGCCGGCGTGCTGTCGTTGGGGCTCCCGCCCTGAAGTCCGTCAAAAGGGTCGTCCACATTCCTTACCAAAGTTTTTACGACAAAATCCACTTCCCCTAAAACAATGTTCTTTTCGGCCACTAAAACTCCAGCCGGCAATCCGCCCTGGATGCCAACATCGCCATAGGACATGTTACGGATAATCTCCAATTCATTTTCAATGGCCGATAGAGCCGTCAAATTCAAATACGACGCCGAAAAAATATCCAGTATATTCGAGTAGGCAAGGTATATGGATACTGAGACAACGGCAAAAATGGCAACGGCTATCAAGGATTCGATCAGGGTAAACCCCCCGTTCTTCTTTGAATTATGAAGCATGAATCATGAATTATGAGAATTCATAATTATCCTGATTCCCGCCTCCTAACCCGCGGCCCTCCTACCGCCCCAATGTCTGAGTGATTTTATATATCGGAGTTATAATGGCTAAAGCCACGAAACTGACTATCAGGCCCATTATCAAAAGCATGATCGGCTCCAAAATATTGGACATGGCTTTAGTGGCCTCGTCGAGTTCTGATTCGTAAAAATCAGCCAAAAACAAGATTGACTCGTCTAACTTACCCGTATTCTCTCCGACAACAATCATCTGGGAGAAGATAGACGGAAAAATTTTGGGATTATCAATAAAATACTTAGACATCTGATCTCCCTTGCGGACACCTTCGGCAACGCTTCTAACCTCTTTTCTGTAAACAAGGTTGGTCATGGTTGAACTTGTTATTTCAAGCGCCTCGACTATCTTGATGCCGGCCCGCAGAAGAAGGCCGACCGTCCTTGCTAAGCTTATAATATTGACTGTTTGTACCATATTCCCGACATAAGGAGTGGCCAAGAGAAGTTTGTGCCATTGAAAACGAACGACCGGAATTCTTAGAATAAGAAACAGAGCAATAAACAACGCGGCTATGCCGGCAAAAACCAAAGCGCCGTAGCTTATCATAAAGGTCGAAACGGCGACGAAAACAACCGTTACCATGGGAAGTTCGACGTTAATACTTTTAAGAATCGGGAGGATCTTCGGAAAAATTACAAAAGTCATCAAAGACGTGATGCCGATAGTCGCTACGAAAATCACGATCGGATAGATCATCGCTCCGCGCACCTTCTTCTTGAGCTCATCCTTTTTCTTTAATTCTTCGGTCAGGTACTGAAGGTTTTCGGCCAATGTTCCACTGGTTTCGCCGACTCTTACAAGATTTATAAAAAAGTCGCCGAAAACGTTGCGGTATCGTTCCAGTCCCGAAGACAAAAAATGGCCGTTCTTAACGTCGCCGATAATCTGTTCCAATATTTTTTTAAAAGCCGCGGACTTGGTTTGCTTTTTTAGAATTTCGAGACTCTGAAGAATCTGCATGCCCGACTTAACCATGACCTCCATATGGCGGGAAAAGAGCATCTTTTCTTTAAGCGACAATCTAAAGAAAATATTTTCTAACATGTGATTTTACTCTCGAACCACCCTCAGAATTTCTTCAATGGTCGTAAATCCGGCCAATGCTTTTTTAAAACCGTCTTCAAGCAACGGAACCATGCCGTTCTTTATGGCAATCTTCTTCACCTCGCCGGCATCGGCTCTGCGCATAATAGCTTCTCTGATAAAATCGTTCATCTCTAAGACTTCGTATATACCCATACGGCTGAAATATCCGCTTTGATTGCAAACCGAACATCCTTTGCCGTAATAAAAATCTTTGTGATTATCCAGAACTTCCTTGGGAATGTACTCGGCTAAATTATTAAACTCGGCCTCGGTGATCCTCTTCTTTGTTTTGCACTTCTGGCAAATCATACGGACCAAACGCTGGCCGATGGCAACATTAATCGTGGAGGCAACCAAAAATGGTTCGACGCCCATATCCAACAATCTCGGTAAGGTAGTGGCGGCGTCGTTCGTATGAATAGTGGACAGGAGTTTATGTCCGGTTAAGGCGGCGTTAACGGCTATGCCCGCCGTTTCTTCGTCTCTAATTTCTCCGACCATGATCACGTTGGGATCCTGTCTGAGTATCGAACGAAGTCCGTTGGCAAAAGTAAGGCCGGTTCTTTGGTTGACTTGAATCTGATCAATGCCTTCAAGAGAATACTCGATCGGATCTTCAATGGTAATGATCGAAACTTCCCGAGTATTTATTTCCTTAAGGATGGTGTACAGGGTTGTCGTCTTGCCGGAACCGGTCGGTCCGGTGGCAAGGATCATGCCATGGGGTTTGCTCGTCGCTTTCTTTATTTTTAGCTTATCGCTATCGGTAAGAGCCATATCGTCAAGCTTTGATATCTTGGTCTGCTCGGCCAATAAACGCAGCACGGCATTTTCACCATAAAAAGTAGGGATAATGGAAACACGAACGTCGAACTCAACGCGAGGCTCTTTGGTAGTCATCTTAAAACGTCCGTCTAAGGCAGCCTGGTGCTCATCGGTTCGTATTCCGCCGAGAACTTTTATCCTGGTGATAATTCCCGAATGTAATCCTTTGCTGAACTTAAATGAATCCTGGAGTATTCCATCAATTCTCAAGCGGGCAAGAAGACTTTCTCCGAAGGGTTCCAAGTGAATATCGGAAGCACGAGCCCAGAAAGCATACTCCATCATATCATCAACCAAATTGATGATCGATATTTCGGTCTCGGGAGATTTAAGGGCCGCTTCAACCTTAGACTTGAATTTGTTGGCCAGCTCTATAGTAAGTTCAGCCCCAACCTCCGGCGCCTTGGATGTCGTCTTGGGTTGAACTATCTTCGGCGCCTCAACGCCGGATTCGTCGGGAACCTTGGATTTTCCAACAATGAGTTTATCTTTATTCTTTAGGGCATCTTTAACGCTCGCTATTATCTCCTCCGTGCTGGTAAAAGCTTTGATAAGGTAACCGTTAGCCCCAAGCTTCATAACCTGATCTATAACCTTGGGATCGTTTACACTGAACAGGGCAATGACCGGAAGAGATTTTTTATCATGCAACTTCCTGAGCCGACGAAGCAATTCGGTGCCGTCGATATCGCCCGACAAAGAAATATCGAGCAGCACTAAACCTGGTTTTTCCTTTCCGATTATGCTGATCGCCCCTTCTGCGTCGTATATGCTTAGAGCGTTTAACCCTTCATTGCTCATCTTTTCTACCAACAACTCGGCCATGAAAAGATTGTCCTCGATGATGAGAATGCTTTCTTTGGGCTTAAGTGCTTTTTTTGCATCCATTAACTGATATTATACCACACAATAAGGGGCGCATAAAAACATTGATACCCACCCCTTTCCCTTTCCGATGAATTCTGATAAAATAACCCTTAACCGATGCAAAAGCCCTTCCGCGTAAACAACCAGATAAGAATTCTCGAAGTAACCGTCATAGACGATCAGGGGAAACAGCTTGGAAAGATGCGGACTTTTGACGCCCTGCAGATGGCTAAAGAAAGAGGTCTTGATCTGGTAGAGGTCGGCCCCAATGTTCAGCCGCCTATTGCGAAAATCATGGATTATGGTAAATATATCTACCAGAAGGAACGCCAGGAGAAGAAGGCCAAGAACAAGCAAAAGGATCAAGAACTTAAGACCGTGAGGGTGGGATTCAAGACCGGGAATCATGACTTGAACTTTAAGGCCAGCCATGTGAATGAGTTTTTGAAAGAAGGTCATATGGTAAAAATTGAGCTTACCCTGAGGGGACGCGAAAAGGCTCTGAGCCACATTGGACGAGAAAAACTTGATAAATTCCTAAAAACTATCACCGAACCGCATATCATGGGCGACCCGCCCAAAAGATCCCCTTTTGGATGGATAGTAGTGATAAGAAAAGATGCTAAACTAAAAAATCAGAACTAAAATCATGGTTAAAACAAACAAATCACTGCACAAAAGAATCAAGATCACCGGAAGAAGCAAAATACTAAAACGACCGCCGGGCCAGAATCATTTTAACGCAAAAGATTCCGGAAATGCCACCCGCCAGAAAAAGGGCGATAAAACCGCACCCGGAGATCTTAATCGGACAGTGAAAGCATTGGTTAACTTCCACTACTAAAATGACCCGAGTCAAAAGAGGCGTACAAGCTAATCGAAGGAGAAAGAGGCTGCTGAAACATGCAAAGGGTTTTATGTGGACCCGCGATTCCAAGTACCGCCAAGCCAAAGAAGCCCTTCTCCATGCCTGGTCATTCCAATTCGTAGGAAGAAAGAACAAGAAAAGAGACTTTCGAAGATTATGGCAGGTCAAGATAGGAGCCGCGGCCAAAGAAAACGGAATAAGCTACAGCAGACTGATCGACCGGCTTCATAAGGCCAAGATAGAGCTCGATAGGAAGATACTCGCCGATCTGGCGGAAAACCATCCGGAGACGTTTAAGAAAATAATCTCCCAGTCACAATAAATCCCCGATCGGGGATTTATTGTGACTGGGAGAGTTCTTGCTCTAACTTTGTAATTTGATTCTGAAGATTTTCAGCTAAGTTCCGGTCTTCAATCGTCCAGTGGTTGCTCCATTGTTTCAACTCCTCAAGTCTATCTCTGTAGCCTTGAAGCATCTCGGCTTTTGAAACCTCTTTTTGGGATTCCTCAGCTGGTTGCCTCTGGCCAAGCATACGCTCAAATATATTCTTCCTCATATACTCCATTGTATCAAAATATTCACAAAAAGTCAAATTTTAGCGAAAAAGTATTTTAAAAAATCCTCGATAATATAATTAGATAGATACTTCCTTGCTTTGCCCTCCATAGGCGGGCGGGCATTCTCCTTGGGTAGGGCCAATAGAGAACATTGGAAAACTTTAATGTCGAATATTTATAGATATTTTATCAAAAACCCAGATATCTTGTCACTGGACTTTTAGATAAAATTATATATGATATGAGGGTTGTTCTCGTCTCGGGAGGCAAATGTGAGTAGATTTAGTCAGACATTGCAAAAGTTATTTGATAATACAGAATTATTTACGAGATCTGAATGGGCTAGATTTCTGGGTATTCCAGAATCATCCATCTCCGAATGGCTGGAAGATAAATCGTTACCTCGTCCCGATCTAATTCGAATGACAATCGATCTTGTTGAAAATAGTGCCGAGGCCAAGAAAGAGTACCTAAATGAGTTCGAGGGCATGACTAATCTTCCATCGGCAGAAATATCTCCATTATTTCATTTAATGGGCAATACCTTGAATGATTATATGAATGAGACTTTTATGGATCTCGGGCGGAGACTCAGAAATCTTTCGGTATCTCAGCAAATAAAAGTTTTAGAGAAAGGCTGTATAGGCCCGGTAACGTCTTAAATTCTAAGACGTTTTTTATTCTAGAGTTTTCCATTCCCCTTGGGGGTAAAACAAAGTCCATTTTTGGAAAACCAGAATAATCGAAGTAAAGGCTTACTTCCCTGGTCATTTCATGCTGACCATTCTCCTTGGGCAGGGCCAGTAGAGAACATTGGAAAACTTTGTTACAGAATATCTACCAAAGCTTTATCAGTGAACCCTTGTTAATTCCCGATTCCTACGCATTCAGTCAATAATGATGGAAATGATGGCATGTTGGCAGAACGGGACAAAGTAAGAATTGGTTTACTAACTTTTATTTCCCTTTTTAATATTACAGGGACGACACAATAATTCAGCATTTGAGAGTTCAGTTCTTCCACCCTTACTCCACGGATCCTTATGGTCCATCGACAATTCCTCTATATAAAAATATTTTTTGCAATTAGTACACTGGTATTTATTATCTTCATTTGGCTTCTTTTTTCTCAAATATTCTTTTTTATCATCGCTTGAAAATAACCGTTTATCGTCAACACTGATATTATTTACAACGGCTTGAATAATATCTTCTATCTCTTTGGATTTATCTGTTAATTTAGCGTCATCGCTCTTTAGATATCTTTTAATACGAGAATTAATTTCATCCTTTTTTTGTTTCCAAATTACCGCATCTTTAAAATATTTTCTCGCTAAATTAAAATAAATATCTAATTGGCCGTATCCATCGAACACTTCGCTAACAAACTTGATATATTTGCCAATTTCTTTTTGGTCATCGGTAAAAGAATTCTTCTGATTTTTACTGACATAATCATTTATAGTCTGCGGGTCTCTTGTTAATTTTTTCAAGTCCATTAATAGCTGTAAAATCTTGTATTGATTTTTTCCGCGACTATTTGAACCCAAAACTTTTAATGTATCCCTGTCTTGACCAACATAAAGAGTTAATCCTCTTAAATATTCTCCATGAAAAAGACCATTTAACACTTCATAGGGAGAAAGTGGTACACCTAACGTATTGATTCTTCTAAATATTTCTCTTTTTAACTGATCTTTGCCCTCACATATAACAATCGAAAGTTCAGTCTTATTGATTATGTCTTGAATTTTTTTGTCTGTCTGTTTCCATAATTTATCTTGATATTGAATGTCATTTTCAATAAATTTTCTAATAGCTTCTATCCTTTGTTTTCCGTCTAAAACTTCCAAGATATCATCTTTATTTTTCCAAAAATAAAAAGCTGGTAATGGAATTCCGGTAATGATACTGTCTATAACCAATACTTGCTTCTCGGTGTCATAAACAATTTCTCTTTGGAGTTCTATATCGCTAATGATCTTCCCATCTCTAAGTTGTTCGTATAAATATTTAATATTCATATTATCCATTTTTAATTACTTTCTTATTTTTTATTAATATTCTTTCAAAAGGAGCTTTATAGGGCTTGTCATCTTTTTCAATCCAAAGAGTTGCCTTATCTCCCTTAAATCTTACTGTTTTTTCTACCTGAACACCTTTTCCTATAATCTTAAACTGTTCTGGATTATACTTTGTTAAGAATGTAATTGGAACCCCCATCACACCTGCATAATCATACGGTATTTTCTTCGTTTTTTCCACATTTATGCCCTTGTAATTATAGTAGTTTGGATATTTTTCTGAGCTATAATTTTCGGTTAAAATAAGTTTATCATGTCTATAGGTAACATCTAAATTAGTATACCATTTACAAGCTCTAGGCACTGAACCCTCGGGATTTTTTGAAAGAACAAGCGTGCCATCTAATAATCTAAACCCGGATAATTGCTTCGCATAACCAAGCCACATTTTATTATCTTGTATATAATTAAAAATATCTCTATAAGTTATGGCTGTGAGTGGCCCGATAACTAAAAACTTCATTTCATTTTTAAACATCGTATCAACAAATTCTCTAAACTGACTAAATGGCGGATTTGTTATAACTAGATCATATTTGGAGTAATCAATGTCTTGAAATCTTACGCCTTTATGGGTAGTAGGATTATATCCACTCGCTGAAATCGAAGTTATCCCATAAGTGTCGGCATGGGCTACTAAAAATTTTACAAAATTACACCTAATCAAAGCTAAATCTTTTTCAATTTTTTTCTTGGAAGCTTTTATGTCTATTCTCTTTATTGTACCTCCCGCATCTAATAAGTTAGATGAGCCAACAAATCCTTCTTCCTTGTAAACAAGCTCTTCGTTATAACTTTCATCCCAATCACAAGGACATATAATCCTTTTTCCTTTTAATTGTTCCTTATAGAGAGAGACTTCATTGGCAATATCCTCATAAAGAGTGAAAAACTCGTCATCTTTAATCCTATTTGCCTTATATAATGATTTTTTTGTTCCCATATTCTAGTGTTTTTATTAGATAGTCAACCACTTTCACATAATATGAATCCTATCATCAAATTTATTATTCAACAAATTAAAAAAACCGGTGTATTTACCCCTTCAGATTAATAACCTATAATTAACCTAACAACTTAATAGTCACCTAAACTCGTAAGAAATTACGGGCATGGTATCAAATCGTAACGTATATTAACCCCGGTTATAAGTCCGTTTTGTTTCTGGTGTTTTTCTTAAGTATTTTCTTCTCTTAAATCTTTGGGCAAATTTTAATAAAAATTGACACATAACTAAAGCTGTGCTACCATAAGGCACAGTTTTAGTTTGCTCAAATTCTGAGGAGGAAGTTAATGACTAGATGTGTTCAGCCTAACGCACCTTGGGTTAAATGCTGTATTTGTAAAAAGAGAATCAAAACCTGCGAACGTAAAAAGCCGGTTGGCAAACTCAATGATTACACCTGCCCTGCTCATGGCAAGGGTTGCCAACTTCAGAATGGTAAATGGGTTTGTTCCTTCAAGCATTGGGAAGTTGCTATCAAGAAATATTATGGCCAAGTGGTCTAAGCCGAGTCAATCTCGGCTTTTCGTTACTCAACTGTTATCTTTTCTTTTTATCCCTAATATCTCAGGAAACTTAACATCCTTTTTCAAAGCAATTTCAAGGGATGATTTGCCATTCAAATGTTTGAACGGTTCTTCGCAATCAGTAAAAGGTTTGGTCCTTCTCCTTATCATCCAAGCATTTAGCCATCTTTCAGCTGAATGGAAACTCTGAAATCCTTTGATTGATTTTAATCTGCCTTGTAAATGTGAATTAAAACTCTCAATAATATTCGTCGTATTGGGGCAATGTTCTAGACGATATTTGAAGGCAAAAAGTTCGTTGCTTCTTTTAGCCACATCTACAAGCACAGTTTGGACTACAGAGCTGTATTTGCCATATCTGAAGTAAAGATACTGCAATCTGGCTTCTCTCACCTTGTGGTGGAGTTTCGGGTCAAAACAACTATTTAATCCATAAAAGAACTCACGGTATTTTTCATTAGTTCTAATAGCTAAAGCTTGTCTCCAATTTTCTAAATAATGGTTCTGACATAATTGAACTCTTACTGTTGGAAATACTTTAGCTAAGGCTGGTCTAACCGCTCCATTATCATCGGCAATCACAATCTGAAAAGGATATTTACAAGTTTTAAGCAAAATAAAAAACTTGTAGTATGCTTCTTCGTTTTCTGATGGAGCCAATAATCCGACAGGAATATCATGAGTCAGATAATCAATGCCGTAGATAAAAGGTATTTTCTGGTCATAGCCTTTTACTTTTACATATTTGCCGTCCACGACTAATCTCCCGCTCCACCTGTTACAATAATTGGCTGATAGCCAGGTATTTTCTGGCAGGCTATCCATTTCTTTTTTAACCTTTTGGAATATTTGAGCTGGAGATAGATTATGCTCATCTGCTAGTTTTCTAAACGGTATGCCGTCAATATGGGCTACCCAGAAAATTGGTTTAACTCTATGATCTATTGAAAAAGAATGCCTCTGTTTTTTACAAAAATATCTCTTTTGACCGTTTCTGCTTCCTCTTTTAACTGTTTTATTGCTGCCGCATATGGGACAGCATGGATTACGCTTTTTTTATTCATAATACCCAATTTAACATGTTAATTGATTAAGTAACCTAGACAGGGCAACAAAAAAGCGCATTCTCATGCACCTGAAATAAAACGGTCTCCCCGGTTATCAGGGCGTACGTTACGTTATACAGGGAAACTTGTATAGGTCATTGAAAAATGACTCCTGGTAGCCGGTTTTGTGTTTAATAAACCGTAATTAAAATTATGCCAAACCAACAACTCATTGACTATATAAACCAAAGCAGACAGAAAGGTATTACTGATACCCAAATCAGACAGGAACTTTCAGCTATCGGTTGGTCTCAGAGTGAGATAGACGAACATCTTACTGTGGTACCCCAGAAACTAAAAAACTGGTCTGATATACCCAAAAAATATTATAAGGGACTATTATGTCTGGCTTTGGCAATTGTTTTTTTATATTTTGGCTATAACTTTTTATTTACAATCTTTGTTTTCTTTTTAATTTTTGCGGCTTTGAGGAGGATGAGGCAGAAACAGAAAAATTTACAAAGGATTTTAGATAACGACAATGGTATTAAAAAATGCCCGCATTGCCAGATGGATATTTCTTCATTAGCTGATAAATGTCCACATTGCCAATCAAAGATACCGAAACCAAGATCGCAATATGATGGGGTAAAATTAGTTGTAACCGCAATGGCAATTGTTTTTGGTGTTTTTCCCTTACTATTTAGTTTTATATCTTTTATGTCTTCGCCTAGTGAAGATGGGGTAAATCAACAAACCCCAATCACCCAAAACATATCTGTTGTTCAAAAAATTTCCTTGAAAGAAATTGTAACTAACTATGATAAGTATTCCCATACAGAAGTAATAACAAACGGAACCGTTACCGATATTTTTCCTATGAGTTTACCTGATACGGATAATTTTGGTAATACCATTATCATTACAAAAGATGGTTACAATGGAGTCATATTTAAGATAGGCGATACGGTCTTTAAGGACCTAAAAGTCGGCCAGGTCGTTGAGGTTAATGGCACAGTGAGGGCTTGGGTGGGTTCAAATAAGGTTCAAATTAATGGCTTATCTGTCACTATAACGAGTCAAGCCCCCGCTCCCACCTCCACAGTTCTACCTTCCAATGCTCTGCCTTCTGATTTACGTCTGTATGTTAATAGTGTGGTTGCACTTAGTTGTTATGATAATTATGATAATCAAAACCAAGTAATCTGGGGTTCTGGGGTTGTTATTGATAACAATGGCTATATCTTGACCAACAGACATCTTACGCTCGACTTCAATCTTCGTAATTGCACTATATGGCTAGCCCCACTAAATCCAGATTCCTCTGACTCTGTCTTTGTACAAAGCAAGTGGCGTGCTGTCCTAATAAGCTCACTCGTTGATTACGATGTTGCCGTTTTGAGGATTGTAAAAGACGCCTACGGCGATAATGTAAATTCAGCAACGGGATTACAATCGCTGATAATGAGCGAAGACATCCCAGAGATTGGCAGTAAGGTCATCGCTATTGGTTATCCAACCGCTTCTAATAATAAATTCCATATCACGACTGGACTTGTAACGGGGTTACCCATTGTTCAAAATCACGAGGTTATAGAAATCAACGCCACAACCACCCCCGGTAACTCTGGCGGGGCTTTACTGGACTACAAGGGACGCTTTATAGGTATACCAACCGCCAGTTACAAAAATATAAACGGTGGCTATGCTATTGAAGTCCGCAGTATAAAAAAATGGGCACAGTCAGTCATTCAAAAGACGATTAACCTCTCCTCCGAACAAATTATTAACCGCACGGCGGAAACAACGGTAAATCCGTTTTAAAACTCAATAGGGTCATCTTTCAACTTTCTAGTTAATTCTTCGGTAAACTCAGTATAATTAGTGTAGGACGATAATCCATATAAAATCATGGAAACCTTACCTTTATCATACATAAAATTGGAAGAAAAGGACGGAAGCGGACACCTATTACCGGAAGTCCGGGAAAGAGTCATGGGAGAAATAAGTGATTACATCAGAAAAACAGGTCGTGTGAATTATAGCTTTCTTTCGGAAAAACTCGGCTTAAATCAACGGACTGTTCGGGATATCGTGTCAGATATTACCGAGGAGTGGAGAATTGAAGACCAATTTTCGATTCAGTTAGAAATTATGTGGCTGGAGAATTTAATGAGAGAAGTAGAAATACACCCGGAAGAATTTACTCCCCAGAGAATTGCCCTAATATCACTCAAGACTGGCATTTTTGATAAAGTCCGCAATCTTAAAAATTTAATGACACCAGGGATTGCGGTTCATAAGGAAGTGATTGATTATCATATTTTCGGGCAACTAAAACCTGCGACATTGGAGGCATTGGCAAGAAAATGGCCAAAACCGGAAAACCAGCAAGAAGCCCAACAATAATCAGAAAATCTCAAAAACAGGTTTTTAACCGCTTTAGTGGCTGATAAGGAACAGGGTGGATATTTAAGTTTTCTTTAGACCGATTACTATAGAAATATGGTGATCAAAGACCTAAAGAAACACATATCAAAAAATTATCCTGGTCTTAATGTCTCCCGAGAAATTGATTTATATAAAAAATACACTCGTATTGCCAGGGTTGAGGAATCAATAAAAAAGGACCTAATAGATTTTGCCCGTCTTTGTTGCCAAGAGGAGTGGGACCGGACTTTTAATATTGAAATCTTCTTGGGTCCTGACCATAGCGATAATTCCTATTACAGGAAAGAAAGGGCTGTCGGATTTGTTGTAGCCGACAATTATTTAAGGAGTCTTCTTGAGAAGAAAATTATTCAAAAGTATTCCATAGAGAGAAAGCAGTCCAAATACTCCGTCAATTATGCCTCGATCAAAACCCGAATCTCATTAAAACCAGGAGACGTCATTGGTTTTTATTGATTTATCCTACAGACTACCTGAGGCGAAATTGGGATAATAATTAATCGTGTGTTTTTGTGAGCTCAAAATCATCCATCCGGTCTCTCAATGCTAGGGCATGGTCAATGTAAGTGCTGTGGTTATTTATAAAATCATCCCACTTCACTGGATAGATATAAGAATGATCGTCACCTTGATGGTGGTACCCATAACATGTGGCACAATATGGCGATTGATTCTTATTATTCTTATTGAACATATTTTTATTCAAAATCCTGAAGTAAGTAGAGGTTTGCCATTGTGTAACACCGCATGCCTTTTGAACTACGGCATGGTTATAGCTACCGTTTTTATCCGGTAGTGCAACTGCTAACATACCATTGGTTTTACTGTTTCTTTCCCCCATAGTCTTATTGCGAAGGGAATAAGCAACTTCTTTCGGTATCCATTGTTCTTTCTCCAACCTAGTTTTATCCCACATCCGAGGAGAAATTAAAGCAATCGTAATAGAGCTGTCGAAAATCTTCTGCTTTAGTTTTGAATGAATTATATCATCTGACAGATCATCCATACCCTCATCGCCCAGCTCGCCTTTATAAATATGTTCTTCGCCGACAGTTTTAATTATTTTATCGACATAATGTCTTGGTGTGTATAGATAATTTGTGTCCTCCCCTGGCTTAAATTCACTTACGGGTACAGAGTATACATCTGAATCTTTGTATTTGTAGCTGACGAAAAATTTTTTGGCCGTATTCTCAGTTGTCATGTTATTTTACTAAGAAGATTACATATAGGGTGGCGAGTAAAAGTGGGCCGTAAAAATATCGTAGAGTCGGAGAAAAGATACAAAAAACAATCGAATTCTTTTTGTACTTTTTGAACTCATTAATATCCATCGAGAAATCGATATCTTCTTCCTTCATCTGCCGCACCTTATCGTACAGGTTCCTATACATCCTTTCGAGGGCCAGGAAGTATGCATCATAGCCCCAGAAAAGTACTATCACGAGAGATAGGAAGATAATCGGGAGTTGTCCGCTATCGGTTTGGGTAAGTAACACGAGGACACCAGCAACTAGGGTAATGACCCACCCACGCAGGTAGAATAAATTTCCAGCCATACGAGAGATGACATTCTGTATAAACTCAAGATGTTTTAGTTTTTTCTCCATTACCCCAATTTACAACTCTTCATGAAGAAATCAAGACCTCAAGTCACGCTTTTACATGGTCTCCGGCCGGGCATCATATAGGCTAACAAGGCCGGGGTTTCCTAAAAATGTTGGAAATGTTGGCATGATGGTAAAAATACTGGTATTACCTGACCTCTTGTTTAACCATCAAAAAGTAGTATTCTGTCAGTCATGATGGCGACCAAAAACAAACGAAGAAATAAAAAGATACCTAATAAAGCCGGTGAGCTTTTCTATCGGGCCTCATTAAAAGAGGCATTTCGCAATGATGTCCTGAATATTCGGGTAATGTTTGGCATTCCCCGGGACGGGTTTAAAAGCCCAGAAGCGGCTAAGAAGTGGTTTTCGGATTATATAAACAATAAACTGTCTGACCCTCCAGGAACTAATTATTTTGTTGAACAAAGAAATTTCCTGATAAAACACAAACTGCCATTAGGTGCTTCACCTCTGTTCCATAGCTACATTTTATTGAATGGCAAACAATACATTTATCTAAATTTTAGTGATGAAATTTGTGAAGTTGATACCAATGTAACCACAGGAATAGAGATTGAATCACCCATATCAGTCCGGGTTATATCTCCTATCGAAACCAAGTGGCATGCCAGTGGTCAAGCGTTTGTAAAACTATTTATCTCTGACAAGGCAACACCATCTGATATCCAGCGTTATATAAAAAATAATTGGCCTACAATTCGAGAAGCCTTAAAACAACAACTGGGGAATAAACCACTTGTCCGGGTAAGAACAGCTACGCACAAGGAGAGGGACAAAAAAATACTCGAGCTATATAACTTATCAAGGAAAGAATTAGGACTTGAAAAGGGAGTTCTGGGGCAGTACAAGGATATCGCAGTTGCTTCTAAAATGGCAGAGTTAGGTTACAAGGTTACACCAGAAAATGTCAGAAAAATAATTTCACGTCAAAAGAAACTACATATCTTGTGACAATTAGGCATTGAACTAAAGGTAGTATAGGCCCATAAAACATCCATATAAACTGTGAGAAAAATCACAGTTTTTTTATGGTCGATGAAATAAAAATAACAGACATCGATGAAGAGTCCCGGGAAAATCTTAGGATATGGATTGAAAGCGCCTGGGATATTTTCAACGAGCATATAGAGAATGGATCAAACGGAGAAGGATTGGCGTCAGAACCTACCGACCCCAAGCCAGCGGATTAAGGCATTCGGGAAACCGGTTCTTTCAGATCTAAAGGATAAGGTTAGTTCTTTAGACACCGACATTGGTGATCTTACCGAACGGATTAAGATTAAAGAATTCATATTAGAGACTTCCAATATCTTATCCCTGATAGACCCCCGCGATAATGTGCGGGACGAGTCTCCGTCTCTGATTCGTTTAAAGCCCGACGGTAAATGGTTTGGTCAGGCAATAATAGACGAGTTCTTTGGGAGTGATCTGAGATTGCTAGTCAAAGAGAAGAAGAATGTTTTGAGAGCAATCAATATCATAACCGGAAGAGAAGAAAAGAATCGGCAACGAGGAAAGATCAATTCTGCCATGGTTGAGAGTGCCAGACAATTCCCCCTGATATCTTTGGCCGGGGCTTACGTTGAAAACTTCCGTAAATCTGGTTCAAAAACATATAAGGGTCATTGTCCATTCCACGATGACCGGACTCCCTCATTTGTAGTCTATACCGACAGCAACCGATATATATGCTTCGGCTGTGGAATTAAGGGTGATGTTATTTCATTTCTGATGGAAATTAAATCAATTAATTTTAAAACCGCTGTCAGGGCATTATCGGCCTTATCGAGAAAATAATTATCCTGACAGTTAAATACAAAATGGATGAGCAAGAAATCTCAGAAGCGGAAATTGATCAGGCAATTGAGAAATCTGGAGAAAAAGAGAAAAATTCTTCTCAAGAAGACACTGAACAGGAAACTATAGCCGGTCAGTTGGTTGAACTAGTGCTGAAAAAAGACGTTTATCTATTTCATGATCCCCTGAAGAACGGGTATATAAAAATAGAAAACGGAAATGACGATGAGATATATCGTTTGAAAGGTGGTGAATTCTCCGACTATCTGTCACTGCTTGCCTGGAAAGAGCTCGGTAAACCAGTAGCAAACCAAGTCAAAAATATTGCCATTGAAATACTGAACGCTAAAGCCAGGTTTGATGGTGAAGAGCATAAAGTCTATTTACGAACAGCGTGGCATGAAAATGCCCTCTGGTATGACCTCGGGGATAGACGAGCAGTGAGAATTGATGGTGATGGTTGGAAAATAATCAGTAAACCGCCGGTTTTCTTTAAAAGATATCCCCACCAAAGAGTTCAAGTTGAACCGGTTGAAGGTGGTCAGATTAGCGATATCCTGAACTATCTTAATGTAGACGGCACAGATAAGTTCCAAGAAATTTTACTCCTAACTTATCTTCCGACAGTACTGAATCCGGACATACCAAGACCTATTATGGTTCTCCACGGTCCGAAGGGATCCGCCAAATCAACCTTTTTTCGGGTAATAAAAAATATCATCGATCCTTCAATTCTTGATGTTCTGACCTACCCCCGAAACTCAGTTGAACTAATCCAAATCCTATCCCACCACTTTCTTGTTTGCTTTGACAACCTATCAGACCTCGACGACTGGCAGAGTGACGATTTGTGCAAAGCCTGCACCGGCCTCGCTTTCTCCAAAAGAGAACTTTACTCGGATGACCGGGATATCATTTATGAATATAAAACTGCGGTAGCGCTGAATGGAATAAATTTAGTCGCCGTTAAACCAGACTTATTGGACCGATCTCTAATATTCGAACTTGATTCCCTGACAAGAGAGAAGACAATCGCCGAGGAGACGTTTTGGAAAAAGTTTGAAACCGACAGACCAAAAATTCTAGGGGCAGTATTCACAATACTATCCAAGACAATCAAGTTAAAAAATGAGGGTCAGGCAGTTCTGAAGTCCGTTCCCCGTCTTGCTGATTATGCCGAGTGGTGTAATGCCGTCTCGTTGGCACTTGACTACGAACCTGGAGCATTTATGAAAGCTTACGACGAGAATATCAAGCGTCAGAATTCGGAAGCCATAGAAGCAAGCGTTACGGCACAACTTACTATTGAGTTTATGGACAAACTTCATGATTCGGAATGGATTGGTCCGGCTAAAGACCTGTGGGTAGAATTCGATAAATTGGCAGAAAAAAATGGTCTGAAAAAAGACAGAACATTCCCCAAAACCCACAAGTGGCTATGGCGCCGGATGAAAGAAATCAAACCGAACCTCGCCAGTATTGGTATCAACCTCTCTTATAACGAAAGTCCCAGGCCAAGAATCATCACAATAGTAAATACTAAATACGATTTGTTACTTGATGACGAAGTTGAAGAAGTTAAAGAATAATAATGGCAATGATGGTTATGATGGCAGAAGAATTAAAACCCCTACTGCCGTCATGCCATCATTACCAACACAAATGACTAAAAATAAATTAAACCTATTTTTTGCTTATACCCGAGTATCATCTGCAAAAACAGACGGCAATGAACGTAGTTTAAGCGAGCAAAGCAGATTTATACAAGAATATGCCCGAAAAAATAACATTGAAATTCTAAAAGAATTTAGAGAAATCCCACTAAGCTACAAGCCCAAAATGACTCAATTTGATGTGATGCTTAAGGAACTCGAGGATAACAAGGATATCAAAGGCATTATTCTTCATTCAATTAATACTCGAATATCTCCTTATAATCAGGCGAAGCTTTATAACCTAAAAGAGTCAGGTTATGAGTTTCATTTTGCCAATGAAAAATTGAATTCAAACAGTAGGTGCATGATGTCTGTTATCCTTATTCGTTGGGGTATTTCTAGCTTTTACGTTCAGGAACTTTCAAGATCAATCAAGAAAGGTATCGCTTACTCTAGGCAGAAAAAACGCAAATGCTAGGCATTACTGCCATCATGCCAACATTGCCAACACATTTCTCATATAAAATATAAACTCTGATGTTTACAAAACTCAATTGATTTATTAGAATACAATGAATTTATTGGTTGTCAAGGGTGGGTTTCATTTTTTTATTTTTTCTACCCTAAACCTTATATTTTATATGAAAAAATCAGCATTAGGATATTGTCGGGTTAGCACCATGGACCAGGCAGAATACGGATACGGACTTGAATATCAGCGGTCTGAGATTCAAAAATACTGTAAAAATAAAGGTCTTGAACTAAAAGAAATCTACTCCGATGACGGGTCTAGCGGGGCTGATCCCAACCGGCCTCAACTCCAGGAATTATTGTCCCGGGCAAAGAACGACAAGGTTGATTTTATTGTAATCGCTCATTCAAGCAGGTTATTCCGGGATTCAATGTTGTCCGAGATCGTCTACCGGGACTTAAGGAAAAATAATATAAATCTAATCTCAACGAGTCAGCCGAATTATTATGAAGCTGATGGAGATTTTCAACGAAAACTAATACGAACCATTCTATCTGCATTCGACGAATATGAACGCTCACTTATTGCCTATCGTCTGCGGAATGGCAAAAGAAAAAAGGCCGAACTCGGAGGTTTCCATGGCGGTTTTTTATACGGGTACCGATCGATAAATGGTCAGCTTGAAGTTAATGAGCAAGAAGCTGAGGTTGTCAGACAAATTTTTGCCCTAAAAAAGAAAAAGAAAATGAACTTAACTTTTATTGCCGACCACCTCAATAAAACAGGTGTTAAAACCAGACTACGGGGCCATTGGCATCCTTCAATCGTCCGAGCCATACTTTTAAACCCCGTTTATCACGGAAAGATAAGGTTTGGCGGTAAAGAATATATCGGTATCCATAAAGGACTGCTCTAAACCGCCCCAGGACTGTATTAGAGAGCATCTTTAACCCAACCAATAGGAAATCATGGGTAAGGGTAATTCTGATTCATAGACAGCGTATAAAGCGGTAAGTTTAGAAAAATAAAATGATAACGAACACAAAAGAACAAACAAATAAATTTTTCTCGTATATTCGTGTAAGCACCAAGCGACAAGAGAAAGGGGCATCCTTAGACGAACAACTCCGTCAAATTAACGACTATGTCGAAGCTAAGAAATTCAAAATTGTAAAGGAATTTAGAGAAACAGGTAGTGCTTCAAAAATGGGAAGAAAACAATTTGAGCAGATGACTAAGGAACTCGGGAAAAGAAAAGACATCCAAGGTGTAATTTTTTGGTGCGTAGACAGGTCGGGACGAAACCCCTTCGATCAAGCCCGCCTATATCAATTAAAAGAATCGGGATATGAACTTCACTTTGCGGCTGATAAAATTGACTCTACTCAACATTCCCAAATGTCCACGATATTTATCAAGTGGGGCATCGCTTGTTTTTTCTCTGAAGAATTAAAATTAAAAACTAAAATGGGTATTGCGGGTAGGTTGAAGGAGGGCAAATATCCCGGCCGTGCTCCAATTGGGTATTTGGACAAAACTGAAGCAATAAAAATAGACCCCAAGCGATATGCCAACCTAAGACCCGGTGAAAAAGTTATAGATCCGATCCGAGGACCACTCGTTAAGAAAGCTTTTGAGCTTTACTCCACCGGTGAGTATTCCGTTAAAAGTCTAAATAATATCATCACTTCTAAGGGGTTCCGGAACAGGGGCAATAAGGTCATAAACTGGAAAATGCTATACAAGGTTTTGAGAAGTCCATTTTACCATGGCACTATCGTCCATAACGGCGAGGAATTTGAAGGCAAGTTCCATAAACACCTAATAACCAAATCGTTATTCGATAAGGTTCAACTGGTAATTGAAGGCAAGGCCAATAAAATCAAGAAAACGCATTTTTATTTATTCCAGGGGCTAGTTAAATGTAAGACCTGCAATAAGATCATGCGGTCAGTAACGGCAAAAGGTAAATACAAGTACTTCTACTGTAATAAGCAAGACTGCGGTTATAGCAATAGCGTCCAGCAAGATGAAATTGAGAAATTATTTATCAATAAATTAACAGCTATCTCATTTCATGATACCGAGATAGAGGGGTTCAAAGCCGAATTAAAGTTAATGCGATCCGAGACGTTTGAGAATAAGGAAGCGGAGAAGAAAGCTGTCGAATTTGAAATCACTAAACTTGAAACCAGGTTAAATAATTTATTGAACGATAACTTTGACGGCAATTTACCGGAAGAAATCTACAAATCCAAGAAGAGTGAATATCTCAATGGCATTGCCGAATTAAAAGAAAAGAGGACAGCTTTAGACTCCGCAGATGGCAAAATCTTCAATTACCTCGAAGAGTTGGGAAAACTCCTAAAAAGCCCATTAAATATATACAATTTGGGCAATCCTGAACAAAAGCGTAAATTTATGAAATCCATGGTGGAAAACTTTATCTGGAACGGAAGTAACCTTGATCTAGTATGGGAAAAGCCCTTCAACTTAATTGCTGAAAGGCCGATTTTCCATAATGGCAGGACGTCGTAGAGGATGTTAGAACTGTATTTGAGCGGTTAAATGATGCCACTATCTACATTCCGACTTTCTCTAATTTATAATTTACCCTACCCTGTCATTCACTATATCTTTTGATTTACTTTTGTTCCTTAAAAGATTATTCTTTATTCTATGACTATTCAAGAGTTTTTGGAACAATTTAGTATATTAGAAAATCATCTATTCTCTTTAGCCCCCGATTTTAACAAAAGACAGGGCTTATTTAATTTATTAAAACACTTAAAGAACAATAATAAAATAGACGATGGTTTACTGAAGGATTTGCTTTTAATCACTCAAACAAGAAATAAGATAGTGAGCACACCTACTCTGGGCAAGGACATTTCCGATGATATGTTGGATAAGATTACAAAAGTTAAGGCAGAATTAAATATGTAGATATGCCAAAAGAGCAAATACCAACTGACAATCCGAACGAGAACAAAGAACTTTCTCCTCAAGAGATAAGGGAGAAACTAAAAGACCCATCCTATCTACCCACCCACAGAGAAATAGATAGGACCTTTAAGTCAAAAGATTTTATCTCTCGTGAGTGGAGTGATTTTTGTTTTGATGAGCAAAATCCTGTTTTTGAGTTCCTAAATGAAGAGTTTTTGAATGCTTTTAGCGACTACCTGTCCCAACGAGCTAAAGAGCTTGGTGCATCAGAAGAAGCCCCAATTACTGTATTAGAAGTTGGTGCTGGGAATGGACGATTAACATATTTTCTACAAAAGAAGTTAGAAGAAAGATTGCCAGGTCAGGTTAAAGTAGTTGCCTCTGATAGTGGAAAGTGGGGCATTAAAACCGCTTTCCCCGTTGATGTAATAGAGCATAAGGAAGCGTTAAAAAAGTATAAGCCCAAGATAGTTGTATTTTCGTGGATGCCCTATGGAGAAGATTATACTGCCGATATGAGAGCTGAAACAAGCGTAGAGGAATATGTTTTAATTGGTGAAGCCGATGGCGGTTGTTGCGGTAATGAATGGGAAACCTGGGGTAGCTCTTACGGCAATGATGAAGAAGTCCCGCCCTATAAAGCAGACGGGTTTGAGCGTTCAGATTTGGAAGAGTTAAGTAGCCAACAAATATGTCGCACAGACCAACCTGGTCAAGGTTATTACCACTCAAGCACGGTTTCCTTTGAGAGAAAGGTTCCAAAATAATTTAAGAAGGTAGTCTTAATTAAAAAGAACGAAGCCCCACAAGGTGTGGGGCTTTCGGCGTTCGGACTGGTCTCACTGGGGCAATACTGCCGCCTCAATGTAGAACCCGCCGTAGTAGCCATTGTGCTCGTTATGGTTGGACATAACGAACTGACCGTTGCTCGTCTTGACGACGAGGAACTGAACGTCGTGAGCGTCGTCATCCCCGTCTGCCTGGGATGGTGCATCACGCAGTTCCATATCAAGGAGCTGACCGCCGATGTAGTCGGACAGATTGTCGTCCGTCCGCATATAGCGGCTCTCGCAACAGCTCTGACCACCATCCCACAGCTTGAGCTTCGTCTTGTCCTCAAACGTGAGAACAAGGTTGTCGTCTTCCGTCAGCTCCAGAGCCGTGATGGTCTTGCCAAGCGACTGCTTGACTGCTTCGCCCGCATCGCTGTCGCCGCCGAACAGCGTCTTAATCATTACACCCAGACCAGGATGACTGCTCATCTGTTGTGCCTCCTTATGGCAATTCTCACTGTATAATTACATTATATCAAATAAAAGACATTCTGTCAATATCAAGGAAAAATCACTAAAAACCTTGAGAAAATAGCCATAAACTGATAAGTTAGGACAAATTACTATTACCATTACTATGAGTTCGCTTTTTGAACGCTTTTCATCAAGAGAAAATCTTAAGAAGGCATACAAGTATGTTCTGGAGGAGCTCGCCCATTCCTCTCTTTCAGTTACTCCAATAAACCACGCCTCAATAACTGCCATCAATAATCTGGGCGACCAGTTTTTTATTGCTCTTGAAAAGTGTCTCCGAGACGAAAAATATGTCCCCGAAAAGGGATATTTTGTTTATATACCTAAGGATAACTTGGGTCTTCGTCCAGTTTGTATTCCAGCAATGGTGGACCGTATTGTTTATCAGGCGATACTGAACCAGAGGGTTCTTGGCTATAAAATAGACGGACAGTTATCGGATAAGGTCTGCTTTTCAAATCGTGTAAACGACAAGGAGGATGGCGATAGTTTTTTAAGTCCCTATTTCAATGGCTATGATGCCTTTATTAAAAAACAAAAAAAGGCGTTTGAGAAAGGATTTGTCTGGAAATTAGAACTGGATGTTCAGCAATACTACGAGCATATTTCAATTAAAAAACTTATTGATAAACTCCAGAATGATTTTGATATCAAGGATGAAAAGATTTTAGCTATACTTCATCAACAGTTGAATGCTTGGGTTGAATATGAAGACCTGCCGAAAGGAATACCTCAAGGTCCTAATGCATCGGCAGTTTTAAGTAACGCCTATCTTTCTTCTCTGGATAAGTTTGTGGAGGATAAACTTAACGGAAAAGAGCTTCTCTGTTTTCGTTATGCCGATGATATAGTTCTGATGGGAAAAACAAAAGAAGCTATACTTAGGGCTACCGAAAAGATAGTCCGCTTCTTACGGGAACATAACCTTGTCCTAAACGAAAAAACACAGATTGCCGAACTAAAAGATAGCGGCACGATAGAGGCAATGCGTATTATGTCTGACTACGAAGATAATACGCCAGAAATCCCAGAAGATGAGTTTGCCGTCATTCAGGCGAATGTCCCCGTTGTCATTGAGAAGATTGCCAATAACGAAAAAGTGGACAAACTTGAACTACGTCAATTAAAATACTACTTAAAAGTGGGGAGAGAATATAACCTTGATTTTCTACTTAGTCTCATTGGCATTATACCGCTACGTCCCTCACTAACAATACTGGTTGTTCAATATGTAGCCGAGGGCAGACAGATGTTGGATTTATTCGGCGACACAATGGATACCGTGCTTATAGACCAAGCATTGTGGGGCGTATACAACAACGCCGAGGTTTCAGAGTGGTCAAAGTTTTGGATACTTAAACTTCTCGTATCAAGTCGGGGGCTTCTTGTCGGCGGTATGGATAAAGAAATGAAGCGTATCCTTGCTTCAAAAGGTCAAACAATTTTCAAAATCGTCGCTCTTTATTATCAAACAATAAAGAAGCAGAAAATAAATATAGACTTAGTAAAACGAGCTATCTCCGATAGTATTAGTGACGTTGAAAGGTCTTGGTATGCCTTTTTCTTTCTAAAGGCGTTTGAGGGAGAGAGAATGCCTGTAATCCGTGACTGCATAGAGAAACTTCTTAACGCTAACTCTCAAGAGCTAAATCTTATCGGTTCTTACCTTTATCAAAGCAAGCCCCAAGTAAAAATTGATAACATTGAGGGTCCGTTTTCTTCTTACATACTTCAGCGAAAAAAGAGGGTTGTAAAAGTTGACGAGAAAAAATCTCAAATGGTTCAGGACGATTACTATTTAGTTCGTAAGGATGCTCTTATCCCAGTCTCCTCTCCTACCTCAATGCTTGGTGTAAATCGTAAGCGACGGCTTCGCCATACGATAGACCTCCCACTACCAGAAACAATGCAGTGGGAAAAAGTTACATTAAAGATGAAGGATGGTCTTAAAGAAGTAGAGATTTGGTATGACGGCAAACATCTGGCAACCGTAGATTATATCCAGCTCGGCTTTTTTACTGGCAAAAAACAACAAAATCCAGATAGGTCGTGGGGCTTTATTTCGGCGTTATCGGTTTTGTCCGCAACAGATATTACGCAGGCAACTGCTCCAAATATGCGGCGGATGGTAGCCGTCAATACGGGCATTACTCTTAAGACTGCGAATGTCCATCAAATAAAAAAGACGGTAACAAATAGACTGCGTGCCATCTTTAAGACAGACGAAAATCCATTTCACGATAATAAAAATTATTACCACCCCCGCTTCACACTATTGCCTCCGCCAGCACTAAGACAAGAGGAGGTTTGGCAACAGGGCGGAAAGTTAAATGAAAATCTGCCCTACGAAGATACCGAACTAAACCAAGAAGAATGAGCCACTGAAAAATCAGTGGCTTTTTTCTGCGTATTCTTAATCAAAAACCCTGCTTTTACGGCAGATTTTTTTCGTTCGCTGATTTTTCAGCATAAAGGACAGTGCTTAGTCGGAGCACAAAAATAAACTAACCAACATTACCCTACATGGACAAGAAGAAACCATTTAATCCAGAGGATGATTATAAATACATCTCTTTGGACCCATCAGAGGTCTGGACAACCTACGATATGGGCGTATCAGCCGCACTTTTATGTGTGGGCTTTGAGTTATTGTCCTTGAATAAGGAGCAACCGCACAAGTCCTTATTTGTTTTTCGTCGTGCAGAAAGAATTGATGAAACCGTGGACCTTTACTGGTCTGACAGGTTAGAAGTCAAAGCGAGGTCGTTCTTTGACAGTATTAAGGCATTAAAAAATCGGCTTTATTCCGAGTGATATTATGGTCATCCCAGACGAAGACATAATTCGCTTCCAAGAGCTTTACCAAAAGTATTTTGGAAAAGAAATCAGCAGAGAAGATGCCTACGAACAAGGCATCAAGCTCTTGCGGTTAATGTCGCTTGTCTATCAGCCGATGACCGAGGAGGAGTTCAGCCGTATTCAGGAGCGGCGTAAGTCACCCCTCCCCATACCAACTGATTAAGTATTAAAAAATATGAACCTACAAACAATTACAATTAAAGAATATCTAACAAGTAGAGGCATCGCATTTCGTGAAAGTGGGAAGGAACTAATCACCCACTGTCTTTTCAGCGGTTGCGATAAAGACAGCAGGGGCACTGAAGCTCATCTCTACTTTGAAACAGAAACAGGAAAATATAATTGCCATAAATGCGGCGAGAAGGGCAACATTATAACTCTTGCCAAACATTTTGGAGACAGCATACAAGAGATTGCCCTAAATCCACGAAAATCCACGAAATCGGTAATCTTTAATCCAGAGCTGGTGGAAACCTGCCATCAAGCATTACCAGAGAGCATCAGGCAATATCTACGCTCCAGAGGTCTCACAGACGCCGTTATAGACGAATATAAACTCGGCTATGGTAAGTTTTACGGAAAGCTATGGATTACCATACCCATCAAAGATACCTATGGCAATTACGCCTTTTTTAAGCTCCGCCAAGACCCTACTTTTGGAGATGGTAAAATCACTTTTCCAAAGGGTGCGGAGGCACAGCTCTATGACTGGCAGATGCTTGAAAACACGAACGGTCCGATTGTGATTTGCGAAGGCGAGTTGGACCGATTGGCTCTGGTGTCAAAAGGTGTGTCAGCTATTACTTCTACTCACGGAGCAATGACCTTCAAGGAAGAATGGTCAGAAAAGATAAGAAAAAGTGAAAAAGCGTATATCTGTTTTGATAATGACGACGCTGGCAAGAAAGGTGCGGAGCGAGTGGCAAAAATGGTGGAAAATGGTGGATTTGAAACTTATATCATTACCCTGCCCAATGAAGTTGGAGATGGTGGCGATATAACGGATTACTTAACAAAACTTAACAATTCCACGGATGACTTATTCAGCAAATATGCCAAGCCGTATCCAGAGCGTATTGATATAACACAATTCTCGCCGATTACTTCCGAACAACTTATTGAGACGCTCGGATTAACAATCAAATATGATGCAGAAAATAAACTCACTACTTTCTTGTGTGAGCTCTCCGCTTATACCGAAAACGCTCAATTCAATATCAGCTACAATGCCCCGTCTTCAACGGGAAAAAGTTATATCCCCACCGAGATTGCTCGTCTATTTCCGCAGGATGATGTGATGGAGATAGCTTACTGTTCACCGACAGCGTTCTTCCACGATGCTGGCGAATACAACAAGGAAAAGAATACCTATCTGGTGGACCTATCCCACAAAATCTTAATCTTCTTGGACCAACCACATAACGAACTCCTTGCCCGCCTGCGTCCGCTTTTATCCCACGATAAAAAAGAAATCATACTTAAAATAACGGATAAGTCCCAAAAGTTTGGACTAAAAACCAAGAATGTCCTTCTGCGTGGCTACCCATCGGTTATCTTCTGCACGGCAGGGCTTAAAATTGATGAGCAAGAAGCAACCAGATTTCTCCTCCTCTCGCCAGAGGTAAGCCAAGCAAAAATACAGCAAGGTATTAGTGCAACTATCCGCAAAGAGGCGGACAGTGAGAGCTTCGTAAGTTGGCTTGAAGAAAATCCAGATAGGATTTTGCTTAAAGACCGCATCAAAGCTATAAAGCTGGAGAATATACAGGAAATAAACATTACCTCACGAGAGCAGATTGAGCAGAGGTTTTTGAGTAATAATAAAGTTCTTAAGCCACGACACCAGCGAGATATTAAACGCCTGCTCTCCCTCATTAAATCCTTTGCCATTCTCAATGTCTGGTGGCGAGACCGCAACGGTTCCACGATAACAGCAAATGACGGCGACATAGACGAGGCATTCAAGCTCTGGGATAAAATATCCGTCAGCCAAGAGCTCAACTTACCGCCCTATATCTATAACCTTTATAAAGAGGTCATTTTGCCTGCGTGGAAAGCCAAGAATGATGGTCGTAATCCAGATTTTGAGACCCTTACAGGTAAGCTCGGACTTTCTCGGCAAGAGGTTCTTGAAAAACACTTTGCCGTCTACGGCAGGATGTTAGATAACTACCAATTACGCCAACAGATACTTCCGATGCTTGAAACGGCGGGGTTGATAGTGCAAGAGCAGGACCCAAATGATAAGCGAAAGATTTTAGTATTCCCGTCATCCACGCATCTGTTTTCAGACAACGGAAAGAATAGTGGAGAGAACAGTGGGGTAAATGAGCAACCAGAAAATAACAATAGTGAAACGGAGGGTGGGGTAAATGATGAAACCTTGTCTTTCTAACACTAAACAACTATGACTGAAACATCACAAAAACAATTAGAAGCTAACAAAGAAAACGCCCAGCAAAGCACTGGTCCTAAAACCGATGAGGGCAAAGCCGTGAGTAAATACAACGCCATCAAGCACGGGCTATTGAGCAAGGAGGTTTTACTTGAAGGAGAGGACGAAAAAATACTCATTGAAATCGGTAAGAAACTACGGACTGAATTAGAGCCGCAATCAGAGCTTGAATTGGTGCTGGCTGATAGAATAACAGCTAATGTCTGGCGATTAAGACGAGTAATGAAGATAGAGCGGGAGATGATGGATGATGACCGTTTTACTACCGACTATCTTGGAAAAACCACAGAGAAGACGCTTGGAGAGGCATTGAGCTATGACTTTGCCAATAATGACACCTACGGCAAGCTCATACGCTATGAGGCAAGCATTGAGCGAGGTATCTATAAAGCACTGCACGAACTTCAGCGTCTTCAGGCGGCGAGAAATGGCGAGAAGGTTCTGCCACCAATCGTCATTGATGCTGATTTTGTAGATATGTCGGGAGAGAAAGAAAATGGGTTCGTTTAGTAAAAATAACAGTATAAAACGGTTATTAGTCGGAATTGAGATTAAACTTCAAAAACCCTTTATTTAATTGATGAAATTGACTTTAAGCTCCAAAGATAAAGCGGATAATCTCAAATGATTTCGGCGGATTTCTGAAAAAAGTTTATGTCCAAATCCATAGCAGAACAATCTAGTGCCTTCAGTATTTTCTGGCTCAAGAGGCACGGCTATTTGCATAAGGATTATAGCCAGATGGGAGGCACTATAACTTGGACATACGGCTATAGCGAGAATAAAAGCAGTATCGGCTTCTCGGTTATGAGGGATAATTGGGGCACTCCGAGTGAACGAACTTATGTCCGATTGAACTACACCCATACTGACTACTGGAGCAAAGAAAAATCAGATATGAATTATGAAATCCAGCTTGAAAGCACTCCTTGCCGATATGGTGGCAAGAGATATTGGTTCATCTGCCCACTTACCAAGAATGGAAGATACTGTGGGCGACGGGTCGGGGTTCTTTACTGTCTTGGTAAATGGTTTGGCTGTCGCCATTGCGGAGAGATTGCCTATGCCAAACAAATGGAAGGCGGTAAGTTCAGGTGGAATGGTGTATCAGTTCCAGACATAGAGCGAGCAGAAAAAGAAGTTAAGCGATATTACTACAATGGCAAACCAACCCGAAAATATAGACGGGTAATAAGGTTAAATGAGAAGTTTGAGAATGGCTTTTTTATGATGTCGGCACGGTTAAGAAAGAGCTTTAAGTGATTATTGCATAATGGTATAATGGCTATGTTGCCTAACTTAATGATGTCTCCGTTTTTTATTGTCTCGCACCCTGAAGGGGGTGGTCTGCTAACGAGGCAATCTTCGGAGAACCAAGTTAGGCAACCAGACCGCCCCCTTTAGCGTTTTATGAAAGACAATACAGAAAAAATTAAATACTTCCTCTATGCTCGTAAGTCATCAGAGAGCGAAGACCGACAAGTTCAATCTATTGATGACCAGATAAATCGCCTCAAAGACCTTGCGAATAGTTTGGGCTTGGAAATAAAGCATATTTACACGGAAGCAAAAACTGCCAAGAAGCCGAATAATCGTCCTGTCTTCAGTGAAATGCTGGCAAGGATTGAAAAAGGCGATGCGTCTGGTATCCTCTGCTGGCAAATAAACCGCTTATCTCGTAATCCAGTAGATAGCGGAGCGATTAGCTGGATGCTTCAGCAAGATATTTTGAAATGTATCCAAACTATTGACCGAAAATATCTTCCAGACGACAATGTTCTTCTTTTTAATGTTGAAAGTGGGATGGCTAACCAGTTTATTATTGACCTTCGTAAAAATAGCCGACGAGGTATGGAAGGACACGCTGACCGTGGTTGGCTTCCCTCTCGTCCACCTCTTGGATATTTGAATAACAAGTTAGAACATATTGTCGTTGATGACCCAGAGAGATTTAATCCTGTTCGCCGTATGTGGGATATGATGCTGACTGGAAACTATACTCCTCCTCAAATATGGAAAATTGCTAATGATGACTGGGGTTTCAAAACTGTAAAATATAAACGGAGCGGTGGTGCTAAGATGACAAAAAGTGTCATCTATAAGTTATTCAACAACATTTTCTATACTGGAATGTTTCAGTGGAGCGGAAAGCTCTATAAAGGCAATCACACGCCGATGATTACGCTGGAAGAATACGACAGGGTTCAGGTTATTCTAGGTAAGCGAGGCAAACCAAGGTCAAAGGACCACTTCTTTGCCTTTACGGGAGTAATACGTTGTGAATGTGGGGGTATGATTACTGCTTCTGAAAAAATAAAGATAATAAAAAAGACTGGAGAGATAAAAACATACATCTACTATCATTGCACAAAGAAAAAGAAAGGTAAGCCGTGTCTGCTTCAAAAACCTCTTGCCCTTGATGAGCTTGAAAACCAAATTGAGATGGACATTGAAGGAAAAACCATCATTCCAGAGTTTCAGCAATGGGCTCTTGAGATTTTGGGTAAACGAAATGATACAGAGATTACTGACAGGACTAAAATCTATGAGATGCAACATCAGTCAGTAGTTGAAACACAGAAAGAGTTGGATAGCTTAACTCGTATGAGGTATAGAGAGCTGATTGACGATACTACTTTTATTAAAGAACGGGATATTCTTACAACGAGTATCATAAAACTTAAAGAAAAACTGCGAGAAACTGAAAACCGAGCAGAGCGGTGGATAGAGCTTACTGAAAAAACTTTTCACTTTGCTACTTATGCTCGCAAAGCGTTCCTAAATGGTTCTCTGGACCAGAAGCGAGAGATACTGACTGCACTTGGCTGGAACTTTTCTATCAAAGGTAAAAAATTGACCATTTCTACTCACGAATGGTTCGTTCCTATTGAAAATAACTATCCAGAGCTTGAAAAAGAATATCAACGGCTAGAACTGGATAAAACCCTTACTATTACTGAACGAAATGAAGCTTTTGCCTCACTCCGTCTACGTTGGCAGCCCCACGGGGAATCGAACCCCGATTCCATCCTTGAAAAGGATGTGTCCTAACCGTTAGACGATAGGGCCGTAACCTCGTTATTCTGCCATGAAAATTGAATAAAATCAACCGAAATGATAAGATCTAAAGCTATGAAGATATTAGGAATTGAAACATCCTGCGACGAAACGGCAGTAGCGGTTTTGGATATTAAGAAAAATAAAGTTAAGGTTCTGTCCAACACCATCTCCTCTCAGGTGAAACTGCACGCTAAATATGGCGGGGTGGTTCCTAACCTTGCCGCAAGAGAACATGTTAAGAATATAGAACACGTTTTTAAACTTGCCCTAAAAGAGGCCGGGATTAATCATTTTAGTAAGGAAGTTGACTTGATTGCAGTCACTCGCGGACCGGGGCTAAGTCCGGCTCTTTTGGTCGGAGTAATATTTGCTAAAACTTTGGCCTGGAAGTATAGAAAGCCGATAACCGGAGTAAACCATCTTGAAGGACACATCTACAGCAATTGGCTGCCAGCTGCTGTAAATTCTAAATTCAAAATCCTAAATCCCAAACAAATTCCAAATTCAAAATTTCAAATTCAAAACAAGAAGATATTCCCTATCCTAAATTTGATCGTTTCCGGAGGACACACGGAATTAGTGCTTATGAGCAATTACGGAAAATACAAACTCATCGGTGAAACACTGGATGATGCCGTCGGAGAAGCCTTCGACAAAGTGGCTCGACTTCTGGGACTCGGCTATCCGGGAGGACCCGCCATTTCGCAGAGAGCTGCGAAATGGAATTTCCAATTTTCAATTTCCAATTTTCAAAAAAAATCCAAATTTCAAATTCCAAAAATTGTATTTCCGAGGCCGATGGAGAAATCAAAAGATTATAACTTCTCTTACTCCGGACTGAAGACTGCTGTTTTATACAAAATACGGGATTTTAAAAAGGCTGGGGTTAAAATTACTGAGAATGTCAAAAATGAAATTTGCTATGAATTTCAAAAGGCAGCTACGGAAGTATTGATTAAGAAAACAATAAAAGCCGCCAAAGAATACGGGGTAAAATCTGTGTTCCTTTCAGGCGGAGTATCGGCAAATCAGCTTCTCCGTTTGGAACTGCAGAAAGCCACTGAAGAGTCAGGTCTGAATTACTCTCAACCCGAGCTTGAATATACGGGAGACAATGCGGCTATGATCGCTCTGGCAGGATATGTAAATTATAAGAGAACAAAAAACCCTTCTTTGCCACCTCCTACTCACAAAGCTGCAGAAGGTCAAAGAAGGCTTCCTCCTTCAGTAAACTTCCGAAGGACAAGTCGAAAGACCACTAACTTCTCTTGGAAATCAGTTAAAATGGACGCAAATATTAGCTTCTAACTTAATAGTTGTGAAATTCAAGATTTGAAACTATCATTTTACATTTTGATATTTAAATTTTACATTTAATACATGGAGTTGCCCAAGACCTACAATCCCAAAGAAACGGAAGAAAGAATATATAAACTCTGGGAAGATTCGGGCTATTTTAATCCGGATAATCTGCCCGAAAAACACAAGACGCCATTTGCCATCATTCTTCCTCCGCCCAATGTAACTGCTGCTTTGCATATGGGCTCTGCGCTAATGCTTGTTATCCAGGATATAATGATCCGTTTTGAAAGAATGCGCGGAAAGAAAACTCTCTGGCTCCCAGGAACAGACCACGCCTCCATCGCTACGGAAGAAAAATTCCTGAAAGATACCAAGGTATCAAAAAGGGACTACGCCGGAAAACGGCAGGAATTTATTGATTTAGTAACGGAATTTGCCCTAAAAAACCAAAAAACCATACTTAAGCAGATGCGGGCAATGGGCTCGTCTCTTGATTGGTCCCGATTGAAATTCACCTTGAATCCTGACAGTATCAATGCCGTTCATGAGGCCTTCATAAGGATGCACGATATGGGTTTGATATATATGGGTAGTGGCAAAGTTGTAAACTGGGACCCCAAGGGCCAGACAGTTGTCTCAGACGACGAAATAGAATACGAACCCGGGAAAACGATTTTATACATCTTCCGCTACGCTAAGGATTTCCCTATCGCAATCTCTACCACCCGCCCGGAAACAAAGGTCGGAGATACGGCCGTTGCCGTGCATCCTGACGATGAAAGATACAAAAAATATGTCAACAAGACGTTCGATGTGAACTTTGCTGGAGTTAACCTGTCAATAAAGATAGTCGGCGATCCTTTTGTAGATCCCTCATTTGGAACGGGGGCTCTGGGAGTAACGCCGGCCCACAGCATTATTGACTCTGAAATTGCCAGTCGCCACAACCTACCAACTCGTCAGGTGATAAATGAGTATGCCCGCATGAGCAAAGAAGCCGGACAGCTCTTGGCGGATAAAAAAACAACCGAAGCCAGAGAAATATTGGTGGATCACCTAAGAAAGCAGGGGCTTATCGAAAAAGAGGAAATTATTGATCAAAATATCCCGAGGGCTCAACGTTCGGGCGGAATTATAGAACCTCTACCGAAACGTCATCAGTTCTTCATTAACGTCAACAAGCCCATAAAAGAGCGGGGCAATAAAACTATCAGGGAGCTTTTGAAAGAGGTGGTTGAAGATGGAAAAATTAAAATACTACCGGAAAGATTCGAGAGGATTTATCTTAATTGGGTTGATAACCTAAGAGATTGGAGCATATCCCGACAGATGTGGTACGGAATCAGGCCTCCCGTCTGGTACAAACCGCCTGTCCCTGTCGATAGTAATATAGAATACAAAGTGAGCAAAATAAAACCGGCCGGAGAGGGGTGGGAACAGTTCAATGATACGCTTGATACTTGGTTTTCGTCCGGTCTTTGGACATTCAGTACCCTCGGCTGGCCTAAACAAACCTCAGACCTTACAACCTACCATCCAACCAATGTCCTTGAAACCGCTTACGACATCATCTTCTTTTGGGTTGCCCGCATGATCCTGATGAGCAAAGTACTGATCGGCGATATACCTTTTAAAACCGTCTACCTGCATGGGTTGGTTCGTGATGAAAAAGGAAGAAAAATATCAAAATCTCTGGGTAATAATATTGACCCTCTTGATATGGCAGAACAATACGGGACTGATGCCGTCCGGATGGCTATGATAATTGGGACAAGTGTCGGCAACGACAGCAAAGTTTCACCCGAGAAGTTCAAGGCTTATAAGCACTTCGCAAATAAACTATGGAACATAGCCCGCTTTACCCTAATGAGCCTGCCCGACGAAATCGATGAAAAAGCCGATCTCACCGAAAAAGACAAAAATTTATTGAAGCAGCTGGCAGAACTCTCAGAAGATATAACTCGAGACATGGAAGAGTTCAGATTTTATTTAGCAGGTGAGAAAATCTACCACTACATCTGGCATACGTTTGCCGATAGAATCATTGAAGAGTCGAAAAACAAACTGAACGATAACGATTCTGAGATAAAAAAGTCGGCCCAAAAAACTATTCTCCGCATATTAACGACATCTCTCAAGCTCCTCCACCCATTTATGCCCTTCGTGACGGAAGAAATCTACTCTAAACTACCGATCAAAGACAAAAAACTACTCATGATCGAAGACTGGCCAGCCTAATCTCTAAACCCCAAACTCGAAATAATTTCAAAATCATAATCTCAAAATTAAAAACTTCTACAGTTAAGATAATAGAGGGCTTAGAAATTCCTAATTATGTTATAATTAGGCCATGCCTAATATACTGCATAGTGCAGGATTAATAGCTCTCGGCCTTCTGCCGAGCTTAATATGGCTCGTATTTTATTTTCGCGAAGACTGTCATCCTGAACCGAAACACCTCATCGCCAGGGCATTTTTGATGGGGATAATCATCTCTCCGTTAGCCATAATACTCCAATACGCATTTCTCAAACTTACTCCCGGATTTTATTCTGACTTCGTAGCCATAAAAGGTCCGGGATTTTTCTTCTGGTCAGCCTTGGTCGAAGAGGTCATCAAGTTTTACGCCATACGCCTGACTATTCTTAACAACCCGGAATTTGATGAGCCGATCGACGCTATGATCTACATGGTTGCCGCCGGTCTTGGTTTCGCGGCCATAGAGAACATTCTGATAACTTTCCAAACATTCCCCGACGGCACCAGCGCCGTTCTGAGTATTCTGACGCTGAGATTTATCGGCGCAACCCTGCTTCACTCGCTATCATCAGCTCTCTTGGGTTATTTTTTGGCTATGGCCTGGTTCTTCCAGCATCATCACAAAAAACTGATAATCGTCGGCCTTACTATTGCCACAATTTTCCATTTCACGTTTAATATGGTTATCGCCTCCTTGGAAAACCAGTTAAGCGCCCTGGTTTATACCACCACCCTGCTCTTGATGATGTCGTTCCTTGTTTCTATATTATTCGACAAAGTAAGGAGCAGGCATATAGCAGGCATGAGGAAAATAACCGCCCATTAATGCCATGGACGACTACTCCCTGGAACAAGCTGTAAAAAAGACAGCCCCTCCCGACGACGAGGGTCAGTTAACCGTCGATATATTCCAAACAGACAAAGAAATAGTAATCCAGTCTACCATTGCGGGAGTAGATCCCAACAACATCGACATATCCATCACTAAAAGCAGGGTGACTATCCGGGGCCACCGGGAATCAAGCGAAAAAATAGATTCTTCGGATTTTTATCATCAGGAAATATACTGGGGATCTTTTTCCAGATCGATCATACTGCCCGTCGATATTGACCCCGATAGATCAAGAGCTTCAATGAAAAATGGGATATTAACCGTGAGACTGCCTAAATTAACCGGCAAAAGACCGTGAGACTACCCCTGATTTCCAAAATCAGCCGACGCCTTCTGAACTTCATTATTACCGCTCTCGCGATCGCGGGCGTATTTCATATCGGCCTGACCCTCAGCATCATCTCTTTGCCCCAGAATAAAGAAGTAATAAGCGTAAAGAATTTTAGCGCCAGCATCCTGAAAACCGCTTCAGAAGGAATGGAATTAAAAACCAGAACCCAGACATTCAAAGTATCGCCGGAAGAATTACAGAAATGGATTGAGCCATACCAGCGGGACTATTCCGGAGAAACCGATTTTCGATTAAATTCCATGATGACGGATTATCTTAATACGTTATCCCCTCTTATAAATATAGAGCCGGTTAACGCTAAATTCACTTTTGCCAATAACCGCGCCCAGGTTTTCGTCCCGTCAAGTTCGGGTAAAAAACTTAATCTTGAAAAATCCATAGTTTCAGTGGGAACGGTCGTCCTCGAGAACGGTCCATCGGCGGAATTGGCGGTAGAAATAGTGGAGCCGGAAATCACCTTAGACAAAATCAACAACCTGGGAATTTCAACTCTGCTGGGTCGCGGAGAATCAGATTACGGCCATTCAAGCGCAGCCAGAATTCACAATATCAAAATAGGGATGTCGAAATTCAATGGCGTCATATTGAAACCGGGCGAAGAATTCTCTTTCAATAATCTATTGGGACCGGTTGAGGAACGGGAGGGCTATCAGGCTGAATTGGTAATCAAAAACGGAGGACTGGTGCGGGAATTCGGAGGAGGTCTTTGCCAAGTGGCAACCACAGTTTTTCGATCTGCAATTTTAAGCGGCCTGGAAATCAAAGAGAGAAAGCCCCATTCTTTTCCGGTTCAATATTATAATCCCCAGGGCTTTGATGCAACGATATATCCGGGAATAGTCGATTTAAGATTTATTAATAACACCGAATCCCACGCCCTGATCCAAACCCGGCTGATAGGAAGCCGGCTAAGAGTCGAGGTATACGGTTCTAATCCTGGAAAAGAGGTGGCGATGGAGGGGCCGTTTCAGTATGACCAAAAAGCCAATGGCTCAATGAGGGCTTACTTTATCAGAAAAATTTATACTGACGGAAAATTGGAAAAAGAGGAAAGATTCGACTCGGTATACAAGCCCCCTCCGCCCCATCCGCTCGAAAGAAATCCTCTTGAATAAAAACACCGGCAAACCCCTAAGTTCTATTCTGGTGGGCGAGGAGGGAGTTGAACCCTCAACCCTTGCGGGATACGGTCCTAAACCGTACGCGTATGCCAGTTCCGCCACTCGCCCATAAACCGCTAAAAGTATTCTATCCTAAATCCCAATCTACACAAAATCAACCCCGACAAAGTCGGGGTTGATTTTCAAACTGGTATGAAAACTATGTGAAGAACGTCCTCGCAACTACGTTGGCCAAGGTCTGCATGATTATACCGACTGCCAATATAACCAAGGCACCAATGACACCGTTTAAGATAGTCGTCTTGGCGCTTCCGGCCTTTGCCGCATCGTCTCCGGCCATGACATATTTAATACCTCCCCAAATAATGAATATAACGGCTACAACAACCGAAATAACAATCAAGAATTGGGCGATATCGGTAATCCTTTGCTCAATTTCACTCAAGGTTAAACCCTGGGTGGCGGCTACCGGATTAGTCGGAACCGCTAACTGGGCGAAAGCCAGAAAGGGCATCAAAATCGCTGCTGAAGCTACTGAAATCTGGGCAATTTTATTGAATTTTTTCATTATTCCACCTCCCTTCAGAAAACACGAAGAGTAATATCCCCCCCTCCGTGCATATTTTATATTTAAGACTATACCCTATATATTATAACCTACATAGGATTATTACAATAACGGCTGTTGGTAACTCATTTAACGGAAAATCTGGCTAAGATCGCCAGAACCTATGAGCCGGATCGTCGCTATGATCGTCCCTACACCGAATACTATCAAAGATCCTATCAGTCCGGTCTTCAGCATCTGCTTAGCTTGGGTGACTTTCTGCTGGTCGGCTCCGGCGCTCACATAAGCGATACCGGCCCAAATAAGAAAAATAACCGCTCCAACGGTTCCGGCGAAAATCATAAAAGTCGCGATATTATTGATCAGGTCAGATACGGTTGTGAAATCAACTACGCTTCCCCGAGGAATGTTTACGTTAACACTCTGGGCAAAAGCAGAACTTGCCCTGCCCAGGACTCCGAATAATGAAGACAAGGCCACGTATCGGTATTTTTTCATAAATGTATTAGTAAAAAAAGTAGTTAGGATTCTGGATAAATATCCTGATAGTCTCTATTATCGTGCCGATACCGAAGATTATAAGTCCCCCTATTATACCCTGCTTCAACCTATCTTTAGCCGCCTTAACCTTGGTCTGATCAGCTCCGGCCGCAGTGTAAGTAATGCCCGCCCAGATAATAAATATGACTACGATGATTACGCTGGCAAATATCAAAAACAGGGCGACGTTATTCAGGACGTCGGCAAAATCAGTAGCCCTTAGCGAAGTACCGCCCGGAACTACGGCTCTCGGAGGATTCCACGTCGCCTGAGCCAAAGCTAATCCCCGAACTCCTAAAAGCAAAACTGCGACCCATACTGCCGAAAGAATCTTTTTCACGATAATAATTATTGATTACCCCGTCCCCTCACTTCAAAAAGAACTGCAAGGATTAGGTAAAAAATATTTTAAATTAAGAACAGGTCAGCGGCAGAAAACCTCCCGGTAACTGCGCGCCAACCAAAGCGGCAACTGACCTGATAATCGTATAAACCCCGAAAATAACTATCCCTCCGATTAAACCCCATTTTAGGGCAGTCTGCGCCCCTTTTAACTCCTGAGGATTGCCCCGGCTTTTAAAGAATAGGAAGGCGTAAAAAACCAAGGCAATAACTATCAGTATCATGGCCCACTGGGTCAACTGACAGGCTACCCTTACTATTATGTCAAATACATCCTGATTTGTTAAGTTCACGCCCGGAGCGGTGCTAAGGTTCTGCAGCCATGTCTGGGCATGCAAGGGAACGAACGGATATAATCCTGAGAAGATTAAAGAGGTAAGAGCAGCAATTGTTTGTATGTTTTTTAACATCCCGGCGATGGAGGACTGATATTTAATATATCCTCGATTAAGCATCTAAAGCCGATATTTATCAATATGATCGCAAGGCCGATCACCGCGTAAAGAAGAATCCTTTTGGCGGTTGATACTTTCTGCTGATCGCCCTTAGCAATAACAAACATAGCTCCCGCATATACTATCATGATAACCACTATAGGGATGGCGAAAAGATAGAGTTGGGCGACTAATCTTTTTAAAAGCTCGTCGATTGTCGTTGTGCCCAAAGGATTGTTGAATTTGAACGGACCCGTACTCGTAGCTCCGGTATCCTGAACCAAAACCAGAACACTACCGGAAACCTGACCGCCCGGTCCGGAACAATCGACGGTATAATTCTGATCAGCCGTTAAGTTTCCTGTCGATTGGCTACCGGAAGTACCGGTCCAGCCTCCGGGCGAAACAACGCAAACTGTGGCACCGGCGGAATTCCAACTTATTGTAGCCGAATCGCCGCTATCGATAATACACGGGGTTGTATTGTTGCAATAGATAGAAACTGTCGGAACTGCGGGGGTGGGAATGGGTGTTGGTACCGGAGTCGGGGTGGGCGTAGGAATGGGAGTCGGAGTCGGAGTCGGAGTCGGGGTCGGGGTCGGGGTCGGGGTCGGAGTTGGAATTGGAGTCGGTGTTGGAGTCGGAGTCGGTGTTGGTGTTGGTGTCGGAGTAGCAATGACCGTAACGATGCCGTCGCATTCGACCGGAGGCCTTGCTCCGGATCCCTGCTCTTCAACTCTTCCACGAACGGTAAATATACCGGTACTAGCATAATCGCAGACATCAATAAAGGTATGGCTGGAATTTGTTAAAACAGGTCCGGAGATATAATTTACTCCGTCCGATATATCACAATCAACCAAAAACTTGGAAGCCTGGCTGAAGCCGGATGTAACGGCAACCGCAACATCAACATCGTTAAGCGGCGGATTTCCTGATGCCGGATTAGGCGTAACAGAACATACCAAAGGAACGGGCGGACCCGTAACAGTAAGGACATTTGAAGATAAAACAGAATTCCAGTAATAGCCGGCAAGGGATACTATCTTAAACCGGTAGTTGCCGCCGTAAAGATTCGGGGTGGACCAGTCGATATACCATTGAAAAGTGATATAGCCTGGAATACTTGAGCCGGGCAAAAGATTGCCGGATACCAAAATAACGGGAGTCGAACTTCCGTCATAGTAAACCTCAAACTGCACGGGAACACCCTCACAATCCTCTCCCGCAATAGGATAATTATCGCCGGGATACTCGCCTTCAACAGAAAACCTTACGAGGTCGCCCGGATCAACGGTGACATTGGAGTTCATCGCATTCCCCCAAAAAACATGTTCGTATCCCAATACATTCCTGTTCCAGCAATTTTCGGCCCCAGCCTGATCAATCCCGACAAAGCCCCAGATAGCTGCAGTAAAAAATATTAAAATTGTATAGGATATTTTTTTCATTAACTCAAAATACTGCCTATCAAATATATAAACCCCTTGCCTATGAGGACAATGGTCAGTCCACTAATAGTATACCATAATAGCCTTCTGGCTTCCTGTACTTTGCCCGAATTTCCCCGCGATACCACAAAACGAATACCGGCATAAATAATGAGGATAACGGCGACGGGGATGGCGATATTAAATATAAAATCGATAATAGTGATAACCGTTTGAAGAATATTGCCCGATCCCCCCTGAATAGGATTAGAAATCTGCCAAGTAAAGGGCTGACTCTGGGCGGTCACGCTCGTGACGATAAATCCCTGCTCTCCCGAAAGATTTTCAATGACAACCTGATTTGATTGAGCCAATGATCCGCCCGTATAGCTGTTACAGTCGGCTGAAGCCCAGAAAACAACAAATTGCGGATTGCCGGTCGGAGCAAAATTCTGCGCAAACGGAATAATAACGGAAGCGGCCGAGCTTGGCCAAGAAGATGACCCCGCTTGAACAAAGTCGGTATAATCGCCGGCCGAACTTTGATACCTTGCTTCAACGCTCCAATAAAATCCGCTTCCTCCCGGCTGATATAAAGAGCATCCTGCAACCATCCCCTGATTGAGGGTAAACTCCACGGAAAAATTCAGATCAGCCGGCATTGAAGCAACTTGTCCGGGAACAACCACTAAATTAGCCGAAATCGGACGATACGGAGGGTAGGATGTATAACCAAATCCGATCTGACCGGTGGGCGTAGGCGATATAACCGGAACCTGAATAAACGTAGATACAGGGGTTGGCGAAGGCGTCGGTGCTGGTGTCGGTATCGGAGTTGGAGTAGCTGTGGGAGTGGAAGTTGGTGTAGGAGTGGGTGTAGGAGTGGGTGTTACAGTAGATGCCACAACATTAATAGCCGTGACTCCAGTTGCTTCCCCGAACCATATATCAAATTCATTGACCATCCTCCACTGAGCGAAATAAGAGCCGGGAGAAGGAGCGGTAATGCTAAAATTAAAAACGACATCTTGGCCGGGAGAAATCGTATTCGGCACGGCAAATCTTACATCCGGCTGAAACGGAGAACTGTAATCCCTCGGATCGCCCAACTTGAATCCGTCGGAATTATTTATATAGCCCGCAGGAAAACCGCCCGTACAGCAGGTCCAATCAACCGTTCCGGTATTCCTCATGGTGACTGAGGTGGGATAAATTTGCCCCGCGATCATCGTCGTCGGAACAGACTGAGAAACAAAGACGGCGTCACAGTTAGAGGAGCATGAGCTGATTTGAGCCAAAGAAAAATCCGAGCTCACTGAATACAAAGCTAAAGGAAGGACAGAGAAGTATAATATGACGAAAAACTTTCTCATTTTTATTTATTTTTAAACGGGGATTGAGGCGGAGGAACGATGGACGATGGCAGCGGTTCGGGCGACAAAAGGCCTCGCGCCCCTCTCCCCTTCCACCATCTCCACCCGAACCAAGCCACTCCCAAAGCCGCTAAGCCGGCGACAATATATGTAATAAGGGCAGTGATTCCGAAGCCCCCTTCATCTCGGGGAAGACTGACATTAACAGTCGGAACGGGCGTTCTGCCTGCCCTGCAATCGTTAGAACAGGTTTTTTCATTTTCTCCCTTAGATTCCTCGCATATGTTATCGTCATCGCAAAAAGAGCTGTCGCTTACGAATAGAGACAGGATCTGCCTCGAAGCATTATCTAAGAAATCTATCTTAAAACCGTCTGGAGCGTAAGGGGCATATACGGTAATTTTGCCGCTATTAAACGTGGGGTTACCTTTGCGCGGATCGAACTGAAATGAAGAAATTACTTTATTATTGAACCCGATAACCTCAAAACGATAAGGGAACGGGGTTGTGACCACCTCCTGAACAAACTTACTTTCGACTATTTCATATTTAACCTCGTAATCACGATCGGCAAAAAGTTTTCCGTTGTCGAAATAGAGACGAGCTGCGTAGCTCAGAGATTCAAAATCCGCATTCGGAGAAGGCTGGGCGGCATAGCTGATGCCGGTTAAAAGAAAAAACAGGACAATTAATAGATAATTCTTCATAAGTTACGGCTACGGAACCGGCGTTATGCTCGTCGGAGTACAATTGAACTGAAACCATTTAGTCGGGTCGTATCCCTGGACAGCCGTACCGCCGATCAGGCTTATTATAATCGTATTCGTTATCAGCCAAGCAACCAAAATTATAACTATTCCCATGGTCGTACTCCACATAATGCTCTTGCCCTGCTGAACCATTGATGGGTTGGCCCCGCCTAAAAGAATAAAGAAGCCTCCGATTATAAAAAACAGGGTACCCAAAACCGGCATCAAACCCTTGGTCACAAAATCTATCAGATTCTGAATAAGCTCAAGAAGATGGCACTGGGTGCATGGTTTTTGAAGCGAGGTTTTCCCGGTTGTACTATCGTAAGACGAGATATTGCATTGAGGTATGATCGGATCCCCCCAGTTCCAGGCCGCCGAAGATACGTTGGCAACGAAGAAAACAAAGGCAGCGACTATTACGGCCGTAGCGAGAATATTTTTGTATTGGTAATACATATTTAAAGCTGTTTCTGCATTAGCACGTTTACTTTCTCCTGCGCATTCCTTAGCGCATCGCCGAGCTTGGCTCTGCCGTAGTTTATATCATCGATCATATCGGCAAATATCTTCTCTATGGCAATACTATCAACCTGATGCCAAGATTTTGCAGATAGAGCCTGAACGGCAAAGGGTCCAAGGATCGGATCGGTTCTCTGGATATCGATAATATCCCTTCGGGCTGAAGGCCTCAAGACTTCGCTTAAATACAGAGTTGCTCCTTCGCGCGAAGAAAGAAAGTTGATAAACTGCCAAGCGGCTGTTTTATTTTCGGCCGCAACCGAAACGGCCGGAGCCCAGTAGTTGGCATAGTTGCTGGCTTGCAGGCTTGTAACTTGCGGAATGGGAGCAATGCCGATGTTTATTCGGGGCGCCTTTGACCTTAAGATGTCGACTTGATGGGAATAATTGAACATCATCGCCAAGCTTTCCTCGACGAATGCATCAACCGAATAGTGCTGGCTGTCATTCCAGGCATATACTTTTTTCAGCGGATTGGCGAAATCGACATAATACTGCAAGGCGTTTTCTCCGACTCGTTCGGCGTTGACGGCTCGGGCGAAAGTTGCATTCGTATTGGCGACATTAGTCATTCTGGTTCCATTCTGAAGCATCAAAAGCATCAATATATCCGTAGACCGGTTGATATTGCGAGCCGTTCCCATTGCCGCGCCGGCCTGAATAATATTTCCGAATTTATCGAACTTCGTCAGCAATTCGACGTCCTTATTGAATTCTTCCCAATTAGCCGGGGGCGTGGTGATTCCGGCGCTGTTTAAGAGGCTTTTGTTATAAAAGAGGGCGAGAGTATCAAGATAAATGGGCATGGCATAAATTTTGTCCTGAAAAACCAAATCAGTAAACGCAACATCTACAAACTGGTTCTTGAAATCAACTATATTTATAAAACCTTCCTCGTTCTTGCTTGTCGGTTGAGGCTGGGATTCCAATTTATTCCGATGTTTGGCGAGCCAGGTATTATGAATCATGAATATATCCGGCCCGGTGCCTGCCGCCAAAGCATCAATCAGATTTCTCTCGTAATCTTCATAAGAAAACTCTTTATAGGTAATTCGGACGCCGCTGTGCTGAGACTCAAACTTATCTATCGCTTTACTGAGGCTTTTGTTCTCATCGAAGACTCCCCAAAATTCAAGCGCGGACTTTTCCGGCCTGCTCTGAACTCCGGCTAAAATCCAGATGATCGTCGCAAAAAAAACAAAAACAATGATCCCGACAAGGATATAGAACAGCTTATTGGATGATGTAAACCCAGAGAATGGAAGCGGCATTTATTTTTTGATGAATGTCGTGCCGAAATGAAAATTACCGGCATTTATTTCTCGAACAAATATTAAACCTGTTTGTTCCGCAAAAGATCTTGCATCAGCCTCAGTCATTCTGAGATTCTCGGGCGGACCGAATCCGTTTGCTCCTTTTTTCCAATCAATAATTATCGCTCTGCCTCCCTTCTTTAAAACCCGGGCTGCCTCTTGAATGATTTCCTTTTTTTTATTTGATTGAAATAAAATATTGGCCAGCAGAACAATATCCTGAGAATTATTGGAAAGACTTGATCCGCCCAGTATCTCAAGGTTGGTTCTTATCGTTTGGAGGTTGGCGAGATCATCTTTCCTTGCTTTTGCCGATACATTCTCCAAGGCTTCCGCCTGGATATCCAGGGCATATACTCGGCCGCTCTTCCCCGTCTTACGGCTGAGAATGGCCGTGAAATACCCCGCTCCGCAGCCAAAATCAGCAATAGCCATTCCCTCTTTAATCCCGAACTCGTTTGAAATTGACTCCGGATCCAAAAATCCCCCCGTACCTTCGGATCTGGACATTTTTAGCATAGAGATGTTGGTTGCCTGCATCCTATTCATTTTAACACAACGGGGGCACTAAAAAACCCCGCATATCAACAAGGGTTTCAAGAAGACTGACAAGCCCGCGGTCTATTTGATTTTATCTGCCAATTCGGAGATAGTCTTTTTGGTGAATTTGATCACGTCATAGCGGCTGACGATCCCTAAAACGTGCCGGTTTTCATCTATAACCGGTATCGGATTGATCCTATGATGATCGCTGAAGTTTTTCATAATCTCCTCCACCGATGCATCCTCTTTGACGACAAAGGGCTCGGTATTCATAACCTCCTTAACCTTCATTCCTAAAATCCTGGATACGTCATCTTTCATCAAGTTCTTATTTTTATAAAAATCGGGGTTCTCATTGATTCTTTTTAGGGCCGGGCTGTGGATGGACGTTCCGGCTACGATAACATCAAACTCCGTCAAAATACCTATTAAAACGCCGTCCTCGTCAAGAACCGGCAGGCCATTGAACCCGTTCGCCAACAAAACATCAACTGCATTGCGCAACAAATCATCGGGTTTGACCGAGACTATCTTGGTCACCATTATTTCTTTTACTGATGTCATGATAAATAAATTCTAAATGATTGGTTTGAAAAATAAAGGCAACTTATCCACTGGTAGCTATGTCTGGTCGAAACAGGCAAGTTTTTATACCTATTGCTGAATCGGGATTATGCTATGTTTTTAGAAATTAATTCTCAATATCAACAGCCAGGCAATTGCAAAGCCGACAAGAGTAAAGAAGATACTGGCAACAAGCCACCACTTGGTCCTGAATTTGCCCACTAAAATGAATTGATCCTGAAAGTTGTCGAGGAAGATTTTGATATTCTTATCAATATCCTCCTGATTCATGCCGTCTTTCAGTTTTAAATTAACCCCGCTAAAAAGTTTGATCATATCTGAACGGCTGACTATGCCGGCAAGCTGATGTTTTTCATTCACGATAGGGATAGGATTGACGCGGTGATGTTCATTGAAAGCCTTATCCACCTCCGAAATTGAAACATCGGCCGACAAAACAAGAGGGTCGGCATTCATGACATCCTTCACCTTAAGACTGAATATCTTTTTCAGATCATCTCTGATAAGGCCCGTGTCCTTTTTGTAGAGATCCATCTCTCGAAAAAGCTTCATGAATGTCGGCAGGTGAATAGACGAGCCCTTTATGATCATGTCGTATTCGGTAATAATGCCGACAACCTTGCCCTCCCCGTCAACAACGGGCAGTCCGTTGAATCCCTTTTTTTCTAAAATTTTAACCGCCTCCAAAAGTGGAGTTTCGGGTGTTACCGATACGGTCTTTTTTGTCATCAAATCTTTTGCGGTTGTCATATTTTATTTCCTAAACTACAACGACGGAAGCCAGCTTATCCCCCCCGTCGAGCTTCATAACTCTAACGCCTTGGGTGGCCCGGCCAAGAGTCGAAACGCTTTCAATGGAGGTACGGATCACTTGCCCCTTATTAGATACCGCGATCAACTCCTTGTTTTCCTCGGAAGTGACATGGGCAGAGACAAGGTTTCCGGTTTTAGCCGTAATTTTGGCGGTCATTATACCCCTTCCTCCGCGGTTTTGAACTTTATAAAACTTGAGGTCGGTCTTTTTGCCGTAACCGTTTTCCATGACCGCAAGAATATGCAGCCCTTTCTCGACTCCGGACGGAACAATATCGGCGCCAACGACAGATTCGCTCTTTTCCAATCTTACTCCGATCACGCCGGAAGCGGACCGTCCCATGGGGCGAACGTCTTTTTCCTTGAACCTAATCGCATTACCGCCTGAAGTAACCAAGATCACCTGGTCATTGCCTGAAGTTGAAAGAACCCAGCCTAATTCATCGTTGCCTTTTAGTTTTATAGCCACCATCCCGCTCTTCCTGACCTGCGAGAAAGAATCCATATCTACCTTTTTTATAATCCCCTGCTTCGTCGCCATAAACAGGAACATGCGCTTCTGATCTTTGGGTATCGGAACAACGGCGGTAATCAGATCGTTCGGGGAAACCTGAAGAAAGTTAACAATAGCCTTGCCCTTGGATTGGCGGGAAGATTCCGGAACTTCATATGCTTTTGTTTGGAAAACTTTTCCTGAATTCGTAAAGAAGAGCAGGCTGTCATGGGTATTGGCCATGAAAAACTGTGAAACAACATCCTCTTCCTTAGTGGCCATACCGATCAGGCCCTTGCCCCCTCTTTTCTGGGATCGCAAATCATCCGGAGCCATTCTTTTGATATATCCGCCGCGAGTAAGCATAAATAGCGAGTCCTCCTCGGGAACTAATTCTTCTTCTCCGATTTCTCTTAGGGGAGATTTAACGACTTTGGTCCTTCGCTCATCGGCAAATTTTTCTCTTATTTCCCTGAACTCATCTTTAACTACTCCTAAAATTTTCTTCGGACTTGCAAGAAGCGCTTCCAGATGTGCGATCAATTCTTTCTTTTCCTTGAGCTCATCGTTGATCTTTTTTCTTTCTAGGCCGGCTAAAGCCTGAAGCTTCATCTCTAAGATAGCCTGAGCTTGCTTATTGGAAAATCTGAACTTTTTAATTAAATTATTAAACGCATCGTCCCGCGAATCTGAAGATCTGATAATCTTGATGACCTCGTCTATATGATCTAAGGCCTTTTTCAATCCCTCAAGAATATGGGCCCTGTCCTGGGCTTTTTTGAGATCGAATTTCGCCCGCCTCGTGACGACTTCTTTGCGATGTTCTATGAATTTCTCCAGCAACGACTTAAGTCCAAGTATCTGCGGTTGAATGCCGTCAACCAAACCAAGCATATTAAAATGGAAAGCCTTCTGAAGTTCCGTGTACTTGAAAAGCTGGTTTAAAACTTTACGAGGAAAGGCGTCCTGCTTTAAATCAATGGCAATTCTCATGCCCTCTTTATCGGATTCATCGCGAATATCCCTGATGCCTTCTATTCTTTTCTCTTTAACCAGGTCGGCTATTTTCACGATCAGCTCTGATTTATTAACCTGATAAGGAATCTCGGTGACTATTATTTGAAATCCTTTCTTGCCTTCGATAATATCGGCCTTTCCTCGTATGACCACCGGACCGCGGCCGGTCGCGTATGCATTGAGAATATCTTTCTCGTTATAAATCACTCCTCCCGTAGGAAAGTCCGGACCTTTAACGAACTGAAGAAGGTCATTCACGTCTGCTTCTTGATTTTCGATAAGATGCATTGAGGCATCGAGAACCTCGCCTAAATTATGAGGCGGAATATTGGTGGCCATGCCGACGGCGATACCCATCGAACCGTTGATCAAAAGATTGGGAATCCGCGTAGGCAAGACGGTCGGTTCTTTGGTCGTCCCGTCGAAATTATCCCTGAAATTAACGGTATTCTTGTCTATATCCGAAAGCATCAATTCCGACATCGGAGCCAGGCGGGCTTCGGTATAACGATAGGCGGCCGCGGCGTCTCCGTCGATACTGCCGAAGTTTCCCTGTCCGTCAACAAGCGGATAGCGCAAAGAAAAGCTCTGAGCCATCCTGACCATGGAATCGTAGGCGGCGCTGTCGCCGTGAGGATGATACTGGCCAAGGACATAACCGACAACCTTGGCCGATTTTTGGTATTTCGCTCCGGGACGTAAACCCATTTCATGCATTGAGTAAAGAATTCGGCGATGAACCGGCTTAAGTCCGTCGCGAACGTCGGGTAAAGCGCGCGAAATAATAACGCTCATCGCGTATTCGATGTAGGACTTCTGCATCTCCTGGACTATCTCTCTTTTTTGGATACCGGTAGCCATAAAACAAAAATTCCAAATTCCAAGCACCAAATTACAAACAATATCGAAAGTCAGATTGAAAATCTGCTATGTTCCGTATTTGGAATTTGTGATTCGGAATTTACTACTTATCTCCCGAAAGAGGCAGAGTGTAGGAATTGCCCTGAATCATCTCATCTTCTTCGGATTCGTTCTTATCGGAAGTAAATAGCCCCGCAACCGCTTCTTTAATATCGCCGAAAGTTTCTCCAATGGAAGCGAAGAGGCTCGGCTCGTTTTCTTTCTCGCCGGCCAGCATAGTGCCGTCTTCCGTTATGGTCTCCGGGTTCATCAGAACAAAGAGTTTTGACTCAAACGAGCGGAACCAGACAAGACCGACCAAGGAGATGGTGGTGATAACGCAAAGACCGAACATTATTTGGCGGGTGCCCTCGGACTGTTTTTTAATTTCGTGAAAAAAAGACATATTATATTTGAAACATTATCAGCTTAGTTTCTTCTGTCGGCAGCAATTTGCTGTTTATTTTGAATTTATCGACCTTTTCCGGAGAAAGGCCTATCTCTTTTAAAAACTTCTCCGGACCTTCAATATCAACTTCGAGATCTTTTAATTTATAGTGCATCGGCACGATGATCTTCGGCTCTATTTGACCCACTACCGCCGCCGCTTCCTTATAATTAATAGTATACTTGCCGCCGACAGGGATCATCAATATGTCTATATCTCCCATTTCTTCAATCTGTGAATCGGTAAGAGCCTCCTGGCCCAAATCTCCAAGATGGCCGATAGCCACGTCTTCCGCTCTTATAACAAAGATTGTGTTCAGTCCCCTTTCTTTTCCTTCCGCCTTGTCATGGTAAGAGTTCAGGCCCCTAACATAGACTCCCTGCTTTTCATATTCGCCCGGGGAATTAATCACAAATGCTTCAGGATTAATATTCTCTAAATTATTATGATCGTAATGATCGTGACTGACCAAGACAATATCGTCCTTAATCCTCGGGGGTCTTAAGCCTATTTCTTTGGAAAAAGGGTCAACTAAAATGCTGGGTCCTTTGGTTTCTAAACGAAAGCAGCTTTGTCCAAACCATGTGATCGTCATTCATATATAATAGCAGGTCCTCGGCTGAATCACAAGACCGAAATTTTACCGATATTTGCGTTTTTTAGGGTTTTCATGTATATTTTCCAAGATGAATCCCGTACGAAGTAAGCTTAAATAGTCGCTTAGGCGGGATTACAGACAAATAATAAAGAGTCGTGCACGGCATTAAACAATGAGAATCTATATATGCTTTGCATTACTTCGTTCGGGATGAATATCACTCCACAAACAGCAGTCAAGTCAATGAAAGATCTTCTCTCAAGAGAAGAGTTCGACCTTCCTAAAACCGGTCAAATTTTAAGCGGAAAGATAATCAGCGTATCCAAGAATAATATTTTCATAGATCTTGATTCGGCCGGGATCGGAATAGTCTACCCGGGACAATTCTATGACAATCCCGAGAGAACGAAGGCCCTCAAGCCCGGAGAAAAGGTTTCGACGATACTGATGGAGGTGGAGAACGATGAAGGCTATCGGGAGCTCTCCCTCAAGGCCGCCCAGCTTACGACTGCCTGGCAAGACATAAAAGAAAAGAAAGAAAACGGCGAGATCATACCTACCACGATTATTAATATAAACAAGGGCGGGCTTATCGTTGAGATAAGCGGCGTTCAGGGATTTTTACCTCTTTCACAGCTGTCGGCCGAACATTATCCAAAAGTTGATGGGGGCGATACGACTAAAATAGTCCAGGCTCTTCAGAAATTCAAAGGCCAGGAATTCAGCGTTAAAATTCTCGACTTCTCGGAAGAAGAAAATAAATTAATAGTTTCTGAAAGGGCAATCCGCGAGGAAACGGCCAAGGAAGAACTCGCCAAGCTGAAAGTCGGCGAACTTGTCGAGGGTGAAGTTGTCGAAGTGACCGATTTTGGAGCATTCGTGAAATTAAGCGACTCTCTTGATGCCCTTATCCATTCCTCTGAAATAGATTGGAAATTTATAGAAAATCCACGGGACATCCTCCGTGTCGGAGATAAGATAAAAGCAAAAATCGTCAGCTTGGACGGCGGCCGAGTTGCTCTCTCTCTTAAGGCACTCAAAGATAATCCCTGGCTGAAAGTTGAAGACAAATACCAAGTCGGACAAAAAGTGATGGGCAGAGTTCTAAAAATAAAAAGCCATGTCATTTTCGTAGAATTGGCCGGAGAAATAATCGGAGTTTTACCGATAGCGGAACTGGGCGGAAAAAATCCTAACGAAGTTTTTGAAATAGGCAAAGAGTACGAGATGGCTATCGTAAGCATTGATCCCAAAGATCACAAACTTCTTCTCACTCTCGAAAAACCAAAGGAATAGACTTCTCTCTTTTTTCGAACAACTAAACCCGTAGAGGGCTTGACTTCTTGGGCACGACGTAAAAGGTCTGCTGACTTTTCGTCTTTTGCTCAACTCAGTCAGTCTGCGCAAATCCCAAGAAATCAAGCCTTCTACTAATAAATAATGCCACCAAGTATTATTTATTTTTTAAATTACAAAATATTGATCCCTAAGACGGTTATTTTAAAGGATTTACGGACCTCGACTGGTCAAGGCGAAGGTTCACGCGAGGAACTCGGCGGGAATCGCCTCCGGGAGTAAAAGGTAAAATTTTAGCAAAAATTTATACCGTGCCTGAAAAATAATCGTCTTAGAGATCGGCCCAAAATTTGTTCAACGCCCCATACACTCTTCACGTCTTGCAATTAATAAAAAGCATGGTATAATGTAAGAGCTGTACTTTAACTCAAGAAGAGGTGTGTGGTGACAAAACGGATCGCAACGATTGGTCCCGATCTTCGATTGGTCGTGATCAATTTTCTGGTCAAAACGGGTTTGGTTCCCGCCGTCATTCCGGTCAGGACAACGGATAGAGCAGCGCGGGATTTCCCGGTGAGCGGAGAGCTCGTTCTGCCGTCGACGAAAGATATCGATGTCTATCCCTTGCTCGAAGAAATAACAAGCGAAGACAGCTCCTATGTTTTGGTCGATGCCTGGACTCAAGATCGTCCGGATTTACAAACCAAGCACCGGCAAAACCCTCTGTCGGATGTAAGATTCGTTTTCTGCCACCTTGATCATCTCGTTCCCGAAGGACTCAATCCTGAGTTCCTGGCCAGGCGCGACGAGATCATCGACTCCCTGAAGGCTTTCATTTACAGCCTCTGGAGAACTATGGCTTACCGAAATCCCTACTACCTGCTGAGTGGCAGCGACCAGATCAGCAACGAATCGGTTCTGATGGTCGACTGCAACGGAAGAAATCCCCTCAAAAACAGCGATGGTACCTGCAGGACCGTCTATGAAAACGGGAGAGACCAGGCTACCAACAGAGGCTTAGGACAAAAAGTTCCCATGATCAATCTTGCCAAGAAACTTCAGGTTAAAGACGGTATCATCAGCCTTGTCTGATACTCGTACCTTATCGGCCCCACGGACATATGTGGGGCTTGACTTTTTTATATAAAGGAGTATAATGTAGTCAGTACGTTGGGAATTGGGCGGTTAGTTTAGGAAATAGCAACTGAGGCACGGAGGTATATTGTATAGTATCCCGCTCCCCAATTGCTCTTTCCTAATTCTAACTAACCCGGCTGAGCTGGGTGCAGGGATGGTCCCAGTTGATGGGGAACGAGCTTTGGTCCGGTTGGACCAAGGAGCATGCAATGAAACCACGAAGACTTGAGCGCGACGTCACTGCGGCGGATTTCGAAGGCGGCGACAAGGCTGCGGCAATGACCGCGGAAGGCCACGACCCCGAGACAGGCGCGAAGACAGGCCCGTCAAAGGAGAACAAGGTGAAGACCTTCTCCCCCGAAGCCTACGCTCGATACCTTGAGCTCGAAAAGCTGGGGATTCGGAAGCCCGGTCTGTTCGGGCCCCGAAGCGAAGTCCCGTTCCTCTGGAACCGGGAAACGAACGACTTCGAGATCCGGCGCGTCTACCTCGCCACGCAGGCGGGAGACCCGAACCGTCAGCTGACGGTCACGGACGTCAACGAGCTGTTCGGAATCGATGAAACGGTTCCGGCCGGCGTCGAGATCGTCTGCGCCGACTGCGGCCAGCCGATCACCGATCCCCTCGTCCAAGCGGCGATGGTCAATCGGAAGGACGGAACGCTCTTCACCGAACGTGACGGATCGGTCCGCTACCGTGGCCAGACCGTCGTAGTGGGAAGCGGGGAGCGCCAGAAGCACGTCGCCGCTCACACGGGAGACTGCCTCTTCATCGTACGGACCGGATTCGGAAACCAGAACGTCCGCGAGGACGGGCTCCTCTACTGCCAAAACTGGGCTCAGGGTGCGGCGCGGTTCGCCGGCATCCAGGGCGCCAAGACGGAGAAAATCACGCGACGCAACGAGCGGCGTGAAGAGTTCTTCGGTAAGAGCGGTGACGAAAATCATCGCTCAAAGGGCTTCTCCGGCAAGGCGCGGTTCACCGAGAACCGACGGAGTCGGTAACCCCGACCCCAACACATCCTGACGATCCGAGCGGGATCGTCAGGAAGCACCCGGACGGGAGGCGCGCGAAACACGCGCGTCTCCCCCGGGGCATTTTAACAAACAGAGAATTCGCCAATATTTATAATTCATAATTCTATATACTGAATTCTAAGTAATGGCGAGTTCTTCTACAATTTAAAAGGAGGAAGAAGGACCATGCTCGAATGGCTGTTTTCTGGTTTTAAGAATATTTATGCCCAATTGGGCGAAGTAAGCGGTATCGGCGCAACCTGCCACCTTCTCCGCATTTGCGGAAAGACTATCCTGATTGATTTCGGGGTTTCGATCTCCCGCAACGGTGAATTCCAGGTTCAGGGATATCCGGCCGGAGACTTCCTGATTGGTCGTCATATTGACCTCATCATCATAACCCATGCTCATCTGGACCACTTCGGAGCTCTGCCCCGCCTCGTGAGGCACCATCCGGAATCCAAGATTATCATGTCGCGTTTGGCATCTGACCCGATCGCATATGCCCTCGGAGATTCACTTAAAATCATGTCTGAGGAGTGGAATAAATCGCGCAGACTCGGTGTCGAGATCGGCGAACCTCTGTTTACTTACAGCGACTTGGCGGATCTGCTTCAAAGCGACAGCGTGATCTGCGTTGATCTTCCGAGCTGGCTCGGCAATAAAAATCCCGAAAGTGTTTTGGGAGACGGCTGGGCCGGTTGGCAAATCGGATTTGATGACTCCGGCCATGATATCGGAGCAATGATGATTCTCATCACTGACCCGAATAAACAAAACTATTTTTTCACCGGCGATGTCTGTAGTCACGACCAGATCTTCGTGCAGGGCGTCATGTTGCCGGATCGTTCATTCTGCGGTGATTTCTTTGACCATCCCGGATTGGTCATGATCACCGAGGCTACCAACGGCGGGAAACCGATGGTTCAGACTCCTGATCAGGCAATAGGTCAGTTAGGCCGAAAGCTTGAGGAGGTTGAGGTCAGGGGAGGCAGCGTTCTTATCGCCGCCTTTTCCAAAAACCGATGCTCCAAGATAGCCCTGGCCTGCATTGAACTCGGTTACGTTCCGTTCGTCGACGGCTCCGGTCGAACGATGATGCGGTTTGAACTCGGAGAAGACCGGGTGGATCTATTGATCAAGTCGGGTAAGCTGATCTTCGCGGATGAAGACAGGAAGCATCCGGAAATCGCCCAAGAACAGCGCCGGGCATTGCTCAACGATGAGCTCGGCTTCCATCCGATCATTGCTCCTTCAGGAACATTCGAGGGCGGCTACTCTGTAAATTGGGCGAAGGATCTGCTGCCTAACCCTAAGAATGCCGTTATTTTCCCGGGTTACGTTTTTCCGGCATCCGTTTCGAAGCAAGTCCTTGAAATGGAGAAAGGAAGAACTATCAGCCTGAATGTTTTCAGTCCCAAACTGCGAAAGCCCGTACCCACGCCGGTAAATGTGCGGTGCGAGGTCTGCCATTTTGACGGCTTCACTTCCCATGACTATCAGGATGGGTTGGTGGAAAGAGTCAGATTAGCCAAACCGGCCATGCTGATCGTCCATCACTGCCCTGGCGAAGAAAGCTTCAACGCTTTCTCAGCCAAGGTGGCTGAACTGCCCAATCCGCCCACAGTGATCTGGGGTCAACACCAGACTGTGGTCGAACTTCGATAGTAGTCCTTTACAAGGACAGCCCCTTACCAATCGGTAAGGGGCTTTAATTTGAAAACTTATACCGACCCTAAGCCTCTCTAAATAGTAACCTTCAGGGACTTACGGAAACCGACTGGGTTGAGTAAGAGACAAAATTCCAGCAGGAATTTATGTCGTGCCCTGAAGGTGACTGTTTAGAGGGAGCACCTCCCCACAAAAAAATAATAGGAACTTACAGAAATGCGGACTATCGACTATTTGACACCGGAACAAAACTATGAGATAATACCCCCAACAGGAGGTACCCTATGGATACGGAATCCATTTGGACCCAGAGAGATCCTGAACCGTTCCTTGACGAAAATGGGGAGCTTATCCCCCCTTCAGAAACCGTTTCGGTTTTATCTATCAACTTTGACAGCGTCACGTCGAATCCGGACAAGTCGCGGGCTGACGAGATCATGCTACTGACGGTGAAGAATAAGAAACAGCCGCCAAAAAGTAGAGAGAAAAAGCCGCCCGGCATTGGACTACCAGGTGGCGGAGTTGAGTCAAAAGAAAGCCTCAAGCACGCCGCCGACAGAGAAAGCGACGGCGAAGCCGGATACAAGTTGCTGAAGATCTACGGTGAGGTATTCACCGATCACCGTACGCACATCAACAATGTGGTGAGGATCTTTTTGGCCGAGCCGTCAGATCTTCAAACCTCTATCAGGGAGAGCGATGAGGTTGATCCGAACTGGAAGAACTGGGTCAGCCTTCGGGAGTTCTTCAGCATGCCCTACGCCGTTTCCCGAGAAGGGGTTTCGATTAATCCCGACGGAGTTTACTTCGGACATGTTCGGCGAGTAATCGCGGCTCTGAACAACATCCTATTTGCACCAGCGGAAACACTGCCCAAAAAAGTTGTTGATTGGAGCGATGACCACTTCCTTCCTCTGATCTCGGCCCTGAACGATTTGGCCGAAGACGGGCTGATAGATGTTTCGGTCGATGGAGATCATCAGAAGATCGAAATGGTCCATCGAAGTTAACTTAGTACAGGGTTAAATCCCCGCGCCGCCCGATCGGGCGGCCCTTTATTTTTAGCTCAATTTATCATATAATATTTACTAATATGAATCCCGTTAGAGACATACCGGACGCCTCTATTGAACAGGCGGTGGCCGAAGTATCCTGACGGGGAGTATAAAGAATAATTTAGGCACGGATGCGGTAAGATCGCATCCTGTCTCTAACGGGATGAAATTGCTTTTCCGCTATATCGCCATTGTATTTTTCATACTGCTTAGCGCGGCTGCTTTTTTGGTTGCCCTGAACGGATCGTTTGAAGAGACCTCCGTCGTTCCCCTGTCAGAAGTTGTTCTGAAAATAAATTCTGACCAAGTTTCAGAAATCGCCGTCAAAGGAGAAGAATTGGAAATCAAGCTAAACGACGGCGGTTTAATCAGCGCCAAAAAAGAACCCGGCGTATCAGCTTTTGAAACCCTCCTTAACCTCGGCGCCGATAAGCAGAAAATATCTAAAATCAAAATCAGCATCGAAGAGCCCTCGGGTACAATGGTGCTGTTGTCAAATATACTGCCGGCAATCCTTCCTTTTATTTTAATCATACTGATTTTCTGGTTTATGTTCCGCCAAGCCCAAAAAGGGTCGGTCCAGGCTTTTTCGTTCGGTAAGTCCCGCGCAAAATTAGCCAACCTGATGAACGGCTCAAAGAAAGTTAAATTCAGAGATGTAGCCGGATTAATCGAGGCTAAAGAAGAGGTTTCAGAAGTAGTCGAATTCCTCCAAGATCCTAAAAAATTCCATAAGCTCGGGGCAAGAATCCCGCGAGGAGTACTGCTTGTTGGATCACCCGGAACCGGAAAAACATTATTAGCCAAGGCTGTTGCAAACGAAGCTAACGTTCCTTTTTATTACGTTTCCGGATCAGAGTTCGTAGAAATGTTTGTCGGTGTCGGAGCAAACAGAGTCCGGGATACATTCGAGACGGCAAAGAAGACGTCGCCTTCAATAGTTTTCATAGATGAGATTGATGCGGTCGGCAGGCACCGCGGAGCCGGATTGGGCGGAGGCCACGATGAAAGAGAGCAGACATTGAATCAAATACTCGTGGAGATGGATGGTTTTGACACCAATGATGCGGTGATAGTCATGGCCGCTACAAACCGGCCAGATATCCTCGACCCGGCTTTATTAAGGCCGGGAAGGTTTGACCGAAGAATCATCCTTGATGAACCGTCGATGAAAGACCGCCTTGAAATACTTAAAATCCATTCAGTTGAAAAACCGTTAGCTAAAGATGTTGATTTAAAAAAAGTTGCCGAAAGAACTCCTGGTTTCTCCGGAGCCGATTTGGCAAACTTGGTAAACGAAGGGGCGATTTTGGCGGCAAGAAAAGATCAAAAAGAAATTACAAACGAAAATCTTTTGCAGGCTATCGAAAAGGTTATGCTCGGTCCTGAGCGCCGATCCCATGTATTCAGCAAGAAGGAGAAGGAAATAACCGCCTACCATGAAGCCGGCCACGCCATTACCGCCATATCACTGCCCAACACCGATCCGGTTCATAAGGTATCGATAGTTTCACGCGGTAGAGCCGGGGGCTACACACTAAAACTTCCGACTGAAGACAAGCATTTGCGATCCAAATCAGAATTCGAATCAGAGCTTGCCGTACTGCTCGGCGGCTATGCGGCTGAAAAACTGATTTTTAAAGAAATGACGACCGGTGCTTCTAATGACCTGAAGGTGGCTTCCGAGCTGGCCCGTAAAATGGTCACTCAGTATGGGATGTCAGATAAAATCGGACCTGTAGTCTACAAACAGGGCGAAGAATTGATATTTTTGGGCAAAGAAATGCCCGGCGACAAAACCTATTCTGAAACTACGGCGTCAAGCATAGATTCCGAGGTTTCCAAATTTATCGCAGAGGCCCTAAAAAGAACCAAAGATATCCTGATTAAAAAATCCGTACTGCTACGAAAAATAGCTGAAGTATTGATAGAAAAAGAAACTTTGGAACAAAAAGAGTTCTACGCTTTATTGAAGTAGCACAGAGCGGGCGTGTAGCTCAGTGGTAGAGCGCCAAACTTATAATTTGGATGCCGCAGGTCCGATCCCTGCCACGCCCACCAAAATCAGAGGGGCGGTTAGCCCCTCACTTGGAAAGGATCCTTTATTATGTTCTTTGTTTATGTACTGAAAAGTCAAAAAGATAACAAGTTTTATGTCGGCTATACACATGATCTACGCAAGAGATTTGAAGAACATAATAAAGGGTTAGTCTCATCAACCAGACTAAGAAAGCCTTTCGTCTTGGTTTATTATGAAGCATATGCCAACCAGGAAGATGCTAAAGAAAGAGAAGAGATGCTTAAGAGATTTTCTGAATCCATGGTACATTTAAGAAAGAGGATAAGGAAATCAATCCTTTCCAAGTGAGGGGCGGTTAGCTCAGTTGGTTAGAGCGTCTCGTTTACACCGAGAAGGCCGAGGGTTCGAATCCTTCACCGCCCACAAAATAACTGCTTATTTTGTGGTGGATTCGAAAACCGGAGCGATGCGGACATTAGCAAATGACTGCCGCGAGGTGGGGTCGCAAAAATTTCGAGCGACGGCGATAAATTATTTGTGACCGAATCCCCCACCGCCCACAAAATATGTCTCCACAAATTATATATGAGGACGGTGATATTTTAGTCATCAACAAACCCCACGGACTCATTACTCATGCCAAAAATGCGACCGATACTCAGTATAGCTTAACCGACTGGGTGAAGATTAATTACCGGAATCTCAAGGATATAGGCGAACCATTTATTGCTTCCGGCACGCCCATCCCAAGATGGGGAATCGTTCATCGCCTCGATAAAGACACCTCGGGACTCATAATAATCGCTAAAAGCGACCGTGCGTTTGAATACATGAAGAAACAGTTTCAAGATCACACCCTAAGTAAAAAGTACTATGCCCTTGTTTTTGGACGGCCAAAAGAAAAATCGGGCACTATCAATGCCCCCTTGGGTCGCATCGGAATGAAAAGAACAACCCAGATGACCGGAAAAAAACTGATAGACGGCAAAGAATCAATCACGGAATACGAATCCTTAAAGACATTCGACAAATTCACCCTACTAAGCGTATCGCCAAAAACCGGCCGGACGCATCAGATAAGAGTACATCTGAAATCGATCAATTGCCCCGTCGCCGGAGATATAGTCTACACTCCCAAGGGTTGGCAAAAACCGCCCGGCCTGAACCGGCTATTCCTGCATGCTTATAAGCTCAGCTTTACAGCGCCGAACGGCCAAGCTCTCTCCATAGAAACCGACCTTCCTGAAGATTTGCAAAAAGTTATAAATTTGTTACAATAAGGCCTACAATGAATAATCTATTATTTCCATCAAAATCAGCCTCCGAAAGCAAGCTAAAAGACCTCCGCCCGGGCTGGACGGTTAAAATCCACCAAAAAATAAAGGATGGGGATAAGACGCGCACACAAGCTTTTGAAGGAACCGTAATAGCCCGCAAGCACGGCAATGAGGCCGGGGGCACCATTACTGTCCGAAAGGTTTCCGGAGGAATTGGCGTAGAGAAGATATTTCCCATTCATCTGCCTTCGATAGAAAGGGTGGCTGTTTTGAAAAAAACTACCGGTCGCAGATCTAAGCTCTATTACTTGCGAGATAAATCGGCTAAAGAAATCAGAAGAAAAATAGGACAGGAAAGTGTAGTATCTCAGGCTGAATAAATTTTTATTCAACCCGCAAAAAATCCTGACACCTGAATTGCGCGGGTGGCGAAACTGGCAGACGCACTACCTTGAGGTGGTAGCGGGGGCAACCCCATGGAGGTTCAAATCCTCTCCCGCGCACTACTACGCTCTATTATAAATAGAGCTTCGAAGCGCTCAGCACATAAAGGCTGCGCCCTCCGAAGCTTTAGCGAAGGAGGGGCGCATAGCTCAGTTGGTAGAGCATCTTCTTGACGTGAAGAGGGTCTGAGGTTCGAGTCCTCATGCGCCCACCAGAATTATGAAAAAACATGAATTAAATCCTGGAACTAAGCAGAGATTGGAGAGTTCCTCCTATACAAAACCGGAGAAAGCCGAAACGTGGGTTTTTGAATCCCAAGAAAGTGTGAACTGGATCACCCAACTGATCTTGAATGGGGAGGCAGTTCCTGAAATAGGTAAAACACCGAAAGGGCGATTTCTCTGGCTTAAAATACATAAAGTGAACCGCGAGACCAATGAAAAAACTGAAAGATTATTCTATACCGAATACGGTAATGACGTCAGGCTTTTCTACGACATATTCAACCGAAGGGGTATTGAACCTGAATTCCAGGTTATAGAAGATAAGAAACCTTAAGGGGACTCCGAGTTAGAAAAGAATCGTCTCCTCCACGAGAGAAAAGTGGTTTTTCCCCTCCCACAGTATTAAAATGAACAACCACGGCCGTAAGGCCGTGGTTGTTCATTGGTGTATTTATTGTACCAAGCTCGAACCTATTTTCAAAACAAATGATTCGGAGCAAGCCCCACGCACTGGCGAGTACGCCAGCAACCCCGAAAGAAAAAACACTCCTTGCATTTCTGATTTTGCGCGCGCCCGATTTTTTTTGAAAAAGGAAA